>Ga0169931_10004366_pt1 | contig 22011 bp, 20 predicted proteins | sample Kivu_15m_20L_FD_129675 | JGI IMG/M metagenome (GOLD analysis project Ga0169931, IMG submission 129675) | Freshwater microbial communities from Lake Kivu, Western Province, Rwanda to study Microbial Dark Matter (Phase II) - Kivu_15m_20L... | ecosystem: Environmental > Aquatic > Freshwater > Lake...
AACAAAGACCCTGTCCCAACCCCGATGCAGGGGACTCTTTTCTGAAAATCCCGAAAAACAGCCTCCTATCCCAATAAATCCGTCCTGAAAATCAGGAACGGAAAACGTTTAGGACGGCATTGTTTTCTGATAATTGATCGATGAGCGTAAAACACAAGGGCCGCCCTGTTCAGACGGCCCTTGTGAAAAACCCAGAATAACCGATCAGCGGGCCAACGTGACCTGGCCGTTGATGTTGTAGTCAGTCTCAGCATCGCCATCGATGCCTTTGGCCGTGATGACATAATAATATGTACCGGCCGGAAGCTCATTGCCACTCAGGCTACGACCGTCCCATCCGGCCAAAGGCAATGCCCATTCATACACTTTCTGTCCCCACCTATTATATATGGTACCGTTGAAGTCCTTGATGTTTCGGATGCGGAATGGGAAGAACCCACTCTCGATGGGATCGATGGGAAACATGTCATTGATACCGTCACCATTCGGTGTGAACACATTGGGCACCTCCATGGTGGAGGTGGGAATGACCTGAACAGTGGCAGTGGCATAGGCCGTGTCATAACAACCCGTGGCAGCATCGTAAGCCACCATCATGATGCTGAACAGGCCCGAATCGGCATACATGAAAGAGAACGTATCTAGGTCATAGGTGAACTGCTGCACCCCATCACCGAAGAACCAATGGAATTCGGTTCCACCTGAACTGGTATTGGTGACAGTTATGAAAAGCGGTTGCTCGCCCACTTCGGGGGTGAATGTGAATGACGCCTGCAAGGGCGCGACCGGTGGATTGATGTTGAAACCGGCAGAAGAAGGACAACCCTGAGAATCGGTCACGACAACAGTTTGCGCACCTGAAGCAAGCCCTGTGGCAGTAGAACCTGTCTGTCCGCTCGGAACCCAAGAATAGGAATAAGGTGCAGACCCTCCTACTACAACAGCCGTGGCCGAACCATCGGCAGAGTTCACACAAGTCTCATCATTGTTCACCGCCACGGTTATCACCAACTCGGCAGGTTGAGTGACCGTCAACGGAGCCGATGGCGTGACGCATCCGTTGGCATCAGTAATGGTCACAACATACGTTCCGGCTGCTAGTCCAGTGGCTGTGGCCGATGTCTGGGCCGATGGATCGTTCCATGAATAGGTATATGGCGCGTTACCTCCTGTGCCATTGGCGGCAATACTGCCCGTGTTCTGACCGAAGCAGGTCACATTAGTAATGGTGCCGCCCACAAGCACAGTTGTCGGTTCTGTGATGATTGCACCCGTGAATGTGCCGGTGCAACCGAGTGCGTCAGTGACAGTCACGTTGTAACTGCCAGCAACAAGGCCAGTGGCTGTAGCTGTTGTCTGGTTAGCGGGGTCGTTCCACTGAAAGGTGTAACCGCCATTGCCACCGACAGCAGTAGCATTAGCGCTACCCGATCCACCTCCGTTACAGAGAGCTGGGCTAGTGACTACAGATACCGTGATAGGCAGTGGCTCGCTGATGAGCACTGTTGCGCTGGCCGAGCAGTTGTTCGCATCGGTCACCACCACCTGATATGTGCCTGAGGTGAGGCCCGTGGCAGAGGCTCCGGTCTGCAGGTTAGGATCATTCCACTGATATGAGAAAGGTCCGGTACCACCAGTCTGCGAAACGAGTGCCACTCCATCATTGCCACCGGTGCAGCTCACAGCCTGATTCTGGACTGCGAGCGGGGTTAGAACCCCCGGCTCGGTCATCACAACAGCAATAGTGGTATCGCATGTGGCATTGACAGCAACGGTGACTGTATAATTCCCAGCACTGAGGCCCACAGCAGTGGCAGTCACTTGACCAGATGGGGTCCAGAGATACGTGATCAGTGGGCTTGGATTCGCCACTGTCACTGTGGCCTGTCCATCGGCCTGCCCGTTACATGATACTGTCTGATCAATGCTGACCGATGCATCGAAAGGTGATGGTTGCCCGATGGTGACAGAGCCGGTGGCCGTGCAACCGTTATCATCGGTAACGGTCACGTTCCAAGTTCCGGCCGGGAGGTTTGTTGCCAGATCGGTGTTCTGCAATCCTGGATCATCCCAGAGATATGAGTAAGGCGAAATACCGCCATTACCCATGGCCGTGGCCTCTCCGTTAGTGGCACCGAAACAATCGGCATCAATGGAACCGAAGATGGTAACAGTAAGCTCTACTGGCTCATCGACTGTGAGAGTGACCTGATCCTCGCAGCCGTTCTGGTCGGTGACAGTGACGGTGTACTGCCCGCCCGCGATGTTGGTGGCATCGGTACCCGAGCTCACATTTGGGGACCAAGTATATGTGAATGGCCCTGTGCCGCCAGTTACGTTGACCGTTGCAGAGCCATCGCTCAGCCCGAAACAGCTGACACCAGTCGCTGATCCAGCCAGTGTGGGCGGAACAATAGTATTGATGTCATTTTCAGTGAATGTACCGTCAGAGGCGGCACCTCCATTACCATTGCCTCCGCTGATCTGATTCGAAGGGGTGATAACGTTGGCGAGACAAGGATTCTTGAAAATCTTGATACGGCCGCCCGAGCCACCTCCACCCTGATTACCAGTAGCCCCTGCATTGCTATTGCCGCTGTTGCAACCGCAAGCACACAGAAAGCTCGAATAGGTGCAGCCCGGATGTCCGGCACCGCCATTGCCACCAGCACCACCACCTCCACCAGAGACACGCAAGGTCCCAGTCACTGTGGCAAGGCCGGGAGCATAGATGTAGATACCGCCACCCGATCCACCACCGGCACCACCACCGCCACCGGCACCTGACGAGAAGGTGCGTTCTGCGCAATCGTTGCAAGCATCGGAGCAGCAATCCGTGGTTGTGCCGCCATCACCTCCGGCACCTCCGTTACCACCCAGGGTCCCATTGGCTGAAACTGTACCTAGAACATTGAGTGTGGTTAGGGAATTTAGCGAGATCTTGCCCCCTCCTACCCCACCGGCCTGACCACTGATGCCATCGGTAGCGCTCTTGCCACCACCGCCCGCGCCAGCACCGCCCGACCCGAGATCAATATCGGCACCCGAAGGAGTGCCATAGAGAAAAGAAGCCGCACCACCTGCACCGCCTGTGCCTGTGATGGTAGAGGAGCAGCCTGCAATGCCCATCCCAGAAAAATTTCCCGAATTGTAGTCGGCCCCGTTGCCACCTGTGCCACCTGTGCTTGAAGCCGCACCATAGGCACCCCCGGCACCAGAACCACCTCCGCCTGAGCCGGGTAGGAAACCATACTCATCACCGAAATTCTGGCAGACCTGCTTTGGGCCTTGGCCGAAAGTTCCTGCAGTACCTGCAGCACCTCCACCTGTGCCACTGCCAGCGGCACCGGGAGCCCCACCGTTAACGTCTATCACGAGGCAATTGTCCTTATCGACACAACCCGTGATAGCAGCAACATTGTTGCCCGCAGTGGAACCTGCACCACCAACGCCACCTGGAAATCCGGCCCCATCAGCTATGATGTCGCCTACCACATTCACAGAACCTGCATTGATAACGAGTTCACCGCATCCGTTCGTTGTGTAAGGAGTGACTGTGACCGTGACACCAGCATCGACCTGGAAGAGACCTGAGATATTGTAAGCACCCGACAACTGCTGATCGGAGCTGATGATAAGGTCGCCAATTATTGGCGTGGTGCCGCACTGGGCTAATGCCTTTTCAGCAGTGGCCGCAAGGCCTAAAATGACGCTGATGGTGAGTAAGAGTCTACCCTTCATGTGGAGTGTAACGGAAACGAATGGAACAGGATGCCCATGCAAGCGGCAAAGCTAATCCTATAACGATTGATTGTAGCTCTTCAAGCCACCTATCAATTACTGAGCAAGTTCACATTTTCATGCTGATCTAAAAGAGGTAGCAAAGACCGTCAGACTATCTTTGCGGCCCGAAAAAAGGACCTATTCCCATTACCAGAGCGATGAAGATACTAGTGCCAATAAGCAGCGTACCCGATACCACTACCAAAGTAGGTTTTGTTGACAACGACACCCGTTTCAACGAGGCAGGGGTGCAATGGATCGTTAACCCCTATGATGAGTGGTACGCCCTTGTACGCGCTTTGGAGCTGACTGAGAACAGCGGTGGTCACGTTACTGTAATCTGTGTGGGCAAAGCCGATACCGAACAAGTGATCCGTAAGGCTCTGGCCCTTGGTGCCAATGATGCTGTGCGGGTTGATGCTGAAGCGACCGACTCCTATTTCACCGCCATTCAGATAGCCGAATTCGCAAAGGGGAAAGGCTATGACATGGTGCTATTGGGCAAAGAGACAATCAATTACAATGGATCGGAAGTGGGCGGCATGGTAGCCGAATTGCTCGATCTACCATACATCAGCCTTGCTTCGAAACTGGATGTGAACGGAGCCACTGCCACCCTCGAGCGCAGCATTGAAGGCGGTGTTGAAGTAGTTGAGGTGGCTCTGCCTTTGGCTGCAAGTTGTTCAAAAGGAATGGCCGAAGCCCGCATACCCAACATGAGAGGTATCATGGCAGCTCGCACCAAGCCATTGTCTGTTGTACCGGCTGTGGCCTGCGACCGCTTGGTCTCGTACGAGAAATTCAGCCTGCCTGCAGCGAAAGCATCGTGCCGTATGGTGGATTCCGAAAAGATGGAAGATCTGGTCAACCTCCTTCATACCGAAGCCAAAATAATCTGACCCTTCAGTTCCATCATTACTAAATCAACCAAGAAAAATCCTGACCATGTCAGTACTCATCTTTACAGATAGCAAGAACGGGGACATCAAGAAATCATCGCTCGAAGCGGTGCATTACGGCAAACTGGTGGCCAAGAAATTGGGCACACAGGCTGTGGCCCTCACCTTCAATTCCAACGACCCATCTGGCCTTGGCAACTACGGGGCCGACAAGGTTCTGAACATTCAGAACGAGGCTTTGCGTCAGTTTGACCCCGCTGCTTTGGCATCTGCAGTGGCTCAGGCGGTGAACGCCACCGGGGCCAACGTGGTGGTATTTGCCCACGACAGTTCGGGCAAGAGCGTTGCGCCACGTGTGGCCGTGCGTCTCAAGGCTGGCCTCGCCACAGGTGTGACCACGGTGCCCGACACCACCAATGGTTTTGTGCTTGGCAAGACAGTGTTCTCAGGTAAGGCCAACGCCCGTATAAACATCCTTTCGGGGATCAAGGTGGTGAGCATGATGCCCAATTCCATTCAAATTGAGAAGACAAGCAGCACTGCTCCGGTCGAGAGCCTGAATGTGGACGTGGCTGCAGTGGCAGGACGCATCAAAGTGAAAGAGGTGCGCGGTGGAAGTAGCGATGGCCATGTGCCGTTGCCAGAAGCTGAATTGGTTGTTTCGGCCGGACGTGGACTGAAGGGTCCTGAGAACTGGGGAATGGTGGAAGAAATGGCCAACATACTTGGTGCCACCACCGCTTGCTCTCGCCCAGTGGCCGACATAGGTTGGAGGCCTCACCATGAGCACGTTGGTCAGACCGGCATCGCCATCCGCCCCAACCTGTACATTGCCATCGGCATTTCCGGTGCCATTCAGCACTTGGCCGGGGTAAATCAGAGCAAGGTCATTGTGGTGATAAACAAAGATCCTGAGGCCCCATTCTTCAAGGCGGCCGACTACGGTGTGGTGGGCGATGCCTTTGAGGTGGTGCCCCGACTGAACGAGGCTTTCCGCAAGTTCAAGCAGGCCAACGGCTGATAGGCCGTGTGACTTATTTTCGTTGACCTCAAAAAGGGGACAGCGAAACTGCGGACAGACTGCGGATGGACAAGATTAAACTGCTGATAGCAGGCCTTCAGTACAGCCAGACACAGACTGGTGCGTATGCGCTCATATTGGAGGAAGAGACTGGTAACAGACGTCTGCCCATCATCATAGGTGGCAATGAGGCTCAAGCCATCGCCATTGAGCTGGAGAATATGAAGACCACGCGTCCGCTGACGCACGACCTGTTCAGAACCTTCGCCAGCGAATTTGCCATTGAGATGGAAGAGGCCGTGGTATACAACTTCGTAGACGGTGTGTTCTATGGCAAGATCGTTTGCACCGATGGCGCCCGACATAGCGAGATAGACTGCCGCCCCAGCGATGCTATTGCCTTGGCTGTTCGATTCCAGTGTCCTATCTACACGTTTGAGTTCATATTGAACCAAGCCGGATTTGTGCGCGACCCCGACTCGGAGACGACTGCCATTGTTGAACAGGAAGATGATCAGAGCGGATCTGATTCGCTTCGCTCAAAGAATCAAGAGGAGCTGAACCAGATGCTCAGCGAGGCCATTGAGAACGAGGATTACGAGGCCGCATCGCACATACGCGATGAGATGAAGCGCAGACAAGGGGGCAATTGAACCTTGCTCAGGCCTAGTGCCTGAATTCCTTCACCACATCAATGAACAGTTTGACCTTGCTCACCTCCAGATCGGGGTAGAGCCCATGGCCGAGGTTGGCAATGTGTCGTTTCGGCCCGAAGGAACGAAGCATGTTCTGCGTCTCATTGATTATCACCTGATCTGGCGCATAGAGGAGACAAGGGTCGGCATTGCCCTGTAGAGTCTTTGTAGGGCCGATGATCATGCGGCTCTCAACGGGATCCATCTCCCAGTCCAGACCAACAGTGGCGCAGGGCAATTGACCCAGTTCCCGCCTCACGAAGTGTGCACCTTTGGCAAACACAGTCACGGGCACTTCTGTCACACTTTGGCAGATGCGCTCGATGTACGGAAGCGCGAAAACGCGGTACAGGTCAGGGCCGAGCACCCCGGCCCAACTATCGAACACCTGCACCATATGCGCCCCGGCAGCTATCTGGCCTTTGAGATAGTTAATGGTGCTTTCGGTGATCATGCCCAATAGCCTGTGGGCCAGATCAGGTCTTTGATAAAGCATGCGTTTGGCCACGCTGAAAGTCTTCGATCCACTCCCTTCGACCATGTAGGAGAAAATGGTCCAAGGAGCACCTGCGAAACCGATGAGCGGCACCCGGCCATCAAGCGCTTTTGTAGTGAGGCGAATCGCCTCGATGGTGTATGGTACATCAGCTGCTTCAGCCACTCGGAGGCGATCCACATCGGCATCGGTGCGAACGGGTGCATTGAACCATGGCCCTCGCTTTTCCTCCATCTGGTACGGTAGCCCCATGGCCTCGGGAATGACGAGAATGTCTGAGAAGATTATGGCCGCATCGACCCCGAGTATGTCAACAGGTTGTACAGTGACCTCGCAAGCAAACTCTGGCGACTCGACCAATTCCTTGAATCCGCCCATGCGCGAACGCACCGCGCGGTACTCCGGCAGCACGCGGCCAGCTTGGCGCATTAGCCATACGGGTGTGCGTTCCACTTCCTCTCCCTTTGCCGCACGCAGTACTAGGTCGTTCTTCAATGTCATGCTACAAAAATAGCCCGCTTACCTTTGGCCCCATGCGCATATTGCTGGTGGCCGCCACACAGGCCGAAGTGACCCTGATCACCCATAAGGAGGTACTGATAACCGGTGTGGGTATGGTGAATAACGCTATGCATCTCTGCGCACATCTGGCCACGCATCGCGATTGCTACGACCTTGTCATCAACATGGGAGTTGCCGGTGCGTTTGACCCGCAAACTGAGCTGGGGAGTGTATTTCAGGTCAATGAGGACAGCTTCGCGGATCTCGGGGCTGAGGACGGTGAGCGCTTCCTCACACTACCGCAGATGGGACTAATGCCAGCTGACGACTGGACCGTAAGGGCCACATATACCATTCATGGATTGCCCACAGCTACTGCCATAACGGTGAACACCGTGCACGGAAACCGTGCGTCTATTAACGCAATCATTGCCCGCCACCCGGCCGAGCTGGAGACTATGGAGGGAGCTGCATTCCTTGCAGTCTGTAGGCATTTCGGCCTGCCTGCCGCTCAGGTGCGGGCCGTTTCAAACCACGTAGAGCCCCGCTATCGCAGCAAATGGCAGCTCGCCTTGGCAATAAAGCAGTTGAACGAGGCGGTGAATACGATTATCGGTTAATGATAATTAATCGAGTCGGGCCAACTTCTTTGTCCAACTAAGGGCCAATAGCAGCGGCACGGCCCCAAAAACCCCGAATGAGCAGTCTATCAGTTGCCAATAGAACGGTATCTGGCGGATAGGGCCGGCAATAAAGGCCAGTGGGAACACCATGAGGCAGGCGATGATTCCGAATTCGAGCACCCAGATGTTCCGCACCGGGTCACGCAGAGGTCCGATGAAGGCCACCGCGATCACGATGTGAGCAAAGGCCAACCAATCGGTGCCGTAGCTCAGATACGGGTACTTGGCGTTGGTATCGGAAACTGCATGTTGCACCGTGTTGAGCCATCTCTGCAATCCTTTAGGCGCCCAAGCCATGTGTCCGACAGCCCAATCAAGCTGGGTCTAAATGGGGAATGCTGTGATGCCGCTCAACACCAGGCCGATAATGAACAGTATGATTATGAGCCGGATGCGGAAGAGTAGGGTGTTCTTCATAGATACAATCGCAGCCGAAACGGTGAGTTGACCTATTTATTGTGTGATCACCACCTCACCACCACCTTGCCTGTGCTCTGCCTCGATTCGAGCAGGCGGTGGGCCTCGGCTAATTGTGTGTGAAGGAACTCGGCCCCGACTACGGGCCTGATAGCGCCTTTTTGCCACATTTCTATACCCGCTTCCATGCAACGGCCTAGAACGTGCGGTCGGTCATCGGCTATATGCAGCATGTTAATGCCGATCATGGCTTTCGATGAGATGAGCAACTGGATAGGACTGAATAGCCCGAAGTTCCAAGCCAGTTTGAGGGTGTCGATGATCTGGAGGCCGCCTCCCAACTGCTCCGATGCCCCGAAACCCACGATGCGCCCGCCTTTGCCCAACAGCCCGAACCCACGTTTGAAGTTGCTGCCGCCCAAGGGATCGAACACCACATCTAGGCCGCGGGTGCCCAGTTTGCCTTTTATCACCCCCACAAAATCCTGACTTCGGTAATTGATGGGGTGATGCACACCCTGTTGGCGCAGATAATCCAATTTGGCATCGCTGCCTGCCGTTCCGTAAATAGTGCAGCCTTTGAGCCTGAGCAGTTGCACCAGTAGCGTGCCCACCCCGCCCGCAGCTGCATGCACGAGCACATGATCATCTGGGAATACATTGACACACTCGTAGGCTGCATGATAGGCGGTGCAGAACTGAACAGCCAACGCAAGGGCCTCGCCTAGCGGCATGGAATCGGGTATGGCACGTATGGTCTGCTCACTCACCACAATGTGCGAGGCATATCCTCCGAACCGTGTGAAAGCCAGCACGCGCCGCCCCTTGCGGTACGGACCACAATCTTGTACCAGTCGCCCCACGGCCTCGTAACCGATCACACTGGGCAATGGTGGCGCATCCTGATAGATGCCTCTGCGCGCCATCACATCAGCGAAATTCAACCCGAAACCTTCAGATTCGAGAATGGCCTGACCTTCTTTCAATGCCGGCAGTTCTGCATCGCGTAGCGCAAATGCCTTATCCGGCTCACCGTGACCGATGAGGACATACTGCTTGGTTCTCATGTTGAAGTGATTCAGAATTGGATACCGTACACCAGCCGGGCAACCATGAAATAGAAGAACAGCCCAATGATGTCGTTGGCAGTGGTAATGAAAGGGCCTGTGGCCAAAGCTGGGTCTATTTTGATTCGGTGCAGGAACATCGGCATGAACGTGCCGAACACCGCTGCGAATAGGATGACGACCAAAAGACTCAACCCGATCGTGAGACTCAAGGCAAGCGGATAACTGAGCAACGCGCTATAGAGCAGCAACACTCCGGTACAGGCCAGTCCGTTCAGCAGGCCTACCAGAAGCTCTTTGAGCAGTTTCAAAGCAAGCCCCTCCTGTCCGATGGTGTTGTTGGCCAGACCTTGCACCACAAGGGCCGAACTCTGAATACCCACATTGCCTCCCATTGCCACCACAAGGGGGATGAAGAAAGCCAGTTGGGGATTGATATGCAGATCGCCTTCGTAGAACCCGATGACCATACTGCCCACGATGCCGCCAAGCATGGCTATGAGCAACCATGGCAGACGGGCGCGCACCATGACTAGTGGTTTGTCATCGCTCTCAATGTTCTCAGATATACCCGATAGGAGTTGGTAGTCTTTGGTAGCCTCTTCCCGCACAAGGTCCATCACGTCATCAACAGTGATGCGGCCAAGCAGTCGGCCGGTGGCATCGAGCACAGGCATCACCACCAGATTATACTTCTCCATGAGTTGGGCCACGTTCTCGCCCGTCTCATCGGCCTTCACACTCACTGCCTCGTTGTTGTATATGTCGCTGATCAAGGCCCGGTCGGGACTGATCAGCATGCGCTTGAGCGATACGATACCACGGAACACATTGTCATCGTCCACCACATAGACCGTGTACACTTCGTCCACTTCCTCGGCCTGCTGACGCATCTCGCGCACGCAGCGCAGGATACTCCAGTTGATGTTCACCTTGATCAGTTCCTTGGCCATCAGTGCCCCGGCTGTGCCCTCGGGGTATGTGAGCAGATCCTCGATGTCGCTCGCCAACTCACTGTCGGTCAACTGCTCAAGTACATCATCCTGCCGCTCGTCCGACAATTCGGCCACGATATCTGCCGCATCGTCAGAGTCCATCAACGGCAGCACCTTGGCTATCTCAAGATCGGTGAACGAACGGAGGAACCGCTCGCGGATGTCCTCCTCCAGTTCCGTGAGCACCTCGGCCGCCACATCATCGGGCAAGGAGCGGTATATGAACTGCGCCTCGGTCATGGTCACGCTGTCGAGCACCTCGGCTATGTCGGGCGCACGCAGCCCGTCCATGCAGCCGGCCACAGTGGCACGGTCGGCACGGGCTATGGCCTCGCGCAGTCCATCAACAAAGGGAGTGGTCACTTCAAACGACATGACAGCAGGCCGGTCCTTCGGACCAGTTGAGATAATTATTTCGGGTGAATTGAAGAGAACCGGCCGCCCTCAACTAACAGTGGCAGACCTGGTGAGCGACACGAACTCGGCTACGCTGAGCTGTTCCGCCCGGAGGGTCATGAGCCGCTCATCGGGGGTGGTAGCGAAGGTAAGCCCCGACAGTGCGTTGCGAAGGGTTTTCCTGCGCTGATTGAAAGCCATTTTCACCACACGGAAGAACAGGGCCTCATCGCAGTCGAGATGCTTGACCGCATTGCGCCTCAGCCGCAATACGCTCGACCTAACCTTGGGCGGAGGGTTGAATGCCCCGGGCTCTACATTGAACAATAATTCCACATCGTAGAATGCCTGAAGCAACACGCTTAGAATGCCGTAGGTCTTGCTGCCGGGCCCGCATGCTATGCGATCGGCCACCTCTTTCTGCACCATGCCCACCACCTCGGTAATGCGACGGCGCTCATCGAGCACCTTGAAGAAGATCTGCGAGCTGATGTTGTAAGGGAAATTGCCGATGATGGCAAGCGGGACGTAGTTTGAAGCAGGTTGACCTGTAACTGGCCCAAGGTCGAAACGAAGGAAATCGCCCAGATGCAATCGAGGTGAGAGCTCAGGGTGATGGATGTTGAGGTATGCCACCGATTCGGTATCCATCTCCACACAATGCACCGTGAACCGCGCATCGCGAAGCAGATACTGTGTTAGCACACCTGTGCCCGGGCCTACCTCTACCACGTGTGTGTAACCACCGTGGCCAGTTAGAGCCGCTGCGATGCGCTCGGCCTTACTCAGGTCGCGCAGAAAGTGTTGGCCGAGGTGTTTTTTAGGACGGACGTGCAATGGTTGAATGTTGATTGACGAGTGTGAGGAAATCTCTGGGGATATTCAAAAATCGACTCTCAATAGAGGCAGGCCATTAGGATCATCAATCATTTATCAGCCCTCAACAATCGGTATTCAAACAACCTCCAACAATGTCCTGAAGGCCACTGTGTGCTCACCGTACCGATCAGCGTGGGCCTTCTGTAGCGCTGGTGCATGACGTTCCTGATACTCGCGGAGGTCGTCCATGTTCATGCACAAGTACTGGATGGCGTAGGTCACACCCTGTTCCTCATCCACCATCACCCTACAGAAACGGTTCTCGAGGAAATAACCTGTTGCCATCACCTCGGGTATGTGCACATCGCGCATCCAACGCACCCAGTCCTCCTGCACCGCATTGTCCACATTCACGGTGACGTTGTAGATGATCTGCCCGGACTTATGAATCATCGGTTAATGGAGTTCTCGTAAGGGACACGGTTCATGATGCTTCGACCCAAAGTGAGCTCATCGGCATACTCGAGCCCACCGCCCACACTTATACCACGGGACAACGATGTGACCTTGACCCCGCTCTGCTGCATCTGGCGGAACAGGTAGAAACAAGTGGTGTCGCCCTCCATGGTGGCGGGCAGGGCCAGGATCACCTCGCACACGGTGCCATCTTTGAAGCGGGCCAGCAACTGCGGTATGTGCAGATCGGCCGGACCTATGCCGTCTATGGGAGATAGTATTCCGCCCAGCACATGGTACAGTCCACGGAACTGGCCCGTGGCCTCTACCGAAATCACATCGCGCATGTCCTCAACAAGACATATCACGCTACGGTCGCGGGTGGGGTTGGCGCAAACAGTACACTGTTCGCTGTCGCTGATGTTCATACAAGTGGCGCAACGGCATAGGTCGCGGCCCATGCGGGCTATGGTCTCGCTGAAACGATCGGCCTGTTCCCTATCGGCTCTCAGCACGTGTAGCGCATAGCGGAAGGCCGTCCTCCGGCCTACACCGGGAAGCTGTGCAAATGCATCCACTACATCCTCCAGGGCCTTGGGCACCACGCTCATGGGGGCAAAGATGGCTACTTGGTAGCGTTTGTTCCGGTCCGGTCCACGTTTCTTTACACCGTGAAATTCAATGGGAGTCGAATCAATAGTTGCCTTCTACCTGACGGGGGCTCGAAAGCAACGGAACATGGAGATTCTGACCCAATTGTTTGGGCGCTGATCGGTGCCTATGCCCTCAGTTCGGCCGTATTAGCGGTGGTACACCCCCTGCCTTACGATGATGATTGCATGGTGCGGTATTTCAACACTTTAGGTGCAATCTCACATCCTGCCGTATTCACCGATCTGTGGAATAGGCCTCTTTTCACACTTCTCTTCGCTATACCGGCTCAGGTAAACCCATGGGCCATGACCGCAATGGCTATTGCCCTTACGGCAATGGGCGGTTATTTTCTATATCGATCAGCTCAGATCATGTGCATCGAAAAGGCGTGGGCGGTTGTAGGCCTCTACCTTTTCCAACCGCTGCTGTTCAGCACTTCGCGACATTATCTTACCGAGCCTCTCGCATCCACTCTTATTAGTCTCGGGCTTTGGGCATTGTCGTCCAACAGATTCACCTTAGCTGCAGTTCTGGTCGGTCTTTTGCCACTTGCCCGCCTCGAACTTGTCCTGCTTACGCCCATATGGCTCATTGCATTCGTGGTACAGGGCAGGTGGCGCAACATGCTCTTGGCCATCATCCCTCTTATATTGCTCTATTCTCTCGGTATAATGTTAAAGGAGGGCCACAGCCTTACATGGCCGACCGATGAGTTGTTCAGCTCTAGCGCAAACCGTTATGGATACCGAGAGTGGAACCATTATCTGCTACGCTTGGGCTATGTGTGTGGCCCTGTAATCGGTATTGCAATGATTGCTGGCCTCTGGGAACGCCTCAGGTCCTGGTCAATTGACTTTATGATAACCTTGCAGGGGCTGGCTGTACTTTTCATCTATGCCCTTTTCTCAACCGTACTCGACACAGGTAATTCGGCCGGGCTGCTGCGCAATCTGGTTCCACTAAGTCCGTTTATTGGTATATGGGGATTGATGGGCCTGAATAGTATCGGTAACCATTCCCTTCCAAAATGGGAGCGTATTTTGACAATCGTTTTTGCGGTTTCGGTGGAAGTCATTTTTTTCCGCTTCGCAATGCCTGATTCCTTCAGCCTCAGCACAGACACCGACCTGAACTACGTTGGAGCGACCATGATCACCGCGGCTCTTGTCCTAGCCATGCTATTCAATTCACTGAGAGTCTCTCAGGCCATCTTCATATCAATGCTCATTTTAGCCTTTTCATGGGCCCTTAAGGCCGACTTGAAGCACGAGACCGAAAGCCCCGAACGACTCTTGATCAGGCAGTTCGTACCGATGGTGGTAGATGAAGAACTGAGGAACGGGAAGTTCCTGAGCAATCATCCGTTCATTTTCTGGTCTGCTGGTGACCGACTCGGTGCTCCGGTGGGGCACGGGCTCGACCGTTCGAGCATAGCTCAGGCCCCATTGGGGACGCTGATCCTATGGGAGAATCACTACAACGGCCGATTAGGGTCTGATCAGACTGTGAATGACTGCATCACTTCATCCGAACTGCTTGAGTTGGGGCGTGCCTTCGGGCCCGATAGGAAATTGATGGTCCTTTTAATGTTAAAAGTAGGGACCGATTCCAAACTCAGAAAAGATGTGGCCCGGTCTTTTGTACTGCGCCATTCCACGCGCATACCAGTCTTGTACTCGGCCGCACTCAGGGCAGAGGCAGAGGGCCAAGTCGACTCCATGTTGATGTATGCAAATAGGATGACCAGTCTGGACCCTACAAATCCAGACGGGCACTTTGTAAATGGGTCGGCACTTTTCAGAATGGGCAATGTTGCCGGGGCAGCCAGAGCCTTTGGCATGGCCGCCAAGTACTCACCCCAATATGTCCAGGCGCGTTTCAATGAAGGCCTGTGTCTGGTGAGGTCTGGGCAATTTGGTGCTGCGTTACCTGTTTTGCGTTCGGTTGCCCAAGAGAACTCTGATAATATTCATGCTCACGAACAGTTAGCTCAGGCCTATATGGGCCTGCAACGGTATGCCGATGCGGTGGCAGAGTTCAATCGTTATCTGAGCCGAAACCCGGAAGACCATAGTGCCCTGATAAATCGTGGCAACGCGTATCAGTTTATGGGGAACACGAAGGCCGCCATTAATGATTATCAGGAGGCAATACGATTGGCACCCGGTGCAGGTCTTGCCCACTTCAACATGGCCTTGATATTCGCAAAAGACGAACAATGGGATCTCGCTTGCCGACATGCCACTATGGCCGTGCGTAAAGGTGCGGTCAGACCCGAACAGGTTGATGGAATATGCAGATAAGAACCTTACGCCTCGGTAGAGGTCGTAGCTTTGATAGCAGCTACCCGGCTGCGCAGAAGCTGTTCCATGTCATCGACAGTGGGGCCATCAATAAAGACATCGGTGGGTAAGGCCTCCACTTCAGGGCAATACTGACGGATGTAGTCGTTTAGGCGACCCACTTCCACCATGATCTCGTCCATATGCCCTTTGGGCCTGCTCATACGGGGCGAATGTACGCAATGGTCGACAGAAATGTTCTATTCATGGGTCAATGTCATCTTTTCATCGTGCAACAAGCCTTTTTGAAGTTAGTCTAATGGCTCTGACAAGGCTCAATGTCGATGCTGACCGTTGTCAGTGGTAATGGCTTCATGCCAAATGAATTTGGTCCCAATAAACAAGTAGAGACATGGAACCCAACGTTGAGGATGTCATGACGCGCAGACTGCGCACCGTTACCCCCGAGTATACTCTGGCCGATGTGCGGGACATATTCGAAAAGGAGCATTTTAGACACCTTCCAGTCTTGGAAGGCAACAAACTCGTAGGCATAATCAGCCGCACCGACCTGATGCGCATAACCTATGGAGTGGCCTTGGCCAACGACACAGCAGATGGTGATGATGTGAACGAATTGCTGCTCACAGCCACTTCTGTTGGCGAGGCCATGACAGCGGATGTCCGTACCATAGAACCAGGATCACCCTTGAGCGAGGCCGCCCGATTCGTGGTTCACGATCAGATAAGTGCGCTCCCGGTTGTAGGCGATGAGGGATTACTCGGTATAGTCACCACCACCGATATACTAAACCGTTATATACACTTATATCACTGATGGTCATGTTCGACCTCGATATCCGAATCGGGGTCATCATGCGTCAGTTTCTTTGGTCTATATTTCCTTTCGATGGTTGATGGAAAAGAATGGCCCTTCCAGCTGCACTTGTAGCAACGGTAGGTCTTTATTGGTAAAATTCCAAGGCTACCGATAGTAATGTATTTCTCCCAATTGTCCTTGAGCGACCGCTTGAGTTCGCCCCCGCACGCTGGGCATGCCTTCAATTTGAAAAATCGAGAGAATCTGAACACGACTATCAAAATAACCCATACAATGGCCACATTGATGAGGTGGTCGTAAAAGGGTATGTACTTGAGGTATTCGTGCATTGGGGGCCTCAAATCTATTGATTACGTGAAACACGTAAACACAAAATGTTTCATCAATACTGGAAATCACCATTTTTGGGCCGCCAAACGCGCAACATGATGAAAAGAAACCTTATCGCTACCAGCCTACTGGCCCTAGCATTCGGCTGTGCCGAGAAACCTGCCCCGGCACCCGAGGCCCAAAAAGGGCCGTCTGAGGAACTGAAGCAGCGAATCCGTACCACCTATACGGTGTATCCTCTGACCACGGATCTGACCAAGCTGAGCGAGGAAGACCGCAAGATCATACCTCTGCTTGTTGAGGCTGCCCAGATAATGGACAAGCTGTTCCAAATAGAGGCCTATGGCAATGTAGATAGCCTGATCGGTACAGTTGAGGACTCGTCGGTCAAGGGTTTCATACGGGTTAATTATGGCCCGTGGGACCGTTTGGATGGCGACAAACCTTTCGTTGACGGGGTGGGCGAGAAACCCCTAACGGCTAACTTCTACCCTCACGATATGACCAAGGAAGAATTCGAGGCATGGGATTGGGAACACAAGAAGAGCCTGTACACCATGGTCAAGCGCGGGGCCGATGGCAAACTGAGCGGACAGTGGTTCCACGAAGCCTTTGCCGCTGATATTGAACGGGCGGCCAAACTGCTCGAGATCGCTGAGAGCCACAGCACGGATCCAGGATTCAAGAAGTATCTGGAAACCCGTGCCAAGGCCCTTCGCACCGATGATTACATGGAAAGCGACCTTGCATGGATGGACATGCGCGACAACAGCCTCGACTTCATCATCGGACCCATTGAGAATTATGAGGACAAGTTGTTCGGTTACAAGGCCGCCCATGAAGCGTACATACTTGTGCGCGATAAGGAATGGAGCGCCCGTTTGGCCCGCTACGCTTCCCTCCTGCCCCAATTGCAGACCGGCCTACCCGTTGATGCCAAATACAAGAAAGAAAAGCCCGGCAGCGATTCGCAACTAGGCGCCTACGATGTGATCTACTATGCGGGCGACTGCAACGCAGGCAGCAAGACCATAGCCGTCAATCTACCCAACGATGAAGAGGTGCAAATAAAGAAAGGTACCCGCAGGCTACAACTTAAGAATGCCATGCGTGCCAAATACGACCGCATCCTTGTGCCCATTGCCAACGAGCTGATCGCAGCCGACCAGATGCAGCACATTACCTTCGAAGCATTCTTCGGCAACACCATGTTCCACGAGGTGGCCCACGGTCTGGGTATAAAGAACACCATTAACGGTAAGGGCACTGTGCGCGAGGCGTTGCAAGAGCAGTACTCGGCCCTCGAGGAAGGCAAGGCCGACATCCTCGGGCTGTATATGGAAAGCGAGCTCTACCGTTTGGGGGAATTGAAAGAGGGCACCATCATGGACAGCTATGTCACATTCCTGGCGGGCATCTTCCGGTCGGTACGTTTCGGTGCCAGCAGCGCGCATGGCAAGGCGAATATGCTTCGCTTCAACTACTTCAAGGAGAAAGGTGCGTTCACCAAGGGCGATGATGGCAAGTATCGCGTCAATCCTGAGCAGATGGCCCAGGCTGTGAAAGACCTGAGCGCCCTGATCCTGCAACTGCAGGGCGATGGCGACAAGGATGCTGTAGCTAAGTTGATGCAAGAAAAAGGTGCAATCGGTGCCGACCTGCAGACCGATCTGGACAGACTATCAAGCAAGAACATACCTGTGGATGTAGTGTTTGAGCAAGGGCTGAAGACATTGGGGCTTTGAACCACTGATAGCAATCCTGAATGCGCGTTTCGTCTTTTCTCCTTCTCTTCTTCACGACCTTCCTGATTAAGTCAGTGAGTGGTCAGAATTACACGTCCTATTTCATAGGCAGCCAGAACGATGCTGACTCTGACCCATTGGGAGGGATATGTCTGATGGGAGGAGCATCGGAAGACGACAATGCAATGAGATGGTTCCTTGAAAGGGCGGATGGGGGCGACATTCTTGTTTTCCGCACAAGCGGATCTGATGGATACAACTCATACCTGTTCTCCGATCTTGGCGTAACTGTCAATTCGGTCGAGACAATCGTGTGCCATAACTCATCAGCCAGTTCAGACCCCTATGTTTTACAGCGAATCCAGCAGGCAGAGGCAGTTTTCTTTGCCGGTGGCGACCAATGGGATTACATCAGTTTTTGGAGGAATACTCCATTCAATGCCGCGCTGAACACGGCTATCACACAACGGAGCATAGTCATTGGAGGAACGAGTGCCGGTATGGCCATTCAGGGTCAGTATTACTTCTCTGCTCAGAACGGGACTGTTACATCTGCGGCCGCATTGAATAACCCGTTCTCGAATCTTGTAACGGTCGATTCTGCTCCGTTCTTAGCCAATGCTGCGTTGACTGGCACCATAACAGATTCTCATTTCGATAACCCGGATAGAAAGGGAAGAATGACCACATTCCTTGCCAGAATACTCACTGACAATGGCGTTCAAGCAAAGGGTATAGCCTGCGATGAATACACGGCCGTGTGCATTGATGAACTCGGTTCGGCAAGGGTTTTCGGTGGTTATCCTGACTATGACGACAATGCTTATTTCATCCAGACCAACTGCGAACTCGAGATTTTCGCCCCTGAGAACTGCACCTCGAACAACCCGTTGAATTGGAACCTCGGAGGCGAGGCACTAAAAGTATATCGTATCAAAGGCAATGATTCAGGGACTAATTCCTTCGACCTGAATTCTTGGCAGAGTGGATCGGGCGGAACTTGGCTCAATTGGAGCGTCAATTCGGGTTCATTCTCTGAACAGCCTGGAGACGCCATCAATTGTTCTTCGGTGGGGCTTGCCGACTCTAATGAAACAACCTCAGAGCCCTTTCCAAACCCATCGTCAGACATTGTCAGGTTGGCACTTCGCGATGCTGCTGCAGAGGTTTTTAAGTCCGAGATAATCAACGCATCAGGACAATCTGTTGATACGCAAATAATCAAAGAGGGAAACCAGATCAGAATTGATGTCAGCCATTTACCTGTTGGCGTGTATCAACTGTCCGTTATCACTTCAGGCAACCTTCGCATCAAAAAGAGGATTGTCAGAATGTGAATGGAGTTATGCCATTGGTGGCCTGAACATGAACGTCATTCAGTTAACAGACCCTTGCCGGTTCTGCGGAACCGATTCAAAGCGAACCGATGCTGACGATTATCTCCCCTGCTAAAAAGCTCGCATTCGGGCCAGTCGATAGCCAAGTGCCAGCGACTTTACCGACCGACCTTGACCGCTCGGAAAAGATCATGGCCGTGTTGCGCAAGAAATCCGTGAAAGCTATTAAGAATCTGATGGACCTGAGCGATGACCTAGCCGAGCTGAACGTGAAGCGATACGCTGAATGGACCACCGAGCATTCTGAGCCTTCGGCACGTCAGGCGCTTTTCGCTTTCAAGGGCGATGTGTATCAGGGCCTAAATGCCGATACGTTGAGCCCATCGCAAGTAGGTTTCGGCACTGAGCACCTGCGCATACTCAGTGGCCTGCATGGCTTGTTGCGCCCGAACGACTTGATCCGGCCCTACCGCCTTGAAATGGGTACACAACTCGCGGTCAAGGGTAAGAAGAATCTGCATCAATTCTGGGGCGATAGGGTCACAGACCGCCTACAGGCCGACTTGGATGCATCGGGTAGCAATGTGCTTGTCAACCTGGCATCAGACGAGTACTTCAAGGTGGTTAATGCCAAGAAACTCAAGGCTCGCATCATCACCCCTGTGTTCAAGGATCTGAAGAACGGGCAGTACAAATCGCTGTTCCTCTATGTGAAACAGGCACGTGGCATGATGGCAGGGTACATCCTGCGCAATGAGATCAATGATCCGGAGCAATTGAAACAGTTTGATGGTGGCGGGTACCGTTACTCCGAGGCTTTGAGCACACCCGATGTGTGGGTATTCACTCGGTGAACTGGTCCGTCCTCGACCCGAATCCGCCAAAAGAGAAAGGGCCGGCCCATCACGGGGCGGCCCTTTCCTTGGGTAATCAGTTCACAGCATTAACCCAGATTCTTGATGTCGCGAACCAGAATGGTGGAACGATCGAAATTGATTAGGTTCTCTCTCCGCATCTGGTTCAGTACAATAGTGATAAGCTGACGCGATGTGCCAGTGATGTTTGATATCTCTTGGTGTGTCAGTCCATGACGCACAAGGGTCTCAGTTCCGAACATCACACCATTGCGCTCAGCCTGCTCCTTGATGAAAGCTACCAATCGGCCTCGGGCATCGTTGTGAACAAGCTCCTCAAGCCTGCGCTCGGTGCGTCTGATGCGAGTGGCGAGGCTGGTCATCAGGCGCATGATCATCTCCGGATGCTTAGCCATGAGCGACTTGAGCATATCAACCGGTACACGCAAAACTTCAACGGGATCTTTCAGCGTTCCGGCAAAATCAGCATTGTTAGTCACGCCTGTCAAAGCCAGCTCACCGAACACATCATGCGGTTGAAGAATGTGCTTGATCACTTCGCGGCCATCAGAGCTGTAAGTGCCTATTTTCACCATTCCCTGCATGACGAAATAGACGCGGTCATTGTCCATCTCGTTGCTGTAAATGATAGTGGCACGCGGATAAGTCTTGATCTGCGATGCCGAGGTGAGTGCATCGAGCTCGTCATGCGACAGCCCATTGAACAAGTCGACTCGCATAAGCACATCGCTAATCCTTTTCTCGGTAGTCAGGCTGCTAGTTGCTGTCATGTTTATGGCATTGGTTGTGAATCTGCGAATTTCACGTAGTGTGTTCAAATCAGTGTGTAACTTTTGTCTCAGACGGTGTTGAGTATGATTCAATTCAGTGGTGCTGGACTTTTACAGTTTGCACAGAAATAAGACAAACAGACTTGAAAATTGTTTTGCTTACGTTTGCCCTATAATCGAAAAAACCATCCAACATGAACGCACTCAAGTACATAGGAATCGGGCTTCTCATTGTGGTGGCCTTGTTCTTCGGCATCAACCTGACCATGCCCAATCGCATAGAACTGAGCGAAAGCATGACCATCAATGCCCCTGCGAGGGTCATTCACCCGTTCGTCAACTCTATGCAGACTTGGGCAACTTTCAACTCTTGGGCGCTATCTGACCCAGCAATCAAGTCTTCGTTCTCTGAGAGCACATCGGGCGTGGGCTGTTGGATGGAATGGGAAAGCAAGAAGGTAGGCAACGGACGCCAAGAAATAATAGAGAGCACCTATCCCACATTGGTTCGTACCAAATTGAACTTTGTTGACTGGGAGGGCGACAACTTCTCGGCATGGACCCTCGAGACCCAGCCCGATGGCACTTGCAAAGTGACCATGAGCATGGAAGGGGCCGAGACTCCGTTACCCTTCCGTTTCTTCAATAAGCTGATGGCGCCTGAGATATTGGACAATTACCAGAAATCCCTGAAAGGACTGAAAGATCTGGCTGAGGCCCAATATGCAACTGAGCCGAAGTATGAGGTGAAGGAGATGGAGACCCCAACTGCCATGTTCTATACTGTGCCGGCACAGATCTCACCTATGCAGATCGGTGAGTTTCTAGGTGCTTCGTACGGTACTATCGGTGTCGCACTCAACAAGCGTAAGCTTCAACCTACAGGGTTGCCCAGTGCTCTGTATCTGACGTGGACTGACACGCTGACCGACATGATGGCGGCCATGAT
>Ga0169931_10004367_pt1 | contig 22009 bp, 21 predicted proteins | sample Kivu_15m_20L_FD_129675 | JGI IMG/M metagenome (GOLD analysis project Ga0169931, IMG submission 129675) | Freshwater microbial communities from Lake Kivu, Western Province, Rwanda to study Microbial Dark Matter (Phase II) - Kivu_15m_20L... | ecosystem: Environmental > Aquatic > Freshwater > Lake...
GAGCTGTGCTGGAACCTCTCGCAGCCCAGCCAGGCCGGGGTCACCAACGGCTACGATGAACCGTCGCGTCTCGGCGCGGACCGCTGGGCGGCGCTCATCGGCGCCTGGGCGCGGGTCGGGTCGGCCTGCGTGGTGGTCAATGCCGGCACCGCCATCACCGTGGACAGCCTGTCGCGGGACGGGTGTTTCATGGGCGGCATCATCCTCCCCGGAATCGAGACCATGCTGCACTCCCTGGAAGCCCGGACCGCTGGCCTACAGCGCATGTCAGGTAGACATCGCGACTTCCCGACCACAACTGCCGATGCCATGACCACGGGCGTCATCGATGCCGCGGTAGGCGCCGTGCAGCGGGTGCGAGAACGCCTGGCGTGCCGGGTGGCGGGTGAGGTGAAGACCCTGCTGTCCGGCGGCGGTGCGGAGGCGCTGCGGCCGCATCTGGGTGACGCTTGCGAGTGCGTCGATCAGCTCGTGCTCGAAGGGTTGCGGGTCGTGGCGGAGGCGCAGGAATGATCCGTGTCCTGGTGTCGATACTGGTGATCGCCAACCTCGCGCTGCTGGTGTTCGGCCTTCTCGACTCCGGGAGGCGGGGTGGGAGCAGCCCGCCACAGGCAGAGCTGCGCAATCCGGACCGGATACGCATCGTCCGCGGCGAACCCGAGCCCGCCCCCCCTCCCGCGGCCCCGATGCCGGCGGTCCGGACCGCGCCCGTGCTGGTCCAGTCCTGCCTGGAGCTCGGTCCGCTGTCGGACGATGAGGCGGCACGCGCGCGCCAGTTCCTGTCCGCCGGTGGTCTGCTGGAGCGGACCGCCCAGGCGCCGATGATGGTGACCGCCACCTGGTGGGTGCACGTGCCCCCGAGGCGCTCGTTGCTGCAGGCGGAAAACGAGGTCGCGCGCCTGCGCGCCGCCGGGATGCGAGACGCCTACGTCGTGCTCGAGCAGGGCGACATGCGCTTCGCGGTGGCCCTCGGGGTGTTCCGCACCGAGGAGGCAGCCCGCCGTGTGGCCGACCAGATTCGGTCCAGGGGCTTCGTCAGCGTCGTCGTCGGTCGGCGGGAACAGCAGATCCGCCTCACCGCGTTCTACGTTCGCGAACCCTCCGATGCCGATCTCGGCGCGCTGGAACGGCTTCGCACCGCCTTCCCCGGGACTGTCATTCGCACCAGCGCCTGCCCGGAAGGCGAATCCCGGCCCGTGCCCGCGCCCTGATCCAGGCGTCCCGATCAGGCCGGCAGGTCAGCCGTGACCAGCCGCCGATCCTGCGGGCGCAGCTCCAGCACCCGGTCGTGGAACCCGGAGACGGCAGGCCGGTGGGCGATGCTGACCACGGTGGTCCGGGTCAGTCGCTCGTGCACGAGCCGGTACATGCGCTCTTCGGCGGCTGCGTCGAGATTCGAGGTGGCCTCGTCGAGGAACAGCCAGCGCGGCTTCAGCAACAGGGCACGGGCGAAGGCCATGCGCTGCTGCTCACCCCCAGACAACTGCTGCGACCACTGCCCGGTCTCGTCGAGACGTCCGAAGAGGTGATCGAGACCGACATCCGCCAGCACGGCGCGGATTTCATCGTCGCCGAACTGCCCGGCCGGCGCAGGGTAGCTGACCGCCTGACGCAGGCTGCCGAGCGGGAAGTAGGGGCGCTGGGGCAGGAAAAGGGGCTGGAAATCCGAGGGCAGCTGCAGCCTGCCGCGGGCGAAGGGCCAGATCCCCGCCAGAGTGCGGAATACCGTGCTCTTGCCCGACCCCGAGGGACCCCGCAACAGGACCTTGTCGCCCTGCGCGATGCGGAAGGCGGCATCCTCGACGAGGGCGGCACCGCCAGGTAGCGACACGTCCAGATGGTCGGCTGAGAGCGCGGTCTCGGTGGTGGTTTCGCGCCGCAGGTTCTGCGATGCCGTCGTGAGGCGCGCCTGCTCGATGGCGGCGTGGAAGCCGGTCAGACGCTCCACTGCGGCACGCCAGCGGGCGAACAGGGAGTAGGCGTTGATGAACCAGGACAGCGAGCCCTGCACCTGGCCGAAGGCGTTCGAGATCTGCATCAATCCGCCAAGCTGGATCGCGCCGGAGAAGTAGCGCGGCGCCCCGACGATGAAGGGGAACACCACCGCCAGCTGGCTGTAGCCGTTGGTGTAGAAGTTCAGGATCTTCTGGCGCTTCATGATGCGCCACCAGTTGGCCAGCACGTTGGAGAAACGTTCCCTGAAGCCCGTCAGCTCGTCATGCTCGCCCCCGTAGAGGGCAACGCCTTCGGTGTTCTCCCGGAAGCGGGCCAACCCGAAGCGGAAGTCTGCCTCGTAGCGCTGCTGGTCGAAATTGAGCTTCACCAGCGGTTTGCCCAGCCGGTGGGTCAGCCAGGATCCGACCAGGGCGTAGGCCACGGCGACCCAGACCATGTAGCCGTAGAGTTCGTACTGCGTGCCGTTCCAGGAGAAGTCCAGGGCGCCGGACAGGCCCCAGAGGATGCCGACGAAGGACACGAAGGTGACCACCGCGTTGAGCAGGCCGAGCACGAGGCTCAGGGTGTCATCGACGAACAGGTTCATGTCCTCGGCGATGCGCTGGTCGGGGTTGTCGGTGCCGTTGCCGGCCAGCTGCATGCGGTAGTAGGCGCGGTCCTGCAGCCAGTCGCGGACGTAGTTGTCGGTCATCCAGCGTCGCCAGCGGATCTGCAGCATCTGGTTGAGGTAGACGGCATAGACGGCGACCACGATGTAGGCCACCGCCAGCCCCATGAAGCGAGCCATCTGGTCAAGGAACTCGTCCTTGCGCTTCTCCTGCAGCACGTTGTAGAAGTCGTTGTACCAGCTGTTGAACTGCACCGACAGGTAGACCATGGTCAGTGTCAGGGCGACGATGGCGGCGAGCAGCAGGCGGGCCGAGGTCTTCTCCTCGGAGAACCAGTAGGGGCGGGCCAACTGCCACAATTCCTTCAGGAATCGACGCGACTTCTCGAACATGGTGACCTCGCTGGGGGCGGTGCGTGCCGCCGTGGCGGGCCGCGACCTGGGAATCGGACAGCGCTTCGAGTGCCAGGCGGTGCGACCGGTTCACCGGCGCCGCCCGTGTGGTGCGCGATCGTAGCCGACTGACGGCGCATTGCCTCGCGGATCCGGGCCTTTTGCCACCTCGCCCCGGGCACGCGCGTGCCGGGCATGAGCACGGCGCCCGCGGTGGAAGACTCGCCCTCGCGGATCGTTGCCCCAGCCTGAAAGGCTGCCGACTGGGCTGCGCGTCAGCCCAGCCTGATGCGCGACAGCAAGGCGGTGGTGGAGCGCTCGTGCTCGAAGGCGATGGCGTGGACGCTGCCACCCCAGCCGCGTACCTCCGGGGCGCCGACGATCCGCTCCACCGGCCAGTCCCCCCCCTTCACCAGCACCTCGGGACGGGCCTGTAGGATGGCCTCGAGCGGGGTGTCCTCCTCGAACCATGTGACCGCGGCCACGGATTCGAGGGCTGCGACGAGGGCCATGCGGTCCTCCAGTCGGTTGACCGGACGGTCAGCCCCCTTGCCGAGGCGTCTCACCGAAGCATCCGAATTGAGGGCCACCAGCAGGCTCGCACCGAGCGCGCGGGCACGTGCGAGGTAGGTGACGTGGCCGCGATGCAGGATGTCGAACACCCCGTTGGTGAACACCAGGGGCCGCTGCAGGCTGAGACAGCGCTGCTGCAGATCCTGCGGAGCAACGAACTTGGCTTCGAAGCTCGGGGGCGCGGTCACGCGGGCTGGGGCCCGGCGGTGAGGGCGCGCGCGACCTCCTTCCGATATCGGTTCAGTTCCGCCGCCGTTTCGATGCTGCGGTCGAACAGGAGTGACAGATTCTTGAGGATCATGCCGACCACCTTGCTCTCCCACTCGGCGCCGAAACGGATCTGCTGGTCGAGCCAGCGTTCCAGCCAGGCGGGGTCCGGCAGCCGGGATTGCACGGTGTCGTTCGGGAACAGCGCCTGATTGACGTGCAGGTTGGTGGGATGCAGCGGCTTGCCGCTGCGGCCGGAACTCGCCATCAGCAGACCGATCTTCGCGAACGCCGCCCGGGCCTCGTCGCCCAGCCGGTCCATCATGCGGCGCAGGTACTGCAGGTAGGCGCCAGCGTGACGCGCCTCGTCCCGCGAGATGAGCCGGTAGATGTGCTTGATGACCGGCTCGGTGTGCCAGTCCGCAGCGCAGCGATACCAGTGGTTGAGCCGGATCTCGCCGCAGAAATGCAGCATCAGCGTCTCGGGGGCGGGTGCCGGGTCGAACTCGAATCGCACCGCGTGGAGTTCCGCCTCGGTCGGGGCGAACTCGGGCCGGAACCGACGCAGATACTCCATCAGCACCAGCGCGTGCTTCTGCTCCTCATAGAACCAGACCGACATGAAGGCGCAGAAGTCGCTGTCGTCGACGTTGTCGCGCAGGAACATCTCGGTGGCCGGCAGGGCTGACCACTCGGTGATGGCGTTCATCTTGACGGTACGGGCCTGCTCGTCCGTGAGCAGACTGGCGTCGAAGTCGTCCCAGGGAACGTCGGTGGCCATGTTCCATCGGACCTGTTCCAGGGACTTGAAGATTTCGGGGTATAGCATGCACGGATCTCGGGGGGGCCGGCGGGGCCGGCCGATGTTCGGGCGCGCCTCGTGGCGGAGAGCGCCCGCTGGGCTCCCCGTCACAGGGCGTCTAGCTCGTCGAGCACGCGCTCCGCCTGGCTGCGCAACGACTGCCGCTCACTGGCCTGCAGCTTTTCGAGGTTCTTCGCCATCAGCGCCGTGCGCGGGTTCGCGGCAAGGGCCTGTTCGTGCCGGTCGACGAAGGCCCAGTATAGCAGCGTGACCGGGCAGGCTCGGTCACCGCTGCGGCTGCGCGGATCGTAATGGCAGCCGCGGCAGTAGTTGCTCATGCGCTGGATGTAGGCGCCCGATGCAACGTAGGGCTTGCTGGTGAAATGCCCACCGTCGGCGAACAAGGCCATGCCGGCGGTGTTGGGACGCTCCACCCAGTCCACCGCGTCAACGTACACCGCGAGATACCAGTCGCACACCGCAGCCGGCAACAGCTGCGCGAGAAGCGCGAAGTTGCCGGTCACCATGAGCCGCTGAATGTGATGGGCGTAGCCGGTGCGCATGGTCTGCTCGACAACGGCACGCATGCAGTTCATCCGGGTCTCGCCGGTCCAATACCACGCAGGCAGGGCACGCGTGTGCCCGAAGTGGTTGGCGTCCGCCAGACCCGGCATGTATCGCCAGTAGACGCCGCGGATGAACTCGCGCCAGCCCATCACCTGCCGGACGAAGCCCTCCACGCTGGCCAGGGGTAGGTCGTGCGCGCGCCAGGCCCGCAGAGCGGCTTCGATCACTTCCCGAGGGCGCAACAGGCCGAGGTTGAGCGGTGCCGAAAGCAGCGAGTGCCAGAGCACCGGCTGCCCGGTCCACATGGCATCCTGATGCGGGCCGAAACGTCCGAGGCGCTCATCGACGAAGCGGGCGAGCACCTCGAGCGCCTGGTCGCGCGTCACCGGCCACGAGAACTGCGCCAGGGACCCGGGGTGGTCGGGAAACAACCGCTCCACCTCGTCGAACACCCCGCGGGTGATGTCATCCGGCTCGAAGGCGGGTGGGGCTGGCACCAGTCCAGGGCCCGCCGCGCCGAAGCCCTTGCGGTTCTCGGTGTCGAAGTTCCACACCCCGCCTTCCGGTTCGCCATCGCGCATCAGCACGCCGGAGCGGCGACGGACGTGACGGTAGAAGGTCTCCATGCGCAGCGATGGACGTTCACCCGCCCAGGCCTGGAACTCCGCGGTCGACACCAGGAAATGGGCATCCGGAAGGATCTGCAGAGGCACGCCGAGTTCGCCGGCAGCCTCGCGGATCAGCATGAGCGAGCGGTGGTCACCCGGCTCGGACACGCTCAGGCGGGAAGCCCGGAGTCGGCGCAAGGCGTCCCGCAGGCGGGGAAGGAAGCCCGCTTCGTGATGCTCCTCCAGGCCGATGTAGTCGAGCCGGTGACCGCTTTCGCGCAAGCTGTCGCGAAAGTGGCGCATGGCGGACAGGAACAGCGCGATCCTGGCCTTGTGGCTCCAGACGTGGGTCGACTCGCCGGGGGCCTCGATCATCAGGACCACGGCATCCGGGCCGCGGGCGTCCATCAGCACCGCATTGTCCCTGTCGAGCTGGTTGCCCAGCACCAGCCGGACGTCAGCGCCCACGCCGAGCCTCCTGCCTGCAGCGAACGGAGCAATACAGCACGGTGTCCCAGTTGTTGCGCCAGCGCTTGCGCCACGTCATGGGGCGGCGGCACCAGGCACAGGGGCGGCTGTCGAGGATGCGTTTCACCGTGGGTCAGGCCTGTATGCGATGCCGCGCACCAGACGGTGGTTCCGCCCGATCAGGCGGCTGGGCGGGCGGCGCGCCATGCGCTCACCAGGGTGCCGATCCCTTCCAGGCCAGCCACGAACTCCACCCCGTCGATGGCGCGCCGGAGGCGGCTGATGCAGCCCCCGCCCGCCCAGATGTCGATCTCGCGCGGCAGGATGGCGCGCAGCTCTCGCAGTCCGGAGGCCGCCTGTCGCTCCGGAAAGGCACCACTGAAGGAAAGGGCCACGACATTGATGCGGTGAGCCACGGCCGCGCGGGCGATCTCGGTCGATGGTGTCTGGGTGCCGAGGGGAATGCAGCACACACCCTCGACGACGAGCATTGCCTCGACCATGAGCAGGCCGAGGTTGTGCGGCTCGGTCGGGAAGGTGGTGAGCAGCACACGCGGGCCGCGCGCGTGGGACTGCGAGGCAGCGATGGCATTGCGCAGGATGCTCTGCACCTGCTCGGTGTACAGGTGCTCCTCGAACACCGCGAACTCACCGCGTACCCACGCCTCGCCGACCGCCACGGACAGCGGCGCCACCGTCTCGCAGACGAAGCGCTGCAGGCCCTGCTTCATCAGCAGCAGGCTCAGGCGCTGACGAAACTCGGGCAGTTGGTGGTTGCGCACCAGTTGCAGGATGTCGTCCAGCTCCTCGTCACGCTGCTCCGCCGCCGGGCCGGTGCTGCCGAGTGCGTCGAGATCCTCCATCGACAGACCGATGATCTTGCCAGGCCGGAACCCCCGGTCCATCAGCCGCTTTATCACTCGGAGCCGGGCGACCTGGTCGGGCGGGTAGATGCGTTCCCCATGGATGTCGCGCAGGGGACTTGGAAAGCTGTAGCGCCGTTCCCACATCCGCAAGACGTCCTTGGACAGGCCGGTGTCCCGCTCGACCGCGCTGATGCTGAGCAGGCTGAGCCTGTCGGTGGCGAGGCGGTTCTCGTCCGCGGATCCACCACCAACCTTGTTCATGGTGCTGTCGATCTTTTCCGTTCTCACGGCCGTGTCTCCGTCAATCCAGTGCAAGAAAAATTGTCCTGGACAATTTGTTGACATGCCCAACCTACGGCCTTATTGTAGGCTCCGAATAGCGAATTGACCAAGACAAAAATGGGGCTCACATGAAGAAGTCGCATACGTGCTCGGCCTTGGCAGCGGCTGGGTTCATCGTCGGCATGTTGCTCGGGACCGTGACTGCACCGGCCAGCGCGGCGGAGGCGGGTCTCATGAATGTGAACCGGTCTCCGGAGCTGCAGCTGGAGCAGACCTGGTCGGACAGCCTCCCTGGGCGTGGCGCGGCGTCGGCACGAGCGCTCGAAGACGCGGATCCGGGCGCGCTCGACGAGGATGAGGACGTGCGGCGCTATGTACAGATGCACGAAGACGCCCTCGACTCGCCGATCAAGTCCTTTCTGCTGCCCTGGTCCACACTGCAGCAGATCGCGAACTGAAACCGTTCTCAGACCGCAGGCAAGGCTCCCCTCATCCGCGCGCCACCCCCGTGCGGACCGCCTGCGGTCTGATCCCCTTCGGCTTCACCAACGCGGTACCATGCGTCGCCTCGCGCGAGTCCCGCGCCTGCGCTCGCCCTATGGCGCCTGCCCGCCGTCCTGCAACGTCAGACCTGCCTTGGGCGGCGCGCATGGTGTGATCGCTCGCGCATGACACACGACCTCTGGAGTCCCGTGAAGAGAATCGCAGTGGTTGGCGCCGGTATTGCCGGCCTGTCGGCAGCCTGGCTGCTGTCGCGTCGGCATCGGGTGACTCTCCTCGAGGCGGCATCCTACGCGGGTGGCCACACCAACACGGTGGATGTCACGGTGGACGGCGCGACCTTCCCGGTGGACACGGGCTTTCTCGTGTTCAACGACAGGACCTATCCCAACCTGTGCCAGATGTTCGGAACGCTCGGTGTCGCCTCGGTCGAGAGCGACATGTCCTTTTCCGTGCGCATCGACGAGGAGCAGCTGGAGTGGGCCGGCAGCACGCTGGCGACAGTGTTCGCCCAGAAACGCAACCTGATCAAGCCGGGCTTCTGGCGCATGCTGACCGACATCCTTCGCTTCAACGGTGAGGCCACGTCTGCCGTACAGACGGGGGAGCCCTTGACGGGAAGCATCGGCGAGTACCTCGACCGCGGCCGCTACGGCCGGCAGTTCCGCGACTGGTACCTTCTGCCGATGAGTGCGGCGATCTGGTCCTGCCCGACCGCCGCCATGCTGGATTATCCGGCGCAGACCTTCCTGCGCTTCTGCCACAACCACGGTCTGCTGCGCATCGCCGGCCGGCCCAAGTGGCGCACCGTCGCCGGCGGCGGGCGCGAATACGTGCGCCGCATCCTCCGGGACTTGAGCGACGTGCGCCTGGACACGCCGGTCCACGGCGTGACTCGCACCGCCGACGGGGTTGCGGTACGCACCCGCGCCGGCGTGGAGCGCTTTGACGAAGTGGTGCTCGCCACTCATGGCGACCGCTCGCTTGCGCTCCTCGAGGACGCAGACATGGCGGAGCGCGACATCCTCGGCGCGGTCCGCTACCAGGACAATGTCGCATTGCTCCACACCGACGAGGCGCTGCTGCCGCGTGCCCGGGAGGCATGGTCGGCGTGGAACTACCTGTCCGGTCCGGCGGCGGCGAGCGGCCGTCCGGTGTCGGTGAGCTACCTCATCAACAAGCTGCAACCGCTGCCCTGCGCAAGACCGGTGATCGTCACGCTCAACCCGGTGCGCGAACCGCGGCGCGAGCATCTTGTCCGAGCCTTTCGATACGAGCATCCGGTGTTCGATGGGCCGGCGCTGCAGGCGCAGGCGCGGCTTGGCCAGATTCAGGGGCGCAGGGGCGTGTGGTTCTGCGGTGCGTGGACCGGCTACGGCTTCCACGAGGACGGACTGAAATCGGCGATTGCGGTCGCCAACGGGATGGGGGTGAGGGCGCCTTGGCAGCCGGAGACGGTGGCGGTGTAACGACCGCACTGCTGTTTCGCGGGCGGGTGATGCATGCACGCCTGCGGCCGCGGCGCCATGTCTTCTCCTACCCGGTGTTCTTTCTGCGCTTCCGGGTCGATGCCATCGATCGGCTGGCCTGCCGCTTCCTGTCCGTCGACCGGTTCAATCTGGTCAGCTTTCACCGCCGTGACCACGGTCCCCGGGATGGCAGCGACCTGCTGGTGTGGATCCGCGCTCTCCTCGACCGCGAGGGTTGCGGATTCGCCGACGGGGACATCTGGCTCCAGACCTTCCCGCGCGTGCTGGGCTACGTGTTCAATCCGGTGAGTTTCTGGCTCTGTCACGATCGCGAGGGCCGCCTGCGCGTCGTATTGTGCGAAGTGAACAACACCTTCGGCGAACACCACAATTACCTGCTGGCCCACGCGGACGGGCGGCAGATCCGGCCCGATGATGTGATGCAGGCGCGAAAGATCTTCCACGTGTCGCCATTCTTTCCGGTCGCGGGGGGCTATCGCTTCGGGTTCGCGCCGGACGAGTCGTCCACCCTGTTCCGCATAGACTACGAGGACGACGCGGGTAAACTTCTGCTCACGTCGGTGTCCGGCGAGGGCGAGCCCCTGCGCCCCGGCGCCCTGCTGCGTTGCTTCCTCGCCCATCCCTGGATGACCGTGCTCGTGATCGTGCGGATCCACTGGCAGGCGCTGAGGCTTTGGCGCAAGGGTGTGCCGTTCTTTGCCAAGCCTGTGCCGCCGACGCAGGAGACCTCACGATGAAACTCGACGACATGCCAGCCGTTTCCCCGTCCATCGCGGTGCAGCCCCAGTCGCGGGCGGCGCGCATGTTTCTGCGGCTACTCGGACACTTGAGGGTGGGCCGCGTCGACCTCATCCTGCCGGATGGCTCCGCCCAGGCCTTCGACAGCGGCCGGGCCGGGCCGCACGCCATGCTCAGGTTGTCCGACTGGCGGGTGCTCGACGATCTGCTCCGCAGCGGCGACATCGGTTTCGCGGAAGCCTACATCGACGGGCGCTGGGACACGCCCGACCTGGCCGTGCTGCTGACCGTGGCCGCAGTCAACTACAACGAACTCGAGCGTGCCATCCACGGCCGGGTCTGGGGCTGGATTGCCTACCGCATCCGTCATCTCCTGCGTTCCAACCGCAAGTCCCAGGCGCGCCGCAACATCCAGGCCCATTACGACCTCGGCAACGCCTTCTACGCCTTGTGGCTGGACCCGACCATGACCTACTCGTCGGCGCTGTTCGGTGCCGACCAGGATCTCGCCCTGGAAGCTGCGCAGGCCGCCAAGTACGAGCGCATCTGCGAGCGGCTGGGCATCCGCCCGGGAGACCGCGTGCTCGAGATCGGGTGCGGCTGGGGAGGCTTCGCGGAGCACGCCATCCGCACCCGCGGCTGCCGCGTGGACGGTGTGACACTGTCGTCGGAGCAACTGGTCTACGCCCGCGAGCGTCTCGCCGGAGCTGGTCTGTCCGAACAGGCCGATTTCCAGCTTCGCGACTATCGCGACATCCGCGGGCAATACGACCACGTCGTCTCCATCGAGATGTTCGAGGCGGTGGGGGAGAGCTACTGGCCGGCATACTTCGACGCGGTGCGCAAGGCCTTGCGTCGCGGCGGGCGGGCGCTGGTCCAGACGATCACCATCGACGATCGTCTGTTTCCGCGCTACCGCCGTGGCACGGATTTCATACAGCAATACATTTTTCCAGGCGGCATGCTGCCCTCGCCGCGCGTGTTCGCCGCGCACGCGGCCCGTTGCGGTCTGCGGCTGGGCGACACCCTGGCTTTCGGCGCCGACTACGCCGAGACTCTGCGCCGCTGGCGCCAGCGCTTCAATCGCTGCGTCGGCGAACTCAACGCGATGGGCTTCGACAACCGCTTCATCCGCCTGTGGAACTTCTATCTCGCTTACTGCGAGGCCGGGTTCCGGGCCGGCACCATTGACGTCATGCAACTGGAACTCGTCCGTGACTAGCCTCGGAGGCAGGCGCGGGTTCCTGCAGGCTGGGTTGGCCATGGCCGTGTTGCCGGCATTGCCGGCCTGGGGGCTGGCCACCCCTGCGTCGGACGTGCTGCGTGCCGAATTGCCGGACCTGCGGCTGCTCGGACAGGGCCGGATGCGCTGGTTCGGCCTGCTACTGTATGACGCTGCGCTCTGGGTGAGCGGTCCGCGCTGGCAGTGGGACCGTCCGTTCGCCCTGGACCTGCGCTATGCCCGCAACTTCGAGGGCGCCAAGCTGGCGGAGGCCAGCATCGACGAGATCAAGCGGATCGGGCTGGGCGGGACGCCGCGGCTCGATGCCTGGCGCGAGGCGATGAACCGCGTGTTTCCAGATGTGCGCAAGGGCGATCACATCACCGGCCTGCACCGGCCCGGCACGGGCGCGGAGTATTACCTCAACGGACGCTCCACCGGGGTGGTGTCCGACACCGAATTCGCGCGCGCCTTCTTTTCCATCTGGCTTGACGAGCGGACGCGGGAGCCGAAGCTCCGGGCGGCCCTGCTGGGCCAGCGTTGAGCGATCCCGCCGCGACCCGCGTCGGCACCGGGGCGCTGCTGGCCTACGCGGTGCTGGCCCTGCCGCTGACCATGGCGGCCCTGCCCGTCTACGTCTATGTGCCCAAGCTGTACGCCGACGAGCGCGGCCTCGCCCTCGCCACCGTCGGATTGCTGCTGCTGGCGGTGCGTACACTCGATGCGTTGCAGGATCCGCTGCTGGGTTGGTGGAGCGACCGGGCGGCAACGCGACCCCGCGGACGTCAGGCATTCATCGTGGCCGCCGTGGCCTGTCTCGGGCTCGGGGTGCTGGGTGTGTTCCGCCCCCCTGAACTGGCCGGCGGTGCGCTGGCGGCCTGGCTGGCCCTGTGCCTGGTCGTGACCTACCTCGGTTTCAGCATGGGCTCGGTCAACTATTTCGCCATCGGCGCGGAATTGTCGGTCGACTACCACGAGCGCACCCGCGTGACCGCGGCGAGGAGTGCCTTCGGGATCGTCGGCGTTCTTGCCGCAGCCGCCTTGCCGGAGGTGCTGGCGGGCGACCGTGGTCTTGCACAGGGCCTGGCGGATTTCGGGCTGCTGTACGTGCCGGTGCTGCTGCTCTGTGCCTGGGCGATGCTGTCCGGCTCTGCGCCTCAGGTGGCGCCGGCGCACGGCCATTCGCTGGCGGAGATGTTCACGCCACTGGGCAACCGCCGCTTTCGCTGGTTGCTGGGGGTGTTTCTTGCCAGCGGGGTGGCCTCGGCGATCCCGGCGACCCTGGTGCTGTTCTACGTGCAGGACGTGCTCGGCCGACCCGATCTGAACGGCGTGTTCCTGGCGCTCTATTTCGCTTTCGGTGCCCTCGGCATGCCGGTGTGGGTGGTGCTGTCGCGGCGGGTCGGGAAGAAGGTCTCCTGGCTTGCCGGCATGGTGATGAGCATCCTCGCCTTCGTCTGGGCGTTCCTGCTCGGACCCGGCGAGGTGGTGGCCTTCGGCATGGTGTGCGCCCTGTCCGGCATCGCCTACGGTGCGGAACTCGCTCTGCCCGCCTCCCTTCTGGCCGATCTTGCCGACGAGGACAGCGGCGGGCCGGGCCAACGGCAGGGCGCCTACTTCGGTTTCTGGCAGCTGGTGGAAAAGCTCAACCTGGCCCTCGCGGCGGGGCTCGCGTTGCCGCTGCTGGGCTGGGCCGGATACCAGCCCGGCACACCCCAGGCCCAGGGTGGCGATCTGTCCGCCATGTATGCCCTGGCGCCCTGCGTGCTCAAGACCATCGCCCTCTGGGCGCTGTGGCGTGCTCCGCTCGACCGGCACGCCGCGACCACCCACCCAGGTCGGAGGACCTCATCATGAACAGACGACATTTCCTGTCCGCCGCGGCGGTACTGTCCCTGGCGGGCTGCTCCTCGCCGGGCATCGAGCAGTTCCGCGCCGAGAAACCGGTGCTCGACCTGCGCCAGTACTTCAATGGCGTGGTCGACGCCTGGGGCGTGGTGCGCAATCGCGACGGCAGCATCTCGCAGCGCTTCACGGTGGAGATCAAGGCCTCCTGGGAGGGTGATACCGGAACCCTGGACGAGGCCTTCAGGTACTCCGACGGGCGTACCCAGCGGCGTGTGTGGACCCTGAAGCGCGATGGCGAGCGCTACCTCGGTACGGCGGCCGATGTCGTCGGAGAAGCGGTGGGCGAGACCGCGGGCAATGCCTTTCGGCTTCGTTACGTGCTTGATTTCCCCTGGCGGGACTCGACGGTGCACCTCGATGTGGACGACTGGATGTGGCTGGTCGACGATACGGTGCTGCTCAACCGCTCCAGCATCAGCAAGCTCGGGGTCGAGATCGCCCAGGTGTTCATCAGTTTCCGCAAGCGCTGATCCATGGCCATGAATTCCCCCATCCGGGACTGGACCGGACGTCGCGTCTGGGTGGTCGGCGCCTCCTCGGGCATCGGCGCGGCACTGGCCCAAGCGCTGGTGGAGGCTGGCGCACGGGTGGCTGTGTCGGCACGTCGCGAGGAGGCCCTGGCTGCGCTCGCGGCCCGATCGCCCGAGCAGGTGCTGCCGCTGGCGCTGGATGTCTCGGACCCCCTGGCCGTCGGCGAGGCCTGGCAGCGGCTGAAGGCCGCCTGGGACGGCCTCGACGCGGTGTTTTGCGTCGCGGGGGTATATGTGCCTCTGCGCGCCACGGAGTTCGACGCCGGCATTGCCCGCACCCTGTTCGACATCAATGTCATGGGGGTGGTGCACGTGCTCGACGCGGTGCTGCCGGCCTTGCGCGACAACCACGGACACGTCGTCATCGTGGCCTCCGTGGCGGGTTACCGCGCCCTGCCCAAGGCCTTGTTCTACGGCGCCACCAAGGCTGCCCTGATCCACCTCGCCGAGGGGCTTTACCTCGACCTTGCGCCCGAGGGCCTGGGCGTCAGCGTGGTGAATCCCGGCTTCGTGCGCACGCCCGCGACCGCCGTCAACGAGTTCCGCATGCCGGCGCTGATCGATGCCGACGAGGCGGCACGCGAGACCCTGCGCGGCCTGTCGCGCGGCGAGTTCGAGATTCACTACCCCAGGCGGTTCACACGCTGGCTCAAGCTGATGCGGATGCTGCCCTACCGCTGGTATTTCCCGCTGGTGCACAAGGCGACGGGGCTGTGAGCGTCGACCGGATCGTCGGTTTTTTCGAGACCCTCGAGCCGGCGTCGCTGGCACACATGGCCACGATCTACACCGAGGATGCCTACTTCAAGGATCCCTTCAACGAGGTGCGCCGGGTGGGCGACATCGAGGCCATCTTCACCCGGATGTTCGAGGCGCTCGAGGGGCCGCGATTCGTGGTCACCAACCGCATCTGTGACGGCGACCAGGCCATGCTGGAGTGGGACTTTCACTTCCGCATCCGCAGCTTCCGGCCCGCGCAGGCGTGGCGCATCCACGGCGTGAGCCACCTGCGCCTGTCCGCCGACGGGCGGGTCTGCTATCACCGTGACTTCTGGGATACCGGGGAGGAACTGTACGCGCGGCTGCCCGGCATCGGCGCAGTGGTGCGATTTCTGCGACGGAGGATGGCATGAGCGGATTCGACCGTGCGCTGGTGTGGTTCCGGCGGGACCTGCGCGCCGAGGACCACGCGGCGCTGCATCACGCCCTGCGCCAGGCGCGGGCGGTGCACTGCGTGTTCGTGTTCGACACCGCGATCCTCGATGCCCTGGGGTCTCGCGAGGACCGGCGTGTCGAGTTCATCTGGCACGCGGTGGCGGAGCTGGCGGCGACTCTCGGCGATCTGGGTGGCGGCCTGCACGTGCTGCACGGCGCCGCCCGTGAACTGATTCCCGCGCTCGCGGCACGGCTCGGCGTGGACGCGGTGTTCGCCAGCCACGACTACGAGCCTGCGGCGATCGCTCGCGATGCTGCCGTGGCGCAGACCCTCGCGCGGGACGGCCGTCGCCTGGTCACCTTCCGGGACCAGTGCATCTTCGAGAAGGACGAGATCCTCACCCAGGCCGGGCGTCCCTTCACGGTGTTCACCCCCTACAGGAACGCGTGGCTGCGGGCACTGACGCCCGGGCGTCTGCAGCCTTACGCCGTGGCACCCCATGCCGGCGCCCTGGTGCGAGGCGACGGATCGCCCCTGCCCGCGCTCGAGGCGCTGGGCTTTCGGGCGACCAATCTCACGCAGTTGCGGCTGCCGCTCGGGGCCTCCGGTGCGCGCGGCCTGCTGCAGGATTTCGTCGGCCGCATGGACCACTATCGCGAGCGCCGCGACTTTCCAGCGGTGCGCGGTCCCTCCTACCTTTCGGTGCACCTGCGTTTCGGCACGGTGTCGATTCGGGAACTGGCGGCGCTGGCCCACGGGCGTACGTCCGAGGGAGCCCAGGGCTGGTTGTCGGAACTGATCTGGCGCGAGTTCTATTTCCAGATCCTGTGGCACTTCCCGCACGTGGTGGAGCGAAGCTTCAAGCCGGAGTTCGAAGCCCTGGCCTTCGAGAACCGCGAGGACCTGTTCGCCGCCTGGTGCGAGGCGCGCACCGGCTATCCGCTGGTGGATGCCGCCATGCGCCAGCTCAACACGACCGGCTACATGCACAACCGCCTGCGCATGGTCACCGCGTCCTTCCTGGTCAAGCATCTGCGCGTGGACTGGCGCTGGGGGGAGCGCTATTTCGCCGCGCACCTGAACGACTTCGACCTCGCGGCGAACAACGGTGGCTGGCAGTGGGCGGCCTCGACCGGCTGCGATGCTCAGCCCTATTTCCGCATATTCAATCCAATCACGCAGTCGGAGAAGTTCGACGCCGCCGGGCGCTTCATCCGCCAGTATGTGCCCGAGCTTTCCGCAGTGCCGGACCGCTATGTCCACGCGCCCTGGACCATGCCACCTCTGGAACGTCAGGCAGCGCGGTTCGCACCTGGACGCGACTGCCCGGCACCTGTGGTGGACCACGCCACCGCGCGCGAGGCGGCCTTGCGGATGTACGGTGCAGTCAAGGAGGGTCGCGCCGGCCCTGCATGAGGCCGCTCCGGCCTGTGCCTGGCATCACCCCGACGCGGCTGCGGACCTCCTGCGCACCCTGCGCTCAGGTTGCGGCGTAGTCCTTCAACACCCCGGGGTCCGGGTCCGCGCCCAGGCCCGGGCCGTCCGGGACGGCGATGCGGCCGTCGACCGGCCGGCAGCGCGGGCCATAGAGTGGCGCCTCGAGGTCGAAGTAGCGCCACTCGACCAGCGGCTCACGCTGGAACACGGCACTGCAGTGCAGGCCGGCCAGCAGACCGGGGCCGTCGTAGAACGTGTGCGGCACCACGCGGGCGTTGTGGAAGGCTGCCAGTGCGAACACCTGCCGCAGGGTGCTGATGCCCCCGCTCTTGGCCGGGCTGGGCTGCAGGATGTCCACGGCACCTGCCTGCAGCAGATCGCCGAACTGATGCAGCGTGGCGGCGTTCTCTCCGGCGGCGATCGGGATGCCGCACTCGCGACGCATGCGCGCCAGCGCGGCGGTGTCCTCGGGTGGCCACACCGGCTCCTCGAGCCAGTGCGGCTCGATCTCGCGCAGCCGGCGCGCGAGCGCCAGCGCCTCGCCCAGGGTCCAGGGGCAGTTCACGTCCAGCATCAGCCGGGTCTGCGGTCCCGCCGCAGCGCGGGCCGCGCGGATGCAGTCCAGGTCGATCTCGTGCAGCTTGATGCCCTCGAAGCCATCGCGATGGGCGCGCTCCACATTGCGTGCCACCACCTCCGGTGTGGCGTAACGGATCAGGCTGGCGTAGCAGGGCATGGTGTCGTATGCGCTCCCGCCGAGCAGGCGGTGCACCGGCTGGCCGGCTGCCTTGCCGGCGATGTCCCACAGCGCGATATCCAGCCCGGACAGGGCGTAGATGACCGGACCGCCGCGGCCGAAGATGTGGAGCTTCTCCTCGAGCCCCCGCATGGTGGCTTCGGGCGTGATGGCGCTGGTGCCCACCACCAGAGGGGCGATGATCCGCTCCAGCACTGCCTGGGTCGCAGGGATGATGTTGTAGCCGAAGGCCTCGCCCCAGCCGACGATGCCCTGGTCGGTCTCGACCCGCACCAGCAGCGAATCCGCGGTGGTCCAGGCACGGCCACCCCAGGCCGAGGCCTGGTCGGAGCCGCCCGTGGAGTAGGGAATGCTGAGCACGATGGTGTCGAGCCGCGCGATCTTCATTTCCACATCCTCCTCAATACATGAATCCGGTGACCAGCCTGAACGCCAGGAAGTCCTGGCCACCCCGGAAGGCGATGCCGATGCGATCCAGCGTGAACCCGAACACCTCTGCCGGGAGGTAGGTGCCGAAGGTGAAGGCCAGCTCGTACTGCTGCGTCACCATGCGCCGCCGGTCCTGCGACAGGGCGAAAGCCAGGTGGTCAAAGTACAGGTAGTGCACGAAATGCACACCGAAGTTGGAGGCGCGGTTCATCAAGACCCCGCCGGTCGGCATGATGAAGTTCAGGCCGGTGGACAGCACGCCGAAGTTCTGGCTGATGCCGTCCTGGGCGACGTTGCCGGCGTAGAGCAGGGCGTTGCCGAGGATGAAGTCGACCCGGTCGAAGGCGTGGCGCCAGGCGCTGCGCGCGCCGACCTCGTACAGCGTGGAGCGGTTGCCGCGCACCACGTCCAGGGCATAACCCACCGAGGCGGTGGGCTTGAGCACCCAGTTGCGGGCGATCTCCCGTTCCAGTTCGATTCCGGGCATGACCGCGAGGGTGGCGAAGTTGCGGTCCAGCACGTCTTCGACCGGGTTGTCCAGGTTGTAGAGCCCGACCGAGACCGGCAGCTTGAGCCGTATGCCCCAGAGATCCTCGTCCGGCTGCCGCAGCGTGCGGCCGAAGGGCAGGCGCGCCACGGTCACAGTCCGGTCACCCAAGCGGTATACGCCGGTGCCCAGGGTGGTTGCGAAGTACCAGTCGGTGTTCGCGGTCGTGTCGCTGGCGTGCAGGTCGGGCGCGATCAGCGTGGCCGTGACCAACAGCAACAGCACACGCCACCAGACGGGGCGCGAGCGCCCGTCACCGAGTCGGTCGCAGCGGGAGCAGGCGACCCGCGGGCGGTGATGTCGCGTCACAGCGAGGACACGAAGCGCAGCAGCGCTTCCCGGTCGATACGCGACAGGGCGCTGAAGCGGATACGCACGGCCTCCGCCTCGCCACCATGCCAGGCCACCGCCTCCTCGATGTCCCGCGCCCGGCCGTCGTGCAGCAGGCGGGCATTGCCGTTCACTGCTCCGGACAGACCGATTCCCCACAACGGTGGGGTACGCCAGTGCGACCCGCTGGCGGCGAACTCCGGTCGTCCGTCTGCCAGAGCAGGGCCCATGTCATGCAGCAGCAGATCGGTGTAGGGATGGATCACCCGCCCTGCAACACCGGTCACGGTGGGGGCGGAGTCCAGCGTCCAGGCCGGCACGTGGCATGAGGCACAGCCGATGGCGGCGAACAAGGCCTCGCCGCGCAGGACGCGCGGATCGTAACGATGCCGTGGCGTCGGCGGCGCGAGGTGGCGCAGGTAGGTCACCAGGGCCTCCAGGTGGGCGCGACCTGCCTCCGGGGTGCCCCCACTGGGCGCCGCGGCGCAGGCCGTCTGGACCGCCGTGCAGTTCTCGCGCGGGTGCAGGTCGGTGGTCACGCCGAGGTCCTCGTGGAAGGCCTTGGCCACCTGCTGCATGAGGCCGGCCTGGCCAGCTTTCCAGCCGAAGCGACCGACGCGAAGTTCGCCGCTGGACGGATCGGGAACGCGGTTGACCCGCCCTCCTGCGCCGGCTGCCGCCAGCAGCGCGGATTCCGGGATGCTCTCCAGCAGGCCCATGCCCACCAGCGGTGGTGCCATGCGAATCGACACCAGGGTCTGGTCTCCCAGCGGTCCGAAGGACAGCCGGCGCAGGCGCAGGACCGGCGAGCGCAGCTCGACCGTCTCGCCGTCGGCGTGGCGGTGGATCGACGTCACCCATTCGACCTGGAATGCCCCCTCGGCCGGCACCTCGCCCAGGATGCCCTGGGTCTGGAGCTGCAGTCCGTAGGCTGGGTGCGGCGTCGGTGTGCCATCGCCGCCAGTGCCAGGCAGCGACAGGTGCAGCACGGTGGAGGCCGCTTCCTCGTCCGGCGACTCAGGCGGCGCGCCGCGGCCGTTGCCGGCGTGACATTCGGCGCAGCTCTCGGCGTTCGAGGTCGGGCCGCGGCTCCACAGGCCGAAGGGCGAGGGCATGACCGCCCAGAGCTGCTGCATGGCCTGACGGCCCCGGGCGAAACGCTCGAGCAATGACGCCTCCATGCCCGGCATGGAAATGGCGTAGGCCGAAGGGCCGGTTTCGTCGTTCGTCGACACCGCGGCAGGGCCGGGATCGGCGGTCAGTGGAGCCACGCACAGGGCCGCCCCCAAGAGTGCCGTTGCCGCCAGCGCGGCGGCAGCGACCTGTCGGAGCCGGCGCCCCGCCGGTGCCCCCCCTGCGCCGGTCACCCTGACCGGGTCGGGACCCTGATGACGTGCCTGCATGCGGCGGTCAGGGTCCGGCCGGCGCCACGACGGCCAGAGGTGCAGGCCGGCGGTCCGTGGCGCGGGCCGAGGGCGAGGTGGCCCGCAACAACAGCCTGCGCCAGAGGCCGGGGTCCGGATCGGCGAGAAGCGTGTCTGCGTCCATGGGCAGCACGTGCCACATGCCGCGCCGGATTTCCCGGTCGAGCTGACCTTCGCCCCAGCTGGCATGGCCGGCGAAGAAGCGGCGCTGGTCGGCCGTATCGCGTCGCGCCACGATCCGTTCGAAGATGGTGCCGTCGCCGCTGAGGTAGATGTCTGCCACCATCGGCAGGGCCTTGACCGGGTGCTCGGGGGCGCGCAACAGGAACAGAAGGCCATCCGGTTCCACCGGGCCACCGAGCCCGATCGGGTCGGTCAGTTCAGCCAGTTCCGGGCGGTCGGTTCCGAACAGGGCGCCGAGGGTCAGTCCGGAGGGACGGTTCAACACCACACCCATGGGGCCGGTGTCCTGGGGGAAGGCCACCGCGACCACCGTGCCGGCGAAACCCGAGTCCGTCATGCCCTCGCTCGCCACCAGAAGCACCGGGGTGGCGTCCTCCTCGACACCGGCGCCAGCGTGGCCGCAGAGCAGCGTCGCGGCCAGGGCGAGATGCCGGAACAGTCCCCCGCCAGCGCTCAACGGACGATGGCCTGGTAGACCAGCTGCCGCAGGGCGGTGCGATACTGGCCGCGGCGCACCGGCTCGGTGGTCAGGAACACCACGGCAAGCCCCTCCTTCGGGTCGATCCAGAAGTAGGTGCCGGCGTACCCACCCCAGAAGTAGTCACCCACGGAGCCGTTGTAGTCGGCCGCACCGCGGTCGGTGCGCACCGCGAACCCCAGTCCGAAGCCGTAACCCGGGCCGGGCAGGAAGCTGGCGCCGGGCGAGATGCCGGCGTGCATGTGGTTCGATGCCATGTATTCGACCGTCCGCGGCCCGAGCACGCGTCGGCCATCGATGCTGCCGCCCTCGAGCAGCATCTGGGCGAAGCGAAGATAGTCAGCCGCCGTTCCCACCAAGCCATGGCCGCCGGCGAAGAACCCCTGGGGCTGTGTGAAGTCGATGAGTTCGGGCGTCTTGCCCGTGACCGGATCGGGCTGGGGCTGGGCGAGGCGCGGGATGCGGTCGGCAGACAGGCTGAAGGCAGTGTCGCGCATGCCGGCCGGTGCGAAGATCCGCTCCTGGAAAACGCGGTCCAGCGTCTTGCCCGAAGCCACTTCGACGACACGGCCGAGGATGTCCGTCGAGTGGCCGTACTCCCAGGCGGTGCCGGGTTCGTGCACCAGGGGGAGCTTGGCCAGGGCGCGGGCGAAGTCGGCCAGCACCCAGGATTGGGACCAGATGCCGGCCTCCTGGTACATGCGCTGGATGTGGGTGCGCGTCGACAGGGGCGGTCCGTAGGTGAAACCGGCGGTGTGCCGCATCAGGTCGCCAACGGTCATGACGCGTTTTGCCGGCGTGGTCGAGAAGGTCGCGGTACCGGTGCGCGGGTCGAACGATTCCGTCCCCACGCGCATGTCCCTGAACTCGGGGATGTAGCGGTGAACCGGATCGTTGAGTGCCAGACGTCCCTCCTCGACCAGCGTCATGGCGGCTACCGTGGTGACCGGCTTGGTCATGGAGTAGAGGCGGAAGAGGCTGTCCTCCCGCATTGGGTCGCCGGCGTTGGCATCTCGCATTCCCTGGGTCGTGACGTAGGCCAGCCGGCCATGGCGCGCCACCATGACGACCGCGCCGGGCAGGTCCTTGCGATCGACCCAGTCCCGGATGTTCTCCGCGATCAGCCGCAGGCGTTCCGCGGACAGCCCGACCTCTGCGGGGGCGGCGACCGGCAGGGGAGGGGCCGCCAGCGCGGGAGCCAGCATTGCGGTGGCGAGGACGAACCACAGGGCGGCCAGCACCCGGCGCGGGATTTTCATCGGATTCTCCATCGGCAGACGCCCGGGATTATCGCCTCGTCGGGGGATCGCGGCTATCATCGAATCGGTCCGGTCACGTGACACTCGAGCTGCCCCCATGCTGGACTTCATTGCCGAACAGCGCATCCGCGAAGCCCAGGAGCGGGGCGAATTCGACCATCTTCCCTGCGCCGGCAAGCCGCTGGACCTGGGCGACGACCTGCTCGTGCCGGAGGAAATGCGCGCGGCGCTGCGGGTGCTGCGCAACTCGGGCCACGTGCCGCCGGAAATCGAAACCCTGCGTCGGATGCA
>Ga0169931_10004368_pt1 | contig 22006 bp, 24 predicted proteins | sample Kivu_15m_20L_FD_129675 | JGI IMG/M metagenome (GOLD analysis project Ga0169931, IMG submission 129675) | Freshwater microbial communities from Lake Kivu, Western Province, Rwanda to study Microbial Dark Matter (Phase II) - Kivu_15m_20L... | ecosystem: Environmental > Aquatic > Freshwater > Lake...
AGGCCGATGTTCCCGATCACGAATTTCGTGTCACCTTCGGTCTTCGTCGCCGTCCCGCTCGCCACCAACTTGCCGTCTAGGTAGAGGCGGGTTTCCCCCGCCCCGAACACTCCGGCCAGATGCGACCACTTCCGCAGTGGGACGGACTGAGTTCCCTTCAGGATACCGGGGACGATCTCCACGAACGGCACCACCCCGGTGACGCCGAGTCCGATCCCGTACTTGGTCGGGATGTCGCTGCCGATCACCGCCTGGGTGCCGGTGTCCCGGTACTCCTCGGGCCAGACCCACGCCTCCAACGTGCAGGGGGCGAACCGCTCCAGGGTGGTGACGATCCGGGTCCGTCCGTCGAAGTGCATCACCCCGTCGGCCACGAACGGCGTCGGCTCAGGGGAAGTCGATGCCGCACTCGAAGGCGTGTTCGGTTGAGGCCACAGGCTCACCGCAGCAGCGATTAGCCCGAGAACAACCGCCCCGGCCACGGCCAAGCCAGCCCAGCGAGCAACGCCCGGTGTGGCTGGGAACGATGCCAATGTGTTCCGCAACGCCGCTGCCAGTTCGGACGCTGACCCGAAGCGGTCGGTCGGGTGTTTGGCGAGGCACCGGGCGACGACCGCCTCGACCGCCTCGGGCACGTCTGGAACCAGTGAGCGGGCCGACACCGGGGATCGAAACAGGATTTGTTCCCGCAATGCTGTCGGCGTCCGGGCCTGATATGGCAGCTTGCCGGTCAACGTCTCGTACAGCACCACCCCGAGCGAGTACAAATCGGTGCGGGCGTCGATCAGTTGCACTTCGCCAGCGACCTGCTCCGGGGCCATGAACGGCAGCGTCCCACCGCCCGACCCGCCGCCCTTCTGGGCCTCGTCGAACGTGGCAGCGATCCCGAAGTCGGTCAGAAGGGGTCGCCGCTGGGTGTCGAGCAGAATGTTCGCTGGCTTGATGTCCCGGTGGACGAACCCCTGGTCGTGGGCGAACCCGAGGGCGTCGGCGACCCCGGCCACCAGCCGCACCGCCTCCCGCCACGGTAGCGGTCCCTGAGCAATGCGGTCGGCGAGGTTGGTGCCGTCGATCAGGTCGGACACGATGAAGCACAGGTCGCCGTCTCGACCCACGTCATGCACACTGACGATGCCGGGGTGCCGCAACTTCGCCGCACGGCGGGCCTCGGCCACGAGATCATCGGTGGAGTGCTTCGGGCGAGGAACTTTGACCGCTACCGCTCGGTCGAGTTCCGGGTCGTGGGCACGGTAGACCGCCCCCATCCCACCCTCGGCGATCAACCCTTCGATGCGGTAGCGGCCACCTAGCGTCTTCGGGATGGGACGTGGATCGGCGACCGGCTCGCCACCTTCGCCCGCATCCTTCACCCAGGCCAACTGCTTGAGTGCGGCGATTCGCTGGGAAACGGCTTCGGCCAGTTCGGGGTGATCGGCACACAGGTCGGCAATCGGCGTGTCGTCGCCGTGGTCGAACGCCTCCTCCCATCGCATCACGATGTCTGCGATCAGGTCGTCTCGGGTCATTCGGGTGGCTCGCCTTTCATCGCCTCGAACAAGAACAATCTGGCATCCTGCCAGCGGCGTTTCACCGTCTTCAGCGACACGCCCAGGACGGTCGCCGCCTCGGGCTGGGTCAGCCCCTCGTACCAGAGCAGGTCGAACACTTCCCGCTGTTCGTCCGACAACTTCTCGACCTGCTCGTGGAACCGAGTCCACCCGTCCAGGTCGTGTGGCTCGTCGGCCGGGGCTGTTTTCTTCTCGGCGGCGATCCCCGAGTCGGTGTCATGGTTCGCCCCGATCCCCTCGGGGCCGTAATGCTGCCGGGCCAGATCGAGCAGTTCCCTCCGAATCTGTTGTGCGGCCAGGGCGTAGAACTGGCGGGGTGTCTCCGGCTGAACCTCGGCCAGTGCCCGATGCAGCCGCAGGAGCGAGTTCTGCAACACGTCATCAGTTTCCGCCCATCGGCGAACTCGCCTGAACCCTCGCAACATCCGGTGGGTGAGTGTGCGGAGTCGGTCACAGGCATGGGCGATGACTTCGTTGCGGGCGGTCACATCGCCACGCCGCATATCGGCCAGCCAGCCATTCAGTCTCGTCGTGTGACCCGCCAGTACGCCCATCGCTTGCCCACCCACAAGGCTCGTGAGCGGACAACTCTACGGCATCTTGGCGGCTGCTGTCAGCAGCCATCTTCGCCCCTCGTCCGAGGGTTGAGCGAGAACGACCGGAACGGAGGGTCAGGAAATCGATGCGTTCGGAGCCGAACACTTTCTTGGCCCTCTTTCGCCCCGGCTCCCGCTCAGCCCTGCGAACCCGTTCTGACACCGACCTGCCGTGCCCGACCGCTTGGTGTCGGGCCATCCGCAAAGGGAGAAATCGTGGATCAACAGCTTCGGAAATCCGTCGGCGGTACGTCCTGCCGTGCCCCGATGATCGTTCTCTTCGTCGGCCTGGGCTTGATCGGCGGGACGACCGGGTGTGGTAAGGGCGGGAAGTTCCCCGCCACCAGTGACAGCAAGGAGCAGGTCACGACCACCGGGCCGAAAGACATCTCCGAGGACGACCTGCGGGGCATCTTCAACTACATGCCCGGCGAGGATTTCCAGAAGGTCATCGGCAAGCTCGGGAGGCCCGCCCTCACCGGGCGACAGATGCCTGCTCCTCGTTCCTCGTGCAAGTACATGGCGGCGTGGGAGAAGAACGACGGCTCGTACCTGCTTCTCCAATGGCTCGAATCGACCGAACCCAACGGCAGCAAGCGGATCGTGAACTTCCGCACCTGGGACAACCAGACGCTCCGGCAGGTCGAAGACTTGAAACTGCTCCTCAAGTGAACCCGTCCCAGCACACCTTGTTCATCTCGGAGGGGGCGATGGCCCAAGAGTGGTACTACACCCAGGGCGACCGGAAGGTCGGCCCGGTGTCGGCGAAGGGGCTGAAACAGGCCGCAGTCGATGGCACCCTTCAACCGACGACGCTCGTCTGGACGGACGGGATGAAGGAGTGGAAGGAAGCCCGAGCCATCAAGGGGCTGGCGGGCCTGTGGCCGACTTCGCCGCCCGTAGCGGCGGTGCCACCGCCGCCACTTCTTGCTCGCCGTGCGACGCCTGTTGCCAAACCTGTCGCTGATCCGTCACCGACAGAAGTAGCAACCCAAGCCACGTCGCCGGAATCGCTCGTGCAGCACTGGTGGTTGATCGGGCTGAGCCTGCTCTGTTGTTTCCCGGCGGGACTGGTCTTGGTCTGGATCAACCCTCGGATGACCAAGACGGCGAAGTGGGCCGTCACCGGGGTGGTGGCCCTCATCCTGCTTGTCGGCGTCGTGTCCTCGGCCAACCGGGACGGCCGGACGGGTCAGCCGACGACCGCCCAGCCGGACAAGGGCGGGGGCATCGGGGGGGACTCGAAGGAATACAAGCTGCCGCACGAGGACTTCGTGGCGTACATCGACGGCTGCATGAAGTCGGACGGGTTCGTCGCCCCGCCCGCCGACGCCCACGCCCTGACCGACGAGCCACTGACCGAAGAGTTCTTGCCGCACTCGGCCGGGGCCGAGGGGTGGTGGGAGAAGCGGGTGACGCTCGACGGCAGGACCGGCATCCTACTGTTCGACCGGAACGAGGCCGGGGGTGGGGAGTACGCCGACGTGCTGACGGCCTCCGGCGTCCTCGCCGATGGGCAGCGGAAGATCACCCGGACCGGGCTGAAGGAGCAGACGAACCGGCACCGGCGGCGGTTGCGAGACGGGCTGGTCGAGATGGGGATGGTGACGCAGGGCGGATCGGTCGTGCAGTGGGAGCCGTGGGTCAAGGTGGGGGCAAAGGTCGGGGATTCGTGGCCGTGCCAAGATGCGAATGGTCGGGAGGCAGGGACGGCCGAACTCAATGCGATGTTCCGACTGGACGGTCGGCCGTGTGCGGTCGTCCGGGTGAGCCGCACCACGACGGCCGGGGGTAAGCCGCTCCGCACCGAGGAGACGGTCTGGCTGCTCCGGGGCGTCGGGCTAGTTCGCACCGAACTCAAGAACGACCGGATGGGCAGGTTCGAGGTTGTGAGCCGGTCGATGCTATCTCACCGCCAGAACGTGAAGTGACACGCCCCACGCCGGACGGGATGTAGCCCCAGACCCGCCCGGCGAGAATCGAACTCAGCACCCCTAAATACGGGGTGCGTACTTTTCATGTTCTGAACCTCGGGGCCGGAGTCCAAAGCACCGTCCTCTTCCTCCTGGCCCTCGGCCCGGACCCCAAGCTCCACTTCGACGTGGCGGTGTTTGCCGACACCGGCGAGGAGCCGTCCGCCGTCTACCGGCATCTCGACCACCTGAAGACGCTCGGAGGCCCGCCCATCTGGGTCAGGTCGGCGGGCAAGCTGGGCGACGACCTGATGCACGGTCGCAATAGCACCGGCCAGCGGTTCGCCTCCATCCCGGCGTTCACCAAAGACGAAGCCGGGAAGGTCGGGATGGTGCGGCGGCAATGCACGAAGGAGTACAAGGTCGAAGTGGTGAACAAGGCGGTCCGCCGGGAACTGCTCGAACTCAAGCCCCGGCAGCGCATCCCGAAGGACGTGACCGTGTACCAGTATTTCGGCATCTCGACCGACGAGGCGGGCCGGGCCGAGCGGGGGAAGAGGCGGTTCGAGGGCGTGAAGCACACCGTCCCGGTGTACCCGCTGATCGACATGGGCTGGAGCCGCAAGGAGTGCGTCGAGTACCTGCGGGGCAAACTCCCTTACGACGTGCCGAAGAGTTCGTGCGTCTTCTGCCCGTACCGCACCAACCAGTCCTGGCTGAATCTGAAGGCGACCGACCCCGAGGGCTGGGACCGGGCGGTGGAAGTGGACGAAGCCCTGCGGGCGGACGGGAGCATCGTCACCCGAGGGTTCCGGCAGAAGCTCTACCTCCACCGCACCTGCGAGCCGCTGGTGCAGATCGACTTCGGGTCGCTGACCCCGAACACCCTCGACCCGATGACCACCGGCGAGTGCCTGGGGCTGTGCGGGAACTGACCGACCGTCGCCGTCCACGTCCACATGGAAAGCGGGGAGCGGAGATCGCATAACGACGTTATCCCTGTTTGCACCCTCTGCCGGAAGCGGAAGTCGATGGCGAAGACGGTGACGGACATGAACGGCGAGACGCTACCGACACCGACGACCGCCGCCCGGCTGGCCGAAGGGGTGGCCGTGCAGCGGGGGGTGCGACCGGCGGGGGAAGGCGTCGGGCGACACACCCACGACTTCCACTCGGTCACGGTGCTGCTGTCCAGCCCCGGCCCCTCGCTCTGGTGTTACGGCGACGGGACGTGCCGCTCCGTCCGCCCGGCGGCGGGGGACGTGTTCTTCTGCCCGGCCAACGTGCCCACGGCGGTCCGCACCGAGAAGGCGTTCGAGAGCATCCTGCTGTGCCTGTCCCCGGCGGTCTTCCGGCGGGGGGCCGACGCCGCCGGGGGCGTGGCCCTGGACAACACCGCCCCGACGGTCATGCGGAAGGACTCGTTCGTCCAGCGGGTCGTGACTACGCTCGCCGATGAAGTGGGCCGTGAAGAGAGAGCCGGGGGAGAACTGTTCGCCTCGTCGCTGGCGACCGCCCTCGGCGTCCACCTGAGCCGTGAGTACGCCAGCGGCTCCGGGCCGCACACGCCCGTGGCACGGCTATGCGACGACGAGTTGACCCGGTTGGACCGTCACATCGCCCGCAACCTCGACACGCCCCTCACCCTGGACGACTTGGCGGCGGTCGTCGGGAGAAGCCGGTTCCACTTCGCCCGACTGTTCAAGGCGTCCACCGGGGAGACGCCGCACCAGTACGTCGTCCGCCGCCGGGTCGAACGGGCCAGGGAACTGCTTCGGGCCGGGGGCGTCATCGCCGACGTGGCTCTTGCAGTCGGGTTCGCCAGCCAGAGCCACCTGAACTACCACATCCGGCGGGCGTTCGGCTGCACGCCGGGCCAACTGGTCGGTCGGCGTCCGGGCGGCAGCTAATCCTTGTGCCCGACGACCATGTAGTGCCGGGGCATCGACTCCCGCACGACTTCGACCCGAAACCCCGCCGCTTCGAGTTGCCTCTTCACCTGCCCAGGGTCGAGTCGCATTTCCTTCGGCGGGCCGGTTTCCGCACCAACCTCGTAGTCCACCACCACGAGCCGCCCGCCCCGCCTCAGCCCCTCGTACACCTTCCTGGCGTATGCCTCCCGCCCCGTGACGTGGTGCCATGTGTCCAGCGTCAGCACCCCGTCCACGCTGGCGGACTGTAGCTCCGGGTCGTCGTAGCCGACCTTCTGTGGCACGATCCTGGCTGGCCCCAAGTCGGCACTGCGTTTCGCCAAATACTCGATCATCTCTGCCGAGGCGTCGATGGCGATGACCGTGCCGCCCACCCCGACGGCTTGACTCAGGTGGGCGACCATGTAGCCCGTCCCCGCCCCGATGTCGGCGACCGTCGCCCCCGGCTTCAAGTCCAGTGCCGCCACGATCTCCTCGGGGTACTGCCACCTGTCCCGCTCCGGGTCGTTCCACTTCTTCGCCTTTTCCGCCGGGTCGGTGAAGGCGTGCTTGTGATCCCCGTGCTTGGGCGGTTGCTTGACAGCCCTCTCGTTGTTTCCCTCCGTCACGGCAACCTCCTTCTTCTGGCCGCACCCGACGGTGCCTGCCGAAACGGTTAATACGAGCGAGAAAACGACACAGGTCTTCATGGCGTCGGCGACTCCTGTTTGAAACCGCCCGTCGTCGCACCGGCTCCTCCCCGGCTCCTCCCCGGCGTGGTTCAGAACTGTACCCCGGTGCTTTCGGCCGGTCTTCCAGGTGCGTGCTGTCCGGTTGCAGGATGTTGCTGTGGCGTCCCCTGACACCGACTGGTGCATCGACCCTGACCCGAAAGGAGGAGTCGATGCCGCCCGTTGTCATCCCCATCGTCGAAACCTGGGGCACCAAGCAGCACCTTCGGTACGCCGTCACCGACACGACCGGCCGGTACTGGACCGGCTCGGGCTGGGCCACCCGGCGGCAGGACGCCCTGCTGTACGCCAGCCACCACGACTCCGTAGCCGCCGCCCGCAGCATCTTGTGGAAGCAGTTCCAGCGGCACCATACCGTCTTCCAGCAGTTCGTGGTGCCACTGGAAATTCAGGTCTTCGCAAACTCAGAAGTCAGCCCCGCCGACCTGAAGCCGTTCGCCAAGAAGCTCGTGAAGCTGTCGGCCCTGTACGCCAACCACGGCACCGGCCCGACACCCGATTCCCTGGTACTTCCCCGGCTGAATTGGGGCCGCATGACCCAGCCCGTGAACTCCGAGAGGGACTTGCACATCGATGAGTGACCAACAACTGCCGACAGTCGGAAGCCGGATGCGGGGGTTCTTCCTCCGCTACCTGCTCGCCCTGACCGTGCTGTGGGTGATCGTGCTGAACGTCATGGACTTGCTGCCGAAGGAAGGCGAACTGATCCCCCGAGGCGGGGCGTGGCGACCGGCGACCGAGGCCGACCGCCTCCAGTCGTTCCTGTGGCTGACTTTCTGCTGGTATGCCGGGGCGGCGGTCGCCTTCGGTCTGATGTGGCTGCTGGCGCAGATGATGTACGGCGTGGCGTTCGGCTCCGAACGGAGGGAGTGACGCACTGCGACGGGACTTGGCCCGCACTGGCCGAGTCCCGGTTCGCCCCGTCAGATACCTCCTCGGAGTCGCCGCCCGACCGGGCTGGAGGAAAGGGCATGAAGTCGCTGACCGAGTACCTGACGTTCACCGTCCCGGAGCGGATGGCGTTCCTGAACATCACCCCGACGCTGGAGGGGTTGGTCCGCCGGAGCGGGATCACCGAGGGGCTGCTTTTGTGCAATGCGATGCACATCACCGCCTCGGTGTTCATCAACGACGACGAGCGGGGGCTGCACGAGGACTACAAGAAGTGGCTGGAGCGGCTGGCCCCGTTCGACGCCTCGCCCCAGACCTACGCCCACAACCGCACCGGCGAGGATAACGCCGACGCTCATCTCAAGAGGCAGGTGATGGGCCGGGAAGTGGTGATCGCCGTGACGGCAGGGAAGTTGGACTTCGGGCCGTGGGAGCAGGTGTTCTACGGCGAGTTCGACGGCAAGCGGCCGAAGCGGGTGCTGGTCAAGATCATCGGGGAGTGAAACCCCTGCCGCCCGGAAGCGAAATCCGGGCGGCGGCGATTTTCGGGACTTCACGATGAGCGGGCGTTTAGACCTGTCGCCAGATCGTCGCCCGGCAGGGCAGCAATTTTTTGCAACACGCCAAGAACAAAGAGAACCGGGCGGCAGTCGCACAGACCCCGGTCGATGGAACCAACTTTTTAAGATTTGGCCCCGATTTACCCCGAATCGACTTTTGCAACAGCGATGAAGAGTTGGCCGGGATGTGGCTCAGGAAATGACGAAAACCTGGGCGGTCAGGGGCACCGCCCAGGCTCGCTTCACTCAATACTCCTCGGGCAGCAGCAGGCAGGTCGAGGCCTGCTTCCCGTCGTCACTGACCGCCTCGGTCAGCACCCAAACTTTGACGCCCGTCTTCAGCCGGAACGCCGACAGGATGCGGCTGCCGTCCGCCAGCGACATCTGGTTGGCGTGGTGGTCGTCGTCGCACAATTCGCCCTGCTCCAGCCGCAAGTGGCGGTCCACAACCTCCCGGACGGTTTGGCCCGCCGTCCTCACGGCGTCCAGAAACCCCGGAGTCGCCACCACCTGCCCCAACTCGAACTTCGGCTTGTCGGTCATGTGTTGCCTCCTTGATCGACCAGCCGGTGTCACGTCTCGGAGCGGGCGGCTCTCTCCCAATACCGCCACGTCGTCGGCTCGGTTTTCGCCCGGATGGTGTTCAACAAAGCGAAGAACACCTGTGCCTCGTCCGGCAGCCCGAGCAGGTTGAGGGACCGGAGGACACGAGTGATCCGCAGCCAGTTGTGGTTCTGGCGACCCCACACGCCGGGGTTCGGGCTGTCGAAGGCGAGGCCGTCGTCGGTGCGGGTGATACCGCAGAACGACAGCCAGCGGTCGAAGGACCGCCGCAGCCGGTGCCGCAGCAGCGGCTCTGCCCGGAACCGGGCGATGGTGGCTGCATCCAGTACCGGAGCATCGGCGTTGAACATCGACGGCTCGTCGGTGGCGAAAAGCCACTGAATGAAATCGTGTTGAAGTTCCCAATCCTCGTTCGGCCACCCCAGCACTTGCTCCAGGGTGTAGCCGGACGAGTTCGGGCCTTCCTCGTCGCCATAGAAGGCGAGCAATTCCGGGCACAAGTGCCCCGGTCGTTCGGTCTGTTCCATCGGTCGCTCCTGGCGAGGTTGTGAAACCCGCCGTTAGTCGGTGTCACCGTCGTCGGCCTCCTCGCCGAACTTCGTCGGGCAGACGCCTTCGGGCGGCAGCCCGTCGCCGTGATAGCGGCACGGGAACGGCGCATTCACCCGCTCCTGGCCGTGAATCATCAGGTGGTCGAGATCGAGGACTTGCCCGCTCGGGCCGTAGTGGCGGCTGTCCTCGGGGTAGTCGCCCAGGTCGGCCTCGGAGACGACAATGTGCCGCCCGTACTTCTCGTCGTCGGCCAGTTCGTCGATGGCGTCCTGCACGCTGTCGGCCTCGACGACGAGGAACAGCGGCCAGTACGAGCCGCCGATCTCGATCAGCCACGTCCTCCCCCACCAGCCGCCGGGGTTGATGACCGGGATGTTGTTGAGTTGCTGCCCGTGGAACATCGCCGAGGCCATGATCTTCATCGCCGTCTCCGGTGCGGGGGTGTTCATCCACACCGGAGCAGGCGGTGTCAGGCTGCGTCCTCGTCGTCGAAGGCGGCGAAGAAGTTGAAGATGTAGACCGCCGTTCTGCGGGCCTCGTCGTCGGTCCTGCCGGTGACGAGTTCACCCCGGAACAGCATCCCGCTGTCGCCCAGGGCGTAGCCGACGATGAACCGGCCGTGGGTGAGCCGGTAGAGGAGGATGAGGGAGCCGTCCCGGTGCCGACGGACGACATCATGGCGGCAGGCGAGCATAATCTTGCCGCACCACGTCGTCAGGGCGATGTTGCCGCCGATGAGCTTCGTGTACGCCGTGATGTCCCGTCCGTGGACGGTCGCCCCGAGGGCGGCGAACTCTCGTCCTTCGTGACGAATGATGCCGATCTCGGTTTGCCCGTGGCGTTCACTGCGAGAAGTGGACATGGTTGCTCCGGGGTTGTAGTGCCCCGGAGCAGGCGGTGTCAGTGGATGTGGCTACGGTCAGAAGCTATGCCGTCCATTTAGAATCCCTCATCTTTCCAGTTCACGGGCAGGGTGTGACTCGACCAGCCGTCACCCGCAGCCCAAACCCAGACCTGCCGGGTTTCGGGGTTTGCGGCCATGTAACACCGCCCGAGCGTTCCCGTATCCCAGCCTCGGCCGTCACCGATCCTGTCCCGAAGTCCCGTTACCCACTCTGATAGTCCTTCAGAAGACAGGTCTTGCGTAGCCACGAGTACGCCGATCAGTCCCTTCCTTCGGGCCACATACTCGTCGAAGCTCAAGCCCTCTTTGCTCGCCAGTTGCTTCAACGCAGGCTTGTATTTGTTCACAAATCCCCAGAACAGAGCCTCGTCCTCGGCAAACACGTTCTGCTGATGGGCATCAATCGTGGTCATTTCAGTCGTCATGGTGGTTCCTTCCATTGGTGTGATCCCCGATCCCTCGGGGGTAAAACCACAATACCAGAAACCGGCTTTCGGAGTCAAATCGCCGACGACGAAAAATGACAACAGTGTGTCACTGGCCCATCTCTCTGTTATTCGACTCCAAAGTGGCCGTCGTCGGTCGGCCCGAGCCGCCCGGCGGTGATGTGAATCGGGATAGGACAATAACAATAGGTGCGAGGAGGACAGGGTGGGGTTGTTACGAGAGCCGGACACACGCTCAACGACCGAAGACCTGCTGCCGACAGTTTGTGACCGAAAACTCGACCGGCACCTTGCTTCAGTGAAGACGACTCCCGTCGTCAGTAGTTCAGCTTCTCGCTCGCCTCGCCCAACTGCTGCTGGGTCCGCTTCGTGTACCGGGCGGTCGTGTTCAGGTTCTCGTGCCCGAGTATCTGGGCCAGGGCGACCAGATCGTTGCCGCTGGTTTCGAGGAACTGGTGGGCCATCGTGTGACGGAGCAGGTGCGGGTGAAGGTGGAATCCGCAGACGGCGGCGTACTTGTCGCACAGGTTGCGGATGCCTCGGTCGGTCAGCGGCCCACGTTCACCGATGAAAACGATCTGCGACTCCACCGAGGGGCGGGTGTCGAGGTAAGCCTGCATCGTCCGACGAGCCGTGAGTGGAAGTGGCACGCTCCGCTGCTTGTTCCCCTTGCCGTGCCGGAACACCACCGTCCCCGACCGCTCGGTGAGCATCAGGTCGCCGAGTTCCAGGGCCACCACGTCGCCGACCCGGCAGCCGGTGTAGAGCATCAAATGGAAGACGGCGTTGGCCCGCACGTCCTGCCGGAGTTCGACTTCCCGGAGCAGCTTCCGCACCTGGGCACGGTCCAGTCCCTTCGGGGCGAGTTGCTGCCGCTTCAACTCCTTGACGGCCTGGGCCGGGTTCGCCGGGACGTGGCCCTGGTCGGCGAGCCAGCCGAAGTACCGGCGGATCGTCACCAAAGCCCGGTTCACCGTGGCGACGGCCTGACCGCCTTCACGACGCAGGTGGTTCCGGAAGTCGCTCACGTCTCGGGTCGTCACCCGCTTCACCGAGAATGGTTCACGGTTTGATTCAGTGAACCACCGGGCGAACTTCTTCAGGTCGAGGCTGAACGCCTTCACGGTCGGCGGGGCGAAGGCGTGGGCGGCGAGGTACGAGCTGAACAGGTCGGCCTCGCCCGCCCCGACCGGCACCCCGTCGAACACCTTATCCGCCGGGTTCCGGCGGCTTTCCGGGCGGGAATCAGACATCTTCTGGACGCTCCTGACGGCTAACTCGGCGGGTAATGGCAGTTATCACCGCACACTATCCGCCGTGTCCCGACGCCTTGAGTCGGAGGAACACGGCCCGAAGCACCTGCCCCCGGTCGGTGCCGTTGACCCCGGCCGGGTACAGGGCGGCGACGGCCTCGCCCACCTGGGCGGGGGTGACGACCAGCCCGAGGGCACCCAGCCCGTCGATCAGGTCGGCGTGGGCGGCGGTCGGCTTCGGCTGGGCGACCGGCGGCTTCGACGGCTTGGCGGCGGGTGTCGTGGCCCGATGACCACGGGCGTAGAACAGCACCGCCTTGCCGTTCACGCCGCAGTTCCGCCGCCGCACTTCCAGACAGGTTTTCTGCAACTCCTCGACGTACATCGGGCGGCGGGTGGACACGTCGTAGACGGGAGTCGGAAACACCCCCGCTTCGACGAGTTCGTAGAACCTCGCCCGAGACAGCCCGACCATGCGGGCCATCTCGCTCACGGTGACGACGGCCTTCGTGGACACGACCGGCTCACGCATCGGACGACTCCTTCACTGAGTTCAGGCGGGAACCGGACAGGTGGTCCCGGCCCCTGGCGGTGACTTCCCGTCGGCCGGTGTCATCCTTCACAAGCAAACCCGTCCGCAGGAGGTACGGCTCGATCACCTGGGCGACGGTGCGAGTCGGCAGCCCGAGCATGGACGCCACCACGTTCAACCGGCTCGCCCCATCAAGGAGAAGTTGGAGGTACTGCCGCTCGGTCGGGCCGAGGCCCAGCCCGTCAATCCCTTCGAGTTCGCAGGCCCGTGACAGATGGGCGGCGGTGATCGTCGTGTCGCCCCCGGCCCGGCAGACCCGGCGAGCCGCCTGGAGCAGCCGCAGGGCCAGCCGGGGCGTTCCTCGGGACCGCCCCGAGATCAGCGGCAGGATGGCGTCGTTGACCTTCCACCCGAGGGCGGTGGCCCTCTGACGCACGAGAAGGCCGAGATCGTCGGCCGTGTAGTAGTCGAACCGGAGCAGCAGCTTCATCCGGTCCCGGAGGGGCTGCAACAACCCGTACTCGTCGGTGGTCGAGAGCAGCAGGGTGAAGTCGGCCAGGGGCACGCTCTGCACGGACTTCCCGGACCGCCCGCCGCCGAGGGTGAGCTTCCGCTGATCGAGGGCCAAGTAGAGCGTCGTCTGGTACTCCTTCGGCAACTCGTGGCACTCGTCGATGTGGACGACATCCCGCTCACTCGCACCGAGCAGCAGGGCGTTCAGGTCGGCGGGACAAGCGATGGACTGGCCCAGGACTTCGTGAAACCCCGATGCCATCTCCTGAGCGATGACGAACGCCGTCTGGCTCTTGCCCAGACCCGGCGGGCCGACGAGCAGGGCGTGGTCGAACTTCTTGTTGTCGGCGAAGGCGGCGTCCAGGGCGACGGCCACTTGGTCGAGGACGCCCCGCTGGCCGATTAGGTGCTTTATCGACGTGGGCTTCACGTCGCCGATCTCGTTCTTGTTGCTCATCAGTCCCCCTGCATCTTGCCTTCGGTGTCGGTCACGGCTGCCGGTGTCAGAAGGCCGAGGGCCACCTGCTCGACCGCCTTGCGGGTCGCCTCGGGCATCTTGGCGAACGGAGTGGTCGGGTAGCCGGGGACGGCCAGGACGAGCCGCTCCTGGTCGCCGTCCTTCACTTGGCGGACGTACCAGTCGCCCGGCTCGTACCCGTCGGCGTCCCAATCGACGAGCAGCACGAACACCGGGTCGTCGGCGTACACGTCCACCAGCATCGACCCGCAGATTTCGATCACGACCGTCTTCACGATGCCCCCTCTCGGTGTCGCCGCCGTGCCCTACTACTGGTGTCGAGCCTCGGCGGCGGGCACAAGGCCGGTTGTGCGTGGGCAGTCGGTGTCAGCGGCGGTGGTTCAGGAAGGCGTGGCAGTTCAGCACCATGCTGAACCCGGCCACCACTGCCAAGACGGCCCAGCACACCGCCCCCAGCCCGGCGTCGGCGGCTTGGACGTGGGTCAACTCGCACAGCACGAGCGAGCAGTCGAGGGCGACGGCCAGTGCCCAACTCGACCGGGGGCCGCTGCCGGTGATGTCCCGGACCGCCCACGCCAAGTGGGACAGGCTGACCGGCAGCACCGCCGCCCCGATCCCGGCCCCGAACGCCGCCAGCCCGTGATGGCCGTGGGTGGCGAGTGTCCCGGCCACCTTGCTCATGGCGACCGACATGAGCGGGATGAACACGCCGAGGGCGACCGTCAGACCCCGCTTGTACCGGCACGGGGCCGGGTGCGGTGCGGTTGGGGGCTTGGGCCTGCGGCGGGGCTTGGCGGCGGTCGGTGGCGGGAGTCGGAGCGAGGCCGTCGTCATGCGTGCCCTCGGTGGGTGAGCGGCCCGAAGTGCCGCCGTTACACCGGGACAGCCGGTGTCAGGGCCGAATCCGTTCGGCTTCCGAACAGAACTCACTCGTCGATCTGCTCGTAGCCCAGGGCGGCGAAGGCGTCCCGCAGATCGTCTTCGCTCGGGTAGCCGCCCTGATCGTCCCGGTTCTCGACGGCCCGCTGGTTGTGGTCCCAGAACCAACTGAACACGTCGCCCTCCCAGCCGTCCGGCAGGGCGTACTCGTGCTTGAGCCGGTAAGCGGCGTGGGTGATGTTCTCCAGCGTGGCGTCGTACTCCCGCTGGCTGTAGTCGCTCTCGTCGAGGATGGGGTAGTTCTCCATCCGCTCGGCGAGTTCGTGGTAGGTGCGGAAGGCGTCGGTGATCTGGCCGTCCTTGAACACCCGAACGCTGAACCCGTCGATGTGGCCGACCGCCCAATGGCTGTGACTTTCCATCACCACGTCGGGGTCGTCGCCGTCGGTGAACGGTTCGAGCTTCTTGGTGATGAATTCGGCGTTGCTCTGGGCGAGCAGCCCGCTGTCCCGGTGGTGGGTGTAGACCACCGCCCAAGCGTCCGGGTCGGCCAGTTCCCGGCGGCGGAACCAAGCGAAGCTGTCGAACTTCTTCCAGTTCCCCGCCATCTCGGCGGCGGCGTCTTCGAGGGTCATCTGTCCGGCCTCGGTCATGTCGTCGTCTCCGGTGTGGGCGTTGCCCCCTGACAGCCGGTGTCAGGAAGAAGAAACCGGGGACGGACGGCCCGAGCTTCGTGGCTTCACTGAATCAAGCCCCGGACGGCAACCTCCGGCCGGTCGGTCAGTCGTCGGGTGCTTGGTGTGGTTGCGTCGAAGCCGAAGCGGTGCCGTCACCGTTCGTGTCGTCCGTCCCCGGTGCGTCCCAGGGACGGCGGACCAGCCGGTGTCACGCTTCGATCTCGACGGGGGCTTGCTGACGGGAGTAGGACAGGACGTGATCGGTCGCTCGGGACGCTTGAGCCGTGGCCCGGAAGATGAACCGGGGGTCGGCGTTCATCGCTCGCAGCCAGTGTTGCAGGTAGCTGGCCGAGTTCTTCCAGGTGTCGGCGAGCGGCAGCCCGATCTCGCCCATCAGGTAGCACGCCCCGAGTTCGGCGACGAGTTCGCCCAGGGCGTAGGTGTTCTCCTTCTCGCTGCGGGACCAGTTCAACCGGGCGGGGTGTTCCGTCCAGTGCGTCATCTCGTGGAGAAGCGTTTCGTAGTACGCTTCCGGGCTGACGAACTGCTCCCGGTGCGGCACCTGGATGTAGTCCTCCTTGAAGCGGTAGAACGCCCGGTCGCCGCCGTGCCGGATGTCGGCCCACGTCGCCGAGATCACCCGCTCGGCCTCCTCGTGTCGGGCGTGCGTGTCGGCGGCGGTCAGCGGGGCGTTCCCGGCCCGCAGGCGGTCGAGGGACGCCCCTTCCACTTGGTCGAGATTGAAGACGGTGTAGGTCTTCAGGAAGAAGAACGTCTTGTCCTGTTCCTCGCCTGCCGGGGTCTTCTCCGTCTTCGAGATCGGGCGGCAGAACACGATCTGCGTGCCCCAGCGGCCGGGCGGGACATGACTCGGGCGTGCCTTGACTTGCCCGCCCAACTCCTTCCACTGGTTGAAGGTGCCCCACCAGCGGCTCTGGAGGTTGTGCTTCTGGCTGGCGATGGCGAGCAGGAGCGGGTTGATGCCGGTGTAGTTCCGCTTGCTGACGATGTTGGTCGGGGTGCCGCAGTTCTTGTCGGCCTTCCACGGCTGCCGCCACGGGGGAAGCCAGCCAGCGGTGAGGGCATCGACAATCTGGGCGGTGATCTGGGTGCGGAGTTCGGTCTGTCTCGGCATAGCGTCGTCTCCTGGGTTGGTGACGACGACACAGCCGGTGTCAGCGGCCGAACGATGGGGATGTGTTCAGCCGGACAAGACTTCGGGGGCGAGAAGGCTCATGACACCGCCTTTTTGCCTCTTGCTCGACGTGATTGGGGGGTGCGGTCAAGCTGGGCCAGCAGCCTGTCAAGGGTGGCGTCGTCGCAGGCGGCGAAGGCGAGGAAGGCGTCGGGTCGCTGGAGGACTCGTCTCTTGACCGGCTCTGGAACCCGCTTCGCCAGGAGCAGCAGTTCGCACTCGTCGGCGTCCAGGGCGTCGGCGAGTCGGTGGATCAGGTCGTCGGACGGGTAGTCGCCGAAGTTCAGCCGCTCGTTCTCGACCCGGCTCAGGTAGGTGAAGCCGACGCCGACCTGCCCGGCCAGATCACGCAAGCTCCAGCCCTTTGCGTGCCGGAGTTCCCGGACTCGTACCCCGAACGTCGCCACTCGCTCGCCTCTCAAGGCTGGCCCGTTGCGTCTGTCTCACCCGCATCATAGGATAGTTGCACTCGGCAGACAACACTCGGCCCACCCCGCACGGCTGGCCGTGCCCCGGCAGGGCCGGTAAGGTGCGACGGCGGCGTGCGGCACGACGACATGGAGGCGACGAGCATGACCACGACGACTGCCTCCCCGCACCCCGAACAGGGGCAGATGGTCAGCGTCCGGTCCCGCAACTGGATGGTCACGGACGTGTCCGCCAGCACCCTCCCGCCCGACCGCCTGCAAGCCGGGCTGGAGTCCCCGCAGCATCTCGTCACCCTGTCGTCGGTCGAGGACGACGGCCTGGGGGAAGAACTAAACGTCCTCTGGGAGCTTGAGCCTGGGGCGAGGGTGGTCGAGAAGGTGGCCCTGCCCGAACCGACCGGGTTCGACCCGCCCGACCGCCTCGACGCCTTCCTGGATGCCGTCCGCTGGGGCGCTTCGTCGTCGGCGGACGTGCGGACGATACAAGCCCCGTTCCGCTCCGGCATCGACATCGAGGACTACCAACTCGACCCGGTGGTGCGGGCCATCCAGATGCCACGGGTGAACCTGCTGGTCGCCGACGACGTGGGCCTCGGCAAGACCATCGAGGCGGGCATGGTCGCCCTCGAACTCATCCTCCGCCACCGCACCCGCAAGATTCTGATCGTCTGCCCGGCCCCGCTCCAGGTGCAGTGGCAGGAGCAGATCCGGGACAAGTTCGGCCTCGACTTCCGCATCGTCAACTCGGCCCTCATAGGCGTGCTGCGCCGCAGCCGGGGCATCCACGTCAACCCGTGGAACCACTTCCCCCGGCTCATCACCAGCATCGACTTCCTCAAGCGGGAGCGCCCGCTGCGGCGGTTCCGGGAACTGCTGCCGGGGCCGGACGACCCGGTGTACCCCCGGCGGTTCGACCTGCTCATCCTGGACGAAGCCCACAACTGCGCCCCGTCGGGCGTGGGCCGGTACGCCACCGACTCGCAGCGGACCCAGGCGCTCCGGCTCCTGGTCCCGCACTTTGAACACAAGCTGTTCCTCACCGCCACCCCGCACAACGGCTACCCGGAGAGCTTTTCGGCCCTGCTCGAACTGCTCGACAACCAGCGGTTCGCCCGCAGCACCCCGCCCGACCGCAAGCAACTCAATGCGGTCATGGTCCGCCGCATGAAGTCGGAGTTGCCGAGGAAGTACGACGGCTCGCCCCGGTTCCCGAAGCGGGCGCTGGAACCCATCGAAGTGCCGTACACCGACGAGGAGCGGGCCGTCCACGCCGCCCTGCGGGAGTACGCCGACCTGCGGGTCCGCCGTGCCCAGGACAACGCCGAGAAGTTGGCGACCGAGTTCGTCCTCAAGACGCTCAAGAAGCGGCTGTTCTCCAGCCCGGCGGCGTTCCTGACCACCCTCGACCAGCACGAGAAGTCGCTCCGGTTGGCGAAGCGGGGCAAGGCCGTCCGCAAGCCGTCCGTCGGCATCTTGAAGCAGGAACTCGACCGGGTGGACGAGGACTACGCCGACGACGGCGAGTACGACGAGGCGATGACCGACGCCGTGGACGCCGCCTCGCTGCTGTTCACCGAGCCGTCCGCCGACGAACTGGCCCTCCTCCGGCGGATGCGGGTGTGGGCGGAGAAGGCGACCGGACAACTCGACTCGAAGGTGAACGGCCTGATCGACTGGCTGAACGCCCACCTGCGGCCCGGCAAGAAGTGGGGCCACGAGCGGGTCATCATCTTCACCGAGTACCGGGCCACCCAGAACTGGCTGCTGGAAATCCTCGCCCAGCGGGGGTTCACCGGCGGCGAGCGGCTGATGACCATGTACGGCGGCATGGACTCCGAGGAGCGGGAGGAGGTCAAAGCGGCCTTCCAGTCGGCCCCGGACCTCAGCCCGGTGCGCATCCTGCTCGCCACCGACGCCGCCGCCGAGGGGCTGAACCTCCAGAACCACTGCTGTCGGCTGATCCACTACGAAATCCCGTGGAACCCGAACCGGCTGGAGCAGCGGAACGGGCGGATCGACCGGCACGGGCAGAAGGGGTTCCTCGCCGACACAGGCGAGCGGCTGGTGTTCGTGTACCACTTCGTCGGGCAGGGGTACAAGCAGCGGCAGCACTCGGCGTTCTCGGCGAGGGCGGCGGACCTGGACGCCGACCTGGAGTTCCTAATGCGGGTGGCCCAGAAGGTCGAGACGATTCGGGAAGACCTGGGCAGCTACGGCACGGTGCTGGCCGACGACGTGGAGGAGGCGATGCTCGGTCGGGGGTACTCGATGCCGGGGGTGGGCCGGGCCGACGCCAGGGCCGAACCCGTGCGGAAAATGCTCAAGTTCGAGCGGGACTTGGCGAAGCAGATCGGCGACCTGTTGGAGCAGTACCGAGAGACGCAGCGAGAACTGCGGCTGTCGCCGGAAAACGTCCGCAAGGTGGTCGAGGTCGGGCTGGCCCTGGCCGAGCAGCCCGCCCTGATCCCGCTCTCGCACCCGTCCGGCAAGCAGGTGTTCACCCTGCCCGATCTGAAGCACAGTTGGGCGGCGTGCGCCGAGGGGCTGGAGCATCCGCACACGAAGGAAATCCGCCCGATCACGTTCGACCACGCCGCCGCCGACGGGCGGGACGACCTCGTGCTGATCCACCTGAACCACCGGCTCGTGCAGATGAGCCTGCGGCTGCTGCGGGCCGAAGTGTGGTCGGTGAAGGGCCAGAAGCGGCTGCACCGGATCACCGCCCGGCTCGTGCCGAACCACGCCCTCGGCGGGCCTGCGGTGGTGGCGCACGCCCGGCTCGTCGTGATCGGCGGCGACAGCCACCGGCTGCACGAGGAGATCATCACGGCGGGCGGGCTGCTCAAGGAGGGCCGCTTCTCCCGCATGAACGTCGGCGAGTTGGACAAGGCGCTGGCGGCTGCCACGGGCGACGAACCCGTCGAGGCGATGCGGGCGCACCTGCTCGACCTGTGGGACAAGTTCGCCCCATCGCTGGCGACCGCCGTCGAAGCCCGCATGAGGGACCGGACCACCGGCCTCCAGAAGAAGCTCGGCGAGCGGGCCGAGAAGGAGGCCGACGACATCCGGGCCATCCTGCTCGAACTGAAGAAGGCCATCGACGCCGAACTCGCAGAGCAGGCGAACTACCAGCCCGGCCTGTTCGACGACCTGGAAACCGACCAGTTCGAGCGGAACAAGGACTTCCTACGGGCGAGGTCGAAGGCGATCCCCGGAGAGATCGAGCGGGAGGCGGCGGCGGTGAAGGCCCGCTTCGCCGACCCGCAGCCCCGCATGTTCCCCGTGGCAGTAACGTTCCTCGTGCCGGAAAAGCTCAGGAGGGGATAGTTGATGAGCGTGTTCCCGAACTGGACCGACTACGCCGTTCACCAGCGCCGTTCGCTGAGTGGTTGCATTCCCACCGGCTACGAGATGATTTTGCGTGCCGCAGGTGCGGAAGGTGTTGACTTCTCGGCGTTCCAGGACGAGTTCGATTTGGACACTGATCTCGGCAAGGGTCAGACCGAGCCACGCAACGATTTCGGCAGCGTGGCGGCGTTGGTTAATCAGCGGTATCCCTGGGTCGTTTTTGAGCAGCGGTCCTTTCAATCAGGGGCCGAGAAGGTGGCGTTCGTGGACTCGATGCTCGCCGAGAGGAGGCCGGTGCTGATTTCCCTTGCCATGACGCCGTTCGGGGGCCGGGGCTGGCACATCATGCCGATTGTGGACGCCGACGCCGAGAGATATCTGCTCCTGAAGGTCATTGAGGCCGACGGCACGCCGAGGACTGAGTGGGTCGAGAAGTCGGTGGTCGTGATGGTGCATGACAGGTTTGAGGGAGGCAAAGAGGTCGCCTACCTCGTAAAGCTCGGCAAGCCGGGGTCGAGTTGAATCATGTCCATCACCCGCCACCACAACGACTGGCTTCGCCTCGTGCCGAACTCAGGCCCGTTCCTGAGCCTGCCGGTACTCGCCACGGCGTTCCCGCAAGGGCTGAACGCCCACGACCCCGAACACGCCCGGCGGCTGCGGCAGGCGTTCGGCGAGTGGGACGACGACCAGTTGGGGCAGCGGCCCGATCCGGTCGTCCACCGGGCGTGGGTGCGGTTCGTGCTGGGGGAAACGCTGGGCTTCGACGAACTGCTCGCCGAGGGGCAGGCGATCCCGCAGTCCCTCAAGAGCGAGGAGGCCCAATACGGCGAGACGCTGCGCCCCGACTGGATCGTCACCGACCCGGCCTCGAAGAAGGTCCGGCTGCTCGTGCAGTTCTACCCCCGGTCGCAGCCGCTCACCAAGCCCGTGGCAACGTCCCGGTGGAAGACCTCGCCCGACACCCGGATGACGCAACTGCTCACCGACACCGGTATCCGCCTCGGCCTCGTCACCAACGGGCACGACTGGATGCTGGTGAACGCCCCGAAGAACGAGACGACCGGGTACGCCAACTGGCGGGCCGACCTGTGGCTGGAGGAGCCGGTCACGCTCCGGGCGTTCCGCACGCTGCTCTCGGCGGATCGCTTCTTCAGCGTGCCGGACGCCGAAACGCTCGACCTCAAGGGCGGGCTGCTCGACCAGAGCCAGAAGGACCAGCAGGAAGTCACCGACCAACTCGGCTATCAGGTCCGCAAGGCCGTCGAGGTCGTGATCCAGGCGCTCGACAAGGCCGACCAAGACCACGGGCGGAAGCTCCTCGCCGACGTGGATGAGAAGGTTCTCTACGAGTCGGCCCTCACCGTCATGATGCGGCTGGTCTTCCTGTTCTGCGCCGAGGAGCGGGAACTGCTGCTCTTGGGCGACGAACTGTACGACAAGAACTACGCCGTCAGCACTCTGCGGGAGCAACTGCGGCTCACGGCGGACGAGTTCGGGGAGGAAATCCTCGGCCTGCGGTACGACGCCTGGACCCGGCTGCTGACCACGTTCCGGGCCGTCTACGCCGGGGCCAAGCACGACCGGCTCAAGCTCCCGGCCTACGGCGGCAGCCTGTTCAACCCCGACCGCTTCCCATTCCTCGAAGGCCGCAAGGCGGGGACGAGTTGGAGGACCACCCCGGCCACTCCGCTGCCGGTGAGCAACCGGACGGTGCTGCACCTGCTCGAAGCGCTGCAAGTGCTGCAAACGAAGGTCGGCAAGACCATCGAGGCCCGGTCGCTCAGTTTCCGGTCGCTCGACATCGAGCAGATCGGCCACGTCTACGAGGGGCTGCTCGACCACACCGCCGTGCGTGCCACGGAACCGATGCTGGGGCTGGCCGGGACACGGGACCAGGAGCCGGAGATCGCCCTGGCCGAACTGGAGAAGATCGCCGCCAAGGGGGAGAAGGAACTGCGCAAGTTCCTCAAGGACGCCACGGGCCGGTCGGACTCTGCGCTCAAGAAGGCGCTCGCCCCCGAACTGGACGACCAACTCGCCACCA
>Ga0169931_10004369_pt1 | contig 22005 bp, 17 predicted proteins | sample Kivu_15m_20L_FD_129675 | JGI IMG/M metagenome (GOLD analysis project Ga0169931, IMG submission 129675) | Freshwater microbial communities from Lake Kivu, Western Province, Rwanda to study Microbial Dark Matter (Phase II) - Kivu_15m_20L... | ecosystem: Environmental > Aquatic > Freshwater > Lake...
AAATAAATTGAAAAGTTTAAAAGTTTTTTCTCTTTTTATATATTCATAAAAATCATATTAATAAATTAAATCTAAACATAATCATTCATCAGTCTCTACTATATATTTAAAGCAATAAGGGCTAAACTTGTATCCATCTGCCTTGTAAAACTTGTTCTGAAATTCGACCCAGTGGAGACGCAAAGTATGGAGGAAGCATTCTAACAGATCCATACACATCAAAACAAAGAAAGTTACGTTGGCAAAAATGAAAAATCCTATGACAATCTAATTTTATAAATTTTTTATAATTCTTACCCAAACAATGTCACCACTTTGAATATGTTCAAGAAGAGACTTTTCAAAGAATACCTTCGCTAATTGAGCATGTGCTAGAGATAAAGCCCATAGACGAAGATAGGAAGCTGTATTAGAAATAGCGCCAAGAACAAATTCAATAGTTTCTATCGCTTGATGGACGAAAATTTCACCGAAAGAATGTTCATGATGAGCTTCTTCTTTATGTTTCATTCCCAATTCTTCTTGTTCATGACCAGATTCATCTACGAATTTGTTATAAGATGATCTCTCTATGGGTGCATGTTGATGTCCTTTAGATTGTTTTAAAAATAAAAGTATTGGTTTTGGGAATAACATAATTGGAACACAAATTAAGCAGGTGAACAATATAAAATGATGAAATGATTCCTGCTTTGTATAGTCATCACGGCCCCAAAGAGGTTGTTTTTGCTAAATAAAGTGTAATAAAAATTTATTTTTACATTTTCTGGCCCTACACTCCCATAATTCAAGAAAATAGACATTAAATGACCAATTATTGATGGAGCATCGTGAGTGTCTTCCCACAGAGTAGCCCATTTTATGAAAATCATAACAATCATATAGCCAAACAACAAAGTCATAAAAATTATTTGAGGAATGAATTCGAAAATTAAATCCATTGGAGATTTAAAATAAATTGCATTAAGTCCCTTGATTAAGATTCCACCACTCATGTGGATTACTCCTAAAATGACAGAAAGTTTCATTTTTAAAGAATTCATAAAGGTTAGTTCATTAGAGGCCACGTACCATTTGGGATCTATTCCAAAAGGGTAAGTACATCCTTCTATTTTAACAGCGGTGTGACCATGTTCGGGCTCGGTATAGCATGATCCAAATACGCCTAAAGGTACGGAAAGGAAATCATTATACATCCACCCACAATAAAATGCTGCAATACCCATGAAGAATAGAAGATATCTTGCTTTGAGCACAGGCTTAAATGGAGAATTATCTTTTTTCAAATCATCATTTTTCAAGACCAGGAATAGTCCAAACAAAAACAAGAGGAAACCATGTCCGATATCTCCAAACATGACTCCAAATAAAAATGGAAATGTAACAATAGTAAATAGAGCAGGATTGGCTTCTCTGTAACGAGGAATTCCGTAAGTATCGACAATCTCTTGGAATGAAACTGTTAAATCATTTGACTTGAAATAAGTAGGTGGAGTTATATCAGAGTTTTCTGAATCTGTTAAGAATGCATTTATGGCGGAGTGATTGCCTAAGGATTGAAGGCATTCTTGAACTGTTTTTGTTTTTTCTTCTGGAATCCAAATCTCTCCATCAATGAAGTTACCTCTTAATATGCATTTATTCAAATTATTAAAAATCATTTTTTCTTTTTTGAAATAAAGTCTATACATTTCATATCTGGCCGGTTGAATATCCTAAATCAGTTTTAAATAATCTAATTAATTACATTTCCTATGGAACTACCAATTTTATCCTGCATAAAATTTTTTATGCTGGTAGTAGCTTGCTTTAAAAATGAATTTTTTTCAAATATTTCGTTTTGTAACTGAGTAATTTGAATTTGGATTTCTTCTCTTCTAGGAATGTTAAATCTACTAGCATTAAATAAATCACAAACTTTTAATAATTTTGAAAGTAGAACATTTTCAACACCTCCCTGGAAAAAAATCGTAAAAATTTTTTTTTGTGATTTGGTTTTGACGATTTTATTTTCAGTCACAAGATCAAAAAATGTTGGGATGGCTCTTCCTTTAGAAATACGGAAAATCATTCTTTTCATTCTCATATCATCTTCAGCTTTGATAACACCAGCGATAAAATTTAAGTCAGATCTATAGCCACCTTCTTCATCCATACTGATTTGTGAAATGTTTACCATGCTCTTATCTAATTGTCTCATGCCCCCTCCAGCCATTTCCGATCCGGGATTGAGCAATTGGCTTGCCTTGTCCAAAACAGATTTCTTTTCTATTAAAGTGTCCAAACTTTCGCTAATTTGTGTGTAAGATTCAATCAATTCAAGAATTTTCTTTTCATCTTCCATTATTTCGTTTTCAATTAAATCAAAATAGGCAGAGCCTAACCTTCTGTGTCTCATAGCCTCATCATTAGTAAGGTCATTGATAAATGCTTGATAGGAAGAATACTTTATGAATTTCATATCATAAGTCTCACAAATCTTTTCAAAGCTCCTTATGATTTAAATAAATTATCTTACGCTATTCTTTTTTCAACTTCGTCACATCGTTTAATCATACTGCCGAAATTTTTTTTTGCTTCTAAATCGTCCTTATTCAAATCAATAAATTCAATTGCGTCTTCTAATTTTCCTAGTTCGTCCATTACTTCTGTTACGATTTCTTTTGGAATTCTGATGTTCTTATGAACCATAATTTCAGATCTAAATTAAAAGTTTCTCATATTATAGATACCTAAATATTCCCATCTTAATTTAAAATATAAAGTAAATAAGAAAAATAAATTAAATAATAGTTCATCAGATATTAATAATATAAATTGTAAGTAATAATATGAGATATTATTTTATAAATAGGATTGATGTCCTTAAAAAGTGGTGATTAAGTCACAAATAAAATGTTTAAAGAGGATTAAGATTTTCACTTATCCTCTCAAATAATTTTTATCTAATAAATAATAAATGTCTCATAAATGATTAAGTTATATTTGATTTTAAAATAATAATGTAAAAATTAATTTTTAACTTTACAAATCTATTTCTTCCTCTAGCTGTGTTACAGTCTTGAACAAATTTTTTTCATCGTAAATCTGTTCTTGTATTTTTAACATGTTTTTCGAGCTTTGTAGAATGTATAAATTTATGAAATGTGTCTCTTCCACATTCTCAAATTTTATATTTCTGTAATCTTCAAAATTACTTGAAGCATTACCCGAAGAATGTGTATTGGTAATTTTAAATTTGTAAGAATCCCCAGTTTCTTTATTTTGTTTTAATAGGTTATTCAAATCCGAGAACATTTTATCGTCATAGGGTGATTTCATTTCTTTTTCCGTCTTTTTATTCGTGTTTGAATTTTCAGTATTAATTCTGCTTTCATTAGAATTACGAAAATCTAAATTAGAATTGTAGGAAATAAATGAATTGTCATTTACATTAGAACGTTTTTTATTGATTGGATTTTTGTTAACCAAAAATTTCTGAAAATTATCTTTAATAATTTTATTATCTAATTTAGTCTCAATTTTGTTCATTTGTGAGTTTTTTATATTCATTGCTATATTTGAATTTTTTCCAAACGTCTCCATGAAAAAATTGCTGTTATCGTCATGATTTCTTAAATAATCTGAGTTATTGTTATTTGAATGCAAATAATATTTTTTAATATGATTTTGAAAATCTTGTTTATCTTTAAAGTGATTACTAGAAGACATATTCATTACTTTTTCATCTTCATTAGATTTCGTTTTCTTGTAGTAATTATAGTCTCTTTTCTGTTCATATTTAAGCTCTTCTTCTTTGGGTTTGAAGGTGAGTTTATTTACTTTATAATAGTAATTAGTATTATCAGGTTTGCTAAATTCTGAATAATCCTCGTCAAGATAATTATTGGTATGTCTATCAAGGACATTTTGATGATAAAAATTTGAATTTTTGTCACTCGATTGTTTTCGTATCTCGTATGGATGATTTTTATACATGGAAGCTTCCTTCGTTATAAATTGAGTTCTACTAGGAACGAGTTTGCTACTATTAGTAGACTCAACATTTCTGCTTTTAATATAATTTTTCTTTTCCCCGCTTTCTGTGAAATAGTTGGATTTCATGGCATTCTCTGGAAAGATCTGATTAGATTTGAAGTTTGGTTTATTCGATGAAATTTCCCTAGGCTTGTATTTATCTTGTGATTTAGTATTAGAGTATTTATCAGCTATATTAGTGTTAAGAAATGTATATTGCTTTATGTTACTTTGTTTGTCTTTGCTTTTGTTATTGGTTGCCCTGTTATTTTCCAAATAAAATGACTTCTCACCTATAAACGATCTATCATTAATACTCAGTTTTATTTTCGATGAAGTTAGGTAGTTGTTTATTGATTTTGTGTTTGCTTTATCTGGCATAACTGAAGTTTTTTGTAGAAATTGGTTGTATTTAGTATTGAGTAATCCTCCACTCGCTTTTTTGATTTCGAGCTTCTTATTATTAAATATTCATACGTATTCCCTTGCGTCTTTCATTTTGTTATTTACAATTTGATGAGAAGAAATTTTTCTTTCGAAAGAATGCGATGATTCTCTTAATTTGTTCTCCCTTTGGTTACTTTTGCTTCTAGATTTCTCTAATTTTGTAAGATTAGATATCGATTTCCTAAGAACATTTTTTTCGATAGCATTATTGTCGATCCCTAAATTAATAAATTCATTTACTTCTCATGTGTTTAGAATCCATTATAATTAGTTAGAGATTATTTAAATTTTATTAAATTGATATATAAAAATCAAGGATTATCTATATATTAATATATTATCTTATTTATTTTCTAAACAAAACTTTTTATAGACAGTTTCATAAAATCTCCAATAATCTGTGAAACATATATAATATATCGAGTTTAAAATTAACAACCGAACCAAACTTTTCTCTAATATCTTGTAATGGTTTTTATTCTTCTTGTAAAAGAATTCAAAAGCAAATGAAAATAAAATCGTAGATGATACAAATATTACAGAATTTATCGATTTGAAATCAAGAAGATTTAGAATTAGTTTATTTCTATTGTTGTCTCTTATTTGTGATTTTTGAGATTCTAATTTTGATTTTTCTTGACTATTGAAATAGTAATAAGATTCATTTGCGAATCTTTTTTCTATCAAATTTTTTATGTCAAAGTAATTCATATTAAATTATTTAATAAAATATTTAAAACAAATGGCTTCACAGCAAGGTCCAAAAATGTACAAAGGAATGGCAAAACTATTAGCATATGCAGGTAGCGCTAAACCTAATCCGAAAATGGGTCAGGCACTAGGTCCCTTGGGTCTTAATATGATGCAAGTTTGTAAAGAATTCAATGAAAGAACAGCTAAGTACAGAACTGATGTCCCAATGCGAATAATTTTAAAAGCCTATACTGATAGGTCTTATAATTTTGTTGTTAAACCCCCTCCCACTAGTTGGTTTCTAAAGAGAGCTTCAATGGCGGCATCAGGAACTGGGATGGCAAGGAGACAAGTTGTTGGACAAATAGGATGCAAATACATTTACGAGATTGCTAAAATAAAACATGCTTTGGATCCTACATTTAGGCGACATAATATAATGGGGATATGTAAGATGATAATTGCTCAGGCTAATAACATGGGAATAATTGTTGTTCCTGAGACACCTTCACCTTCTCCTATTATAACTAAAAAAATTTAACATAAATTTATTTAGATGATTATAAAATAAATTAAAATAAGAAATTTATTTAGTAAACTTGTTTAATTATCTCCAAGGCGCCCAACCCATGAACATCTTCTCAACTCTTGATGGCACGGCATTTGACAAAATTAAAAGATAGGTATAGTGAGTTTCGTCTTTCGAATAGAATTCAGCCTTTTTAGATTTAATGAAATTGATATAATCTTTCATCCTCTCTCTAAACTATTAATAATAAAATTACCTGTCACTATTCTTAATAAGAGGATCCTTGATAAATGCAAGAAGTCTAGTTTCTATGGAATCAAAATGTTTGAATAAAGCTTTCAAGGCTTCTTTGGAAATGAATAAAAAGTAACCTTGTTCTTCAAAGATTCCTAATGCTCTTCTAATATTTTTAGTGAATCTGAAATCTACTATTTCTGGAACTCCTAAATACCTCGCTAATCCGAGCATATAACCATAATCAATGTGACAAACCTCAAAATTAGGAGAAATCATAATGTTCTGTGTATGTCTGTCTCCCAAACCAATGATATACCCTGTCATACTCCATATGGCTGTTGAAATAATATACCTTAGTTTTTTTTCATACCATATGTTTGGGTCAACAAAGTCATCTAAGAAATGTTCATATAATTTATTAGTTTCGACTCCCATCTTTTCACACCATTTTGGACAAAGCTTTTGGTTACGCATATCGGTAAATTCAGTATTTTCGTCTATCCCAAATTTAGTATAAACTTTTTCAAAAATAGTGCTGAAAATCTCCATTTTATCCATCCATTCAATTAGCATTTTATGTGGGCTTATTGGTACAAAATTATATTGCTTGAGATTCAACGCATAATTTTTATCCAGTCCTTCGTATTTGAAAATATTATTTATGCAATTCAACAATTCCAAAGCTCTGACTTCATTGACGCTATCATCTATATTACCTTTTATAATAAAATGCTGTCTTATTTCGTGATTTTGTTTTTTAGTAATAAAGGTTATTTTTACAGGTCTGTCTTTTGTTAGAATTTCTGAATATGTTTCAGACATTTTGATTATAAAATTTTCTTGCGAATTTTCTATCATTTCGAAATTACTTTTCTCATTATAATACTTGTTTAGAACTCGGTTTTCATCGTTACGGCTTTCATCGAATTCTGGTATAACTCGAAGACTTTGATACGATACCATTTTATCAGGATTCTGCATATTATTATCTTGATAATTGAATCCAAAATTTCTTGACATATTTTTCAAAGTAGGGAGGATAATCTTTTTATTATGTTTTTCAATCCATTCGTTTATTTGTTTAACCTTTGTTCTTATATTTCTCCTCTTCTGATCTTCAGTCATGATATTATTTTCATTCCTAACAAGTGTCTGTATTTCAATAAGAGATTGGGTAAAATGTATGTAATCAGATATGATATCCTGGCTGCGCTTTTTCAAATTATCAAATATTTTTCTTCCAAATTTCAATCTGTAACTATAGGCTCTCTTCATGTTATCAAAATCCTCTTCAGTAAATCTGCTCTTTTGATTCATATTCTGATATTTCTTTATATCCGATACATCTGTATTTAAAAAGGAAGCAAGAAGGAATCCATTTATATGTGGGTAGGCCTCAATATATTTAGTGAGTAATTTCATCGACGCTTCAGTCATAATTGATTCTGCTTCAGTAGACATCATAATCAATTGAGGTATTATAAAGTATAGTTTTTCAACTTGCCACGTTAAAAGGACCTCTGTCAAACTGCATACAGTTTCTTTAAGATCATGTGCATGTACGCAGATCTTGTCTAATTTCATCAAATAATTTATGATAAGATGGGATATTTTAAACAAAATTTTCTTTTCTGAGCTAAGAGTACATATAGCAATCATGTATTTCGTAAGTATAATGATACTTTCCAAATCTATAGGCTCATTTGGTACATATACAGAATCTAATTTTACCTTTGGATCCTTCATCATGCAATCAATTAATATCATAACGATATCGCAATATTCATTAATATCAAAATGATTCTCTATCATGAAGTCTTTTTTAGTAATCTTTTTCAGGTAAGAAGTGTTGTTCTGTTTGAAAATATTATCGAGAATTGAATCAAATCCCCTGAGTTTTAGATGAGTGTTTATGTCATAAATTAATTCTGTAGTCGTGTGAGTATTAAACATAGACTGGATTTTTAGTAAATAAAATTTGTAGTCCTCTTTAGTCTTCTTTGAGATATTTTGTGAATTCGACCCTACTAAGTTGGATTTATTATAGAGGTCATAACCGAATTTAGTGCTGTAGGTATCATAGAATTCATAGAAACTAAGGATATTTTCCATATACAAATTGAATTTTAGAATTGTGTAGAGCTCATTCGGACGAGATGAATCGAGCTGAAAGTTTTTTGAAAATTCTTGAAGGTATTTTGTAATGTTATTTCTATCATTAAGAATTTTGTAAACTTTCATGATGTCTTTTATCATGGACTGTTCAGATTCCTTTAATTTGAATAAATTACACATCAAGCGCCGTATTTTGAAATGGAGAAGGTTGTTGGTATTTATATCCAATCTTCTAGTTCTGTATAATTCCTCGACCTTATTGATTGTGCATTTGTAAAAAGAAGGATCATAGAGATCAACATTAACTCTAATATTAGAACTAGTCGTAAGAATTTTTTGCATACTATCTGAGATTATAGATTCAAAAATGACTTGGAGCTCGTAATAAATCTTATTTTGGTAGAATTGACCATACGTTTTTTCATTTTCGGTGTAAAGTTTATAGATAAAGCTTTTTACATTATCCATAAGAATGTTTGACTCTTTTTTTAATTTTTCTAATTTTGAAATTCCCATAATCTTATACATCTTTAATATTAGTCCGAGTAATACTCTTTCAAAGTACAAATTAGCAGGAAGTTTGTAATTTGAATCGTATATAAATGTGCTTTCTTCCTCGAGTGATTCATATTTGAGTTTGCAATAAAATTCATCAAGGATATCATTCAAAGATTGGATATTGCGATTAGAATAATCATCCTTGAATTTGTTAAGCTTCATGTTCAATTTTTCTGAAATTACATATTTCTTCATAATATAATCGTTTTCATCAATCTTAGAGAAGCATTGATAGTATTTAGAAATGAAGAAATCATTCTGATATTCCTCGATACTTTTATTCTTGCTTTCTATCATCTCTGTGTTAACGAAATCTTCTAATAAGTACACGCACGTCTTGTTAAATCCAAAACTAGAAAGATATTCAATTAACATTTCCTTGTTTATGTTTTTAATAATATTTTTCCACAAGCAATATTTTTTGTTAAAATCAGCAACCTTCTCAAATGCATAATTTTTTAAATCATTTTTCATTCGATTGAGGAATTCAGAAATCGAAATATTTGAATCTTGTGATTCATAATCTACTTCATATGCTCTGAGGTACTTTCCTAAGTAACTGAGATATTTTTGACATTCTTTATCTGGTTTTCTATTGGTGTATGTCTTATCTGGAATGCCTTGTCTGATTGTATGCTCTATATCATCAAAGTAATTTTTCATCATCTGCATGATACTAAATACTCTGATTACTATCGATCTTTCATTGCTAAGAATTAGTGAATTCAAATATCTTGTAATTAAACCCTTTGTGAAAGAAAAGTCTGAGTTTTTGTCGAATTTGTGAATGTTCATCATTACAAGATAGTAATCTATTTGATTTTCAAAGCCTTTGTTAACCATGATGATGTTAGATATCACACAACTATGATTGCTGTTATCCTGCTGTATATTTTGATTCATTTTAAGTAAGATTTGAGTCGTTTCAATGAAATTCAAATTTTCGGATTCAATATTATTCGTCTTCTTTACTAGATGATACTTCACTAAAGCATGTCTGTTGAAGGAAAAATAAATTTTAAATCTGCTTAGAAAACTATCATTTGAAATCGTAGGAAAGTAACCGTTGTCATCAAGATAATCCTGCAAATTTATATTAGTTGATGGTTGAATATTGTATTTTGATCTCGATCTTGTCTTTACTTCGTCCTTATCCTTTGGATTAATAGCAAAATAGGCACGAATAGTATGTCTCACAATGAGATTTGAAAATTCAATTGTTGTTGATTTTGTCATATTCTTTTCTAATTTTTTTATAAAATGGTTCAAGAACTCATAATTGTCAGTATACTTGTTATAATCAGGAATTTTAGAAAATTCTTTTATTTGAAAATTAAATGTGTTGATGATTTGGAATATTTTTAATAAATACTCTTTATCCAGTACATATGCAAACTGCTGTTTATGAATGTTCACATAGTAGTCTTTCTTATGAATTAAATTTGTAATTAATTTCATAAAAGATTTTTTAAATTCTTCATCCGAGTTCAAACTGATGAAAAGGTGCTTGTGGTTGGAATACTCCATGATAAGGCAAAGGTAAACAAACTTTTCGTATTTGTCCTTGAATTTTATATTTGTCATAATCTCTTTTATGTTCAAGGATACTGCGGCTTTCGATTTGATGTCGCATTTCATATTTGCATATTCAACAAGCTTCTGAAATCTCAAACTGGTGTCGTCCGTTTTACTTAAATCGTCTAGATCACAAATTAAATTTGGTTTTAAAAGGGAAATGAAATAGTATTTTTCTCTGTTGTTCAATTCCTCATCTGAAATTTGTTGAATGATGAATTCGTAATAAGGAATGAAATGCTTAGCATAGCCATGATGCTTCCTTAACATAATCAAAAATATGAGGAATTTTTCAAGAACTAGATGCTTGTAGTGATCAAACTTGAATAATTCGATAAAAATTTTGAGAACCCAACAGGAAACAAGTGCACACAGTAAATCCATTTGGGAGATCGAAAGCGTCAGGTTAAATAAACTGTTGAAATTTACAAATCTCAGCCTCTCCATTTCTTCTGAGTTTTCAATGGACAAGATGAATATTTCATTATAATTACTAGCAACTATTAGCAGAAACCTTGTATAGGCAATATAATGATCCAATGACTTCGAGATTTTAGAATTCAAATTGTTGTCAGCATTCGATACAATTCCATCTCTTTTAATTATATTGATTGACCCAAGTAACGATTCATTTTTGTTTTGTCTGTATAGGAACATATTGTGAAAGATGAGAGAATTAATTCTGAAATTTTTCAATTGGGATTCTTCTTCATATTTAATAGACCTAATTTCCTTTTCAAGGATGATCTGCAAATAATTGTGTAAAAATTGAAAGAAGATTTTTGTAAATCCCACTGGTTCTACATAATTGAAATTGAAAATATTTGGATCGATCATTTCACCAAACATCATTTTCTGAATATCTTGTTTTTCCAAATAGGTCTCTAGGAATTCCTCTCCATATTTCCTCTTTACGTAGAAAACTTTGGTTATATCCATGTAAAGAATATTAGTATTGCAGAACGAATTATAAATTATTTCTGTACATATTTCAGAGAAATAACTGAATTTTTTAAAGCTTGAACCAATTTCTTTTTGACTGCAAAATTGTAAGTATTCTGTTAATCTCATTAAAATATTTTCTAATTCATTGCCCGAAGACATAGAAAAGTAATATTTTTCGAGAATTATCCTGAAAATTTTGGGGATAACTTTGCGTAAGATGATAAGCAGGTTTTTATAGTAATCAGAATTGACCATCAGTTTTAAGAAAGTGTCTGAATTTAAAAAATCAAAGCTGTTAAAGTCTCCCTTCTCGATGATCTGAGTGTAGAATTCAATAGCCAAGCTAGAAATTCGTAGATAATTTGATGTAGTTTTTGAAGAATAGGGAAGACACGCCCCCCATCTTTCATAGCATAATTCTGGACTTAAAACTATTGGATACATCTCTTTACTACCTACCAAGCTTGCTAGTATAATGTCTGTGTCCATCATGTACAAGGTGTTAGGGTCTGTTAGCTTCAATGCACTAGTGAGAATTCTGATGGCCTTTTTGTAAAATATTTTTCCATAGTACTTCATGATAATCAAGTATTCCCCCAATGTCTTTTGTTTGTAGTCATATTTATCTAATTTCAGAAAATATTCAGCTAGAGGTAATATTTTCTTTGTGCTTATAAAAGTCCAGTCCTCACTGTCGTAAAACAATGATTTCTTGGTAACAGCGAGTTGTATGAGGATGTCGTAATATGTTTCTTCATCCTCTGAGGTGCCTGTGTCGTTGTTAACTTCCGTTTGAAATTGTCTCCAAAATTCGTTTATACTTTCCATTTTTATTATTAATAAGTCTGAGTGACATTTATATCATTCTATCAGAGTGAAATTTAATTTTCAACTTAATACAAGTAATTTAATTTGTAATTTAAAAATGTTTACAAAATTTTATGGTTAGAAAATATTTATTTATATGATAATATATGTCAAAATTATTTTCATTAAATGCTTTAGTTTATCACTCAATAAAATAAATCTGATAATAAATAATTCATAAATGTTATCATCTTTCAAAAATAAATTCGGAATATTTAGATCAAGTCGACTAATTTCTTCAACCCTGAGTAGTTTAAGTGAGAGTGTAATTAAATCAGATACCACAAATTCAACTTTAAGTATGTAATTATTTATTATTTCCAAGCTAATTTAACGAAGTTCGATTCGATTTCTACAAGAATAAACATTTTCTATTTGTATAGTTGGATAATTAGCTGCAAAATTACTCAAACCGATTACTCAGTATGTGTTCTTAAATTTTATTAGCTAAGCGTTTGACGAAAACTTTTTTAAAAATAATTTTAAAGAGAAACATACAAAAATTAAATAAGAAAAAGTTTTTATATTTGTTCACTGATGAAAATAATAAATTAATTGAAGAGGAATTGAACAGAAATTTTAGAGTGATCTTCTTCTCATTGAATGATTACTTTTTAGGAAATAATTTTATGAATAAAAATTTAGAAGATATTCTTTACGAGTAAATTTTTCATTAAATGTAGAGATGTTTTATGTGAAAAATCAGAAACGAAAGAAGAGGTACTAATCATAGAAAATATAATCAAAAATGTTCTTGAGAATAAGAACCTGAAGTACGAGGAGTTTCTCGAACGACTTACTAACATCAAATATTTCAATAATCTTATAATTCCAGTTTAAAGTGATATTAGCAATTAATCTATGCTATTTAAATATTTTAAAATAAATTATTTACTACTAAGAGTATTTTAATCATGATAGTTATTTTGTGTCAAAATTATTTATAAAATTTATTTAGAATTATGAATTAATATTTATTAAAAATTTCAAATGGAATCACATGATCAAAAACTTTTATTCAGACACTTAGAATTACAAAATGGAGATTATGAACTTGACATAACTCCTGAAAAAGCTGGTTGGACATATTCAGGATTAAAAGTACTTAAATTACAACCTAATCAAGCAAAATCTCTTCACTTCGAATCGTATGAGATTTGTATTTTACCACTTAATGTGAGAGGTGTGTCAGTAACAGTAGATTCCAAAAATTACACTTTATCAGGGCGTTTGGATGTATTCAAAGAAGTATCTGATTTCATTTACATTCCAATAGACACCAAATTCCAAATTTGCTCAGAAACTGAAGGTCTTGTTGCTATTCCTTATGCAAAAGCTACAAAAAAGTTCGAAGTTGCTTACATTCCATCTAATCAAATAAGAGTAGAATTAAGAGGAGCAGGACAGGCAACTAGGCAAATAAATAACTTTTTCTCACCAACTGCTTTCGAAAACGCTGATAAATTATGCGCAGTTGAAGTATTCACTCCTGCAGGAAATTGGTCTTCGTATCCCCCTCACAAACATGATACAGAGTCAGAGCATGAAGCGCAGTTAGAAGAAATTTATTATTTCAGAACAGATGATCCTAAAGGATTTGCTTTCCACAGAACCTACACTAAAGATCAAGAATTAGATGAAACAGAAACTGTTAGACACGGCGACTTATTTTTGGTTCCTAAAGGCTATCATGGTCCTACTGTTACCCCTCCTGGTTATAATTTGTATTATATAAACGTTCTTGCTGGACCTGGTCAAAAGAGAAGTATGCAGTTCTGTGATGATCCAGATTACCATTGGATAAGAGATAGTTGGAAGAGAGAAGATCTTGATAAAAGGCTACCTATGTCTTTGGGAGGATATCCGGAAGCCTAATAAAATATTTTTATTTATTTAAAGTAAACTAAGAATTTGGAAGGATATTATTATATTATTTAAATTTCAAAACTAATTGATTGTTATTAATTTAGATTGTTGATTTAGGAGAAATAAAATTGAAATATTCTCTTGATAGAGGAATATTAAATATTTTATTAAGATCATCTTATCTAATTAAATAAGTTTGATCACAAATTTTACTTATAAAAATCTACTTGATTAAATTCAAAGCCATACTAATTAAATGTTTATATAATTTTAGCAATATGATTCACATCATAAATATTTAAAAATAAGAAGAAAAATTTTTACTAAATAAACATTTTTATATTGTTTAAAACCAACAAATCTTCAAAATAGGTTTCTAGTTATTTCCATAATAAAAGTCTTATAAATTAATGACAAACATAATTATGGAATGTTTTTACTCTTGAATTTTAATTAATATTTCAAAATATTTGAAAATTAAAATTTGTTTCGAACATCACAGTAAAATGTTTTTCAATCTTTCTTTATGAATGTTAATTTTAAAAATATTCGTATATAATCTATTTTTCAATTTTATTATTTATAAGAATACTATATTAAGCATAATTAATCTATCAAAATTTGAACAGAATTGAAAATTATTATTAATTTAATTCTTTAAATAAATATTAATTTATATAATGTACAAATTATTCAAATTCAATTACCTAGAAGTTAATAAAGGGTTCAAGGTTTTATCAAATTTCAATAAAAAGACCAACTTAATTAATATATTTCGCAAGTACTTTTTCAAAAAAACAAACTTTCTATGTAAGAAAGATTACTATAGTAAGAGAGAATTTTAATAATTTTAGAAATTCTTGGTGTTCCTCAAAACGCTGATCAGAACGAAATCAAAAAAGCGTATTTCAAGCTTGCGAAGGAATGGCATCCAGATGTTAACAAATCTTCAAATGCAAAAGAAAAATTCTCAGAAATTTCCGAGTAAAAACAATATTTCTAAAATTCTTTAATTGAATTTAGAGCTTATGACACATTGGGGGATTCTGCAAAGAGGAAGACTTATGATGATTATGGAATGACCGGAGATCAACAAGATCAGTATAATCAATACTATCAACAAGGAGGAGGAATGGGTGGTGCAGGATTTAGTATATAACATACAAAGATAATTAAATTTAGATCCGTTTGGAGGATTTGGTTTTGATAAAGGGGGAGCAGGAGCAGGTAATTTCAAAGATTTTTGGGAAGACCTTGATGATTTCTTCGGAGGAGAAGCTGCAAAAGCAGAAAAAAGTAAAAAAGGGAGAGATGTCGTTCTATCTCTTGAAATTTCATTTATGGAAGCAATACACGGCTGTCAAAAGACTGTTTCTTTCGAATGAGTTTCTGTATGTTCAACATGCAACGGAACTAAGTGCCGTCCAGGATCTGCTCCTACACAATGTTCAACTTGTGGTGGATCTGGAAAAATGTTTTATAAGCAAGGATTTATGAGTATTGCAATGGAGTGCAACGCATGTAATGGGGAAGGAAGCACAATAAGAAATCCATGCATGACGTGCTACGGTAAAGGGTATACAAATGTTGCAGTTAAGGAAACAATTAATATACCTAAAGGAGTTAATGATAATATGAATCTAAGACTTCACAAAAAAGTATCTAATTAATTTTACAAATTTAGGGACATTATTCAAATAATGGCCAGAATGGAGATCTTTACCTTAAAATTAAAGTCAAGTCACACGCATATTTCAAAAGAGAGCAATTCGATATTTATACTACAAATTACATATCTGTATCCCAAGCAGTACTTGGAGCAAATATAAAAATCAGAACACTATATGGGGATGTAAGTTTAAATGTAGATCCTGGTACAAATGACGGAGATACAAAGAAGTTATTAAATTATGTAAAATTTATAAATTGTTAAATAATAAAGGGAATCACAAAATTAGCGCCGAATCAAAATCAAAAAGGCCATCATTTCATCAAATTTAAAATAGTTCTTCCTAATAAAATTAATGAACAGCAAAAGAAAATTTATGAAGAATTAGCAAAAGTTGAAGATGAAATAACCCAAAATTACGGAGATTAGGATCATAAATAGATTATAATATATATTAGAATTTAGTTTCTAGTAAAATAATAATTTTTTAAAGATTTACAAGATAAATTGTAACGAGATGTAATTAAAATAAATATTTTATAATTTTTAATCTATTAAATTAATCATGAAATTCATCAATCATTTTCTTTTAATAATTTTATCTTATGTTTTCGTAAAATCATATTATATACCTGAAGGAAGTCATTCAAACATTACTCTTAATGATTTCGCTTTTGGAAGTTGTTACGGGGGATTTCTAAAAAATAGGATGGATATTTTCAAAATAGTTTTAAAATCAAATCCTCAAATGTGGTTATGGGTAGGGGACGCTACATATTTGGACTTCTTCACCTACAACTATTTAAGAAAAGATTTCGGGTATAATAGTAGTCACGTAGAAAAAATGTTTAATGAAACAAAATATGATGAATGTAAGAATTATTTATATTTGAGATTATTTTAGATTGTCTCAAAAATCTCCTGTTATTGGCGTTTGGGATGATCATGATTACGGAATGAATGATGCTAATAAATATTTCTTATACAAGGAAGAAATTAAGAAGCATTATTTAAATTTTTTGGACGAGCCTCAAAATTCTCCAAGAAGGAAGGAAGGTGATGGAATATACACAACTTATAGCTTCGGAGATACGAATACACATAAAACAGTAAGATTTATTTTACTCGATGTAAGATATGACAAGGATAGTTTGTATATTGATGAAAACCCAGATGTGCTTGGCAGTAAGCAGTGGGTGTGGTTAGAAGAAATTTTGAAGAATTCAAACGAAACATTTATTTTTATTGCATCAGGCACACAAATTTTACCATTTAATCGGTTGGTCACTGAATCTTGGTTTGGTTTGTCCAGAGAAAGGTTATTTAATTTAATCGCTAAATACAAAAAAAGCGGAGTCATAATTTTATCTGGGGATATTCACATGGCAGAAATTTTAAAAACATTTTGCACAAATCCCGAAATAGGGTATGATATTTATGAAATTACATCCTCGGGAATGTCACATTATGCATGGTTCAGTATTTTTATTGAACATATTTTTGCAAATGATTATAGTATTACAGATTTCGTAAGATACTATAATTTTGCAAAGATTAATTTCATTTGGGGAAATAACAGTAGTGAATCTAAATTAAATGTGTCTATAATTGATATAGATGATAATTTAAGAACTTCTATAACTATAAATTATGATGATATTTCTTACAAGAAAATAGATGAAATATTAATTCCAGGAGAAAGAGATTGCAAATCAAAATTACTCACTAGATTTAAAACGCCAAATGAGTATTTAAATTACTACAAAAAGTATCCTATGACACTATTGCCAATCCTTTTATTAATTACATTTGTTTTCTTATTAATTTTTATAGGGTTTTATGTGACTTATTTAATTTCTAAATTTATTTGGTACTCTTTATTGCAAAAAAAGAAAATTTCAGAAAATAATGAAAAGAAAAAAAATTAAATATTTAAAATATTATTAAAATTGTTTTACTATTGAGCAAATTCTAGAAAAAAATTAACCTATTTAAATTTTAAATTTATCATAAATACATAAATTAAAAATGATAGGAGTAATTATACCTGGTTCACCTTTAATCACAGGAGGCCCGATCACTTCGAATATGGTTGTAATAGACGTGATGAACCCTAAATTGATAAATAATGTTACTTTATTTCTAACAGAACAGATTCCAGAAGACTGTGCTGCTGCTATCTATTATTCAGTTCCTCCATTTGAAACTCTCCAATTCGTTGGCTGTGTAGCTAACATGAGGCCTAGTGATATATTTTACACTGGATGGAGTTTAAACCCCAATGTTAACATGTTCGATCAGATAAAAATTTGTGTGTAATTTTTTATACGATTAATTCTTTTTCTTAGCAAATTAGAAAATTTGACAGATGTGAAGATGGCTTATGAAGATAAAATTAAACTGGACATCAATCAAGAATTCGCAAAAAGAGTAGCTAAGAATCTCTACAATTATATGGACTCTTTCAATCAGGTATGATTAAATATTTCATATATAATATTTTAAAATTAGAATCAAGACCCTAGTAAAAAACTTTTGGTTGTGCCAATAAATTCTCTAGAAAGCTGGTACGATAAATTTTTACAAAAATACAATATTGACCCTAATTTTTTAATGAAGACAGATTTATAAGTTTATTTAGTTATTATATTAGTACTATAAACAATAAAATAAACTATTTACAATTCATAATATTAATAAACATTTTTACTTTAAATTTCTATATTTGTAGCCTTTGTGATTAATTTATTTTATAAATTATGGAAATTAAGAAAATTTCATTTTTTCCTTATTCAAAAGAGTTAAAAGAAAAAAGAGAAAAAGAGCTAAAGCAAAAGGAAGAAGCTTCCAAAACATTCGGAGATTATTTAATATCCATTAGTAATATTTGTTTCGACCAATGTATAATTTTAGATAATTTATACATCACTAAATCAGAGGAAAGATGTGTTAGGAACTGTTTTTATAAATTTAATGAGGCCCATGCCTATTCATTTGAAAAATTTCAAAATATAAACATTTTAACAGAACAAAATCCCTTAAGTAGATCAAAAGAGCACGGTGATTTTTACGATATTTTTACTTAAGAAAGCGCAAGCTGTTAAATAAATTGTTACTTATATTATATATGATTAAATTATAAAATATAAAATAAATTTTAATATGTCCTCTGAATATACATGCAGTAATGGTTATGAAATAAGTGATTCAATCAAAGATAAGGCCAAAAGTTGGCAAAACCCTTATATGTATAAAACAAGCTACCTGAAGCTTTCAGAAAAGAATGTAAATTAAATAAATTTTAATCAACTAAGCCTCAAGCAATAAAAAATTCCACAGAACAACTTTTACAAACCAGATCATCTAGTCTAAAATCAATCAGTCCAAGGACTAATTTCATAAACAAACCAGTTGAAAATACTGATTTTATAAATTATGATTATGGAAACCTTTACAGGACTTCTTATACTGACATGTCAACCAAGGTAAAAATTATCCGTTACTTTCCTTAGCAACCAAAGTTAATAAATACTCATTATGTTCCAAAATATCAGGGATTTGTACCTGGATTAAAGTCAGAGAACTCTTTTGGAAGGAATTTTACTAATCTAGCTAAAGAAAATATAGGCTCATTCAATAATAGAAGATTTTGTACTTTAAGTTATAATCATGAAAAATTGTATATAATTATTATTAATAATTTTTCCATTAATCTTATTAGATGGCAATTTAACCAAGTTTCTAAGAATTATGGTAGCTTCTGGAAGAATAAAGCTGACGCTGATTTGAAAAAAAGTCTCGAAAATCATGAATTTACCAGCAAAATAAAAGATTCTGGCTATGACACCAATCATAATACCTTTGATAGGACAGGATGGGTACCTCATCCTAGTTTGCAAAGTGACATGGTAAGGACTGAATATGGGATAAATTATAACAGAAAAAAGGAAATACCTTTTAAGGGCCCCCTTTTTTGCTCAGGCCAGAAAAAGAAAAGAGAATTAAATTATAAGCATACTTAAATTTATTTAATTTTAAAAATAAAAATTAAGTTACTTAAATAGTAAAATATACAAGGTCAATTAGTTGATAAACTAATTCAAATAATTATAATTTTAAGGCGATTTAATGAAAGACATTGTGATAAGATTTTTTATTATTTTACTTTTTTCATCTTTTTGGATAGCTTATAGAATATTTAGAATAAAAGAAGATAAATCTTTTTGGAATTATAAAGAATGTATAAACGATTACATTTCAGATGATTTAATTTCTACCTTAACAATTTTTATTTCTCAACATTTAATTTTAAGGGATTATTTTGTCATTACTTGCTCAATCATTACAGATATTTTTCTCTTTTATTTCATTTTGGCTATTTACAGATCAGAAAAAATAGGAAAACCATTTGCTCATATTGCAATATTTTATATTGTGAAATTAGTGATAATTGATCAAATCTTCAGATTGAAAATACTTGACAACTTTCTTTTCGAAGTTCCTAATTTTTCAATGTTAGTATATGATAATAGAAGAAGTTCATATACTTTCTATTCTGAATATTCTGGATTACCTGTTATACTAGCAACACAATTTGCTGATTTAGGATATGATCGGTTATCCAACATATGCTTAATAATTTCATTTATTAATAGTAGTGTTGTTTTGATAACAAGAAAGAATTCTTTCATTGATGTTTTCTTTGGTATTTTGGCAGCCCATTATTTTTACTTACTGGTAGAAAAAATAAATTTTTTCAATCTCCCTTTTAGTAATAAAAATGATTCATCTAATGAAATTGAAAAAAAAGAAATAAATATTGAAATAAAAACTAAGAATGAAAAAGAGTAACCTGTGATAATCCTTTAGAAGTCTTACCAACATATTGCCTAACATTAAAATATACTATCTGGTATTTGATTTGAATAAATTAATATTGTTTAATTTTAAATAAAAATTTAAGATAGATTTTGTTTAGATGTAATTACTATTAATAAAATTTTAAAAATATAAAATCAATTTATAATTATAAATTTTTTAAAAGGCATTTTTATTTAAATTTTTCTATCATCAAATTAAATCATCAAATATATATTTAAAATTATAAAATTAAATTTTTATAAAAATTAAATTTAACTAATTATTTATTTTTTATTTTTTTTAATCTGCCTGCTTCTTTTTTTGGATATAAATTCTTTTTTTTTAGAAGAATCAGAGTCTGTGTACTTAATAATTTTTGAATCTTGACTGAAGGTTTTTGGTTCAATTTCAGAATTTAATGAATGATTGTAATATAGAACAGAAGATTCGTTAAAATTTGAAGTATTAATTTTTTCTTTTGATGAAAAATATTCTTGGAAAATTGGGTGATTAATTTTCAGGGCCAAATTTATGTTTTTCTGTGATTTATAAAAATTTTCATTTTCTTCAATCAGAATATCAAATGTTTGAATTTCTTGATATGGATTCTTACCTTTTTCTTCCACATCACAATAATTGCCAAATGTAATAGCATATACATCGCCCTCTGTTGTCAATATTGGACTACCATTCGATCCTTCAGTAGTCGTTCCATAAAAAAGAAATAATCCTGAGTTTTCTTTCTCACATTTTATGATTCCTGCAGATTTACCACTGTGGACAAAATCTCTTAATAATATATTAGTTTCTTCGGGAAAATCTGATGAAAAGTATTCTTCACTCGATTTTGAAATAATACCATCTTTTTGAAAGAAACCTATCATCATTCCATAATCAGAAATGGGTTCTGAAGTAATTTTTAATGGTTTAATATTAATATTTAATTTTTCTAAATCTATTTTGAACAAACAAAAATCTATTGAGGGGAGGGGTTGTAAACCATATATTGGATCTAATAAAATTTCACTTACTAAACTTGAATTATTTTGTATGTTTTCTAGGAAACTTTTCCTTGCATATAGAAATTGTTCATTTAGATGAATTTCATGTAATGTTGTCTCGGAGTATTCGTAAATAATTTCTTTAAATCTGTCTAAATTATTTTCTTCAAATAATTCATCAAGTGCCCAACCAAGAAATTTGTCTAAGTTTTTATTAGAAGTCTGGATATAGAACTTCTGGTTAACAAGTTTTTGATCTTTATTTTTACTTAATATATGGAAAACTGATACACCCAATATTTCATTATTCATCTCTATTAAACTAATTGTGCAAGTTGCAGAAGAGTAATACCTTTCTCCAGTTTGATCATCTAATATTTCCATTACTCTTATAAGTTGATATATGGGATTTATTTTTTCTTCTGTTATACTTTTAAATGTCTCTTCGAAATTTTTATCTGTAATAGAATCGATAGTCCACACTTTTTTATTTTCTTCTATTTTTTTCATTTTAGGTAGTTTTTGATTGTAAATAATTTTGTTGTTCTTGATTTTGAAATTGGGGCAAAAAAAGAGCTCTTGACCTTTTGAATTTGAGTTAATATTATTATTTTTTATTGGTAAAT
>Ga0169931_10004370_pt1 | contig 22003 bp, 15 predicted proteins | sample Kivu_15m_20L_FD_129675 | JGI IMG/M metagenome (GOLD analysis project Ga0169931, IMG submission 129675) | Freshwater microbial communities from Lake Kivu, Western Province, Rwanda to study Microbial Dark Matter (Phase II) - Kivu_15m_20L... | ecosystem: Environmental > Aquatic > Freshwater > Lake...
CTGCTGCCTGGGTTCGCAGACTGCACGCGATGGGCGGATGTCTGCCTGCCAGGAACACCGCCTGCCGGTACAATGGAAGGGACGCGCGTCGGCAATCCCCTGTTCCGCTGCGCAGCCCCCCCGCAAAACTCGCGAGAACCATGGCATGACACGCCGATCCTCCCTCTCCTCGTCGAATCGCGGCCCGACGCGATTGCTCATTTCGTCAGCCTTCGCCCTGCTGCTGCTCGTCGCCACGGATCTTCCACTCGCCGCCGCCCCGGCCGAAACCAAGAACCTGGCGATCCCCGCGGACTCGCCCTTCGACGACGCGATCGAACCACTGACGCCGCTCAGGCCGCGTAGTGACGATGAAGAGGATCACATCCAGGCTTTGGCCCTGTTTGCCGCCGCACGCGTGGCCGAACAGAAGCAGAACTACGTCGAGGCCCTGCGAAACTATCAACGGGCATTCCGCTTCGATCCGGCCGCCACGGCCGCCCTTCGCGAGATCGTGCCCCTGGCGTTCAATCTCGAGCGTGAGGAAGAAGGCGTGCGCTATGCCTTGCTAATGGCCGAGCGCGATCCGACAGACGCGAACCTGCTCCGCCGCCTGGCGATGTACCTGACCGAAAATGGTCAGTCCCAGCGCGCGCTCAGGCTGTACGAGAAGGCGCTGCTCCTCCAGGAGAAAACTGGCAAGCCCTCGGCCGACTCCGTGCTGATGTGGATGGAGATCGGTCGGCTGTACTTCCTGGAGAAGAATTACGAGCGCTCGGCCGACAATTTTGCCAAGGTGATCGCGGCTCTCGAAAAGCCGGGCGACTACGGGCTTTCGGACGAAGTGCAGAAAGCCCTCGTCAACAAAGGCGAACTCACCTACCAGCTCTTCGGCGAGTGCTTTTTAGAGGCCAAACGGGCGGACGCGGCCGAAGCTGCCTTTGACAAGGCGGCCACCTTCAAGAAAAACGAAGCCCTCTCGCTGTACAACGCGGCCCGGCTCGACGCTCTTCGTGGGCGGCCGGCCCAGGCACTGGCGAAGCTCGAAACCTACCTCACGGCGAAATCCTCCTCGCAGGGAACCGATCCCTACGAGCTCTTCGAGCAGGTGCTGACGGACCTGGGCCAGGAAGGCAAATTGCGCGAACGGCTCGAAGTGTTTCGCGCCGCAAATCCTGAGAATATCCCGCTCAGCTACTTCCTCGCCGAGGGGTATCGCAAGGAAGGTCAGTTGGGAAAGGCGCGCCCGATCTTCGAAGCGATCATCGCCGCCCGTCTGCAACGCCCGCCGATCGAAGCCGTCACGGGACTCGTCGACATCTACCGCCGCCAACAGGAAAGCGAAAAACTGCTCGCGCTGCTGGGGGACACCGTCGGCCGCACGGCCAGCCTCGCGCCACTCGGAGAGTCGGGCGATGCCCTGGCCGAGGATCGCCCTGCGGCGGAAGCGGTCGTAAACGAAGCTCTCAAGCAGCTACCCGAAGGCGATGAACCTGTCGCCGACGCCAAGCCGCTCGACTACGGCCCGCTGATGGCTGCCGCGCTGCTTGCTCTCGAGTTGGAGAAGTACGATGACGCCGAGAAGTTGTTCGAAGCGGCCCTCAAGGCCGAGGGCGTCAAGCCGGCCGAGACGCTCGTCACCTGGGGACTCGAACTATTTGCCAAGGAACAGCACGAACGCGCGATCAAGATTCTCGAACGTGGCCTGAAGAACGAAGCGCTCGCCGACGACAAGCCGACGCTCGAGTTTTATCTCTCCGGCGCTCTGGAAATGGCGGGCCGCACGGACGAGGCGCTCGCCCGGGCCGAGGCCGCCGCCAAGGCCAAGACCGACGCACCTCGCTTCGCCAGCCGCGCCGCCTGGATCGAGTTCCACGCCGCCCGCTTGGACGAGGCCAAACGGCGCTACCAGATGCTGCTCGACCAGTACGACAAGAACTACGAATCGTCTGAAGTCCGCGACGTGCTTCGCGATGCCCGCCTCGTGCTCTCAAATATCGCCATCATGCAGGGTGACCAGGACCTGGGCGAGGAATGGCTCGAACAGGTGCTCGACGAGTTTCCGGAGGACGCCGGGGCGCTCAACGACCTGGGCTATCTCTGGGCCGACGCCGGCAAACATCTCGATCTCGCCCGGCGAATGATCGAAACGGCCGTCGCCGACGATCCCAAGAACATGGCCTATCGCGATAGCCTGGGTTGGGTGTTGTATCGGCTGGGGCGTTATCCCGAGGCCGTCGCGGAACTGAAGGTTGCCGCTTCCATTCCCGATGCCGACGGCGTGATCTTCGATCACCTGGGCGAAGCCCAATTGCTCAATGGCCAGATCGCCGATGCGATCGAAAGCTGGCGCAAGAGTGCCGCCGCCTACGAGCGCGACGAGGAGCCTGACAAAGCCCGCACGATTCAAGACAAGCTCAAGGTGGCCGAGGCCCAGGCGACCGAAAAAGCCGCGGTTCCAGAACCGAAACCCGCGCCCGAGCCGCCCGACACCAAAGCTCCTCAAGCCGATGCCGAGACCAGCGGCGCAACGGAAAAGAAGTAATCCGATCTGCCCACGCGTCGCTATCCTGCTTTCAGAGCCTTGATCACCCCTTCGCGAAAATAGCACAAGGCGCCCCGCGTGTAGTTCATCCGCTCGGCCAGAGAGAGCAATTCTTCACGCTGCGCGCGCGGCTGCTGCTGGGCGATCGCCAGCAGCAGCGCCACTTTGTTCGCCGGCTCCAGCACCACGTGCTGCACATCGCGCAGCGAAACGCTAGCCGGCTCGGTCACCAACTTCGCGGCGAGCTGCTGTCCAGCATTCCCTGCACTGAGCTTCTGAATCGCGCGGGTCTGCCACTCGCGCGCCTTGGCTTCGTGGCCCGCCAGTCGCCAGGCCACGCAAAGTTGCAGCATGTCGAAGCCATCGCCGCCGGCCGCCAACAAACTCTTTCCCGCCTCATCGAGCTGCCCAAGTTCAAGGTGTGCTTGATACCTCATCCGGGCTTCGCCGCCGGCCAGCGGATACGTGTGCGAATCCTTCAGCACCTGGGCAAAGTCGCGCTCCAGGTAATGCTGCGCCCCGTAGCACAATCCCACGGTCTGCGCCGGAAAGTCCTTCGGCTCGGCCCTGGCTCGCGCTAGATATTCCTCGTTAACCTGACGCGCATCGTCAACCTTGTTCTGGGCGTAGAGCACGCCGATCAGACGCAAGTGCATATCCAGCCGCGTGGGATCGAGTCTCAGTTCCTCGCGCATCTCCTCCTCAAGCTCCGCGTACTCCCCCAGCGCATAACGCACTTCCAGAAAGTAGCCAAACAGTTCCTGATCGTCGGGCTCGAGCTCGACCGCCCGCTCATAGCAAGTCCTGGCCCCGGCAAAATCTCCCATGGCGCGCAATAGATAGCCCTTGGCCAGCCAGAGATAGTGCGCCTCTGAGTCGATTTCGAGAGCGCGATCGAACAGCGGAAGGGCCGCTTCGAGAGGCTCCAGCCGCCCCAACAGGTAGCAGGCCATCGCATTCTGGGGATCCTGGGCAATCAGTTGCTTGTATCGCGAGCGCAGCGCCTCGCGTGCCACGGGAGCGTGCGCGAGCATCTCCGCAACTGGATGCCACTCGATCTGGAGCGGCGCCGCGTCCAGCCCACGCGCAATGAACTTCTTGGCCCGGTCCAACTGCTGGACGGCCGCCGCCGCGGACGCATACGATTGCAGCATAAACTTCGAATCGTCTCCCAGCCGCAGGTGCCTCTCGGCATATGCGAGCTTGTCCTCCGCGCTGGCCATCTCCGGCGGCAGAAGCAACACCTGATCCGTCGTGAGCGGGGCCACGCTGACGCGCGTTCTCACCAATCGCTGCGCTTCCAGACCTTCGAGCGACGCCGGAAACTCCTGGAACACGTAGTCCACGTGGTCAAACGCGTTCAGCCCGGGATTCAGCGAGACCCGCGTCTCACCGCCGTCAGTCAGCTTCTCGGCATACACCACTTCTTCCCACACGATTGGAGCGCCGCCCCCTGCGTTGTAGATGAACAGTGGCTTGCGCCACCACCGGCTCAGATACGGTGTCGCGATCTCGAAGGCGCCCTCCGACAGCTTTTCGCCAGCATACGAGACCGTCGCGAAATGCCGCCCTTCGGCCAGATCCAACTTGACGCCTTGGTGCGGTTCGAGAGTCACCTCGGGCCACTCGTCCAACTGCAGCACGACCGGAACGTCGAAGCCGTTGATCAGATGCAGCTCGCGGCTACTCGCCAGCCGATGGTTCCAGATCGCCAGGCTCACCACCAACAGGATGAGCAGCACGCCAGCAAAAACGACGGGTTTGGATGCCGCGACGCGTCTGGCTGACACCTCGCCTCGCTTTGCCGGCATCGTGAGCTCCCCAGCAGCCAGTGAATCCCGCCCACGATAGATGCCTGCCGTGAAGCAAGAAGGCTCCCCTACTTCTTGCCCTTGTGCTGAACCTTCGGCCAGTAGTGGGCTTCGAAGCTCTGCTCGTTGAACTCCGGACTATTGTCGTGATCGTGGCACTTGATGCACACGTTCTCGAACGCCTGCCCCGCCGTGAGCTTGAGTGCCAGCCGCTCCTCGTCACGCTTCGTGCGATTGCGGCTGTTCTCGGCCGCCACGTGCGCGGCCGCTGGTCCGTGGCAATTCTCGCACTGGTTGCCTGACAAGTGCGGCGTCGTTTCCAGTCCGTCGAATCCGGTCAGAAACGGATAGTACTCCTGGGCGTTCCAGCCGGTTGCATGGCAGCTCACGCACTCGGCGTCGAACTGCCGCGGCGGGTCGAGCTTGGCCAGGGTCTCCGTCGCCTCGGCGTGCTTCGTCTTGCTCCAGATGCCGAACGCCGTGGGGTGACATTCCTTGCAAGACTGCGCGCCGGCGAATTGGCCCGAAAGCTTCGCGCCGTCCTTGGTCAGCGGATGCGGCACGCCCTTGATCCCCAGTTCCTTCCAGCCGAGTTGCCGCAGTTGATCCTGATAGGTGGCCATCAGGTTCTTCATTGCCGGCGAATCCGGAAACCGCGAATCGAGCGCTACTCGCTGGAACCGAATCGGCTGCTGCTTATCGTCGTAGAACCCGGCGACAACCACATACATGCTCTTGGGCGCGACTTCGATCAGCCGGGTGTGGCCTGCGATCGTCTCCGGCTCAAGTGGCGGGATGTCCCGGCCGTCGGAAGTCACCACCATTTCGAACTGCGGAAACTTCTTCGCCAGCTCACGCGTCTCGTCGACGGTCGCATGCGCCAACAGCACTCGCACGTCGCAGGCGGCCAACTCGTCGACGACCGCCGCCAGGGCCTCCTCGGCCGGCGTGATCACCACTTCGTCGTTGTTGATCTGCTCTTGATAGGTCTTACCCAGCACCGAAGTGACGCCAATCTTCATCCCCCCGGCTTCGATGATCCGGGTCTTCGGCGTCAGGTCAAACAGGTTCACGTTCGCCGAAACAAAGATCGTATCCTCGGGGCTGGAACCGGCCACGGCGGCCACCACCTCGCCGGCCGAAAGCCGCAGATCATCCGGCCCGAAGCCCACGGCCTTGTAGCCCATCTTCTTGAGCGCTTCGGCCGAGATGGCAAATTGCAGCTCTGCTTGCCGGCCAAAGCGGCGTACCAGTCCGCCCACGTCGAACGCGGCGACCGGCCAGCCTCGCGCTTCAAGCTCGCGAATGAACGTATGCCGGCGACTCATGCCGCCTTTCTGCTGGTCAAGTCCCGCGCAACCGCACGGCTCCAGATACCCGTCCTGCCTCCCACTGAAAACAATCGCCAGCTTCGGCTTTGCCCAGCCTTCAAAGTACTTGCCGTTCACTTCGATCGGATCGACCTTGGGCCTGGCGTGGTAGCCGCCTTCGGCAGCGGGGTCCACGTGGGCCGTGGTCCGATTGTCGGCCACCCGTTCAGCGGCCGCGTCCCCAGATGGTTCGATCGGCGGGGCGGGGTTCGCATTTGCCGGATCCACCTCCGCCCGTGTGATCGATTCGGCGGCACTTTGTTCGCCGCGCGAGCTTTCGCTTGGCAACGAAGCCGTCACGGCCGGCTGCGACGTCTCGCCGCACCCGACCAGTAAACCAGCGCCCAAAACGGCGAAAACGGCGAGCCCACGCGCGTGCCAAGTTGCTGAATTCATCCGAGCCACCTTGCCTCCATCCTTGGAAGAAAGCCCCACCGCGGCTAGCTGCCGCGGGCGATTATTCGACGGTTAACTTCAGCCGCAACTTCAGTTCCTTGACGTGCGGATGATTGTCCACTTTGAGTAGAATCTCGCCGTAGGGCGACTGCGGCGAACCCTGCCGAACCAGCGGCGGAAGGCCCGGCGGAATCTCAATTTCCAGCGGAATCTGCTCGACGTTCTCGTTCAAAGGCGACGGCTCGCCCAACGTCACCCGCACCTCGGGCGGATCGACGCTCACCTTCTCCATGCGAACCTGTTTGCGCTCTTCGCCGCGCACCAAAATCCGCAGCGTCCGCTTGGTCCCCTCGCCGCGCGGAACAGCGCCCAGGGCCAACACGCCTTCACTCGCTTGCCAGCCCGGTCCAACGATGGTCACGTCGCTGACAATCGTTCCCAGAGCGCCTAACTTGCGCTCGAACGATTCGGTGCCTTCGCCGGTATCCAGGGTCAGCCGGATTGTCTGGACAAACGGTCCCAGGGGCAACCCCGGTTTCAGCGACAGCACCAGCAAGACTCCGCTGCTAGCTCCCTTTTCGGCCAGCTTCTCGGGCTCAACCGGACGCACGTCCAGCGAAAAGTAATCCGCCAAGGCTTCGCCCGTAAACGCCTGAGCGGTCACGCGAATCTCCCCTTGCAGCATATAGAACATCCGCATCTCGGAAGTCGCGCTCTCGCCGGCCGGAACATTGCCAAACTCAAACGTCTGCGGCTGGTTGATCAGTTTGTCGCTCACCTTGCCGCTGATTGTCAATTCGACGCGCGCGTTCTGCGGATCGCTGCTAAGCACCGTGGCCGTCTGGCGAAAGTCCCGCGCAAACGAACCCGGTTTATATTCGATCACGACGTTGGCCGTCTCGCCCGCCGCCAGTTCCGTCTTGTCGAGCGAGGCAATCGTGCAAGCGCTGCACGTCGTGCGGCCGGCCTTCAGTCGCAGGACTCCCTGGCCATGATTGGAGATCCTGAACGCATGCCGCGCGGTCTGCAATCGCTCGATGGTGCCGAAGTCATGAGCCGTGGCGTCGATCGCCAGCCGGGGCGCTTCATCTTTTCCACCTGCCAGCGGCAACTCCGCGGGCGGCGGTCCCAAAAGCGAACCGGCCTGGCCAAAGCTGACCCAGGTGATGCCCGCGCCGACGGCGATCCCGGCCACCAGGCTCCCCAAGAATATCGTGCGACTCTTCAAACCGTCCTCGCCGTCAAGTTCTTTGTTCTCGGCGGACTGCCAGCCCTCATTCTATCCCGTTCGGACAACCTTACGTAGTCAGACATCGTCCTTGTTCTCCGCCAATTCGCGCATCCGCTGCCGCAAATCACCTGGCAGCTTCTTATCCGCGTGCGGCGTCAGCTCGTCCAGCTCCAGGGCCCGCTCGGCGACGCGCCGCGCCGATTTCTTGTTCGAAACCAGGTCCAGCGCCAGCGCATACTCGGCCTGCAACAACGCGGAGTTGGGATAAAACATCGCAGCCACGCGGGTCAGGTCGACGCAGCGGTCGGCCGCGCCAGTGTTACCCGTCACCGCATACACTTCGCGAAACAGGCCGCCGAGACGACGCGCATTTGCGCTCGAATGGCCATGCAAGGCCATCACGCCGCGGGCGGCCTTGACCAGATTCTGCGGCCATTCGGTGCTCGTCGGATCGATGCGGACTTGCTCCGCGCTGAGCTCGGCGATCGACATGAACGGCTCGGCCGAAGCCCAGTCGGCGGCGCCGGCCTGCAGCATCAGCCCAAAACGCGTCTGAGGATTCAGCTCCGGGTTCGCCGCCCGCGCCAGTGCGGCCCGCGACGCGAGCACCGGCAACAACCCCGTCAAGTAACACGTCACCAGCGCAGCCAGTGTCAGCGTGATCGCTCCGGCCGCCCACCAGCGCGGACGAGAAGCAAGAAATCCGCCGCGCGCCGGCGTCTGCTCAGCGTGCCTCTGTGTCGCCTGGTTCACCGTCAGTGCAACCAGCAGCCAGAACGAACCGGCGACGCCGGGAAAGGTAAACCCACCCGAAGCGAGCCAGTGAATCATGAGCACGAGCGCACCTACGGCCGGCAAGCTGCGCGGCAGCGATCCCGTGGAAAGCCAGCACCACACGGCAAACGTCAGCGCCGCGCCCGTAACCGCCGCGATCACGACTTGATCCAGCGAGAACAGAAATCCAAACGGCAACCCCGCGGCGTACGCCAGCGGTAATCCGGCCAGCGCGCCCAGCAGCGGCAGCCAGGGTTTGTCTCGCGGCGGCGCCGGTTCCCGCTCCTCATCGGCCGATCCACTGCGCGCCTCGTACCAGGCCAAACCGAACCCGGCCAAGGTTGCCACGAGCCCCAGCAGCGCGAAGGTGCCGCCCGTCGCCCAGACTTCGAGCAGGAAGTTGTGCGGATCGCGCACTTCCTCGCTGGCCTGGGGCAGCTTGTACATCGTGTAGTAGTCTTGAAACTCACCCGGCCCGACGCCCAGCACCGGAAAGTTCACGATCAAGTCGAGCGTCGCTTGCCAGTATTCAAGACGAAACTGGAACGAGCGCGCGGCGTCGTCCACCAGCGGGCGTCCCACGCCCGCCGCCACAAGTCCGATCGCCAGCGCCACCACCACCGCGCAGCCCACCCCGAGTCGTTTCCAAGCCGCACCGGAAAGCGACCACATCACCAGCGGCAGCACGACGGCGCCAACCGCCAGCGCCAGGTACGCGCTCCGGCTCTTGGTAAGTGCCAGGCAAACGAGCATCACGCCCAGCGCCGCGAAGCCGCCAACCATTCGCGCCAGCGCCAGGCCATCCAGCGGCGCCCCGCGCTGCACGCGAACCATCTGCCAGAGCACGCCCGCGTGGACAACGATCCAGGTCACGAGGACCCCGGCCAGAGAGTTCGTGAGCGCAAACGTGGCCAAAGGTTCGGTACTCGCCAGGCGAGACTCGAAGCGAATCCGCTCCGGAGAACCCGGCTCAAACCACTGCCCCAGTTCGCCGAGCACGCGGTCGGGGTCTGCTTCGTAGGCGGCCCGTTCCGCCGGCAGCGTCACGGCAACCTGGTACAGTCCCAGCACCGCCAGGGCAGCAGCCAAGGCAATCATGATTGCCACCAGCACCCGCGTTTGCAGCGCCGACTTCGGCAGCTGCCGCGCTAGGAAATACGTCAGCCCCAGGCCGATCCATTCCCAGGTCATGTTCAGCGCCAACCTTGGCGCGGGAAACCTGGCCCGAAACTCGGGATTCCCCGCCGAGCCGTTGAAGAATACAAACAGCCCCAACAGCGCGCTGGCCAGGCAGCACAGCACAAGTGCCGCGACGCCTGCGTCGGTCCAATGGAAGCGGCGCGTAAAGCGCCCCTCGTACCAGGCCAGCAGCAAATAGCCGCCTGTCAGAATCAACAGCAGCATCGTGAACGCGTGCCCGTCGCCCAGCCACGAGACGCCTTCGCTCGGCACCAGCGGCCGCGCCACGCACACGGCCGCGAAGCCCGCCAGCAGCCAGACGCGGATCCGCTCGGCCAGCGACTCCTGATCGCCCGCGCTTGCATGCGGTACCGGCTGTCTGATCGCTTTTGCGGCAGGTGTGGTCATCGTAACGGTTACCCCTCCCGCATCCGTCGCCGAGCCGCCACTTCCAGAATGGCAATCACTCCCAGCAGGCACCCGATCACCAGCACAATCATCGCGGCTCCCAGCGAATCGACCTGCGGCAACACGAGTGCTCCGAGTCCGCAGGCGGCCGTGGTCAGATAAATCGTCAGCACCGCCTGCACTTTGCTCAGTCCCAGTGCCACCAGCCGATGTGAAAAGTGATTCGTATCGCCCTCGAACGGGCTGCGGCCGTTGCGCAACCGGATCACAACCACGCTGAACGTATCATACAGCGGTACCGCCAGCACGCACACCGGCGCGAGGATCGAGTGCCTGGGGATCCCCGGCCCGCTGAACGTGGCCAGCGTCGTCATCACGGCCAGCGAGAAGCCGACGAAATAGCTGCCCGCGTCTCCCATGAAGAGCCGCGCCGGTGGCCGGTTGTGCCACAAGAATCCGAGCAGTGAACCAACTAATAAGAACAGAAATCCCGCGATGAACAACTGCGGCTGGCCAGGCGCCTCGGGCACAAGCAGCATATAAATCGCCAGCAGCGTCGCGGCAATCGCCGACACGCCGCCGGCAAGGCCGTCCATGTTGTCCAGAAAGTTGATCGAGTTCACCAGCCCGACAATCCACAAGATGGTGACGACATCCGTCAGCAGCGGCAGGTCGACGAACAGCGTCAGCCGCCAGCCGGGGATGTAAACAACGGCCGCCGCCACCGCGAACTCCACGGCCAGTCGCCAGCGCCAATGGATCTTCCACAAATCATCTCCCAGCCCCAACAGCATCAGAACCGTGGCGGCCGCCAGAAAGAACCACAGCTCACCAGCCCTTGACTGCAGCCCAGACAGATGCGGCGAAACGAATTGGCTCAATCGCGCGGCGAACTCGCCATACTCCGACCAGTCGAGCGCCACAGATTCCGCTGCGTGCCAGCGCCACAACAGGACATGCCCAACCGCAAGTGGCAGCACCACGCCCGTCCAGATGCCGAGCCCGCCGCCGTAGGGCACAGGCTGAGCATGGATCTTGCGATGGCCTGTCCGATCGACGAGCCCCAGCCGCGGAGCGAGCATTCGCACCACGTAGCACCCCGCGAGACTCACTGCGAGTCCCGGCAAGATCGCCAGCGCCACGACGCTGCTGCTCATGCCGCCGGTCCCCGCGACGTGCGCGCACGCAAGTACTCACGGCACGTGCTGAAGAACTGCTGGTAGTCGGCGCGCTGATAGTCAGGAAAGGTCCAGTCCCGACTCTGCCACTGGCGATGCTTGTAGTACAACGTGACCTCGGCGTAAATTCCGCGCGACAAATACATCCGATGGGCGTGATCCTTGGTCGACGCGAGCACCAGCTTGGCCGGCGTCAGGTAACCAGGATCGAGATTCAGCGGCCGCTCTTCGACGTGCCCGCCCAGTCCAGCCCCGCCTGTACCCAATCCAGCATAGTCCGCCTCCCAGGCGTTCGTCTGCAATTTCAGGTCAACCACCATGGCCGGGTCGATCAGCCGCTCGAAGGCGTAGAAAACCTTGGAGATTTCCGCCCCCATCGAGGCCTCGTAGTAGTCCGTGGCGTCGAACCGGAATCGCGCGCTCTCCAGCGCCACCGGCCCCCAGGCGGCTTCGGCCTGCGCCCGCGCCCAATCCAGCGCCGCGCCATGCCGACTGAAGGCCGCCAGGATCAGAAGCACCGGAGATGGCGACGATATAGAACCCATGTGCAGCCCCGGGGCTCTGCCCGGGGGTTCCTGCGATGCTCACAGCAATTCGTAGCGCTGATCGGTGCGCTAGTACGCCTTCGAAATCACGGCCCGCACTTTCGTCGGCTGGCCGCTGAACAAACACTTCCCCTCGATCTGCTCTTCGAAGCCGGGCTCGTCATCCAGCGGAATGCAGCGCACCGTGAGCTTGTGCTTGGCCAGCACCGCGGCCGACTCCGGTCCCTCGGCAATGTGGGCGATCGCAAAGCCACCATGAATCTCTGGCTTGTCCGCGTTCTTCGCGGTGAAGTAACTTTCGAATTCGGCCAGATCGGTGAACGTGCGCGTGCTCTCCTCGCGATGGGCCAGCGCCCGGTTGTAGAGACTCGCCTGCATCGCCGCGAGCTGCGTGCCGATCGAGCTGACGAACTGCGACCGCGAAACCGCGGGTTTCTTCTCGGCACTCGATTCATCGCGACGCTTCGGCATCAGCGTGTCGCCCTGAATGTCGCGCGGACCGACTTCCACGATCACCGGCACGCCCCGCTTCACGTGTTGCCACTTCTTGTCGGCCCGCGGAATGTCTCGGGTGTCGACCAGCACACGCACCGGACCATTTTCGTAGGTCTGCGTCGCCAGCTCGCCGCGCAGCTTGTGGCAATACTCGAGCACCGGGCCACCTTCTTCGTCGTTGCGAAAGATCGGCAGGATCACCACGTGCTGCGGCGCCAGCTTGGGCGGCAGCACCAGGCCGTCGTCGTCCGAGTGGGTCATGATCAGCGCGCCCACCAGTCGCGTCGAGACGCCCCAGCTCGTGGTCCAGGCGAACTCCTCGCGCCCTTCGCTGGACAGGTACTTGATCTCCTGGGCCTTCGAGAAATTCTGACCCAGGAAGTGCGAGGTGCCGGCCTGCAGCGCTTTGCGGTCCTGCATCATCGCTTCGATGCTGTAGGTGTTCACCGCGCCGGGAAAGCGTTCGCCCGCGGTCTTCTCGCCTCGAATGACGGGCATCGCCATGTAGTCTTTGGCGAACGTGGCATAGACTCCCAACATCTTGCGGGTCTCTTCGATGGCTTCTTCCGCCGTGGCATGAGCCGTGTGCCCCTCCTGCCACAAGAACTCCGTGGTTCGCAAGAATAGACGCGTCCGCAGTTCCCAACGGACGACGTTCGCCCACTGGTTAATCAGAATCGGCAAGTCACGGTACGACTTTACCCATTTGGCGTACGTCGCGCCGATGATCGTTTCGCTCGTAGGCCGTACGACCAGTGGCTCCTCCAGCTTGCCGGTCGGCACGAGTCCGCCGTCGGGGCCGGCCTCGAGCCGATGATGCGTCACCACGGCGCACTCCTTGGCGAAGCCTTCGACGTGCTCGGCTTCCTTTTCCAGGTAGCTCAGCGGGATAAACAGCGGGAAGTAGGCGTTGACGTGCCCCGTGTCCTTGAACATCTTGTCCAAGGCCTGCTGCATCCCTTCCCAGATCGCATAGCCCCAGGGCTTGATCACCATGCAGCCGCGCACCGCCGATTGCTCGGCCAGATCGGCAGCGCGAACCACCTGCTGGTACCACTCGGGATAATCCTCGGCCCGGGTCGGTGTGATCGCGGTCTGGGGAGCCTTGGCCATCATGAAATTCCTGTGTGCGATTGCTAGCGGACAAACTCGAAAAGCGGTTAAGCTCGGAAAGCCGGCCATTTTACGCGAGCCCCCCGCACGTCAACAATGGGAACCCTTGTGAGCATGTACTCGGCCCCCTAGAATTCAGCTTTCCCCCCGCGCACTTCTCATGTCCTTGTGACGCCCATGCTATTGGCGTCTTAGAAAGCCCTTGCTCATGTCCAGGCGGTTCGTCAGCCAGTTGGCTCACCAGGAAACAATCGACCAGATCTTCCTCGCGAGTGAAAAGCAGTTGCGGCCCAATCGCAACGGCAACCTTTATCTGCAACTCGATCTCTCCGACCGCAGCGGTTCGATTGCCGCCCGCATGTGGAACGCCAGCGAGAACGACTATCGGGGGTTCGAGAACGGCGATTACGTCCGCATCGAGGGCTGCACGCAGCTCTTTCAGGGCACGATCCAACTCATTGCGACCGGCATCCGCAAGGTCTCGCCGAATGAGGTCAACCCCGACGACTTCATGATCCTCGACTCCAAGGAGATCGACGGCTACGTCGTGAAGCTTGGCACATTGCTGCGCAAACTGCGCGATCCGTATCTGCTCAACCTGGCCGAATGCTTCCTCATGGACGATGACTTCATGCGGAAGTTCAGCCGGGCTCCGGCCGGCGTCAAAAATCACCACGCTTACATCGGCGGCCTGCTCGAACACGTCGTCAACCTGATGGAAGTCTGCCTGGCCGTGGCCCCGCTCTATCCGAGCATCAACGCCGACTTGCTGCTGATGGGCGCCTTCCTGCACGACATGGGCAAGATCGACGAGCTCACCTACGAGCGAGATTTTGCCTACAGCGACGAAGGTCAACTGATCGGTCACCTCGTGATGGCCATCGGCATCCTCGATCGCAAGCTGAAAGAGGTCGAGCGTCTGAGCGGCGAACCACTTCCCGAGGAACTGGCCCTGCGGCTCAAGCACATGATCGTCAGCCACCACGGCCAGTACGAATATGGCAGCCCCAAGCTCCCGATGACGCTCGAAGCCGTGGCCCTGCATCACCTCGACAATCTCGACGCGAAGGTCCACTCATTCGAACAATTGATGCGGGACGACCCGAATGTCGAGAGCGGCTGGACCAATTACAACACCTCGTTGGGGCGAAAACTGTTCAAAGGTGCGCCTCGTACCAGTTCTGGGCGGTAGAATTCCAGTGCCGCCCGACAGGTCGATTCGCTCCGATCGCCCGATCGTCCCGCGCGGTTAACACTGAAGGAAACTCCCGCCCGTGCGCAACGAGCAACTCGAACACGAATTATTGGCCCATATCCAGCAGAAGGGCTACAAGCCGGTCAAGCCGCGCGTCATCGCCAAACAGCTCAAGCTCGACGAAGAAGGCGCTCGCGACCTGAAACGCGTGATCAAGCGGCTCGTCAAAGCCGGCAAGGTGAGCTACGGCGCCAATCACCTGCTCGGACCGCCGACCGCTCCCACCACCAAAGAGCAAGGCTACCGCGTCACGGGTGTCTTTCGCCGCGCCGACGCTGGCTTCGGTTTCGTCCGCCCTGCAGGCAGCGCTCCCGGCGCCGACCGCACTCAGGACATCTTCATCTCCAAGTTCGATGCCGGCGACGCCGCGACGGGCGACACTGTGCTCGTGCGGCTGAAGAAGAAGGTCGAAAATCGCCGCCCGAATCCCGAGGGCGAAATCGTCGAGATCATCGAACGCCAGACGCACCAGTTCGTCGGCACTTACTTCGAAGATGGCGGCCAGTCGTATGTCCACGTCGACGGCCTTCCCTTCACGCAACCGATCCTGCTCGGCGATCCCGGCGTGAAGCGACCGAAGGCCGACGACAAAGTCGTCATCGAGATGGTCCGCTTCCCCACGCACTCCAACCAGGGCGAAGGCGTCATCACCGAGATTCTCGGCCAGCGCGGCGAGCCCGGCGTCGATACGCTTTCGATCATTCGCGAGTTCAACCTGCCTGAGGACTTCGCCGAGGATGCGGTCGAAGAATCGCGACGCCAGGCCGACCTGTTCGACGAAAGCATTCCCGAGGGGCGTACCGATCTGACCGGACTGGTCACCATCACCATCGATCCGGTCGATGCCCGTGACTTCGACGACGCCGTCTCGCTCGAAATGAACGAGAAAGGGCACTGGGTACTCGGTGTCCACATTGCCGACGTCTCGCACTTCGTCCAGCCGGATACGGCCCTCGACCGCGAAGCCTATTCGCGTGCGACGAGCACCTACCTGCCCGACCGCGTGATTCCGATGATCCCCGAGATCATCTCGAACGGTCTTGCCAGCCTGCAACCCGACCGCGTGCGCTACACCAAGAGTGTGTTCATCGAGCACACGCCCGAAGGCGTATCCGTGCACGTCGAGCCGATGTCCGGAGCGATTCGCAGTCGCCGGCGGTTTACCTACGAGGAAGTGGACGAGTATCTGGCTGATCCGGAAGCTTGGCGTTCGAAGCTCGACCCCAAGGTGCACGCCCTGCTCGGCCGGATGCAAAAGCTGGCCGCGATCCTCCGCGAGCGGCGTTTCAAACGCGGCGGCCTGGAACTCACGATGCCCGAGGTGAAGGTCGACCTCGACGCCGACGGCCGCGTCGAAGGCGCGCATCTGGTGGTAAATACCGAAAGCCACCGGATTATCGAAGACTTCATGCTCGCGGCGAACGAAGCTGTGGCCGAGTATCTGGAAAAGGCCGAACTGCAGTTCATCCGCCGGGTGCACATGGCGCCCGATCCGCGCAAGCTGAAAGCGCTCACCGAGTTCGTCACCGGCATGGGCTACCAGGTCGAGAGCCTCGAAAGTCGCTTCGAGCTGCAGAAGCTGTTGGCCGCGGTCCACGGCGCGCCAGAAGAGCGCGCGGTTAACTTCGCCCTGCTCCGCAGTCTACAGCGTGCAGTCTATAGTCCGGAAAAGGAAGGCCACTATGCGCTGGCCAGCGACTGCTATACGCACTTCACCTCGCCGATTCGCCGCTATCCGGACCTGACGATCCATCGGCTGCTCGATTCCGTCCTGCGCGGCAAAAAGCCGCGTAACGACTTCGGCGCATTGGCCGTCGTGGGCGAACATTGCAGTGATCGTGAGCGCCGGGCCGAAGCTGCCGAACGCGAGCTCAACAAGGTCAAACTGCTGGACTACCTCAGCAGCCGCATCGGCCTCAAGCTGGAAGCGGTCGTGACCGGCGTCGAAGAGTTCGGGCTCTTCGCGCAGGGCGTCGATCTGCCGGCCGAAGGGCTGATTCACATCAGTTCGCTGCAGGACGACTTCTATCGCTTCGACCGCGGCTCGCACACGCTCACCGGCAACCGCGCCGGCAACCGCTACCAGCTTGGCGATCATGTCACGGTGAGCGTCGCTCGCGTGGATGTTGACCGCCGCGAACTGGACCTTCGCGTTGTATCGCGCGACGCGCGCCCAGCGCGCAACAGCCGCATCGGCAGCAAGGCCGAGCGCAAGGAGAAGAAGGGCAAAGCCAAGGGGAAAGGCGGCAAGAGCAAGCCGAGGGGGAAGCGAAGGAAGTAGCGATTAGCTCACGCAAACACCGCGTCCATGTCCTGTTTGCCGTGCAGCACTCGTAGCACCTCAATCACCGCTCCGTCAAACCTGTAGAAGACGACGTATTCTCCGAATCCCTGAACCCTGCGAAAGCGTATGTTCGACTCCCCGAGTCGGACGAATGAGCACGGCTCTCCCAGCTCAGGCTGCATACCAAGCATGGTCACTGATGCATTGACTGCGTCTTAGAACTTGCTGGCAACCGCGAGACTCGCGTTTAGCCGATAGTACTCGGCGTGCGAGTTCACGTCGCGAATCGCGTCTGGCCGGAAGCTGATGTCATACTTCACGGCTGGCCTGACTGGTGGCGCTGCAACATCTCTGACTTCATTCGCTCCCAGAAAGCGTCGTCGACCCGAATGGGCTCGCCGCTGTTCAGACCCGCGATTAGTGCCTCCTCAATCTCAACCTTGCGTTTGAGCAGCCTAAGAGCCTCTTCCATCGCAAGATCCGCGTTGGCAAACATTCCACAGGCCACCGCGTTGGCCAACACCGCTTCTCCCTCGGCCGAAAGGTTTGTGCTCATACATCTCTCCTCATGCGACACTTGGCTGGCAACAATTCTACCACCCTGCGCATCCGCGGGTCAAAATCGACCGCACCCTAGGCACACCAGCCCTGCCCGCTACAATACCCACTGACGTTCTCGATTTTGGCATCTTGTGGGTTCTCGAACGCCGATTGGGCCTTGAGCTGGTCCTTAAGGGGCGAGAGTCCGTTCGACACTTCTGGGGATCACGGCCCGGATGACCAGCACCCTTGCGCAAACGCCGCTTCATGGATGGCACGCCTCGCACGGCGGACGGCTGGTCGATTTCGCCGGCTGGTCGATGCCCGTCCTGTACACCTCGATCGTGGCCGAGCACAACGCCACGCGCTCTGCCGCCGGCCTGTTCGATGTCTCGCACATGGGCCGCATCCGCTTTGAAGGCCCCGCCGCCGAATCGTTCCTCGAACGGATCGTCACCCGCCGCGTTGCCGGTATGCTTGCCGGGCAGATTCGCTATGCCCTCGTCACGAACGACGCGGGCGGCGTGCTCGACGACGTTCTCGTCTACCATCTCACGCACTCCCGCGGCGCCAGCTACTACCAGCTCGTCGTCAACGCCAGCAATCGCGAGAAGATCGCCGCCTGGCTGCATGACCATCGCGACGGGGCCGAAGTCGAAATCCACGACGCCACGCTCGAGACCGCGATGATCGCCGTGCAAGGCCCTCGCGCTCTGGAAATCGTTCGTCCGCTCGCGAGCGTCGATCCCGCCAAGCTCGCCTACTACCACGGCGCCGAATGCGAACTCATCGGCACCTCGGGCCTCATCAGCCGCACGGGCTATACCGGCGAAGACGGCTGCGAGCTGATCGTGCCGGCCGAAGCCGCGCTTACGCCGTGGGAAGCGCTCTACGAAGCAGCGCAAGCCATCGGTGGCGGCGCGGTCGGTCTCGGCGCACGCGACACGCTGCGTCTCGAAGCCGGCATGCCGCTCTACGGCCATGAGCTCAGCGAAGAGATCGATCCGCTCCAGGCCGGGCTCTCGTTCGCGGTGAACCTCAAGGACCGCACGTTCCCCGGCAGCGATGCTTTAGCAAAGCGCAAAGCCGACACAAGCGCACCGGTCCGCGTCGGCCTCGAACTGGCTGGCAAACGCGTCCCACGCGAAGGCTACGCAGTGCTGGCCAACGACCAGCCGATCGGCCGCGTCACCAGCGGCACGTTCTCGCCAACGCTCAACCGTCCCATCGCCATGGCTTACGTCGATCGCGCCCAGGCAGCGGCCGGAACCGAGCTGATTGTCGACATTCGCGGCGCGCGCGAGCCGGCCCGCGTCGTTGAGCTCCCCTTTTACAAGCGCGCAACCTGAGTCACCCCTCTCGAATTAAAGGAACCTCGCCGTGAAGCCGCAGGATCTGCTCTACGCCAAGTCACACGAATGGGTCCACGTCGATCGCGTAGGCGGAGCCCCCGTGGCCACGATCGGCATTTCGCACTTTGCGGTCGAAGCCCTGACGGACCTCGTCTATCTCGAACTTCCGGAAGTCGGTCGCCAGGTGAAAGCCGGTCAATCGATCGGCGAGATCGAAAGCGTCAAAGCCGTCAGCGACATCTACAGCCCGGTGAGCGGCGAGATCATCGAAGTCAACGCTGCTCTGCCCGACGGACTCGGCAAACTCAATGATGATCCGTACGGCGACGGCTGGATCGCGAAGATCAAGCTGGCGGACGAAGCCGATCTCAAAAATCTCCTCACGCACGCCGTTTACGAAAAGCAGTGTGCCGAGGAAGGACATTAATCGTGGTTAGTGATCGGTGGCTAGTGCTTCGTGCAAACAACACTGCCACGGCGCCGGTCTATCTCATTTCGCTAACCACCAACCTTTAAGCACCAATCTCTTCTCTGCCATGCCATACGTCGCCAACACCGCCGAAGACCAGCGAGCGATGCTCGACTCCATCGGCGTCAAGAACATCGAAGAACTCTTCGCCTCGATTCCCGCCGAACTGCGCCTCAAGCGGCCGCTCGACATCCCGCCGGCGCTCACTGAGATGGAGCTCACCGCCCACATGGCGGCGCTAGCCAAAAAAGACGCGCCGGCCGGCGAAAAGATCTGCTTCCTCGGCGCCGGCAGCTACGACCACTTCATTCCGGCCGTCGTCGACTATGTCGGCTCGCGCGGCGAGTTCTACACCTCCTATACGCCCTATCAGCCCGAGGCCAGCCAAGGCAACCTGCAGGTGTTCTTCGAGTACCAGACGCTCATCACCCAGCTCACGGGCATGGATGTTTCGAACGCCAGCCTGTACGACGGTGGCAGCGCCGCGGCCGAGGCCGTGCTGATGGCCGTCAGCGCCACGGGTCGCCACAGCCGCGTGGTAACCGCCGCCAGCGTGCATCCCGAATATCGCCAGATCCTGGCTACGTACCTGGCGAACCTCGGCATCGAACTGGTCACCGTCGAAACGCCCGATGGCGTGATCTCGCCCGAAGCGCTCGCCGCCGCAGTGAACGGCGAGACCGCCTGCGTGCTCGTGCAACACCCGAACTTCTTTGGCTGCCTGGAGCCGGTCGAAGCAATCGGCAAAATCGCGCACGAAGCCGGCGCCCTCTTCGCCGTCAGCGTCGATCCCATCAGCCTCGGCCTGCTCAAGCGTCCAGGCGATTACGGCGCCGACATCGTCGTGGCCGAAGGCCAAAGCCTCGGCAGCCCGATGTCGTTCGGCGGTCCATACCTCGGCATCCTGGCCTGCCGCGAGCAGTTCGTCCGCCGCATGCCGGGCCGCATCGCCGGCGAAACGGTCGATCGCCGCGGCAAACGCTGCTTCGTGCTCACGCTGCAAACGCGCGAGCAGCACATCCGTCGCGAAAAGGCCACCAGCAACATCTGCACCAACCAGGGATTGTTCGCGCTCCGGGCCGCCGTCTATCTCGCCGCGCTCGGTCCGCAAGGACTGCGCGAAACGGCCGAGCTTTGCCTCCGCCGTTCGCACTACGCAGCCGAAAAGCTCGTGACCGAGGGCGGCTTCGAACGCGTCTTCGCGGCCCCCACGTTCAAAGAATTCGTCATCCGCGTTAAGGGCGGCGATGTCGAAGACATGCTCGTCCGCGCCTCGGAGGCCGGCTACCTTGCCGGCATCCCGCTCTGCATGTGGTATGAAGATCTCGCGGACTGTTTCCTGGTCACCGTCACCGAACGGCGCACTCCTGAAGAAATCGACGGCCTGGTGGGCTGTCTCAACCAAGTAGCGGCCATCCATGCGTAATACCCGAGCGACCCAACTACTATTCGAACTGAGTAAGTCCGGCCGCCGCGGCGTGCGACTTCCCGCCGCCGACGTGCCCGAGGTGCCGCTGGCCGATCTGCTGCCGGCCGATGCCCTGGCCGACGCTCCGCCGCCGCTCCCCGAGCTCACCGAGCCCGAGCTCGTGCGGCACTTCACGAACCTCTCGACCCAGAACATGTCGGTCGACACGCACTTCTATCCGCTCGGCTCGTGCACGATGAAGCACAATCCGAAACGGAACGAACGCCTCGCCAGTCTGCCAGGCATCATCGACCTGCATCCCTACCAGCCCGCCGACACGCTGCAAGGCTTGCTCGAACTGCTCTGGAACCTGCAGGAGATGCTCGCCGAGATCGCTGGCCTGCCGGCCGTCTCGCTGCAGCCCGCCGCCGGCGCGCAAGGCGAAATGGCAGCCCTGCTCTGCGCCGCGGCTCACTTTCGCAAACTCGGCCAGCAGCGCACCAAAGTGCTCGCTCCCGACAGCGCTCATGGCACCAACCCCGCCAGCGCCAAGATGGCCGGCTTCGACACCGTCACCGTCAAGAGCACGCCGGCCGGCTACGTCGACATGGCCGATCTCGAAAGCAAGCTCGATCGCCAGACGGCCGTATTCATGATCACCAATCCCAACACGCTCGGCATGTTCGACCGGCAGATCGCCGAGATCGCGAAGAAGGTTCACGAAGTCGGCGGACTGATCTACCTTGATGGCGCGAACATGAACGCGATCCTCGGCATCGCGCGGCCCGGCGACTTCGGCGCCGACATGATGCACTTCAACCCGCACAAAACCTTCAGCGGTCCGCATGGCGGTGGCGGCCCAGGCGCGGGCCCGATCGCTGTCTCAAGCGTGCTGGAACCGTACCTGCCCGTGCCGGTCGTGGTCCGCGACGAAAACGGTTTCCATCTCGAATACGACCGGCCCGAGTCGATCGGCCGCGTGCGCAGCTTCTTCGGCAACGTGGGCGTCCTGGTCCGGGCGTACTGCTACATCCGCACGCACGGCCCGGATGGCCTCAAGCGCGTCAGCGAAAACGCCGTGCTGAACGCCAACTACCTGCTCTCGAAGGTAAAGCACATCTTCCCCGTGCCGCAGGGAGATCGCTGCATGCACGAGTTCGTCGCGAGCGGGGCGAAGCTCAAGAACGACCGCGGCGTGTCGGCGATGGACGTGGCCAAGCGGTTGCTCGACTATGGCTATCACGCCCCCACGGTTTATTTTCCGCCGATCGTCCGCGAAGCGATGATGATCGAGCCGACCGAAACCGAGAGCAAGGAAACGCTCGACGCTTTTGCCCAGACGCTGTTCCGCATCAGCGAAGAGCCGGCCGATCTGCTGCACGAGGCGCCGCACACGACTTCAATCAGCCGCCCCGACGAAGTTCAGGCCGCCCGCCAACCCATCGTCGCCTGGTCGCCGAAGATTTGATCTGGACTGAGATTCGTTTTGCCCTTACAGGTCAAAACAGTAAGGGACAGATTGGTAGCGCACATCATCCCCTGGGCGTTGCCCTCGTTGTTCTACACAAGTGATCTGATGTTGGAGGATTGCCGGGAAGTCAGGCAGAATTGGGTGCGCATGGGGCATGGGCCAAAGGGGGAGATCACGGATGGTCGAGCATGGTGGCGGAA
>Ga0169931_10004371_pt1 | contig 22002 bp, 18 predicted proteins | sample Kivu_15m_20L_FD_129675 | JGI IMG/M metagenome (GOLD analysis project Ga0169931, IMG submission 129675) | Freshwater microbial communities from Lake Kivu, Western Province, Rwanda to study Microbial Dark Matter (Phase II) - Kivu_15m_20L... | ecosystem: Environmental > Aquatic > Freshwater > Lake...
GACCGGTCGCCCGTTCCGCCCCTCCGCTGAAGGCCGAAGTAGTTGGCTAAACCTTCTTCGTAAGATACTTTCATTCTCTATCCCAAACCGGTTTTATCCCGGCACACCCTGACACCTTTTCTTGTTCTCACGGCCACGAGTACGAACCTCCAAGTCGCTTAGTTCGTGTAATGCCTGTAGTTTTCTACAGAGCCTGGGCAAGTACTTTTCGGTTCATTTGATTGGGGAACGTCGTGAACAGTGACGAGAGCGAGTACGAAATTGATATCGATGCTGAGGTTGATCGTTTCTTCAGCGATGATTCGCGAACTAATGACAAGCCCCAAATCGTGATCGTTTGCGGTGGCGTTTGCTCCGGCAAGACGACATTACGGCGACGAGACTATTCAGAGGGATATGTGGTGTTGGACGCCGCAGAGATATTCTTATCTCTGAGTCGAGGTGAGTATTACGATTTTCCTTCCGTTTTTGAAGAACCACTGGATCGAATTGGTCTGCTTATTGCGCTGAACGCTTTGCAGGAAGGTCGCAATCTGGTGACAGAAGTAATTCCTTTAAAAATTGATCTGGACGCAATTCTTGAAGCTATTACGAAAATCGGATATTCCATGACGGTGATCAAAGTTGACTGCGATCCCAAGTTAGGCTGGCAACGAAATCTCGACCGCGGCGATGACAATATATCTGCAGTTTTCACCGAAAGCTTTCACGAAAATTGGCTACTAAACGCCGTCAGCATACTGACCTCTGAGGGCGACGATTTCGATGACATCGCTAAAAAATAGTTGACTGACACTCCAGTCAAAGGCGGTTTTACTAACAAAGATACGGTGTCAACAAAGATACGGTGTCAACAAAGATACGGTGTCAGGAACGTGTCAGGAACCGTTACGTGATTCGGACTCGCCTCTCTATAGCGAGTGGATGATTACGAACGTTGCAGCGCAAAGGAATCCGAAAGTGGAGAGCGCAACACAACGCTCTAGCCAAAGATACTTTTCATTGCTGATTCTAGCGCGAACGAGAACGAGCGCCGCGAGGTGATTCTGCAGTTCCGAATTCATGATTGCCTTGGAAACTTCCTCAGCGAAGTCGACTGGGGTCTTATGCAAGCGAGTAATTTTTGATGGGAAAGCCAAATCGCCACCATCGGCGCGGTCTGCAATCTTTTCAACCCGTGGCCAAATCACAAATCCGCCGACGGCAATAGCAGACCCGAGTAGAACGAAAGTCGTGATGGAGAGCTGGAGCGCTCCCCAAAAACCAGCCCGGATGTTATGAGAGTCTCGAGCCCAAAGTCGGGCAAGGAGACTCTGGAATGAAGAAGAAGCAAAAACGGCATGCCCCGGGGCAGATTGTAAAGAAGGCTTCGAGACGCAGATGTGATTCTAAGCAGGGGCAAGCGCCTCGAGGAAGTTCGGAAAGTAGTGGAGGTCAATGAAGCGACCTTGGCCCGCTGGCGAGGCGCCAGTGTCGGGGCATAAAGAGCAAGGAAGCCAAGCGGGGAGAAGACCGTGTCAGGTACGTGTCAGATACTGTTTCGTGACGGTAAGAAAGGGAAGCAGTTCGCTGCCAACTTTTCCTTACGCAGGTTGGCACGACTTAATGAGCAGCCATAGACTAGAGCAACCAAGTCGCTCGCTTCTTTATTCCGTCATCAGTGCCAATTCGTGGTTCCCTTTCTTCCCCCCCGCGACCAATGACCGAGACAATTGCCTTTATTCAGAATCTGTTGCAGGAGCATTACCCATGCGGCGAGCTGCTGGGGCTGGTCTCCAGCCCGGGGACGGGTTTTTCGGGGGCGGAACTTTTTCGCTTGGAGACAAGCAGTGGGCGGTACGCGCTACGGGGATGGGAATCGAGCCCGGAGCAGCGGCAGCGGCTGGAGCAGGCTTTCGCGGTGATCCGCTTTGCCAGTGAGCAGGGCTGCGGCGAATTTCTCTCTAGCGCCGTCCCGAGCAGGGGAGGGGAGAGGCTGGTCGAAGCCCACGGACGGCTTTGGCAGCTCTCGCGGTGGCTGGAAGGAGAGCCCAACTTCAACGCGGCTCCTACGGCCAACAAACTGCGAGGGGCTATGCGGAGTCTCGCTAAATTTCATCAAACGACGGCTCGCTATGAATCACGCCAGGGGTGCTGCAACGCGGTCCCTTGTCGGCTGGTCGAATGCCGGGCGGTCGCCAATTACTTGCAGTTGCTGCAGGAGCCGATTCAGCGCGAGTCCAATGCCGAGTTGCAGCGAACCGCTTGGGAACTGTGGCAGCGGGTTTCGTTTCGCAGTCCGGGCCTGTTTGAGCGCGGCCAGCCGCTGGGTCAGCTCAACTTTCTCATCCGGCCTGTCTTGGGCGATCTTTGGCGTGAAAACGTGCTCTTCGACGGTGATAATTTCAGCGGATTCGTCGACTACACGGCGATTCGCACCGATGCGGTATCGGTCGACTTGGCCCGTTTGCTGGGCAGCCTCAAACTGGCGGGCCGAGTCCCTTGGGCGGCCGGGATCGAGGCTTACGAACAGGTCTCGCCCCTGACGGATGATGAGAAAAAAATTCTTCCTTGGTTACACGAGTCAGGGCTCGTCTTGGGTGGGCTGAACTGGTTACAATGGATTTTTGTACACCGGATGCAGTTCTCCCAACCAAAAGCCGTCCTGCAGCGAATGCGGGAAGTATCGAAGCAGCTCTTGGAATTGGAAGAGGAACGACCGGATGGAGAGCATTCGCTGGTGATGCTGTAGTGAGCCCCAATCGAAATGCGGACGAGATTAAGCGCTCATGAACTTGAACAGAAGTAACCGAGACTGAACAAGCCATGGAAAAGACAAAGCAACTGACCTCACGGCAGCGGATGGTTCTAAACACAATCCAGCGGATGACGACGCGCCGCGGATTCGGACCGACGATTCGGGAAATTGCCGAGGCGATGGAGATCAACTCGCCCAACGGCGTCGTGGTCCACCTGCGGGCACTCGAGAAAAAAGGCTTCATCCGCCGCAACGCGAACCTGTCGCGATCGATTCAACTCGTCGAGCGCAAGCCGACCAAGCGTCAAAAAGGCTTGCCGCTGGTTGGCCAAGTTGCCGCCGGGCCGCTGACCGAAGCCGTCGAGCAGGCGGAGCGATTGGACCTAGCCAAACTGTTCGACAAGTCGGAGAACTTCATGCTCGAAGTTCGCGGCGATTCGATGATCGAAGCGCATATCTGCGACGGCGATTACGTGGTCGTGTCCAAACAGTTGACGGCCGAAGCTGGCCAGATCGTCGTGGCCCGCACACCCGATGGCGAAGCGACGATCAAGTACTACTACCCGGAACGCAAGCGTGTTCGCCTACTGCCGGCCAATCGCAAGATGCAGGCGATTCTCGTCGATGAAGTCGAAATCCTCGGCGTGGTGATCGGGATCGTGCGGCAGATTGATGATTAATTGCTTGGAGCTTCCTCGGGGCAATCAGCTCGGGGCAATCAGCTCGGGGCAATCAGCGTGGGACCAGCAAGCGCGGAACCAGCAGCGCGGGGCAACAAGAGGAATCTGTCCATCCTCCGAAATGCAACCGCCGCGAAGCCAATGCCCGACTGGCGATCGTGCTAAAGAGACAGGCGGGTCGGGATTCAACCAGCTGAACCCGGAGTTGTCCGCTGCAAGTCTTTCGTAGACGATACGTTTTGGCTTCACCCACTCGAGACCGAGGCGACGTCTTGTCACCGAGGCTTTCTCCCTGTCCTTTTTTCAACTCGCTTTGCCTGACGGCCAAACGTTCAGAACTTTCCGCAGACCGACTTTCACATGACCCTGTCCCCGCAGTCTCGAGTTTCGTCTTCGAATGTTTCGGAGGGAGATGAAGAGGCAGCGGGATTGTCAGAGACAGCGTCGCGAGCAGTCAAAGAAAAGGCGACCGAGAATTTCAATTTTGGTGTGATGAGTTGGCATTCGGTGCTGATTCGCACGGGCTGGATTTTCAAGACGGAAAGCATTGTGATGCCGGCGATGCTCGATGCACTCAGCGGTGCGGCTTGGATTCGCGGCTTTCTGCCGATGCTCAATCGGTTCGGACAAAGCGTTCCGCCACTGTTGGTGGCCGGCTACGTGCGGGGCTTACCACGGAAAAAGTTTGCTCTCGCGGCGACATCTCTGGGGATGGGACTCGCTTTTCTCGCCCTCTCGCTCTTGTGGTTGGTGAAGGACTCGCTCCCTTGGGCCGCCGTGACGATCTCGATCCTCGCGCTTTACGCCCTGTTCTTTGCACTGACTGGGGTAAATCAGCTGGTGACTTCGACGCTGACAGGGAAAGTGATTCCGGTTCAGCGCCGGGGACAACTGATGCAGTTCTCCAGCAGCCTCGGTTCAGTGATCGCGGTTAGCTGCGCGTGGGTGCTGCTCAGCTGGTGGCTGCGGCCGGGCGGCGGGAATTTTGCGGCGGTGTTTGCTTTTGCGGGTGGGCTGTTCGTCTTTTCGGGCTTGGTCGCTTACCTGTTTCGGGAAGCCGAAGACGAGCCGCATCTTGCTGAGTTCTCACCTCGCAAGCTGCTGGTTGACGCACTGGCCACGGTCAAGCATGACGCCAATTTCAGATTGCTGACGATCATTGCTGCTCTGTTTGGAGGAATGATGACGTTGTTCCCACACTATCAGGACATCGGCCGGACGCGGCTGGGGCTAGGGTTGGACAGTTTGGTCCCTTGGATCATTGCCCAGAACATTGGAGTCGCCGCCTTCAGCTTGCCCGCGGGTTGGATTGCTGATCGGGTTGGTAATCGGCGGGTGCTGAAGTGGCTGATGGCGGGGCTCTGTCTGGTGCCAATCCTCTCGCTCTGGCTTTCTACCAGCGGACAGTTCGGCACCCGCTGGTTCTTTCTAGTGTTTGGCTTTCTCGGGCTCAGCCCCGTTGCGATCCGTACTTTCAACAACTACACGCTGGAGTTGGTAGACCGCCCCCAGCATCCGCGGTACCTGGCGATGCTCAATCTGGCGATGGCCGGGCCGGGAGTCGTCGCTTCCTTACTGGTGGGACTGGCGATCGATCTGATTGGCTACGAACCGACATTCACGGTCGTTGTCCTGTTTCAGTTTGTCGGTTACCTGCTCTGCTTTCGGCTGGTCGAGCCGCGTCGGCATCACGCCCACGGTGTGCACTGGCCACTGGGAAATTGAACTCGCGATGAAAAGAACCTTGGTTTTGCCTAGTTCTCCGCGAGAAAACTTGGAAATCCCCACGTTCGCGAATGATAGCACCACGTCGGGTTTTGTTGACACTCGCGGCGAAACTCTGCGATAATCTTGAAAGCGGTACACGGTCGAGAAGAATAGCGAAGATGACTTCACAGTTAATTCGCCGGCTCTTGTTCGGCTTGAACTGCTCAGTCACCGAGACTCGAATGATGAGACGCGGATGACTTGGTGACGTGAAGGTGTCTTTGAACGATGTTGGAAGCAATCCTGTTCGGATTTTTTTTGAATTGAGGAGAACGAGTAATGTTGAAGTCTTTGTTGGCTGCTCTCGCAGTCGGTATGTTCGCCTTTGTTGGCGGTGCAGATGACCCCGTGAAGTTGGATGGCGTGAAGTGCATCATGATGCCGAAAAAGGATGCCAAGGCGGACAAATCGGTAGACTATCGTGGCGCCAAGGTTTACATGTGCTGCGATGGATGCGTGAAGAAGTTCAAGGCTGATGACGCCAAGACTTCGACTTTCGCCAATCACCAACTCGCCTTGACCGGCCAGTTCACCCAAAAGGCTTGCCCAATCTCGGGTGGCGCAGCCAAGGCTGACCAAACCGTTGAAGTCGGCGGCGTGAAGGTCAATTTCTGCTGCGGCAATTGCAAGGGCAAGGTCGAGAAGGCCGCTACTCTTGAAGACAAGGCTGCTCTCTGCTTCGGCAATGATGCCTTCGACAAGGGCTTTGAAGCCAAGAAGAAGGCCAGCAAGTAAATATTGTTTCAGCTGACCAGTTCGGTATCCGAAGCTAGTCGCTGAGCAAGCCTGCAAAAACACTTCGAGCCCGGCGGGTGATCTCGCCGGGCTCGTTTTTTGCTAGCAACTATCAATCGACGGAGAGACTCGAATGGCCTAGGTCGAAACTCGGAGTTTGGGACATAATGTTGCCGGGATGGAATGGAGTCGAAGGGGCGGCCGATCCGGCTTTCCGCTCCCGCAAATAGCCTGATGGAAGCAGACGAGCGAGTGATGCGAGTATTTTTCTCAGTCGGCGAGCCGAGCGGCGACCTGCATGCGTCGAACTTGATCCGCAAGCTGCACCAGCACGACCCGACGATTGAGTGCGTTGGGCTGGGCGGACCGAAGATGGCCGCAGCGGGGTGTATGCTGCTGCAAGACTTGACCACGCTTGCCGTGATGGGCTTTTCGCAAGTCTTCAAGCATCTGCGTGAATTTTTTCGGGTGCTGGACGAGGCCGAGGCCTATCTCGATGCGAATCAAGTCGATGCGATTGTGCTGGTCGACTTCCCGGGCTTCAACTGGCATATGGCTCGCAAAGCCAAAAAGCGGGGCATTCCCGTTTATTACTATGGCGTCCCGCAAATGTGGGCTTGGGCTCCGTGGCGCGTTCGCAAACTTCGGCGACTGGTTGATTTGGCGATTTGCAAATTGCCGTTCGAGCCGAAGTGGTTTGCCGACCGCGGTTGCCAAGCGGAGTACGTCGGGCATCCCTTTTTCGACCAGTTGAGCAGTCAGAGGTACGATGAGCCGTTTGTCGCGGAGCAGCAGGAGGCAGAGGGCCCGCTGTTGCTGCTGTTGCCGGGGTCGCGCAATCAAGAAGTCCGAATTCATTGGCCGATGCTGCGAGCTGCGGCGGAGCGGTGTTTGCGTGTGCATCCGGAGCTGCGCGTTGCGGTAGGCTGTTACCGCGAGCAGCAGTTTCAGCAGATTGAAGCCGAACTGCGAGCGTCGGGGTCGCCGATTAAGCCTTTCTGGAACCGGACGCCCGAGCTGATGCAATCTGCGGATGTGTGCCTTGCCTGCAGCGGATCGGTTTCGCTGGAGTTGATGTACCATCAGTTGCCGACGGTGATTGTTTACCGGGTCTCGCGGCTGATGAATCTTTTCAAGAATACCTTTCTTCGCTGCAAGTACATCACGCTGGTCAACCTGATGGCGAGCGATTCGATCGAGCGGAAGACTTGGGCGACTTACGACCCGGACAAGCCGGGTGCGGAAGATGCCCCGATGCCCGAGTACCTGACGCGACACGATTGCTCCGCGGCGCTAGCGCGTCAAGTGAGCCGGATGCTGAGTCAGCCGGAGGAATTGCAGCGGCGGCGCGGCTGGCTGGGGCGGCTGAAGCAGAAGTTTGCCATTGCGGGCGCGTCGGAGCGAGCCGCGGAGATTATCCTGAGCAAGCTGGAAAGTCGGCCAGAGAAGCGCCGAGCGGCGTGAGTTGGGATTGCGCCGGTGCTTGAAAAATATTTGTGATCCGGAACGGGTGTAGCTGGCTAGTCATGGCTCCACCGACACAAGGTCCGGTGGTGGCCTTTCGAGGTTCTTCATTCGTTTAGCTCGTAGCCAACGGCGAGGCGAAGCTAAAGTTGGTCAAGCGGTACAAATCAGCCGACCTTTCTTCGTCTCCATCAGCCGGGGGGCTTCGCGCCAGCCCCGCGTTGCGCGAGAGTAGAAGATTTTAGAACAGAAGAGCAGTAGAAAGAAAAGACTTGTTCAGTTCGGTCTTCGCACCAGCGCCCGGTTCGGCAGCGAAATAAAACCCGGCGCTCGGCGCAGGTCTCCCGACCTCGCCGGTTCCTCGACCTCCGGTCTCCTCTTGGCATCTACTCAGGGTTCAGCGTCGAACCGCCCCGGCTTTACTGCAATCCGGACCGGCCTTGTCCGACGGTGGTTCCCTTGTAGCCGCTGCCAGCCGGCTTCTTGTTCAGTGCGCCTTTGACCAGCGAGGACGGGTCGCGAGCAAGCGAGTCGGCGAACAGGCGAATGTCGCCGATCAGTGGCTCGAGCTGTACTGTCATTCGCTTGATATTTTTCGCCGCCGCGTTGACGTTGTCGTACAGTTCAGGGTCGTTGATCAGCTTGCCAACAGTTCCCTCGCCATTATTGACCTTTGCGAGCACATCGGAAAATTTCTTCGCCTCAGCCATCAAGCTGTCAATGTTCTTCAGGCTTTCCCGAACCTGCTTGACGATTTCAGGGCCTTCGTCCCGAATCGCTTCGCTCATCGGCTCGAGATTCTCGAGATTCTTCTTGGCGGTCGACGAGACCTCGCGGAACGTGTTGATCGTCTCCCGGGTATCCGCGATGGTTGTCCGCAATTCGTCGAACATTTCAGGAACTTTGCGGACCGCGTCACGCAATTGGTCTTTGAATTCCTGCGTTCCCACGACCTCATTGATCCCTTCAAACAACTTGTTGAAATTGTCCAAAGCGAGCTGGGCCTTCTTGCTGGTTTGCTGGACGTTTTCGATCAGCTTTTTGAAATCGCTGTCATTGCTGCCGATTGCGTCTTGAACTTGGTCGGCCAGGTTTTTGATCCCAGCTCCCGCCTCGGCAACTTGATCACTTGCCTTTTGCATGGCGTTCATCGTATTGGAGGCTTGGGACTCCAGTTTCATCACCAGGTCAACGATCTCCAGCGGATTGCGCCGGACGTTGACTGTCGTCAGTGCGCCCCCGTTGGCCAGCGGCTCGCCTCGTTCTTCAGATTTGACCGGGATGATCTCGACGACCGAGTCGCCGAGGAAAGAGTCCGTACCGATTGAACAGACGTCATTGGAGTAGACTGTCTCGTCTGAATTTATGCGGAGCATGAGGACGACGTGGTCTTCTTCAGACTTAACACTGCCAACTCGCCCAATCAGAATGCCATTCTTTCGGATTGGCGTATCCTTGGTCACACCCGGAGCGGTTTGCGGTTTGATATAGACCGTGTACTGTCGGCGGAAGCCCTCGCTGTTGAGGAACACGAGGAACACCAGCACCGCCAGCGCTGCGACAACGAACAGGCCAATCTGGATTTTCAGGGAGCGATCTTCCATCGTTCTATCAATACCTTTCAGGAGGGCGGCTAGAAGCTACCCTCTTCGACCGTTCGTGAGTTGGAGAGCATTTCCATCAATCGCTGGCCCGCTTCGCCGTTGACAAACTGCCGTACGCGGCGGTCGCGGGATTGGTCCAGTTCTCCCGGTGGACCATCGAAAACGATTTGAGGTTCGTTCGGATCGAGTCGGGTCAGGGGATAGAGCATTACAACGCGATCGGGAACGCGTCGAGCCGTATCCATATTGTGCGTGACGATTACGCTGGTGACCGGATTGCGTCGCCGCGTTCGAATGATCAACTGGTTGATCACGTCAGTCATAATCGGATCGAGCCCCGTGGTCGGCTCGTCGTAGAGAATCACGTCAGGGTTCATAATCAGCGCCCGGGCCAAGCCAACTCGCTTACGCATTCCACCCGAGAGCTGTGCGGGCTTTTTGAAAATCACTTCTGCCGGCAAGCCGACTTCGGTCAGTTTAGCGAGTACTTTTTCGCGAATTTCGCTCGCTGTCCAGCGTCCCTCTTGTTTCAGCGGAAAGGCAATGTTCTGGGCAATCGTCATGCTGTCGAACAGTGCCGCGTTCTGAAAGACAAAGCCGTAACGGAGGCGAAGTTGACTGAGCTCGCGGTCATCGAGCTCAGTCAGGTCATGGCTCTCGAAGAGGACTTGCCCCGAAGTTGGGGTTACCAGGCCAATCAGCGTTTTCATCAGGACCGTCTTGCCGCAGCCGCTCTCGCCGAGCACGACCAGGGTCTGCCCGGCTGGAATCGAGAGATTGATTTTGCGCAGTACCTGCTGGGTGCCGAACGTCACCGAGACATTCCGCAGTTCCAATTGGGGTCTCTGATTTTCGAGCAGGGATTCAATCATCTCAGAACAACCTCGCGCCTTCGGGGAAGATCGTAAAATAGACCGCATCGAGTGCGATCCCTAAGACTAGGTCGAGGAAGAGAATCAGAACAAACGAGTAAACGAAGGAAGCGGTCGCCGCGCGGCCTACGCCCTCGGCTCCAGCCGAACAGTGGAATCCCTGATAGCAACTGACCATGGCGATTGCCGCGCCGAAGAAAACGCTTTTAAAGATGCCTACAAAAATGTCGTACGGACCAACGAAAAGGGCTGAGTTATACCAGTAGTGATGCATATCGATTCCGAGCACCATCACGCTGTAAAAGTGCCCGCCCGCGACGCCCATGAAGTCAGCCATGATGGTCAGCAGCGGAATCAGCAGCAGACAGGCGAGAAATCGCGGCACGACCAAGTAGCGGATGGGATTGGCTCCCATCGCTGAGAGGGCGTCGATCTGTTCAGTCACCCGCATTGTGCCGAGTTCGGCTGCCATTGAGCTGCCGACGCGGCCTGCGAGCATTGTCGCGGCAAGCACTGGCCCCAATTCACGAACCAGCGACATGTTGATCACGGCGCCCAGTCGCGTCTCCAGTCCCAGTGTCCGGAACTGATAGAAGCTTTGTACGGCGAGCACCATCCCAATAAAGGTACCGGTCAAGGCGATCACCGGGAGGCTGGAAACGCCGACTTGGTGAAAATTCGGCCAGAGCGTTTCGAAGCGGGGGAAGCGAGTAAAGAGCCAGACGAGTGTCCGGAAAAAGAAGAGGCTGAAATCACCGATTGCGGCAAAGGTCTCAAGGACAAGTTCGCCCCAGCCCGCCAGCCAATCCAGCAGCGGATCGAGCCAGCTGCGCTCGGGCTGGCTTTGTGGTGCAGGTTGGGCTGGGTTGGCGGTCGACACGGGATAGTCTCGATTCGCGCTGCGTCTGAAGAGCGCGCAGCGTTAGCGGATTGCCCCCCCGCAACGATACATCATCGTTCATCGGCCGCCCGCTAGGCCCAACTTGAGAAAGTTTGCGGGCTGGGCAAAATTTGAGGGCGGGATGCTAGCAAGCCTTTGGGTTAGCAATATCGGCTAATCTTACGAGCGGATAGCTGCTTTGAGGGTTCGAGGAAGGGATAAACACAGAGACGCTGAGGCCACAGAGCAGGAAAATTGCAGGGTGGGTGAGGGCCGCGGAAATGAACAGCGCCGCATAGAAAATTCAACCCGCCCTCAAACCACCAGCGGTACTCGCAAGTTCCGCGAAAAAAACGGTGTAGCCTGGTTTTTCGTTTAGCCCGTAGCCGGAGCCCAAAGCCGCCAGGCTTTGGCGCAGGCGAGGTGCGGTGCAGTGCAGTGCGGGCCGCCGCCAAAAGCCGCGCGGTTGAGAGCGAGACCGCTCCACCGCCGCGTGGTGGGTCCGCACCGCGGCGTCGTTGCGGCTGAAGGCAACGCTTTTCGCGCGGTTGCGACCCACCGTACAAGTTGGGGCTACCAGCGTCTGTAACCGCCGTAGCTTTGCAGTGCCTGAAAACTCTCAAACGCCATGAAGCCGAAAAAGAAGGCTCCGAATCGGTTCTCGCTTTGCAAACTCAGAACCGCGAGCGCGACGCCGGTGATCAGCGAAAGGACCAAGGCATTCCGGGTGCCATTGCGCGGGTCGAACATTGTGAATAGCGAATTTGAAATTTGCCCGCCATCCAGCGGCAGGACAGGCGCCAGGTTCAGCAGGTTCCAAAAGAAACAGGAGAACATGCCAGACGCCATCAGGACCTTCATTGCTCGATTATCAAAAAAATCAGTCTCCCGCAAATCAGGGAGCGGAATCGGAAAGATCATAATCTTCTCCCAGTAGATGTTTCCGCCTAAGGCAAAAAGGACGGCCACCAGCACCAGCCCTAGCAGCATTCCCGCGATCGGTCCCGCAGCGGAAATGATCAGCTGGGTCATCGGTGTTCGCGGGCGGGCGCGACCTGAGTTCCAGCGTCCCATGTCGGGAATTGCCAAGCCCCCCATCCAGTAGAGAACGATGTACGAAGGTTGGCCGAAAGCTCGCATCGCGAGCGAGTGTCCCAGTTCATGGACCAAGAGCGAAACGAAAAACACCGCCGTCAGGATCAGGAAATTCATCCCGGTGCTTCCGGCGTCCTCACCCTGAAGCAATCCTCCCCCGAGAATCAGCGGCATCAAGAAAAACGCCGGGTGGACTCGGACCGGAATTCCAAAAATGCTGAACCGAATATCAAATTGAGTTGGTTGTGGCTCGGCTAAGAACATACGGTTTCGTTTTCGGGCTCGAGAAAAAAGGGAAGAGCGAAATGTGTTCGCACGGTACACGCTGAGCAGACTTCGTTCAGCCCGTCATCGTGAGGCGAGGCGAAGTGAGCGAGCTTGCTCGGCTGGAGCGGCTTTCAGAAACTTGAAGATAGTCGTTTCGGGGACTTCTCCACAACACCTTTGGGTTTAGCCAGAGTTCGCAGTTGCCAACAGCGGCCCGCTCCAAACCGTGGTTCACATGGGTTGGAGCGTGGTGTATTCTGCCCGTTCCCGACTCCAGAGGTTTTGACCCGCATTTGAATCATACCACAAGAGGTTTGCGTTAATGTTTACCGTAACCGCCAATCAAGTCTTGCCAGCCACGATTACGGGGTCTTGGCCACGGCCGCGGTGGATGGACGAGAGCATGTGGGGACGTTCGCTCGACACCTGCATGATGGACGTGCGCTTTCGCGAGAAATTCCAAGATGCTCTGGCCGTTGTGGTTTCGGACCAGGACCGAGCCGGGATCGATATTTTGACCCATGGCGACCTGCATTGTGACGAGGATTACGCTGGGCGAAGCTGGCACCATTACCCGCTCCAGCGCTGGGGCGGCTTTGAGGGCGATCACCTGCAGTCGTGGGCGACGCGATCGCCGTGGCTGAAGTATCCCGCGGGGACGATGCTCAATGAAATTTACACCGGCTGGCGCTGGCCGCGCGTAGTTGGGCCGATCACCTACCGTCCGCTGGACTATCCCAAAATCTGGCGGATGGCTCAGGCCAAGACCGACAAGCCAATCAAGTTCGGAACCTGCTGCACGCAGGTGATGGGGCTGTTTCTCGACATTCACACCTCGCATTACAAAGACAAGCGGCAAGTCCTTTGGGACATGGCCGAGTGCATGAACCGCGAGCTCCTGGCGCTGCGCGATGCCGGATGCCGCTGCATTCAGATTGAAGAGCCCTGCCTGCATTTCATGGCCAACACGTTCGGTAAAGACCACGATGATGTCCGGTTTTATCTCGACTGCTACAACCGCGAAGTTCAGGGCTTGGACGATGTCGAGATTTGGATTCATACGTGCTGGGGAAATCCCAATATGCAGCGGGTGATCGAGAACGACAGCTACGCGGCATCGCTCGAAATGTACATGAACGAAGCCCGCGGCGATGTCTGGACGATTGAAACCAAGGACCGGGAGATGCGCGAAGTTGAATTGCTCGCGCCCTACATGCAGCGAGCCGGAAAGAAGGTCTGCGTCGGCGTGGTCAGCCATCGTCGGCTGCAGGTTGAAACTCCCGAGGAGGTCGCGGGTACGATTCGCGCTGCGATGAAACATATCCCGCTCGAAAGGCTGATCATCTCGACCGATTGTGGATTCGGACGGCAGGGCTGCAACCGCGAGATCGCTTTTTTCAAGACAACTTCGATTGCTCAAGGGACCAACATTGTTCGGCGCGAACTCGGGTTGGCCGAGTCACCCGTGCGAGCCGCCAGCCCCGAACTGCAAACCGATCTCGTGCCAGACAAGCCGATGTAAGCAAAGTCACTACATTCAGCGGACTTGGCCAAGGACCGCATGGTAGTCGGCCAGTGCCGAGAAGTATTCGGCTTCGGCATCAATCACTTGGAGTTCGGCTTCCGCTTCGGCTTGCTCGTAGATATTGAGCACGATCAGGTCGATGTCGCCAGCCTGGAATTGTTGGCGTCCGATCTCCAGCGAATGGATTGCCAGGTTCTTGTTGATTCGAGCCTGCTCGAAGCGATCGTGCGCGTTGAGGATGGCCGAGTAAGCATCCTGCAGCCCGGTGGTGATCTTGTTGACGATGAATTCGCGTTTTGCCATCAACTGGGCTTGTTTGCCTTGAGCGGCCCGGAATTTTCCGCGGGCTTCGCGCCGCTGCAACGGAACTTCGGCGAGCAGTCCAGCCTCCATTTCAAATGGAGTTTTATCCTCAATGCCGCTGGCTGGAGTGCCGGTATCTTTCGATGCCTCGACAATCGCATCGAGTTTGGGAAGCATTTGATTTTCAGCCGCCGCCATCTCTATGTTGACTTTCTCCAAATCAAAATCGAGCTCGCGAATTTCGGGGCGAGCCGCAATCGCTTCGGCTAGGTCGCCATCAAAATTTGCTTCGGTGAAATCAACAACCGCCGGAAAATCTTGGGGGGAGCTGCGAGGCATTCGGAAGGAACGGCTGGCCATCAGGCGTCCGCAGGAAGAGCGAGAGTTTGATGGAGGCGGCTTGGAATTTTCGGTTGGCTTCGATCAGCTTCGTTTGCCGGGCAGCGATAAAGCGATCGTTGTCAATCGTCGCAATTTCTGGCAGGTCGCCCTTTTCGACTCGCAAAGCGATCTGCTGGACGCGGGCTTCGGCCAGCTGCAGCTGATTCCTCGCGACTTGCATCGTTTGACCGAGAGCGACCCAGTACCAATAGGCATAGGCTGCATCGCGGGAGAAAAAGATCTGCTGAGTCCGGACCATCGGCTCAACCGCCTGAGAGTTCAAGTCGGCTTGGAAAAGCTCCGCGCGGCGTTTGTCGATTTGCCGATTCTGAAGCAGCGGCAGTCCGAAGCCGACGGCATACTCTCAATTGCCGTCCGTTTGTCGTTCCTTGTACCAAGTCGGAAAGTCACCGCGTCCGAGCTTGTAGCCGCCGTAGAGGTAGCCGCCCAAATCATAGAGTGGTTGACTTAGCAGTGCGCCCGCGCGGTAGTTCTGGTAGAAGCCGAGCGGTTGGTTGATGGTCGAAGCGCGGGCTTGCAGGTCAAAAGCTCCTTGAGCAGCGAGCAGTTTGCCGTCGGCGACTTGCTGTTCGGCTGCGGCGGCGATCAGAAGTGGAAAATGATTTTCGACCGAGCTTAGTACATCTTCAAGCGTGACGACGCGTTGGTTCAGCGGCGCGGCTTCAACTCCCGGCGAGATTTCCTCGGGAATCTGTTCAGCTGGGAGTGCAGGGGAGATCACGCCCTGGTTTCCCGAGCCGGGCAGAGGAGTCGGCGTTCCGGGAATCGTCGGCAGCGGAGGAGCGACGGGGGGAGCATCGTCGGGTTGCTGAGCGAGCTTGGCTTGTGCGGAGTTCGCACTGGGCGATTCGGGAGTGGTGTCTTGAAAAGCGACTTGGACGAAAGCTTGCTCGGAAGTTCTGTCGCCAGCGAGATCTGATTCCGACCTTCCGGATGGATTGGGAGTGCCCTCCGGCGGGGACTGCCGCGAGTTTGCCATCTGCTCGGACAGGGTGGCAGGCCGATTTTGCTCAGACGGCATTCGATCGCCAGAAGCCGTGTCATACCGCACGATTCGCGAGTCGCCACGACTGCGTGACGACTGGCAGCCGGTTGGCGTAAGCAGAATCAGCGCGATGCATGAGCAGAGGGCTAGGCGGGGAGCCAATTCTCGGCAGATTGTGTCAAACTGCTTTCGTTGATTTTGCGGTCGAGAAGTTACTTCGACTTCGGCAGGGGAACCTTTTCCGGCTTCTTTTCCCCTTTGGTTCGTCGATCACCGGCGGGAAGCCATTGAGTTGCCGCCAGATCTCGTAACCGAGCGTGACCGTGTTCAGCATCACCCAACCGTTGGCGCGAACGCCTTGTCGAAGATATTGAACCTCTGGCCATTCGGTGTCTTTTTCGGGAATAACTTGGATACGAAATTTTCCAGTGCCGTCGTCGGTCGGGTCGACTCGGGCGACTTGGCCGCCGAAGGTTCCGACGGCAGCGTTGGGCCAACCTGAAAACTGAATCGCAGGCCAGCCTTCAAATTGCAGGCGAACATGGTCGCCCGCATGAATCAATGAAATGTCATTGCCTTTGATGTAAAGCTCTACCGCCCGTTCGGTGGTCGAGGGTACGATCGTAAAGAGCGTTTCGCCTTCCCTGATCGTTTGCCCTCGTTCGTAAACCGGCAAGCGGTAAATAGTGCCGTCGCGGGGGGCGCCGACGGGGACTTGATTGCCAGCCAAACGATGAACTTCAGCCAGCGTCAGAGGCTCGCCTTGTATTCTCAGATTGACCAGACTCCCAATCGCCCGCACCGCATCGGTCGGGGACTGCGAGGGGTCGTCAGCGGACAAGCTCTCTGAGTAGGAACGCTGGGCAAGTGTCCGGTCAAACTGAAGCCCCAGCTTGGTGCAAAACCCGGCCACGAGGCCGACCAATTGTGCTGAGCTTGGGGACATTCTGAAGTTGCACTCGCAAGAAGGCGTAAAACGTATGGCTAGAAACAATTCGACCCGAGTGGCCGATGGTTTCCCTCGATTTTCGGAAATCGTGGTTGATTTCTCTTCGACCTGTCCGCATTTATCGGCTGGTTACAACCCAACCGGTTCCGAGCCGGCAGCTGTTTTAAGTATTTTATGAGACTAGGCAGTAAAGCTTGATTTTTTCAATCCTTTTACATTTTCATTTGGCACTCGGACTTGGCTTTCCCCCCCCTTCCGCGGAAAGCCCCAGAACGGGCCGCTGGTCAGTTTGTTTTCAACATTTCGAACGACTCTCCAGTTGCCCTATCCTGCCCCTGCATCCCAGCTTGCAGCGGAATGGTGTTTCTTGGTGGGCAGGGAATTGCTACAGTCCGCCGCCCGCTCCCAAAGGCGGAATGTTTCTGGCAAGTAATGACTTTACAAGCTGCTTCCGCTTTCCCCTCCGCTGGGCCCCGATTGGCTGTACCGATGCAACTGGTCCGAACTCGAATTCGATCGCTGATGCACTTGGGGGTGGCATTGCTGTTCCTGATTGTCGTGGCGCTTTCGATCGCCTCGGTCCAAGGGGTGCTGAAGTTTCGCAAGTTGTCGAAGAATATTCGCGGTCGCGCAACGGAATTGCCTCTCGCAGCCGACCTGAGCAACGAAATCAGCCGACTTCGCTCCTCGTTCTTCAAGTGCTCTGCCTTTCACTACGGCGCTCGGGAACGGACACCCTTTGCAACCGCCGACTTTCCACGTTTTCAATTCAAAAGCAACTTGGTGGCCGTCGAGTCGGCGCTTGGCGAATACGAAGAGCAGTTGGTCAACAGCGACACTAGCGACCCGCGAATTGCCGATACGACGCGCGAACGCCAAGTTGTCTCGCGGCTCAGGCAATCGCTCAAGCAGATTTACCTGCTGATCGAATTGCGGGAATGGGATTTCGGAAGCGTTCAGCACGCGGCTGAGTTGGAGCAAGAGCTCGACTCGCTCCAAGCCGAAACCAATCGCTTGCCGACCTTGATGAAGGAGCGAATGGATGCGTTTGCCGACGAGGCACGGGGCGAGTATCACGGTTTGCTGCTGCTCAGCGGCGTGATGACACTCTTGGCGATGGGGTTGCTCGGTTATCTGATGCTCGTGTTCCGCCGCCGCATCTTTGATCCGCTGGGACAATTGGTCGAGGGCTCTCGGCAGGTCGCGGGTGGAAATTACGATCATCGAACGTTGCTCGCGACCAACGATGAGATGTCGGAATTGGCCGACTCATTCAATGCGATGACGGCGAATTTCCAAGCAATCCAGAATGACCTAAACGGACAGGTCCAGCAGCGAACTCGCGAAGTGGTTCGCAGCGAGCAAATGGCCAGCGTCGGCTTCCTCGCCGCCGGTGTGGCCCATGAAATCAACAATCCGCTGGCGACCATTGCGTGGTCAGCCGAATCGCTCGAGGGGCGGCTGGACGAGATTCTCGATCCGGCAGCCGAGAAAGATCCCGACCAGCGGCAAGCCGAAATCGATCAGATGCGGAAGTATCTCCGGCGAATTCAGGATGAAGCATTCCGCTGCAAAGGCATCACTGGCGGGCTGCTCGACTTCTCCCGCCTCGGCGACGCGAAGAAAGTCCCGACGCAGCTACAGGAACTCATTCAGTCGGTGATCGATATGGTCCGAACGCTCGGCAAGTATCGCCGCCGCACTATCGAATTCGATCCCGGAAAACCATTGACGATTGCCGTCAATCCGCAGGAGCTGAAACAAGTCGTCTTGAATCTGATCACCAACGCTCTCGACAGCATGGACGATGGCGGAACGGTTCGCGTCAGTCTGACCAGTACGACCCAGCAGGTCGCGCTGGTGGTTCGGGACGATGGCTGTGGGATGTCGGAGGAAGTTCTCCAGCATCTGTTTGAACCGTTTTACACGCGGCGGCGCGATGGTCAGGGAACCGGCTTGGGACTCTCGATCACCTATCGGATTATTGAAGAGCATGGAGGGCGGATTGAGCCCTTCAGCGAAGGCCCCGGCAAGGGGAGTACGTTTACGATTACTTTGCCTCTGAAAGCACATGACCAAAAACAACCCGCGGGCCTCGCAGCCTAAGCCGCTCCATATCCTGTTCGCCGATGACGAAGTTCCGCTACAGGAACTGATCGCCGATGAGCTTCCGCGCATGGGCTTCACGGTCACCGTCTGCCCCGATGGTCCGACCGCGGTCGCAGCGATTGAACGAAACGTCTATGACTGTATCGTAGTCGATCTCGATATGCCGGGTCTCAACGGCATTCAGGTCATCGAGCGATGCAAGGAGCTTTCGCCATTGACCGAAGCGATTGTCTTGACCGGCAAAGCCTCCAAAGACACGGCTATCGCCGCGCTGCGACTGGGTGCCTTCGACTACCTGCAAAAGCCCTGCACGCTGATCGAACTCCAGACTCGGCTTCGCCGGGTAGCGGAAAAGCGGGAGCTGACTCGAAAACTTCAAGCCTTGCAGATGCGGCTGCAGCAGACCCAAGGCCAGCCGCAGATGATTGGCAGTCACCCGACGATGCAGCGAGTCAAAAACCTGATCGCCAAAGTCGCGCCGACCTCATCCAACGTCTTGATTCTCGGCGAGACGGGAACTGGCAAAGAGCTGGTGGCTCGCTCAATCCACGACGATAGCGAACGAGCCGACAAGCCGTTCCTCGCCGTCAACTGCGGCGCGTTTCCTGAGAATCTGATCGAGTCGGAACTGTTTGGGCATCGCAAAGGCGCCTTCACAGGAGCCGAAGAAAATCGCTCTGGCCTGTTCGAAGTGGTCGACGGCGGAACCCTCTTTCTTGACGAAATCGGCGAGTTGCCCAAGTCGATGCAGTCCAAACTGCTGCGGGTGCTGGAGAGCGGCGAGGTCCGCCGAGTCGGCGATACGCAGCCGTTCAAAGTCGACGTCCGGATCGTCTGTGCAACTCACCGCAACTTGCCGCGAATGGTCGAATCCGGCGAGTTCCGACAAGACCTGCTTTACCGGATTAACACCTTCGTCATCGAACTTCCGCCGCTGCGCGAGCGGAAAGACGACCTACCCGAGTTGGCTCGGCACCTACTCGTCAGACATCGACCACAATCGGTCAGCATGTCCGAGCCATTTGCGTTCGAGGCGATTGTTGCACTTCGCGGCTATGACTGGCCGGGCAACATTCGCGAGCTGGCCAACGTGGTCGAGCACGCCGCAATCCTCGCTGATGGCTTGCCGATTCGCGAAGCCGATCTCCCTCAGCATCTGTTCCAGGCGAGCCCGGGTAACTCCGGTCGCAAAGCGGTCCTCAGCCTCCGCGAGATTGAGGCTCAAGCGATTCAAGCAGCACTCGATCGGCACTCTGGCAACAAAACGGCCGCCGCCAACGAACTGGGAATTAGCGTCAAGACGCTCTACAACAAACTCGGCCAAGACCTCGGCCTCCGCGCCGCTTAGAAAAAGGGGTCGGGGGTACCCCCGTCCCCTTTTCTTATTCAAGACGCCATTCTGCCTGCTGCACGGGACCAAGGATTCCACTGTTCCGCCGGATCGGTCACGGCAGTTGGAGTTTGTGCTGAAGGCGAACATGGTCGCCTGCGATCGGCACTTCTTTGAAGGCGTTGGCCACGACCCTCACGTCTCCAAAGCCAACGAAGTCAATCGCAAGATTGAGGAGTGGTTTAGGAAGTACACTCAAGGCAGATGACGGCACCGGGCAAACTGCCGGTCCAGCCGCTGCAGCAGACCGCAGGCTGGTTTATTCGTTAGAAATCCCAGTTCAGTAGTGCCGCTGCTGTTCTGGGTAGTTCGGCCTGATTGTTCCCGGACTCATTAAAATTGAACAACGAATCCAACTCGCCGCTTCAGCAGCACGGCGAAAAATCAGCACGGCGAAAAATCGGCACGGCGAAAAGATAACTTTTGCCCAAGCCGGACAATGGCAATGGCTGGATCCAAGATAGGGGGATTTCCGTTGCCCACCCGCAGTAGCCTGTTTCCGCGTCGGTCGAATCCACAAGGGATGGGCCTTGGTTCGCTCGAGCCGGCAGGGGCAGTCGTCCGCCCGGGAGTTAAATCGCCGTCGCCGCTTTGGACCGGCTGCTCTTGGTCCTCAAGCTATCCACGCCGGGTTTTACTCGATTCCGGCGGGACGAGAGCGAAAACGCCAACAGACCCAAGCCAATCAAGACTCCTGTTCCGGGTTCAGGGACAGCGGAGATGGACACATTGTCCACACGGCTTGCACCGTTAACGTTGCCGGGAGCAGAAGTAGCTGTCAGGCGTATGTAGGCAGACGAGAGATTGTTCAGGCCGGTGACCGCTGTCAAATCAAAATTGCTTGTGTAGGCGGCGTTCCGGGAACCCGTCGAGCTCCACGTCCCTGGACCGGGTGTACCATTGATGAGGACAGTGTAGGCACCACCGCTCAGGTCCGAGAAACTGGCTCCGTCGGCGCTCCATTGAACCTTGAAAAATTCAGGACCGGCGCCACTTCGAGCTTGGTCAAAGGACAGATTGATGCCGCTCAGGCCAACTGATGAAAACTGAAATTGATAAAAATCGCCGATGCCCCATTGGGCCGAGCTGAACGACTCAATGGATCCATTTCCAACAGGGTTGGACCAAATGGTGGATACGTTAGCGTGGGTGCCTGAGGCAACTGCACTCCCTGCCTGGGTTCCGGCTTCGGCACGCAGGTTTGGGCTGTTTGGCCCTTGCGTGCTCCCACCGTTGTAAGTTTCAAACGTCCAATTGGCAACAATAAAATCGGCCTTGGATTCATTGCCAATTCCCGAGAAGGCGACCAAGCAAAGGAGTAGGCATAAATATTTCATAGTCGACCTGAAGAGGAGGTGTCACGGGGCGTAGACCAGATGGAGTAATTTCAATTTTGTCCTTCATATACGGCGATGTCAACAAAAAAGGCGAGGCGAACAGGGAACGAATCGGGGCAGGTAGTGACCGTTAAAAGAGCCCGCAAGCATGCGGGACTCCATCGGCTCCGACTGGTTCTTGAGGCCAGCTTTCGATTCGTGGAGTTGTGGGATGTGGATCAAGACTTAAACTTCCACTCGCTTCCCAATGCTTCCAACCGAACTGCGGTGGGAGAGAGTAGTAAACGACCGAAGGTTTAGAAGCTCACCCAAAAAAACGCTCAACTCTTTGAGCCGTTTGTTATTACTGAGGGAGGGTCTTTATGTGAGGGCTACGCAGCCTATGGCAGCCACTTGGGGGGCGGCCCCGCGAATTCGGCTTCCCCGGTCTCCGGCTTGTCGGCAGGTTCACGGCACCAGCCACGCAAGAAGCGACAAAATCAGCCAAAGCCGCGGTTTCCCGTTCAGCTCACCTGCCGCGTCTTCCGAGGTGGCGCCTATTCAAGTGAAGAAAAAGGGGGTCAATTTGTAATTCAATATTTTTCCGGGGCTCGCACGTAGCTGGCTAGTCATGGCTCCACCGACACAAGGTCGGGTGGTGGCCAGCGTTCTTCGTCAGCCGGGTCTTTGCACCAGCCCCCGGTTCTGAATCGTGAAGCAACTTGCCACGTAGCCGGCTAGTCATGGCTCCACCGACACAAGGTCGGGTGGTGGCCTGCTTGGCGGTCAGTGAGCTGAAGTAGCCGGCTAGTCCTCGCTCCACCGACACATAGTCGGGTGGTGGCCTATCGCTAATCGCGATGAACCAAGCAGCTTCAGTTACCCAGCTGAGCTCTTAGTTCGCGGCGCATGACTTTGTTGC
>Ga0169931_10004372_pt1 | contig 22001 bp, 19 predicted proteins | sample Kivu_15m_20L_FD_129675 | JGI IMG/M metagenome (GOLD analysis project Ga0169931, IMG submission 129675) | Freshwater microbial communities from Lake Kivu, Western Province, Rwanda to study Microbial Dark Matter (Phase II) - Kivu_15m_20L... | ecosystem: Environmental > Aquatic > Freshwater > Lake...
AATTTTTCTGTGTATGGTGGGGTGGGTATGTTCATGGATGGCATCCTGAAAGGACAGTTTCAAAGCAAGGGTGGCGGCATCCCCTACATCATCAAACCCATTGGTTTGCGCAAAGAAATTGGCGTTACCTACCACCCCAACGATATTCCCCTGCAAATCTCTGCGGGTTACTCGTTGACCATCGGATTCACAGGCAACATTGGCTGGATAATTCCGCTAGCGTCCACCGGCATGACCGTTCACCAAGCCATCACGGCCGAATAATCCAAGGCCGAAAACGGTTCATTCACCAAATTTACCGAGGCATAACCTACGTTTTTTGTGGGTATCTGCAATTTCATCGTATATTTGAGTCTATTTATTGATCATGAAGAAATTTTTGCTTTTCCTGATGTGCGCTTTCCTGTCACTCACTGTGGGTGATTTAACGGCACAATCTGCTGCCCAACCCCGTTGGAATGTAGCTTCTTGGGAACCCGGTTTGGGCATGGTATTCAGACACGAAGAGGGATTTAGTGCTGCAAGAGTTTGTTTGGGAACAAGAAATCTTGTAATCAAAAACAGGATTGGATTTTACTATGTATTGGAATATCGAGGGGGAATTAAATTTATTGAAGATGGTACCAATTTTTATTTTAGAGATCTACTTGGAGTCAATTATTCAATAAATAAAAATTTCTCACTTCACGGCGGTATGGGGGTCTTCCGTAAAGGAATTTTATTAGATGGAGATCTTCGAGGCGGTGGATATTACTGGTCTAATCTACAACACGGCAGATTAAGAAAAGAATTAGGAATCACATACCGGATTCCCGAATATCCTATTTCCATTGACATAGCCTATTCATTTTGGGTAGGTCCGACGGCAACATTTGGATACATCATTCCAATGAAACAAAAACGAATTGGCAATGCTCCCCTAAGGAGTATCCCAGTTTACGATGTGCCTGTTGTGGTAGAAACCAAACCCGAAAAGGCAGAACAGCCTGCAGTCATTGATACCGTGGTGAAGGTGCCTGTTGTGGTGGAAACCAAACCCGAAAAGGTAGAACAGCCTGCAGTCATTGATACCGTGGTTGAACCTGTGGTAACAGTAATGACAGAAACAACCCCTGAGTTTGATTTGACCGCCCTGGCCAAACAAAGCACAACTTACTATCCTTTTAATCAAGCAGAACTGAGCGCCTCCAACAAAGAGAACCTCGAAGCGTTGGTTGCTTATATGAAATCTAACCCCAAATGCAAAGCAACCGTATACGGAAATGCAGATGTATTGGGTTCTGAGAGTTATAACCTAACCTTGTCATCTAATCGAGCCAAGAACGTTAAAACTTACCTGATTTCTCAAGGCATCCCTGCCAGCCGAATTAAAGTTGTGGCATACGGCGAAACAAAAGCTAAAGGCGAAACGGAAGAAGAACGTGCACTCAACCGTTGTGTAGAATTCTCAATACAGACAAATTAATTTTTCCTATTCAATTTAAATACCTTTGTTTGATTTTTTTGCTCATAGTCTGAGGTTAAGAAAATTTCTTGAAATGGGGCCTATAGCTCTTTTTAAGCAATTCAAAAAGCTCACGGTTTCTACTTCTTTTGATTATGAAATTCAGAAAATATCTCACCGAAAAGCTGCACTCTACGCAACAACAACATTTTGTGAGGCCATATATTTTTCTACCAAAAGTCAATTGTATGGTTATATAAAAAAATCGATACTAGAATCATCTAATTCTACAAAATCGCATGCAGAGTTTGGCGTATTTAAGGGCCAATCAATAAATTTTTTTGCCAATAGTAACCCAAATTTACAGTGGGTTGGTTTCGATTGTTTTGAAGGTCTACCAGAACATTGGAGTGGAAACAGTAAACTAAAAGAACACTTTAGTACCAAGGGTAATCTACCTAAAGTAAGTCAAAACGTCAAACTCATCAAGGGTCTGTTTGAATATACAGTTCCCAAATGGGTGGAGACAAAACCCGAAAAACTTGCATTCGTTCATCTAGATGCGGATTTATACTCAAGCACAAAACAAGTACTTCAATCAATCAAAGAATTAGTTGAAGGAGAAACTTTGTTTCTATTTGATGAATACTTCGGATATGTAGGTTGGGAACATGGAGAACACAAAGCATGGCTTGAGTGGTTAGAATTAAACCAATACTCAGCCGAATGTATCGCATTTGCTGGAAATGGAACAGCCCTTTTCCGCCTGAAAAAATAACGCAATCATGAAATCTTTTGTTTGGGAAGTTGGGTACGTTACCTTCCTAGGTAAAGATCAAAAGCGACCTCCCATCCATCAATGGCTAAATCCACTGACTCCATTTCAACTTAATACTATCAATAATTATCCAAATGGTTACATAGATTCCGAACTACAAGGACACAACCAATTTCAGGATTTGGGGGCTTATCTTACATTGTGCCAGCAATTTAAAGGCGATGGCCCCTACCTTTTGATAAACGATACATTATTTACAAATCATATTTCCTGGGCATGGAAATATTTTATCAAGCTTTGGCTGAAGCATAATTCAAATCTGTTCGATGCAAATTCCATTTGGGGAGACATTCGCACACCATTCAACCCACCCCAAGAATTACCTCCCCATTATTTGGCATCTTGGATTTTTGTTATTCCCAACAAAACTGTACTAACAACTTTTTCAAACCAATTATATATTGCAATTCATGATGGTTCAAAGAATCCCTTGAGTGGTCCGTATCAATCTTATTTAACCAATTTTTTAAATGGCAATGTTTTTAGTGGATGGCATAAAATCGTCGACGATTCAGAAAAACATGCAAAAAAAGAATGTTACATTGTAGAACATCGACTCAATAAGCTACTGCTTGAATCCAAAGTACAATTGCGTTCACTTCAAGAAGGGAATTCAACCTTTGGAATTTTCATCCGAACTATTGAAAGAATTAATACCCGAACTATTTTTTTAAAGAACTATTTACAATACTCCTTCCAAAACAAATCATTCCCCTCATAGGGAAAATCATTGCGGGAATAAGCGTGGGCTGCCATCGGCAAATTTTTAAATGCATTCATCAATACCCAAGGCGCTGCATCCCAGCAAAAGTATTTCACCTCCAAACACTTGGGTATTGTAAACGCCGGTTCTACCATAGACGCATAATACAACACCACATCCTCATTAAACTCGGCCAACTTTGCGTATTCACAGATTCTCTGGGTGCGAGGTACATCCAAACATGTGGCAAGGGATAATCTTCTTTTCTTCCATAATAAATACAAACGTCTGCAAAAAAAATATAAACCCAAACGTTTCTTGCTATCCAACAAATTTAAAAAATCATCCACTTTCCTCAATGACATCCCTCCATTGATTGGTGATAACAATTGATCTACACGCCATTCCTTTTTCCTGTACCAACGTTTGAATACCAAACCGCCAATGTAACTGTAACCCAACTTCTTATACTTGTCAAAGTCGTCATGAAAAATCCATACATCTGGCTGAACAATGGCGATATAACTGTAGTCTTTAAATGAGCGATAAAACTCACGCTTTAACAATAATTTACTGTATGCATCAATGTCCGCAAAGTGATAATCCTCCCAAAGTGAAATACAAACTGGAAATTCATTGAATAAGGAATTAACAACATGGAAATCTTCATGCCCATGTCTCGGCATCACAAAATAAATAACACGATTCCCGCATTGGTTGATCGTATTCCGCACGCTCTTATACTCTTCACCATCGAGCATCAAGTCTTTATGCAAAGGAATCAATATCGCCAAATCCGAATTCATACAATTTTGTAACTTATTTGTACAACCAAATTTCTTTCGCATTGGGTGTAATATTCACGTAATCAACACCGCCATATTGAATCAATTTGTGATTGCGTTTGGTCGATACTATATAATCAGGCAATTTCATTTCCTGCGGAATCCCTTTTGAAGCATTATGAACAAACAGATGCTGAACGCGGATCCTCTGATCAAACGTTGAACGAAACAAGGGGTACTCCCAATCGTCCTCGGTTTTCAGTTCAACCCCCATGGTCTTGTTCCGACAGGCCACAATTTTTTGTTCAACCAATTGGTATTCATATAATAATTGGGGCTTGTTAGAAAAATACTTCTTATATCGATCATTGGTGATCGCTGTTTTGTGTACTCCTGGCAAGGAAAATATCGGACGGGTATAATTTCCTGCGACAACCACAAAGGCCAAAATCACTATCCACGGTAAAAATCTCCACGTTATCCTTTGAAACGACCGCGATTCTTTAGATACATAGCTCACCAATAAAATGCCCAAAGCGAAAAAAGGGAAATGTAAACGACCATGCCATGGTTGCCACTTTAATAACAAAATAAAGGTAGCAAAAGAACTCAGGAGCAATATAAGTATCCACCGAGCATCCCTATCCATTGCTTTGCCATTCCATCTCATCACTATAAACCAAGCAATTACGAGAAATATTAACACCCATTGTAATGTGTTGTAGGCTGTATCTTCATGGATGGGTGCGATGGGCGCCCCTTTGAAAGCAATATCCAAGTAGTTCACCCCTTTCTCATTAATACACAATATGCCCTCTAATAAATTCAACATTTGCGCATACCATTTATTCAATGGATAGGGTCCTATATGAAGTCCAATGTTCTTCAACACGTTTCCAAAAAAAACATCAAACGACCAATTTTGGTTAAAATAGATTGCCCTTTCCGTGGAATCACTGCCCATCAATGAGCCATTGAACTGAAGATTTCTGATGTAGGTCATTCCATTCAGCACAATTACTAGGACAGCCGCGCACGACAAAAGCAAGAGCGTGCTTTTGATCGACTTTGATTTCCAACTATTAAACAATAGCGGAATTACTGTCAATAAAATCAATGGAAACAGATAAATGTATCCAGTGGCTTTTGTTTGTAGGCACAAACCCATGGCCAATCCCCAGTATATAAAGTATTTGATCGATTTGGGCGATTTTGACAATTTTATACCAAAATACAAGGCCGCCAAATAGAAAAACAAAGCCATCAAATCATTCTGTGTGCTTGAAGCCTGTAAAATCGCCGCAGGAAGCAACATAAATAACATAAGACCCACGACAACTACTTGGCGTTGGAAACCCAATAACCGAAGAATCGCCACCAACGCCAACCCCGAGCAGATATAAAAGCCCCATTGCACTATAAAAGCCAAAGTATCATCACCCATCAAAACCGTAATGTGCATCACCCAATATTCCATCAATGGGGGCTGATACAATTGTCGATAAATGTGTGTGGGAAAATACTCTAGTGAATTATTGCCTACCCAATGAACAATCCGCGCCATGTGATAGGTCATGGAATCCCAATTGTTGGGCGGATAACAATAACCACTCAAAAAGATGAGTACAATCACGCCAAACAGCCCAGCGATTCCCAAACGCTCCCAAAATGTTAATTCATGAAATATTCGCCTCAACCGTACTGTCCATACCACGATGCGATTCCGCCATCGGCTGGATCTAAACACTATCCCTAAAAACAATACAACATCCAACAAGCCCCAACTCGACATCATGGAAACGCTGTTTATGCGATGGAGATAACCCAACATTTCTGTTAAGGCCAACACCGAAAAACCAAAAAGACACGGCACAACTAGTACCGCTTCCCAAAAAGAATTGCGCTCATTGCTAATGAACCAAAGAAACAATAGCAATGCGTTGAGCAACAACAACAGCATACCGCAAATTAAACGATAATTCCCAAACCATGATGATGGGGGTAATTATAGACCTTCCTTCCTGTAGCCTTCGCCAAATCAATCACAGCCAACCGCACCTCCTTAAAGCTATTGGTATCGTGAAACAAACAACAATCACTGTGTTCCAAAGCCCATAATCCACAATCATAAGTATCCTGATACGTATGAACAATGTCTACATGGGCCAAATTATAATGGGCATCGTCTTCCTGTATATAGTCCCGATAATCAGCCTGAATTAATTCTATGTTGGCATACTTCGACAAAGCCAATTGGGTTTCCAGGTAATGATCTGTTTTCAACCCAGAATGTTCATCGCCGAGAAACAAATCAATACCTCTCACACGCTGAAAATGGTTGGAGAATGCCACTGTAGAGTACCCGAATTCTGTTCCAAATTCAATGCAAGAATCCCTCTCAATGGAGAAGCGTGTTAATATGTCTTCAATGATTGATTCTAAACCGGTCCATGCCGATGGCACGTCGAGCAACAGAGGTGGTCGCTGTACACTCATCGGTTTGTATGTTTGAATGGGGTGATTGAAATTAAATAACTCCCTAGATATTCTTGATTTAATGCCCATCTTCTTGACTGTATAAATGTGGTTTCGACAACAAATAATTGACCAATTTCTCTGCCCGTTGATCAGAAATACCCTCGTGTACAGGCAAACAAAATTGCTCACGAAAAAACCGGGATGATCTTGGATAATCCAACGGCATATGATAAGCCCAATCCGCAGAATACTGTTTGGTTACACCAAAACAAATTAATTCCTGCATTTCCGAATCAGACACATCCTTTAGGAGCACAGGAATCTTTACGATGGCCTCTCCCTGATCGTACTTCATCAGCACAAAACAACCACCCAACGCCTTGGTATAAAATTCAAACAAACGCCAACGCCTCGCTTTGATTGTTGAAATTCCCGCATAGCTCTTTCTCAACCAATACCCTTTGAATGTAGAGATGGTTTTCAACTTTGCAACCGCGATATTTTCCAGAAAACTCGCCTCCAAATGCCAAATACCACGAACACAATAAATATCACCCCCCTTGTAATTTTCGTTTCTTCTCAGCATTTCGTTGCTCATCGATTTCTTTAGGTCCAATCCCAAATACCGCTTGAGTAGGCGATGGCATGTATAAAACAAATTTTGACTTCCCAAAAAATAGATCCCAAAAGAAATGATGTCTTTAATCGCATCCATAGCCCCAGCTTTCTGTATTGCGCTAGAATCAAAATCCAAACCCAAGTTGGGTTCAGCGATTAATGCACCTCCTCCCACGGGCAACAATTTACCCTCACTCAAATTAATGATCACAACATCTGCTATTGTGCCATACGCCTGATTTTGCTGATTCACCCCCCCAATGCTGTAGCCCGCATCTTCGATCAGTAAAACATCATGAACATCACACAACGACTTTGCCTTGACCAAATCAGCATTCTTACCCGTGTTGTTTGCCAACATTACACCCAAAATGTCATTACCCTTCTCTTTGAGCAGTGTTTCTAGGGCCGCCAAATCCAAAATTCCATGGGTATTAACTTCCACAAACAAGGGTTGACATCTGGCCAGTAAAATCGCTTTTACAAATTCGTTACAGCAAAAATTGGGTACAACCACATAAGATTTGCTGTCATAGTGCCGTTTCATTGTCTGGAATAACATTCCCAGCAACAGTATCCAAGAATTTCCATACACAACGGTTCTTCCGCCAACAATGTCTCCATCAAACGATCTGTAAACACCTTTTGATGATTGGGCAAATAAATGCCTAGCCGGCGGAACACAAACCATTGGCTACTTCACAAAAATTGTCCACAGGAAACCCATCATTGAAGAAATAATGCTCACTTTGGCCATAGAAGCTACGACATCATTCTCCTTTTGACTAACCCTACGCTTATAACTGGGTATCATAACAATACAATCACGTTTGATTTTTGGGTACACCTTAAAGAAAATAAAATTCTTGGTGGTCTTAGAACGCCCGTTACTATATATAACGAAAAGTTCCTTTTTATCGGCATCATCCATAAATCCACCACTGCTTTCAACATAATATCTCACATCCGCAAATCGCTCATAAGGAAATACACCGGCATTAAACACCCTGCCGTTGACCGTAACCACATCCCGCTTTTTCTCCACTATGATGCGATCTCCGGGCTCAAGAATCAAATCAGAACTCCCACCCGGATTACGCTGAATCGCGGCGAAATTCAATGGTACTAATCCCAACATTGTATCAGGATTTACAGTAAAACCGGGATCCAAAAAACTACTATCACCATCACCCATATCATTGACTTTTTTTATGGCATTTCGCAATGCCATCTCTCGTATTCCATCTTTTGGTATGCGCACCAAAAAAATAGCCTCTTGGTTTGCAAATTTCGTTAAACCACCCGCCATCTGGGTAAGATCAGAAACGCGCGTGGAGCGGTTTGGCAGACTATAAATTCCTGGGAAATTGAATTCCCCGTCAACAATTACTGATTCCACTGGCCTAAACAGAGGATCGGGCCTTACCACAACCAAATCTTCCGCCTCCAACCCAAATTCGCCATCCATGATACTCAATGAATCAGCAACGATTGCACGGTACACTGCGGAAGTTGTATCTCTTCCGCGTAATGGACGAATCACCTCCACGAAAGATCGAAGGGCTGTTCGATTAAAACCACCCGCCAAAAACAAAGCGTCACCCAATGTCATACCCTGAGAATAACGAAAAATCCTCGGGTTTCTCACATCTCCCAACACCCTAATCACAGGCCGGTAATCAAAAATTCGGTTGTCTAAAATAATTACAGAATCGCGGTTTTGTAATAGCAGGTTGTGTTCCACTGAACCTGACAGCGCTTGCCCAACATCAAAATGCAAATATGAAAATTTCCGGTCAAAATCCTCCCTAACAATCACACCCCGCTGTAAAACAACATCCTCCATCAATCCACCGGCATGTTCGATCAATTCTTTCAAATGCATGTCTCCTTGAACCTCATATTTTCCCGGGCGCATCACACCGCCCCCAATCGTTACGCGATTCAAAAAACGATTGACGATGGCACCCACTTGTACCTTGTCGCCATTTTCAGGATAATAAAGACCAAAAGAATCACGGAATACATCTTTCACAAGCAAACTGTTCCGCCCAATCTTCTCAATATAAACATGGTCTTTGAACGCCAAAGCATTCATACCCCCAGCAAAAAACAACAAACTATCCAAATTGTCTTTGGGCTTTAGTTCAAACAAACCGGGACGCATGACCTGACCTTGTATACTCACACGGTTGGTGTAAAATGGGATAAAAATGATATCGTCGTCCTGCAAGGCAATATCCCCTTTATCGTTGCCGCGCAACATAAAATCATACAAATCAATTGTTTTGATGATTTTACCGCCCCGGATTACCTGTATGTTCCGGTAGGTACCATTGTCTGCAGGACCGCCACCGGCATACAACGCATGAAATAGTGTTACCAAAGACGGTAGCAGATAATTTCCTGGGCGCTTTACACCCAACATGGTTACGTGGATGCTGCGAATGTCTTGTAGATACAAACCAAACTTACTTTCACCCGTTTGGATACTGGCATATCCATTGGCTATCAATTTACTACGAATCAACCCACTCACTGATTCTATGGATTTTCCTGAGACATTGACCACCCCTACCATTGGCAGACGCACAAAACCCTCTTTGGTTACCGTTAACGTCCAATTTACTTCTTGATACCCATGCACCATCACCTCCAATTTGTCATCGGGGCCCAATATATAATTCTTGGGAGTAGCAACCCGAATGTTCGGCGCAAAGCTCATGTTATTCGATGTAAAAATGTCGGCACCAAAAACTTTCTCCAACTTGGCACTGGGCAATTGCTCAATCACACGATCTTTGGTCCCTGATGTATCCTGCCGTTTCTTTGGATCTTCGTTGGTTTCAGCAACCTCCGGTCCGTTGATTTCCGACAAACGGGTTTTCAACTTTTGGGCTTGTTCATCAGACATCCCCTTTCGCTTGGCCAACTCTGTGGCTTCGGCTTCACTCATGTTGGCATTGGCTATTTGAGATTTGTATTGACGCAATTGTTCATTTGTCAATTGCTCCACCCGAATATTGGCCAAATCTTTGGACAAAAATTGACCAAAAGAAAACGGTGATACGATCACCAAACAAGTCATGCAAAAAAACTTTTTCATGCGATTAAAATTGATGAACCAATGATATTTCTGAATTTATAGACCAAACATTCAAGCCGGGGAATCGAAATCCTTGATCTTGACCGCCCAATTTGTACCACCAGTTGTAATTGTAAGTTTTTAAGGCTTGAACTTTAAACCGTAATATGCTATGCCCCAATTTTCTTTGTTCAATGTATGCAATACCCCAATCCACCCACAACTTTGAATCATCGGATTTATAAGGGTTTCCCAACCGCCATTCTGTCATATACCAATAGAACATGTCAATTTTGTACTGTACCCGCTCAAAGGAGAGTGACCGGGTTCTAAACCCTTCCACTTTGTCAAGTTGCATCCACTGCATGTTTGAACCCGGACCGATTCCCGCACCCATGACCTGTCCTTCGTGGGTATAATCCGCCTCATAATGTGAATAGTATCCTGGCCAGCTGTGGCCCCCTCTACTCCAAGCACTTGAAGGGGATGTCAAACGGGTGATTTCTGCAGATACTTTGAAGTATTCATTGTCTTTTTGATGGGTTTGCTGCACAATTTTCTGAAATCCCATGGTATACACACTCGTCCATTCGGGCTGGGTCAAAAAATCTTCTATGTCCCAGAAAAAATCATCGCGGCCCCATTCTATGTATAGCTCAGCGTGGCTTTCTGTCAGCACCCAACGCGCGAACAAACTCGCCAACTGATTATCATTTATTTCCACTGAACCTGGACGATATTCATCAGCCCAACGGGGTGACTTGCTAATAATTCTGAGGTAGGCTACTTTCCCGTATACCGTGTCATTGAGCAACACACGCGTGGCACCCAAATACAAACCTGGCAACCATTTCGGCTGAAAACTGGCCATGTATCCATTGAAAAGTTTGTCGTAGGATTTATTCTTGCCATTGTAAATAATATCTTTCGCCTGAATGTATGGCCAAGGTTGACCTGCATCTGGTGTGGTGGAGTAAGGATACAATCCACTGCGCTTCAAATTGCCTGCTACATAAGCAAATTCCAAAGAGCCCCAACGGGTCTTAATGGGTCGATTGGTTTTAATGGATCCATGTTTGAAACCGGGTGCATTGTTGCTCAAAATGATGGCGTTTTTCACGCAAGGACCCCATTGCAAATTCTCGCTCCCAAAACCCACATCGATGCTACCAATGTGAACATTGGCATGGGATTGCCCCCAATGAAAACGCTTGTATGGCTGCAAACCAAAACGGTCGGGCATATCTATTGCTTTAACCCGATACGGTGGATTTTCAAATGGCAGGTTCTGGGCATACAAAATTTCAGGTTGAAAGCGCAAATCCAACCAAGCATTGTAAGCTTCAAATCCACTGCTCATGTATATCTGGGCGCCTTTGTTTGGGATGCGCAGGCCGTCTTGCCAACCATAGGGGTGGTGGCCATTGTATTGCATTACGCCCACAAATGGCAGGGCTTGTACCAATCGGTATTTGTACTTTCTCTCCTCAGACTCATCGGTATTTTTCACCAACACTGTATCCACGAATTGAAAGCGGTATTTTTTCACAGTATCACCCTCCAACGCCAGCGACGTAGCGCTGTAGAGATTCACTAAACCCAGGGCTCGATTGTAGTTTGTTGGTCTCACGCAAAAGGAAGACTGCAAATTGACCCTACCCAACAACTGAAGGTCTCGCACACGGTTTTCAAAAAAGGGCGCTCCTACAGGAATGGTTTGAGAAAAAACTGGAACCACCCAAGTAGCCAAAACCCATAATCGCCAATGTTTCATCATTCAAATATACAATTTTAGGCCTGAAGCATTTGCCACATGGTTTTCAAACCACGTTTGCGCAACACAAATTTCACATATTGATACATTTTCCACAGTGCGCACAAGATCGATAGCCCCGCCACACGGCGCAATATCCACCACTGCGATTGGACGGCTCTCCACTTGTTGGCCGACAAACCATCTCGCAAGCCAATCAAACAGACCACTTCCGGAATTTCAATCACACCCAAGTTCGGATTCTGCTGAAACAATTGCAAGAGAAATACAAAATCATGATGAATCAATCCATTTTTCATCACCTTGAATTCAGGCATTTGAACATTCTCACGATGAATCAACAACGTGCTGAAACCAATGCGGTTACCGCCCAGCATATCATGGTAAGTGATTTGTCCATAGGCGGGTGTTGGCGAAGAAACAAACGCGCTGTCCCACACACAATACTGCGACCTCCCACAAACCACTTGCACCCGGTATTTAAGTATGGCAAACAACTGTTTTTCTAACTTGTTCGGCAACCATTGATCATCTGCATCGCAAAATGCCAAAAACACCCCTGATGCCAATGTCATACCCCAATTGATCATGGCAACTTGCCCCCTGTTCCTATCACTTACAAAGACTTTGATACGCTCATCAGCTTCTGCCCAGCCCGATGCAATCGCCTGACTGTTATCTGTAGAACCATCATTCAACAACAACAATTCCCATTTTGGGTGGGTTTGCTTTAAAATGCCTTCAATGGCGCGCGACAGACACTGCCCTTCGTTGTAGAATGGCATAACAATAGAAACCCTGTTATTTTCCATCTGTTTCCGTGTTTTCCTCATCTACATCCACCAACTTCCAACGCAACTCACCCAATTCCATTCTGCAAAACAAGCCCAAAAAGATATAGGGCACAGGATCGCCAATGGTGCCCAAAAATAAAATATTAAACAAAAACAACACCATCAAAGGACGGCTCGCTTGATCGGTAAAAAACCGCGCATATCTGACCATTGGCCACAAGAAACGTAAAAAAAGGATCGCACCCACCCAACCCAACTCCAACAACACGTCTGCAAAAAAAGAAGCCGGCCTCAGCCCTTCAAACATTCCGCCGTAATAGGTCACGAAATACCCAAACTCAGTTGCAGGCAAACCCACGCTTTCCAACGATTCGATGGATGCCGGGCCCCAAGCACCAATCCCACAGCCAAATGGATGAGTAAAGCCATAATTGAATGCACCCATCACACTTACCATGCGAAAACCCGATTCCGATAACGCAAACCGATAAAAATCTTTGTAGCGCTGCTCGTAAATGAGGTTATACAACAAATGCAGAGAGCGGGGTGAATTTTCGTAATCTTTGGCAAAACTCGCCGCTACCACAAGACTTATGAGCAAAACCAAAATGATGGGCAAAATGTACCTGGGCTTGGGCAACATCAAAAACACCAACAACAAATACACCATTCCAGTTCCTGATCGAATGACCGCAATTTGGTAAAAAGCCAACAATCCTATAAGAATCCACTCGGCCACTTTGTTACCCGATTTGCGCATCAAATAAATACCAAAGACAAAATAATAACTCATCGAAACGGCCAAATAGCTTGGTTCTGCAAACAAACCAGTAACGCCCCTTCCCAAGCCCCAAGATTCGGTGTTAAAGCGAATGATAAACAAATTCATGATGGAGCTCACGAAATCTGGCACCAAACCCGTAATCTGCATCAAACAAAGTACACCGTGGATCCCAAAAACCCAATAATACCCCTTTCTAAGTTGGTCAAAATCCAACTGGGTTACAATCAATACCACAAAAAGTGGAATGCTCGCGTTGAGCAAGGCGAAACCGCTGCGCATTACCCCCATAAATTCCGCTTTCCCAGTAGCCAAAACAAACAAGGCACTGATGCCCATGTAGATTAAAAATTGCCAATACCGATGACTCAAATAAAAGCCTTTGCGCAAAGAATACAGGAAAGCCCATGGAAAGATCTCCGACTTAAAGACAGCCGCAAATGGGGTTATGTTGGGCAAAAAAACCAACAACGAAAGCGCATTTCTAACCTTGTTCATGGCCTTGAAATTGTTTAAATCCTCCGTAAAACAACACAAGCAAAACAAACTCACAAATCACCAAAACCCAAAGCAGTTGCAGCAAATCCTGCGTATATCTTCCCATCAACAGCAGCAAACCCAAAATTCCCAATTGCAATACCATCCCAAAAGAATTCCACCGCAAATATTCCCGCGTTTTCAACACCAACAAAAGCGTTTGTAAACCCCCTATTCGGAGAATGAGTTCTACGGTATACAAGACCATCAGTAGACCAATCCAGCCCTGTTGGTAGGTATACCCCTTGCCAGCAAACAAAACATCAAAATACCACGTTGCACTACCCAAAACCACCAATCCCATGATCCACATTCCACCAATGCCCCACCAATAATGCGATTTGCTGTAAGTGCTAAAACTTGAGAAAATCTCATTGTAAATCAAGCCGCACGACAAAACACTGGTGTACAACAGCCAGTGGGCTTGAAAATTACCCAACTCATCCATCCTACCCTGCAGCGAAAAGATGATGAAATAAAAATTTGTGTGTAAACTGCCCACAAAAAAGCCCAAGACCGTGGGCCATTGGTCTCGAATCTGTTTGTTGACCCCTACCTCTGGTGCACGCCAATTCCACAAATAGGGCCTTTTCCATGCAGCGATCAACAGCCCTACCCAACCAGAGAGTCCATAGACCAAAAAAAATACGGTGGGTTCACCCCATTGGACGGATAGTATATAACCCAACCACTGAAAACCCACCATCATTACCGTGGCAATAATGATATTCTGCGGCGATTGCAATTGCCTAAACATCCATCCAAATCCCGTTCCTATATACCACAAAAATGGAATCAAACAGAATAACTGCAACCTATATGTTGGGTAAAAACCCAACACAAAACAGATATATAGGGCCGTCACAAACAACGACAATTTCCAACGAAATCGCTGTATACCGCCATAGGCTGTGAAGCCCAATTCGCTCAACTTACGGTACAAAACCGGTCCGTTCATCCCAATACCGAAATCTGAAAAATTGCCCAGGAGGTTGGCGTAGAGCAATCCCAGTGAAAATACACCAAACCATTGACTGCCAAAAGCATCAGCCAATACCCAATATAAAAACAAAGAACTCACCATCGTGAGTCCTTTTGCCACAAACATCCACAAAAACTTAGGCGGAATTCTGTCCATAACGAAACCATTGCAAGGCGATTCCCGCAACACTTCCCAATAAACATCCTGCGAGCCAGTATAAATAAAACGGCCAACCGGTTTTCTCAAAAGGATATTTTGGATAGTCCACAACTTGAACCAATGGTGTCTGCTTCCGCAAACTGATTTCTGCCAACTTCATTTGTTTGGCGATCTCGCCGTACATGGAAATCGCAATCTGCAAATCTACCATGGAGCGACTTTGTTCTACCTTCATCACTTGGCGCAGCGGATTCACATTCAAATCTCCCAAACTCGCCGATTGACGAAAATTCTGCTGAAGCGTTTGTCGCAAAGAATCCGCTTCATGTTTCAAAATTCTCAGGTTATTCCGTGCTTTGGAGGTAATTACCTCGAGGTAATACGACGATAACCGATCCACTATCAATTCACAATATTGATGTGCGATTGCCGCATTCGCGTGTTTGCACTGAATCACGATAAATGCTTGTTTTTTATCGGGTTTGGAAATATTAAGTACCGATTTTTTAGAATACAAATACAACAGATACAGGGCTGAATCACGGCGTTTGGTATTCAAATACCGTTTATCAGAAAAAGTAAAGCCTTGAAAACAAGACTGCTTGGCATAATTGGTTGTCTTCCATAACTCATCGGCAAAAACCACCGAATCCTTACCTTTCAGAATTTTGGATTCCAATGTTCTTTCGATGATGTTTCGGGTATTGAACAAGGTAATCAAACTTTCTCCTTCGAACACGCCACCAGGGTTCAATCCGCCGGCATCCAAACCAAACTGCGCCATCAATGACTCAAACCCACCCACTTTCTCTTCTTCAATGCCCATGGTAATGGCCGCGGTGTATTCCTGTGGCATAAACCACGATGCTACCGCACCCAAAAGCAATCCGGTAATGGTCCAAATCCACCAATGTTTTACTCGACCCAAAGCCCAGCGCAACCGATCCCAATAGGTCTGGCAAACCTCGGTAAAAGTCACTTTTCCAGCGATAAATTCTTTGATTCCTGCACTCATGATTCCAAATGTTGTTTGATTGAATGAAACGATAATTGTTCAAATAATTCTTGCACCCGTGTGTGCATCTTTCCCAAATTTCGATAATGCCGGGAATAATCGATCCAATTCATGTTCTCAACTACCGGGTGATTTTGGTCAATTTCCCAAGGGTGGATATACATGTGGTAATATCCGTGATCAGCAGCTTTCGCGATTTTGTTTTTCATCCATGGAAATGGGAAATGCCGAAAATACGCCCCGCCAGCTATGGGAATGCGCCACGGACCCATTTTCGTTGTTGCAAGTGGAAATTCCCTCAGACCATTGTCAAACGTATAGGGTTCAACGGCCATGGGTAAGGTTTGGAGCTTGCCATAGCCCTTCCTTCCTGTCATGGGAAAAACACTGCTATCATACAAATAACCCGCCTTCAAAAGTGCATCGATGGCCTGATCTGTGATCGAAAAATTGGGTGCCCTAAAGCCCACCACCGGCTGATTCACCGTTTCCTCCAACAAACGCTTGGATTCTTTCAACTCCCATTCTAGGGATTTGGCATCCAAATGTGTCAGGTTCGTATGCGTCATTCCGTGTGATGCCACCTCATGACCGCGGGCTACCAGAGACTGCAGCAAAGGCGCGTATTGATCCACCAAATTGCCCAAACAAAAAAATGTTCCTGTATAGCCGTATGTATCCAAAGTATTTAAAAGCCCATGCATGTTATCTTCCAAACGACGTTGTTCACGCATAGAAGGATCCAATCGCAGATAGCGCTGCATAACCCCCGCCTGGAACCAATCTTCCAAATCCACCGTGAAGAAGTTCATGGCTTTTGTTTGCATCACTTCGCCCATGATTCAAAGGTAATCAATCCTCGGCCTATTTCCACAACCTGGCCCTTATACACTCCATGCCATTCATCACTCATTTGTACCAAGGAAACATCATCCCATCCATCTGTATACACCCTGTGGATTTGAATTATCCCTCTCTCTCTTAAAGCCCTCGCCTTGTATTCACCCATGCAATGAAACTTAAAACACCATTTGCCCCTTTCGTTTTTAACCAGTTTGCTACCTATAACCTCAACGTTCAACCCGTCAAAAAGCGGATCTACCCAAACCGATAATGAAGCGGTAACCACCCACAAACGAGCATTATTTCCAATAAAACCCTGTTGTAACGCAGTACCCAGTTTGTTCAATCTCAGTGATTTCGAATATTGGTTACCCCTAACAGATAGTTCGATTTCATTGAAATGACTGAACCAAACATTGAACAACTGCAACTTTACTTGTCTTTTGGATACGAAACCCAATCGCCTCATTAACGCCATTAATCCATAATGTAAAATTATCATCCACTGCTTGAGTGGCTTTTGTTTAAACAAGAAAAAACCCAGCGTGCTGTCTGGGTCAATGAGTGTTTTGTCAAAATCAAAGACATAATGTCGCGGCTTATCACTCATTGTTGGCGGAATTTTCGTAAAAAAGTCTTCCATTTTTTCAAATCAAACAAGGAAAAGAAAATATACAAAACAAACCGCATACCCGCACCCGTGAATCCTACTTGAAATTCATTGGCTTTGGGATATAGGGAATTCAAACGTGTAATTCCCCCTTTTATCACCCACAGATATTCGTATGGAAACATCCACCGGATTTTTGTATCCGTCAAGATTGAATGAGATATCACTTCAGTGTCCGTGCAAAATGCAATGTATTTTTCCAATAACGAATACCCTGCAAATTCTCCCAAAGCCACTGTTCCCCAAAGCCGTGGATTGCATTCTATCAATTTCCACTGACCCTGATTATCGCGTAAAAACTCAAACATGAGCAACCCAGAAACTTTCATTTCCTGCAACATAGTGGTCACCAGTTTATCCAAGGAAGTTTCATAGCACAATTCTGCACAGGTACTAACACCACCCGACTCCGGGTAAGTTCTTATGCGACGATGTTGATAGCTGGCCAATACTTTTCCATCAACGGACAAAACACTTACACCAATTACCGATTTTCCATCACCAATGAATGATTGATACACATAAGATTCATTGCAATGAAAGGCACGTGCCTCTTCTGCAGAATGCAATACACGTAATCCTCGGCTACCCCTGCCACAACTGGGCTTAGCCATAACACAACGACCTTCAATCCAAAATGCTTCTTCGCAAAGCATCTCATAGGAAAAAGGCTCAGGTACACAGTGGAACTGACTCGCCCACATAGACAAAAGTGATTTGTCACGCAAAATAGAAAACTGTTGCTGGGTAGGTAGCAAATATTTTAACCTATCTCCAAATTCCCCTTTTACCTGGTAAAACCAATCCAAAGATTCTTCCAATAAGGGTATATAAATAAAAAACTTGTTGGGATGCGATGATAATAATTTCTTTAACCCCGCTACTGAATGTTCATAAGAGATAGAGCCCGGATATAAATTCCGTTGTACAATTGAATCCTCAGAAAAGGCAAACTGATAGGTGAAACCTCTAAGTCTAAAAAGATTGAAGATATCAAATGCACGCCTATCCAATGCCTCCTCAAATACCAAGACCACTTCGGCCATTTTTGCAATCACCCCCATAGACATTTGCGAGTTATCTTACGTATCCGGTATAAAGCATCCCTGTAATTAAGATCCCACAAACTCGCCTTGGTATGTGTGGCCCTAGCCCTGCGGGTTTCCTTAAAAACCAGGGAATGTCTATCACTAATACCACCCACCGGTACATCCAACAAAATTTGTGGCGAAAATTGAACAGTCAAATGAGGCCCCACCCGCAATAGCCACTCATAATCTCCGGACACTTTGTAACTAGAGTCAAACAACCCAAATTCATCGAAGAGCGATCGTCTATGCCAGCATCCAATGTGCGCTATACTGAATGATTGTTGAAATTCTTTCCAGTCCCATGCCTTCCCCAATACCCTCAATGTTCTGCCATTGGGTAGCCACTGTTGTTGGCGACATAACAACAAATCTCCGTCTTCAACCTTTAACATAGAATCAAATACGTTGAAGTATTGACTTCTTACTTGATCTCCCGCACCCAAAAATGCCACAAATTCACCCTTCGCCGACCTCAACCCCTTGTTCCAAGCATCATATATTCCATGGTCTGGCTCTGTGATACACAAGACAGTAAAAGAAAATTCATCCAAAGAACCCTCACTCAAGGAATCACCCCCGTTGATTACGATAACCTCCCAAAATTCACAAGCTGCCGCAATCAACTTTAGGGATCGCAAAGTCTTCATTAACGAATTTTCGTCGTTCTTTAAGGCAATTAAGATTGATAACCTCAATGCCATGTTTACTTCCTGAGAATAATGAAAACACTCTTCCACAGAATTTGGATGTCTAACCGCAAACTGGCCGTTTGGATGTATTCCAAATCATGCACCAATTTCTCTTGGTAATCATCCATTGTTGCATCGGGGTTTATGATTTGGGCCAAACCCGTGATGCCGGGTCTCACGGCGTGTCGGGCATCATAAGCCGGAAATTTCTCTTTGCATTGGTTGACAAAGGCCAATTGCTCCGGGCGCGGACCCACCCAGCTCATGTCGCCCCGCAAGATGTTCCAAATTTGGGGCAGTTCATCCAAACGGGTTTGGCGCAAGAATTTACCAATGCCGGGCAACACCATGCCATCCACTTTTACCATACCAGCCCGGGGATTGTTGTGGTACTTCTTGAGGCTGCGGATTTTATACAAATAGAACTTGCAGCCACCCATACCCACCCGGTAATGGCGAAAAACCAGACTGAAGCCGCCAAAAATGGGGTACACCACAAAAACCGGGAGCAACAAAACTAAGGCAAACGGAATCACCATTAGGGTGAATGTCAAGTCAAACAAACGCTTGGAATGACTATTAGCATACGAAGATATCATATAGGGATTTGGAGTAAAATTGGAACTATGGAGACAAATCGGCATTTCAAGTCTAAGTGTGGAATAATCAATACTAAACAAATGAATATCCTATCCATCGAAAAGACGCAAAAGAAATTATATGTGACACCCAAGCCGTGGATTTTAAAAAATCAATACCACTATGAGTAACAATAACAGCAAGCGACCCACAGTGAACTTTGCTATATGATAAGGAGCAGTTTGGCGGGCATTCAACCTACTAGAACTAATAAGCAAATGAAATAAAAGTGGGCGTGGGATTATTACTAATGTTGGGATAGATATCATCTCTTTAACAAAATCGAATTATTGATGGTAACGAAACAAAACAATATGCTAAATCACACAACAGGCTATGTACAAAAACAAATAAAATGACAAAAGGACCTTAATGCGTTGGCATGTCGATATCGATTTAAAAACACTCATAATTCTGCAAAAATAAAATAATACGTGCCCATTTTGTTGTAACTAATTTTGAAAATGATCAAACTTAAAAAAGGGAATGGCATATTTATTGGTTTACAATTTAACAGTTTAACTGCCGTGACGTATTAAAATCGCATGAAAACCAACACAGTGTCGATTTATTTACAACAAACTAATGGCGCCTCTCATCAAGTTAATAGTAAAAATTAATTGCTGCGGGCACGACGAATAAAGATATTATACACAGCGCGCCAAAAGTAAATCCAATCAGTGCGCCATGGATTCCTGAAGTATTGGTTCAGGTAAATACGCTCAGATTCAATAACATCATCGAGTGTTTTGGGGAGATCCGCATAAAATGGAGGCAATAACCCAGGGCGGGTTCTTGTACGAAGTTCTTTCACTTCCGGGGGGTAAAGATTAAAGAAATGTTCACTCAAAGGTCTCACCCCAACCAACTTAATTTCACCGCGAAACAAATTATAAAACATAGGAAACTCATCAATCCAAAGCCTGCGCATCCATCTTCCATAGCTCGTGACCCTGAAATCATCTGCGATTTTCCCCCCTTCCCGAAGTTGATTACGTTCGTAAATATACTTCTGTAAATATTCCGCATAGGGATGCATCGTGCGAAACTTGTAAACCTTGAACAATTTTCCCCCGTAACCCACTCTGTTTAAATGCACCAACGCTCCATAGGTGGGGGACATATTTAAAGCGGGCCTGTCGCATTTTTCTGCCCAAACATACGTTAGATTACCTTTGTATTCGATATCTAAGATTTTAAAGCCGCAAGAAGCTACCCTCCCTAAAGCCTCTGATTCACTCAAAACGCGATTTCTTCCCTTCGTAATCCCGAAATAGATTTTTTGAGTGAGCCACAATTTGGGGAATACCCTTTTTAGAATAAAATCAATAGGATAATATATATTGGAAAATGGAAATGGGAATTTATTTAGAATGCGCCGTCGTCTCTGATCCTTCGACTCAAAAAACACTTCGATGAATTCTCCCGGCTCCAGCTGGGAGTTGAGCTCCTCCAGGTACTTGTTGATGTACTTCTTATCATTAAGCCTTTCTGAAGATTTATATGTTAATTTACCAACAGTTAACTCACGCATTACATTAATGGACAATTTAATACACATAAATTAATTCTTAGCCGCCTGATATATGCGTTCAATCATATCCACCACCTTGAGACCCCCCAAAGCATTGGCTGTAATGGTGTCTCTACCTTGAAGCGTGTTCACCACGTTCTCAATTACATAATGATGGTTGGCTGCAGAACCTTTGAAGGGCCCATAGTCGTTGGGTGGGTTGGTAGGGGGTAATTCAGGCATCACATAGTCTTTGATGTGGCAATACTCGATCTCATTCATATACTGGCCACCCACCTTCACTGAACCCTTGGTGCCCACCACGGTAATGCTGCTCTCCATATTGGTATCCCACAGTGAGGTAGAGAAATTAATGCATCCAATGCCCCCGTTTACAAACTCAAACTGTACCAGGCCTGAGTCTTCAAACTCCGTCATGTCTAAGTGGGTAAAGCTCCTTACCATCGCTTGAATATTGCGGATATCACCGAATACCCAATACATGATATCGATGAAGTGACTAAACTGGGTGAACAAAGAACCTCCATCCAAGGAACGGGTCC
>Ga0169931_10004374_pt1 | contig 21996 bp, 23 predicted proteins | sample Kivu_15m_20L_FD_129675 | JGI IMG/M metagenome (GOLD analysis project Ga0169931, IMG submission 129675) | Freshwater microbial communities from Lake Kivu, Western Province, Rwanda to study Microbial Dark Matter (Phase II) - Kivu_15m_20L... | ecosystem: Environmental > Aquatic > Freshwater > Lake...
CCCTCGAGCACGGCCGGATCGACCATGCCGCAGCCCATCACCTCGAGCCAGCGGCCGCGCCACTGCACATCGACCTCGGCGCTGGGTTCGGTGAAGGGGAAGTAACTGGCCCGAAAGCGTACCGGCAGATCGCCAAAGAAGGCCTTGAGAAAGGCCATCACTGTGCCGCGCAGGTGGGTGAAATCCAGCCCCTCATCGAGGGCCAGCACCTCCACCTGATGGAACACCGGTGAGTGGGTGGCATCGACAGCGTCGCGGCGGTAGACGCGCCCGGGGGCCACGATGCGCACCGGTGGCGGGTTGGTCTCCAGATGGCGGATCTGCACCGGCGAGGTGTGGGTGCGCAGCAGCAGGCCATCCTCCAGGTAGAAGGTGTCCTGCATGTCGCGAGCCGGGTGGTGCGGCGGGATGTTGAGGGCGGTGAAGTTGTAGTGGTCGGTCTCGATTTCGGGGCCTTCGGAGACCCGGTAGCCCAGGCCCGCAAAGATGTCGACGATCTCCTCGATCGTGCTGATCAGGGGGTGGCGATGCCCCGGCGGCACGTAGCTGCAGGGTGCGGTGACATCGATGGTTTCGCGGGCGATCTTGGCGGCCATGGCCGCCTGCTGCACAGCGCCCAGGCGCGCGGCCAGCAGGCTCTGCACCTGCTCCTTGAGCACATTGGCGCGCTGGCCCACCAGGGGCCGCTCCTCGGCGGAGAGCTTGCCCATGGCCCCGAGCACCCCCGACAGGCGCCCCTTCTTGCCCAGCAGGCCAACGCGCAGCTCCTCGAGTTCAGCGGCGGTGGCGGCGGCTTCGATGCTGCGGGCCGCCTCGGCTTCGAGGCGCTCGAGCTGCTCGCTGAGCTGGCTGAGGGTGATCGGAGCGCTCACGGGCAAGCCGCTGTTCAATCGGGCGACTGTAGGCAGCAGCACCTTGGCCCCCTGAAACAGCCGGCGACAGCCGCTTCGCTCCTTAGCCTGCAGTGCATTGGATCCACCGTTGATGCCCCCGCTGAAGATCCTGATCAGCAACGACGACGGGGTCTTTGCCGAAGGCATCCGCACCCTGGCGGCGGCGGCGGTGGCACGGGGACACCAGGTGAGCGTGGTGTGCCCCGATCAGGAACGCTCGGCCACCGGCCACGGCCTCACCCTGCAGACGCCGCTGCGGGCCGAGCGGGCCGACGAACTGTTTGCCCCTGGTGTGCGCGCCTGGGCCTGCAGCGGCACCCCCAGCGACTGCGTCAAGCTCGCCCTGTTTGCCCTGCTCGACCAGTGGCCCGACCTGGTGCTCTCGGGCATCAACCACGGCCCCAACCTGGGCACCGACACCCTGTATTCGGGCACGGTGAGTGCGGCCATGGAGGGCACGATCGAGGGGCTGCCCGCCCTGGCGGTGAGCAGTGCCGACTTCCAGTGGCGCCAGTTTGAGCCGGCGGCCGCGATTGCCCTGGATCTGGCCGAGCGCATGCTGCAGCAGGGCTGGCCCGCCAATGCCCTGCTCAACCTCAACGTGCCGCCGCTGCCGCCTGAGCAGATCGGCGAGCTGCGCTGGTGCCGCAAGGCGGTGCGCCGCTACACCGACCAGTTTGTGCAGCGGGTCGATCCGCGCGGCAGCACCTATTTCTGGCTGGCCGGTGAGGTCGCTAACGACCTCGAGGCCCAGGTGGCCGGGCCGACCACCTGGCCCACCGACGTGGCCCATGTGGCGGGCGGCGGCGTGTCGCTCACGCCGCTGCAGCCCGAGCTGTTCTGGCGCGGCGACTGCGGCGAGCTGCCGGCGCTGCCTCAGCTGGGCCGGTAGATCCGCTGCAGCAGCCAGAGGCTGATCCACAGCCCGATCAGGTGGGCAAACAGCACCTGGGTGTTGCCCAGCACCGACAGCATTTCGATGGAGGTGATCGGCAGGCCGATCACGCGCCCAGCGGCGCCGGGAGCGGCCTGGATCTGGGCCCCGAAGAAGCCCGGCACCTGCTGGGAGGCCTGCACGAACAGGCTGCCGGCCATCGATTGATAGCCCACCACCGCCAGGGTGATGCCCACCAGGTCGGCGATCAGCCCGCGTTTGATCAGGCGGGCTGTTTCGCCCTTGCTGGGCCGCACCGGGCTGTTGAGGGCACGGCCGCAGCGCACGATCAGCCAGCTCTGCCAGAGGCACCACAGCAGCAGCAGGAAGGCCAGGGTGGTGAGCGAGATGCCGGGCCCCAGGCCCAGGGCCCGCGATGAGTTGGTGGCCAGGCGGCCGCCGATGTTGTTGAAGGACAGCACCCCGATCACCACCACGCCCAGCACCACCTGGGCCCAGAACCGCACCCAGCCCATGCGGCGCAGTGCGGCCGAGATCAGCTGCAGGTCGAGGCGGTCGGCCATGGCAGGGATGGGGCAGCGTGGCCCGCAGGGTGCTCCAAAGTTGCCATGGGAGGATCACGGCGTCGCGCCTCTGCGTTGGGTTCTGTTGCGTTGCTGCTGCACTGATCGCGCGTGATCCCGCTGCGAACCCCTGCTGAAGCCCTGCAGCCGACGGCCATCGCCCTCGGCAGCTTCGATGGTCTGCACGAGGGCCACCGCGCCGTGATCGCTGCCGTGGCGGCGGCGGTGCGCGACAACCCCGCGCTGGTGCCCACGGTGGTGAGCTTCTGGCCCCATCCGCGCGAGGTGCTCCACGGCGAGCGGCGTCTGCGCCTCGATCTGCCCTCGGAAAAGCTCGATCTGCTGGGGCCCCTGGGGATAGCGCAGCTGGTGCTGGTGCCCTTTGACCGGACGCTGGCGGCTCTCAGCCCCGACGCCTTTGTGGAGCAGGTCCTGGTGGCGCAGCTGGGGGCCCGCTTCATTGCGGTGGGTGAGAACTTTCGCTTCGGTGTCGGGCGCTCGGGCTCGGCGCACGATCTGCAGACCCTCGCCGCAGCACGCGGGGTGGCCGTGGCGGTGGTGCCGATGCTGCACGACAGCAGCGGACGCCACAGCAGCAGCCGCATCCGCGCGGCCCTGGCGGCGGGTGACCTCAGCCAGGCGGCTGCCTTGCTGCAGCGGCCCTACCGGTTCCAGGGGCAGGTGGTCAGGGGGCGCGGGCTGGGGAAGGGTCTGGGCTGGCCCACCGCCAACCTGCAGGTCGAGGGGCGCAAGTTTCTGCCGCGGGAGGGGGTCTACGCCGCCCGCACCTGGCTGGCCGGCCACAGCGAGCCCATGGCGGCGGTGATGAACCTGGGGCCCCAGCCCACCATCGATCCGGCGTCTCCATCGGCGGTGGAGGTGCATCTGCTCGACCGGCGCCTGGAGTTGCTCGGTGAGGAGCTGATCGTTGAGCCGCTGCGGTTTCTGCGCGATCAGCAACGCTTTGACGGCTTGGAGGCGCTCAAGGCCCAGATCGCCCGCGATGCCGATCGGGCCCGCGCCCTAAGCGGCGGGGTAGGCGTTGGTCAGGCCCCAGCTGATCAGGGCGGCGATGCCGCCAAGCAGCAGAATCCCTGACACAAGCACCAGCATCGGGTTGTCGCTGTCGGGGCTGACTGGAGCCATCGCCACCTGAACACCATGCCCCCTACCCCTAGCAGTGCTGAGGTCGAACGGCTGCTCGACGCCAACCTCGACCGCGCCCGCGAAGGCCTGCGGGTGCTCGAAGACTGGGCCCGCTTTGCGCTCGATCGCGCCGATCTGGTGGCCCGCTGCAAAGACATGCGCCAACGGCTGGGGCGCCTGCATGCCGACCGCTACAAGCTGGCCCGGCACACCGCCAGCGATCCGGCCGCCGGCATGGGTCATCCCGCCCAGCTGGAGCGTCAGGAGCCTTCCCAGGTGGTGGGGGCGAATGCCTCCCGCGTCGCTGAGGCCCTGCGGGTGCTCGAAGAATTTGGCCGCGGCGACAGTGCGGCGCTGGCGGCCGAGGCGGCCGCGATCCGCTACCAGCTCTATGACCTGGAGGTGGATCTGCTGCAGGCCGTGCGGTTGGCGGGATCGGCTGGCGATGGGCGGCGGGCCCAGTTGGCCCAATGCCACCTGTATCTGATCACGGCGCCGATGGTGGGGCTCGAGGCCATGGCCGAGGCGGCCCTGGCCGGTGGGGTGCGGCTGCTGCAGTACCGCGCCAAAGGCGATGCCTGCGCCAGCGATGGCCTCCCGATCGATGACGCCACCCGCCTGCAGCAGGCCCGCGCCCTGCGTCAGCTGTGCAGTCGCCACGGGGCCCTGTTCATCGTCAACGACCGCATCGATCTGGCCCTGGCGACGGAGGCCGATGGCGTGCACCTGGGCCAGGGGGATCTGCCGCCGGCCCTGGCCCGCCGGCTGCTGGGGCCGGCGCGCCTGATCGGCCGCAGCACCCACCGCCTCGAGCAGTTGCAGCAGGCGGTGGCCGACGGCTGCGACTACGTGGGCGTCGGCCCCGTGCATGCCACCCCCACCAAACCGGGGCGCGAGCCGGTGGGCCTCGACTATGTGGGCCAGGCCGCGGCTGCCAGTCCGATCCCGTTCTTCGCGATCGGCGGCATCGAGGCCGCCAACCTGGAGGCCGTCCGGGGCGCCGGGGCGAGCCGCGTGGCTGTGGTTCGGGCGATCACCGCCAGCGCCGATCCCGCCGCCGCCGCCCGAGGCCTGCTCCAGGCTCTCGGCAGCGACCAGTGACGGCCTTGCCGCGGAGTGCCTGGTGATGAACATGTCTGAGTCGATCGTGATCAGCGTCAACGGCGAACGGCGCCATTGCCCGCCGGGATTGACCCTGCCCCAGGTGCTGGAGCATCTGGGCTACCGGCCTGAGCTGGTGGTGGTCGAGCTCAATGGCACCATCCGCTCGCGCAGCACCTGGGGCAGCTGCGTTGTGGTGGAATCCGATGGGCTCGAGATCGTCACCATCGTCGGCGGTGGTTCCTAGATTTCAGCCCTGATGCAGCCAATGCTCTTGGGCTTCACGCGCTCCGGTGCCCCCTCCGGCCGGTTCTGGTTCCGGCGTCTGGCCCCCTGCCTGGCCTGGCCGCTGGTGCTGGCCCTGGTGTTGATGGCCACACCCGCTCCGGCCATGGCCGCCAGCGGCGGCCGCATCGGTGGTGGCAGTTTTCGCTCGGCTCCCTCGATGCCCCGCAGCTATGGCGGCGGCGGTTACCGCGGCGGTTACAACGGCGGGTATGGCGGTGGCGGCTTCGGTGGCGGCATCGGGTTTCCGTTTCTGATTCCCCTGTTTGGCTTTGGCGGCGGCGGGCTATTCGGCTTTCTGATCCTGATGGCGGTGGTGGGGGTGATCGCCAATGCCCTGCGTGGAGGCGGCGGTGGCGGTGCCCTGCCTGCCGGTGCGCGGGGCGGCGACCTGGCCTATGGGGCCCCCGCCGATGGACCGGTGACCATCGCCCAGATCCAGCTGGGGCTGCTGGCGTCGGCCCGCGAGCTGCAGGGGGACCTGCGGCGCCTGGCCGCCTCGGCCGACACCGCCAGCAGCGCTGGTCTCCAACAGGTACTGCAGGAGACCACCCTGGCCCTGCTGCGCCATCCGGACCTGTGGGTCTATGCCAGCAGCGAGGAGGGGGAGGTCCCCTTTGGCAGCGCCGAGTCGACCTTCAACCGCCTGTCGATGGCTGAGCGCAGCAAGCTGGAGCGCGAGGTCACCACCAATGTGGGCGGCAGCCGCCGCAGTGACAGTGGCATTGCGGCCGGTGACAGCGATGCCACCAGTGACTTCATCGCCATCACCCTGCTGGTGGCCAGCCGCCGCCGCCTGCGGCTGCCGGGTGCGGGCAGTGGTGAGCAGCTGCGCACGGCGTTGCAGCAGCTGGGTGCCATCGGCAGCGAGGAGCTGCTGGCCCTCGAGGTGATCTGGCAGCCCGAAGGCACCGGTGAAGTGCTCAGCACCGAAGAGCTGCTCACCGCCTACCCCCAGCTGCAACACCTCTAGGCCCCCACTGCCTTTCCCAAGAGACTTAGGGAGACTGAAGCCGCCCACCTTGCGGCGGCGTCCAAGCCTTTCCACACTGGCGACACCAACCTGTGGTGCCGATGGCTTCCCGCCCGATCAGCTGGGTCAACACCCCTGTTCTGGTGGAGGCGATCGAGCGGTACGAACGGGGCCTGCTGCCACGCTCGATGCAGCTCTGGTTGCAACAGCTGCTCGAGATCGAGAAGCCGCTCAGCCGTTCACTGCGGCCCCACTGTTGAGCATCCGCAATGCCGCCATGGCAGCGCCATAGCCGTTGTCGATGTTGACCACCAGCAGGCCCGGCGCGCAGCTGGCGAGCATGCCGTTGAGGGCCGCCTGGCCGCCGGCGCTCACCCCATAGCCCACCGAGATCGGCACGCCGATCACAGGCTGCGGTAACAGTCCGGCCAGCACGGTGGGCAGGGCCCCTTCCATGCCGGCGCAGGCGATCAGCACCGCAGCCGAGCGCAGCGCTTCGAGGTGGGCCAGCAGCCGATGCAGCCCCGCCACCCCCACATCGAGCAGCAGCTCCGTGGCGATGCCGTGGCAGTGCAGGGCCAGCTGGGCTTCCAGGGCCACCGGTAGATCGCTGCTGCCGCCCCCCAGGATCGCCACGCGGCCGCGGGCGGGATCTGCTGCGGGCAACGCCCCGGCGGTGAGGCAGCGGGCTCCAGGGTGGTGCACCAGCTGCAGCGCCGCTTGGGGCAGTGGCGCCAATGCCGCGATCACCGCTTCGGCCTTGGACGCCTCCACCCGGGTGGCCAGCGCCAGCTCGCCGGCCTCGTGCAGGGCGCTGATGATGCGTGCGATCTGGTCGGCTGATTTGTGCTCGCCCCAGATCGCCTCGACCATGCCGAGCCGCTCCCGGCGCTGCAGATCGAGCCGGTGGTCCTGGGTCATTGCGGCAGCAGCTGGCCTTCAAACACCAGCGGGAAGGGATTGCCCTGCTCGCTGCCGGTGGCCTGGCGGGCCAGCCGCTCAAAGCGCTGCTGCACCTTCTCGATCTCGGCCTCAGGGATGGAGCGCCAGTCGCCTTCGCTGCGCCAGTGGATCAGCAGCGTGCCCTCTTCGCGCTCGGGATCCCAGAGCAGCTGGCGGTCGAGAAACCCCGGCTGGCTGTCGAGCCATGGCTCCCAGCTGCCGCGCTCGGCCTGGCGCCAGGCGTCGACGGCATCGGCAGGCACCTTGACCCGCAGATGCTCGACCACGACAACGCCGTAGTCGCCTGGTGCTGCGGTGGCTGTGGCCGCAGGCTGAGCTGTGGCCGCCAGGGCCATCGCCGCGGGTCCCCATGGCCCCGGCAGAGGCCCGATCAGCAGGGCGAGGGCCAGCCCCAGCGCCAACACCCAGGGCAGCAGCAGGGGTTTCAGCGGCGCCGTGAGCTTGCCCATGGCGGCCTCAGTCCTGTTGCAGCAGAACAACGGCATGACAGCTGATGCCCTCTTCGCGGCCCTCGGCGCCGAGCTTTTCGTTGGTGGTGGCCTTGACCCCCACCTGATCGGCTGCCAGCTCCAGGCGTGCGGCGATGGCGGCCGCCATGGCGCCGATGTGGGGTTTGAGCTTGGGGCGCTCGGCCACGATCACGCTGTCGATGTTGACCACGCGCCAGCCGCGGTCGCGCACCAGGGCGTGCACCTGCTCCAGCAGCACCAGGCTGTCGGCCCCTTTCCACTGCGGATCATCGGGCGGGAAGTATTTGCCGATGTCGCCCAGGGAGAGGGCGCCGAGCAGGGCATCCATGATCGCGTGCACCAGCACGTCGGCATCGCTGTGGCCATCGAGCCCCAGGCCGGCAGGGTGCTCCAGCTGTTGGCCCCCCAGGATCAGCGGCCGGCCCGGCACCAGGCGGTGGATGTCGTAGCCGTTGCCGATTCTGAGCTGCATGGAGGGGTCAGCTGGTGGGTGAATTCAACCCCATCTGATCGAGCACGCAGATCCGGTCGCGGCCCGTGCGCTTGGCTTCGTAGAGAGCTCGATCGGCCCGGTCCAGTGCTGCTGCGCTGGTTTCGCCGGGGCGATGCAGCGTCAGCCCGAAGCTCAGGGTCACGTTGGTGCGGGCATCCGTGGGCTCGAGCTGAATCTCCGTGGCGCGCAGGTGGCTGCGTAGGGCCTCCAGCCTGGCCATGGCCTGTTCAAGGCTCGACATCGGCAGGAGCAGCAAAAATTCCTCGCCGCCCCAGCGGAACACCGGGTCGCTCTCGCGCACGCTGGTTTTGATCGCACGGGCAACGGCGCGAATCACCGCATCGCCGGCGGGATGGCCGTAGGTGTCATTCACCCGTTTGAAATGATCGATATCCATCAAGGCGATGGCAAGCTTGGCGTTCGATCGCGAGTCGGCGCTGGTGAGGTCTGCAAAGATCGCGGCGAAGGCCTGGCGGTTCAGCAGGCCGCTCAGGTTGTCGGTGCTGGCTGAGTGCCCAAGCTTCTCCTGATCACGTCCAATCGTCAGCCGGCCAACAATGATCAGTAGGCAGCCGATCAGCAGTGCCGCAACAGTGTTTTGAAGTAACAGGCGCCGCAGGGCCTCTTCTTCAGCGTTGGGTTGTTGGATCACAACCAAAGTCCATCCAGATCGCTGAATCTGGATGGCATTCACATAGTAATAGCTGTCGGCAGAGTCCAGTTGTAGAGCCATCTTTGGATGGTTCATAATGGCTCTGCTGAGTTTGCCGATGTCGGGTAGCTCAGCGAGGCTGCCGCTGCTGTCATCCGAAGCTAGGACGATCTCGCCGGCTTTGTTGATCAGTAATAGGCGGGCTCCATAGTCGCGCTGATAGCCAGCCAGTTTGTTGCGCAGAGAGTCCACAGCAACGCCCAGGCCTGCAACGCCGAGGAGTTGGCGATCAGCTCCCTCAATGCGAACATTCACGAAGGCCAGAGTCTGTGATGGATCAGCAGTTTCGCGATCGAGATTGAGTTCAACAGCTCTGCCTGAATCGAGGAAGCGCTGATACCACTGGTCTTGGGCTGATGCGGTGTTGATGGTTTTCACCAAGCCTGATGGGCTGTAGTACTTGCGCGACTGTTCTGAAACAAGGAACGCTGTTGACACGCCGGTGCTGCGTTGCACTGAGCGCAGATATGTGGCGATGGCGCCTGCCTGTTGGTTGCCACCCAGCAAGAGATCAACCAGCAGGCTGTTGTCGGCAGCCAGCCTTGACGCCAGCACGGGCTGACTGATCAGATTCTCGATATTGGCGGCAATAGCATCCGATGTGAGCGGTAGGATCTCTGTCATCATCTGGCGATCGAATTGTTGGCGCGATCGCAGATAGGAAAAGATCGAGAGGCTGCCAAGGCCGCTGAGGAGTAGGGCCGATAGAACAACGGCAAAGCGGCGGGACTGCTTGAGATGGGTGTTCGTGATTGCCATCTCGGAGACCTGTTGCTGGTCGTGCAGCCGGTTGTCCTTATGATCGTAGTCCTGGGTCCTTGCGCTGGCTCAGCTGCACCTTTCCTCTGCGCCAGCGAACCAGTCGTTGATCGCCATGCCCATTGACGCGCTGATCGACCTGTTCGCGGCTTATCTCTACGCGCTGCGCCTGGCCACAGCATTGATTGGGAGTGCGCTGGCGATTCTGGGTACAGAAGATCTGCTGATTGATCTGATCTTCTGGTTGCGTCGGCTGTGGCGATCGGGTGTTGTTTATAGCCGCCATCGGATTGCCGATGAACAAGTGCTGTATGGCCCCACCGAGCAACCTCTGGCCATTCTGGTACCGGCTTGGCAGGAAGTGGGGGTCATCGGTGAGATGGCTCAGTTGGCTGCCAGCCGCCTCGACTACGAGAACTATCAGATTTTTGTGGGGACTTATCCCAACGACCCTGACACCCAAGCGGATGTGGACGAAGCGTGTAGGCGCTTCTCCAATGTGCACAAGGTGGTGTGTGCGCTGCCTGGGCCTACCAGCAAAGCCGACTGTCTGAACAATGTCCTGGAGGCTGTCTTGGCTTTTGAACGGGAGGCTTCGATTCGTTTTCGTGGCTTCATCCTGCATGATGCCGAAGATGTGATCTCGCCGCTGGAATTGCGGCTGTTCAACCTTCTGGTGGATCGCAAAGACCTGATCCAGGTTCCTGTGTATCCGTTTTTGCATCGTCATTGGTGGAACTTCACGGCTAATCACTACGCGGATGAATTCGCTGAGCTCCACGGAAAGGATGTACTGGTGCGCGAAGCCCTGGTGGGTCAGGTTCCCAGTGCTGGCGTGGGCACCTGTTTCAGTCGGCGCGCGTTGGTGCATTTGTTGGATGAGGGAGAAGGCATTGCTTTCTCTACGCAGAGCCTCACGGAGGACTACGACATCGGCATTCGGCTGCGCCAGGCTGGAATGCGAGAGATTTTCGTGCGCTTCAGCCCCCGGGATCCGGCGCTGGCGCCCTTGCGAGAGCGCCGTTTTGGTGTGAGCCGGCGTGAAGGGAAAGTGATCTGCGTGCGCGAAAATTTTCCCGACACACTGGCGACTGCGATTCGTCAAAAGTCGCGCTGGATTACAGGGATAGTGTTCCAGGGTGCGCAAACACTGCCCTGGACGCGCAATTGGCTGCTGAACTATTTCCTCTGGCGTGATCGTCGCGGAGCGATCAGCAATCTGATTGGCCTGCTGTCGATGCTGCTGGCCCTGCAGCTTGGCTTGGTTTGGTTGGCCAGCGTCGAGCACTGGAGCGGCTGGGATTTCGCCTCTGTGTTGGGTGATAGCCGATTCCTGCGCATTCTCCTGGCCTACAACGGCTTGTTGCTGCTGAATCGCATCGTGCAGCGCATCATTTTTACGGGCAGTTTTTATGGTCTCGTGCCGGCGTTGATGGCAGTGCCGCGCATGGTGTGGGCCAATTGGGTGAACTTCTTCGCCAATCTGAGGGCTTTCCGCCAGGTGATGGCCATTGGCGATGCCCGCCGGGTGGCCTGGGATAAAACCACGCATGTATTCCCCAGCGTCGCGGCAACATCAGGTCGTCAGCCGTTGGGGCAGATCCTCATCGCCCAGGGTTCCCTCAGCGCAGAAGAGTTGCAGAGGGTGCTGGAGCGCAGCGGTCGCCGCCGCATCGGGCGTGTACTACTGGAGGAGGGGTTGATCAGCTCGCAGCAACTGGCTGTTGCCTTAGCGGCGCAGCAGGGCCTCGAATGGCGCGATCTCAATCCGTTCAATCTGGAGCCTTCGTTGCTGGAGCGGCTGGGTGAACGGCTTGCCTTCAAGTATTCGATGCTGCCTCTGGCTGTGGAGGGCGGCACGTTGGTGCTCGGTCGTGAAAGTGCCGCCAGTGCTGTGGCCCTCGGTGTGATCAGTCGCCAGCTGGGGTTGCCGTGCCGTCAGGTTCTCGTGCCCCAGGGCCGCGTGCAGCTGGGGCTGATGCACGGTTACCGCTCGGGCGATAGCAGTGAGCTTGGGCAGGTGCTGCGTCGGCTAGCTCAGAACGCGAACCAGGTGCAGGGGCCACTCGAGCACTTGTGCCGCCATTTGATCCTGTTGGGCGATCTCGCTGTGGAGCTTGGTCTGCTCAATCAGGCGGTGCTCAGCCAGGCGTTGATCAGCTTTGAGCCCCTGCAGCAACGGCTCGGCGATCACCTGGTGCAGTTGGGTTTGCTGAGTGAGGCCAACCTGCAGGCGCTGTTGGCGGAGCAGCAGAAGCAGCGCCGCTTGGGGCTGGAGGCTGTGAGGGCCGTCGTATGAGCAGCCGCTGCCCGCAGTCCGTCGGCTTGCTTGCGTTGCTGCTGGGGCTGTTGTCGCCAACACCGGCGCTGGCCTTCCCCAATCTGCTGCGTGATTGGCAGCGCTTCAGTGCTTATCCCCACCTGGCACGAGGCTCGCAGGCTCTTCAGCAGGGGCGCTTCAGCGAGGCGGAGCGTGAGGCTCGGCATGTGCTCAACCGGATCGATTCGAGTTCCCGCGAGGCTCGCCTGCTGCTTGCCCAGGCCTTCCTGGCGCAGCGCCGCCACGGTCCGGCCCTCGATGCACTGCAACCGCTGCCCACCGCCGCCCTGCGGCGGCAGATCCAGCTGAGTTGGCTCAATCAACCCTCGCCAACGCCCGCCTGGCGTGTGGAGCAATGGCTGCAGCAGAGCCGCTCCAGCCAAGACCGTGCGGCGTTGGCTACGGCCCATGCTGAGCAGCTGCGCCGCCGGTTTGGTGCTGCATCGGCCTGGCGTTGGCTCCGCTCCCGCGGGGGGGAGATCACCTATCGCAGCGGCCTGGCTGAACTCGCCCGCGACTGGCGGGCCGTGGTGGCCGAGCTGTCTCCTTTGGAACGCCTAGGCCGTGGACTCTCGCCGCTGCTTGCCAAGCGGCTCGCCTTGGCTCGTGCCAGCTTGAACCCTGCTGTGATGGCGGGGGGCGCACCGCAGGCCCAAGGTGCGGCGGCGGTGTGGCACAACCCACCAGAACCGGCTCCCACCCTGGATCAGCTCAGCTACCGGTTGATCGCCGCCGGTCGCCCCGCGGAAGCCCTGAACTTGTTGGAGCGGCGGCTGGGCCCAACGCTGGTGGCGGGCGCAGCGATCGAGGAGCCCTTGGCCAGCCGTTTGGTGAACCTCTACAGCCAGGTGCGTCCTCCTGAGGCGACCTGGCTGGAGCGGCTTGCTTCGCATTTGCCGAGGCAGCTGCGCGGCCAGCTTTACGAGCAGCTGGTGGATCGGGGCCTGTGTGATCGCATCCCCCGCTTGAGCCGCGATGCCGCCGGTTCCGCCTCTGCCGGGGAGTGGTTGGCTCGGGGTGAGTGCAGCATCACGCAACGACCCGGTGAGGCTGTGATCTATCTCGAGCGGGCGCTCGCTCAAGGGCGCAGCGATGGCCGCAGCCTGCTCGCTTTTGCCCTGGCAGCTAGCGGTGAGCCCGATCGGGCTTATCAGCTCTGGAGCGAATTGCCGCCATCGGAGCGCCACACCTCCGCAGTGCAGGCGGGGATGGCCCAGGTGGCACTGGAACTGGAGCGCCCGGAGCAGGCTGAAGCGCACTTGCGCGAGCTCTCCATGCCCGATCGGGATCAGTGGCGCCTCGGTGGGTTAATCGCCCAGGCCCGTGGTGATCTCAGCGAAGCACGCGTGCGCTTTGAGCACGTTCTGGCCACCAGCGAGGACGGCGCTGATTTTTATCAAGCCGGTTTGATCGCGCGTGCCCAGGGAGATCGTGCTCAGGCCCGCCGCTGGCTGCAGAGGGCGAAGGAATTGAGCCCAGGCCAGGGCGCCTATCTCAGTGATTACGGCTTCACCCTCAGTCAGGACCCCGATCGCCGCATTCGTGATCAGGCGGTGCCTGTGCTGCTGGAAGCGAGCCGTGTGAACCCATCCAATCCGGCCTTGGAAGCTGAGCTGGCCAATCGGTACCGCGAGCAGGGCAACCGAAGCGCTTCTCTGCAGCACCTGGGCCGCGCCATCGAGCTGGAACAGGACCCCTCGATTGCCACTGAACCGATCGACACACCAGCGCAGCGGCAACGCATTTATGGCCTCAAACGGAGCTACGAAAGCCTCGCCCGCAATGACAGCTGGCTGTTCAATCTCACGGTTGCCCCGGATGGTGCAGCCCAGACGGTGAATGAGGCTCTGATCAACGCCAACAACAACATGGTGGGCACAGCGATCTATGAACACCGCCTGCCCCTCGATGGACTCTTCGGCTACGGCCGCTTGATCAGCGCCAATGATGCGCTCAACAACCAAAACCAAACTGCCGGAGGCTTGGGACTGCGCTATGCCCCGATTCGAGGGGTCAACATGAACCTGTTCACCGAGGCCTATCAGGGCCAGCTCGGCCAGGCCAACACCAGTGACCTGTTGCTGCGCATCAACGGCTCACTGCTGGATCAGGGGCATTGGAATGCCGAATGGAAGGAGGACCGTCGCGCCTGGAATGAACGTTCCCTCTATCTCGATGCGGCCTGGTTTGTGAATCAGAACCAAACCCTCAGCCTGGCGCGCTTTAGCCAGGGACGAACCTGGCGGCTGGGCCAGGGATGGGCTCAAACGCTGAGCCCGTATGTGTTGGGGCAGTTTTCCCAACAGAACAGTCAGACCGACTTACGCATTGGCCTCGGCCTGCGCTGGCAGCTGTGGCTGCAGCAGGACCGGTTGCGCGCCTACCGCCGCAAGATCACGGCGCGTGCGGAACTGCAACAGTCGCTCGCCGGCGATCTCTATCGCAATGGCACCGGTGTGGTGCTCAGTCTTCAGGCCGATTTATGAGATCACCCAACGCCTGGTTGCATCGGTTTCTAAGGATCTTGCTCAGCGCCGGCATCCTGCTGAGCTCGCCTATGGCACTGCTTGCTGCCCAAACGGTTTTCTATCAGCCCCTCAATCGCGACAGCAGCCTGAGCACTGAACAGTGGCGTGGCATCTGGCAGCAGACGCGCGCCCAGGGCTACGACCTGGTGATTGTGCAGTGGAGCGCCTTCGGGGATGAGCGCTTCGATCAGAACAACTGGCTGCTCGAGAGCCTGATCGAAGCCCATCGCCAGGGGCTCAGCCTCGTGATCGGGCTGGCCGCTGATCCCGCCTATTTCCAGACCGTGCTCCAGGCCGGCTGGAAGGACAGCTTTGCCGGTTACTGGGCCACCCTGCAGCGGCAGTCATTGGCGCAGCAGCAACGGCTGCAGCCGCTGTTGGAGCAGAACCAACTTCCCGTGGAGGGTTGGTACCTACCGGCGGAACTCTCCGATCGTTTGTTTGCTGAACGCAAGCGACGCCAGCAAACGCGCGACCAACTGGTGCTGTTGGCTCAACGGTTAAACAGGCCGTTGCACGTGAGTGCTTACAGCAATGGCCAGCTTTCTCCGGAGGCCAACGCGCTTTGGTTGAGCAGCCTGGAGCAGGCTGGCCTGCAGGTGTGGTGGCAAGACGGCGAGGGCCTGCACGACCTTCCTGCCCCCGCACGCCAGGCTTATCTGCAGGCTTTGCCCTGTGCGATCGGGGTGGTGCGGGAGGCCTTTCGCCAGGTCTCGGCGCCTGGTGCTCCTTTCGCTGCGGTGCCCGCGCCACCGCAACCGCCCGTGCCCTGCCATCCCGACGCCGTGTTTGAACTGCGTTATTTGCCTTGGGCTCAGCAGTTGCTCACTCCTCGCTGAGCACCTGCAGCCGGTTGCCATCGCGACCCATCATCAGCACAGCCGCGCCGGGGCTGAGGGTTCGCTTGGGATCGAGATTGGTGGCGGCCCAGCTCTGGCCCTGCCAGCGCACACGTCCGCTCACCTCGCTGCCGTTGAAGCCGCTGATCACTGTGGCCTGTTCGCTGGCGCCGCTGGCTGGAATCGAGCGCTCCCTTCGCCGCGACCAGCGCTGCAGCAACACCAGGACCCCCGCTGTACTGCCGGCAAACAACAGCAGCTGCCCCAGCAGCGCCAACCCCGGCAGCAGGGCGGTGAGCACCGAGAGCACCAAGGCGGCCAGGGCAGCCGCCAGCAGCCCATCGAACTCCGCGCCGAGCCATTCGGCAGCCAGCAGGGCCAGGGCGAGCAGAAACCAGATCAGCGCAGCGGGAACCATCGCGTCGCCAGGGCGTGGGGGATGCGGATCTGCCCATGCTGCCTAGCTTGAAGCCAGCGCGCTCGCCTGTTTGCCTGTGGAAACCCTCTTCGGTCTGCCGGCCCTGGCGGTGATCGCCCTGTTGGGAATCAATGGCGTGAAGGTCACCAGCGGCGGCCAGTCGCGGCTGGTGGAGCGGCTCGGCAAATACGACCGCCAGCTGCAGCCAGGACTGTCGTTTGTGCTGCCGGTGGTGGAGCGGGTGGTGAGCCACGAATCGCTGAAGGAGCGGGTGCTGGATATCCCGCCGCAGCAGTGCATCACCCGCGACAACGTGGCGATCGAGGTGGATGCCGTTGTGTATTGGCAGCTGCTGGAGCACTCCCGCGCCTATTACGCCGTCGACAACCTCCAAGCGGCGATGGTGAACCTGGTGCTCACCCAGATCCGCGCCGAGATGGGCAAGCTCGATCTCGATCAAACCTTCACCACCCGCCAGGAGGTGAATGAGGCGCTGCTGCGCGAGCTGGATCAGGCCACCGATCCCTGGGGCGTGAAGGTGACCCGGGTGGAGCTCCGCGACATCCAGCCCTCCCGGGGCGTGCAGCAGGCGATGGAGCAGCAGATGACAGCCGAGCGTGAGAAGCGGGCGGCGATCCTGCGCTCTGAAGGCGAACGCGAAGCCCAGGTCAATGAGGCCCGCGGCCGTGCCGAAGCCTTGGTGCTGGATGCCAGGGCCAAGCAGGAAGCCCTGCTGCTGGAGGCCGAAGCCCAGGCCAAGCAGCAAACCCTGCTGGCCCAGGCCCATGCCGATGCCGCCACACGCTTGGCCGAAGCGCTCAAAACCAATCCCCAGGCGGCCGAGGCGATGCGGTTGCTGTTGGCCGGTGACTGGATGGCGATGGGCGAGCAGATGGCCCAGGCCCCTGGCGGCAGCGTGCTGATGGTGGATCCCCAGAGCCCTGCGGCGCTGCTCACGGCCCTGCGCGATCTGCAGAACGGCCAGAGCTGAGGCTCGCCGTTACTGCTGCCGCTCCTGCTGCGCCTGCCAGCGGGCGTAGAGGTCGGGGCGGCGCTGCTCGGTGCGCTGCTGCTGCTGGGCGAAGCGCCAGCGCGCAATGGCGCCGTGGTCACCGCTGCGCAGCACCTCGGGCACAGCCATGCCGCGAAAGTCGGCGGGCCTGGTGTAGTGGGGATGCTCCAGCAATCCGGCGCTGTGGCTCTCCTCCTCCAGTGAGGCGGCGGTGCCCACGGTGCCGGGCAGCAGCCGCACCACGCCGTTGATGATCACGGCTGCGGGCAGCTCGCCGCCGGTCAGTACGAAGTCGCCCAGGGAGATCTCCTCATCGGCCAGGCTGCGGATGCGCTCATCAAAGCCTTCGTAGTGGCCGCAGAGCAGCACCAGCTGCTCATAGGTGGTCGCCCAGCGGCGCAGGTCGACCTGTTGCAGCGGAGCCCCCTGGGGACTCATCAGCAGCACCCGCCTGCGCGGCAGCACCGGGATCGCTTCGAACGCCGCGAACACAGGTTCGGGCTTGAGCACCATGCCGGCCCCACCGCCATAGGGCTCATCGTCGACCTTGCGGTACTTGTCGGTGGCGAAGTCGCGCGGGTTGTGGGTGTGCAGCTGGGCGATGCCAGCGGCAAAGGCCCGCCCGATCACCCCCAGGCCCAGCAGCGGCGCCAGGGCTTCGGGCGCCAGGCTCACCACATCGAGGCGCATCGCGTCAGCTTGCGGGCCGGTTGACCCGGCGAATCTCTGAGCTGAAGCTGGCCTGCCCCGGGGTGCCATCGCTGCGGGTCTCGACCGTGGAGCGAAGGCGCAGGTTCGCCTTGGTGAACCAGATCTTCTCGCGCAGTTCTCCGGTTGCCGTGGCCACCACCAGCTCGAGGCTGCCATCGGGCCAGAGGGTCCAGCGGCCCTGTTCTGCAGCGGCGCCAGTGCCGCCGGACGCCTCGCTGCTGAACTGCCCGTCCGCTGCAAATAGAAGGGTCCGTCCAGCCTGGAGCGTTCCATCAAGCTTGGGGATCACCTGAATACCACCTGGCCCCCCCGCTGGCCCCGGCCCAGGATTGCCGGCTGGGTTGGCATCCAGGTAGTGCACCAGCAGCTCGCCGCGTTCGCTGCTGTGCCAGGCCTCGGCCTCTTCGTCGCCGCTGATCCCCAGCCTGAACTGGCTGCGCAGGCCCATCCACTCGCCGGCGCAGCAGCGCAGGAACGCCTCGATCGTCTGCGGAGGGAACGGGTCAGCTGCGGCTGACGGCACGGTTGGACTGGCTGCGGCGCTGTCGGTCATGGATGGGATTCTCTCAGTCGCCCCGGTAGCCCAGCTCGGCCAGGCGAGCGGCGCTGCGGCGCCAGCCCGGCACCACTTTCACAAATAGCTCCAGGTACACCGGCCCGTTGATCAGCTTCTGCATCTGGGCGCGGGCGCCGCTGCCGATCTGGCGCAGCATCTGGCCGCCCTTGCCGATCAGGATTCCCTTCTGGCTGCTGCGCTCCACGAGCACCGTGGCCAGCACGGCCGTGCGCGGGCCGTCGTCGACGATGCGCTCGATCTGCACCGCCACCGAGTGGGGCACCTCTTCGCGGGTCAGGCTCAGCACCTGCTCGCGGATCAGCTCGGCCAGCAGCAGCTGCTCGGGCTGATCGCTCACCGCATCGGGCGGGTACAGGTGCGGCCCCTCGGGCAGCTGGGCCGCCAGGGCCTGCACCAGGGCGCTGGTGCCGTCGCCACTCAGGGCGCTGACGGGGTGCAGCGGCCAGTCCAGGGGCTCGCGTTCGCCCTCGCCAGCCAGCAGCGCCCGGTAGCTGGCCGCCAGCTCGGCGGCCTGGGCCGGATCGACCAGATCGCACTTGTTGAGCGCCACCTGCACCGGCGCCTTGGTGCGGGCCAGCAGCTCAACGATGAAGCCATCGCCCCGGCCCGCCGGCTGGCTGCCGTCGACCAGCAGCAGCACCTGGTCCACCTCGCCGATGGCGCCGCGGGCGCTCTGCACCAGGCGCTCGCCCAGCAGATGGTGGGGTTTGTGAATGCCGGGCGTGTCGACCAGCACCAGCTGGGCCGTTGGTGTGGTCAGGATGGCCCGCAGCCGGTTGCGGGTGGTCTGGGCGACCGGCGAGGTGATCGCCACCTTCTCGCCCACCAGCTGGTTGAGCAGGGTGGATTTGCCCACGTTGGGCCGGCCCACCAGGGCCACAAAGCCCGAGCGAAAGCCCGGCGGGCTCTGGCCCAGTTGGAAGCCTGGCGTTGGCAGTGACGCGTCGGGGTTGGTTGGCTCCATAACCTCACCATGGCAGTTCAACGCCCGTTTGCATGACCGACGCCGCTTCTGTGCCCGCCAGCCCGCTTGAGCCCAGCTTCCAGCAGGCGATGGAGATCACCGCCCAGTGGCTGGGCCTCTGGGAGAACGGGGAGCTCAGCGACGAGGTGCTGGCCGATCGGGTGGCTGAGTTGGTGGCCAGCCGCGATGGGGCCCGGGGATTCTTCGTGGTCAGCCTGGCCGGCGATTGCCCGCTGATGGATCGCCTGCCCGAGCCGCTGGTGCTGCAACTGGCGGCGGCCGGGGAGGGGGTGGTGGATCTCAGTGCCCGCAACCTGGCGATGAGCACGGCCATGACCCTGCACCATCAGCGTGCTGGCGATGCGCAGCAGCAGGCCGCCTCGGAGCGGGTGGCGGTCCGCTGCACCGAGTTGCTGCGGCTGCTGCCGGGTGCGGCGGTCAAGCAGCGTCTCGAGATCCTGCTGGCCGCAGCGGTCCAGAACCAGGGCGAGGACGTGGCCTTTTTGGAGCGCTGGGGCTACGACGCCCAGCAAAAAGCCGCCATTGCGGCGGCTGTGGATGCTGTGGCTGAGTGAGCCAGCTCTTCAGTCGCGGCGGCCACCGCCCTGCAGGGCGATCACCAGGCGCAGGATGAAGATGAACAGGTTGATGTAGGTGAGGTACATGCCCAGGGCGCCGGCCAGGTACTGGTCGTCGTTATACATGCGGGGCATGGTGTAGAAGTCGACGAAGGCGGCTCCCACAAACAGCACGGTGCCGAAACCGGCGATCATCAACTCAAACGTGCCGCCCATGAACATCTGAGGCGCAAAGATGCCGCCAATGAACTGGACGACCATGGCGATCAGCAGGCCAACGATGCCCAGCCCCACCACACCAGTCAGGGCCTGACCGACGTTGTCGCTCATGCGGCGCCCCGTGATCGAGGCGATCACAAAGGTGATGCCGGTGGCCAGAGCGGCGGTGCCCACGGCACCGATGCCAGCGACGTCAGTCGCATAGTTCACAAGGCCGCTGAGGGTGAAGCCGGTGATCAGGCTGTAGGCCGCCAGCAGGGGCAGTGCCGTGCTGTTGTTGCCCTTGTTGGCCACGTTCTGGGCCACAAAGAACAGGATGAAGTTGCCGATCAGGGCCACCCAGAACAGCGGCATGAACAGCGGTGACTTGCTGGCGATCAGCGAGAGGCCACCCAGCACGCCACCGGCGGTGAGCACCATGCCGCCACCCACGTAGGGCAGGGCCTTGTTGACGACGTTGGGCCCCACCAGGGCGCTGCTTTGCGCCTCGCGGATGGCCTGTTGGAAATTGCTGCTGGCCGGCATGACGGTCCAGAGGGGGCGAACTGCGTCCATCCTGCCAGCGTTGAACAGGCTTTGCAGCGCTGGGTTTGCGCTTGGAGGTGTGGATCTCCCCCTAGCGGCCCGTCGGGCCGCGACGCTTGTCGCGTTCGGCGTAGGCGTTCACCAGTCGCTGCACTAGCGGGTGGCGCACCACGTCGGCGGCTGTGAGCCGGCAGATCGCCACGCCTTCGATGCCCTCGAGCACCTCGGCGGCTTCGTGCAGGCCGCTCATCACGCCGGGCGGCAGGTCGATCTGGGTGGGATCTCCGGTGACCACCATGCGCGAGTGCTCGCCCAGGCGGGTCAGCACCATGCGCATCTGGGCGGTGGTGGTGTTCTGGGCCTCATCGAGGATCACGAAGGCATCGGCCAGGGTGCGGCCCCGCATGTAGGCCAGTGGCGCGATCTCGATCACGCCTTTCTCAAGCAGGGCGGCCACTTTTTCGGCCCCCAGCAGCGCGTGCAGGGCGTCGTACAGCGGGCGGAGGTAGGGATCCACCTTCTGCTGCAGATCACCGGGCAGGAACCCCAGGCGCTCGCCGGCTTCGACCGCGGGCCTGGTCAGGATCAGTTTCTCGACCTTGCGCTCCTGCAACATGCGCACGGCCAGCACGGTCGCCAGAAACGTCTTGCCGGTGCCAGCAGGCCCCAGGGCGACGGTCAGGTCGTGGCGCTCCATCGCCTCGACATAGGCCTTCTGGCGCAGGGTGCGCGGCCGCAGCATCTTGCCGCTCTGGCTGCGGGCCAGCACCTGTTTGCCGAGTTGCTGGTGCTCCTCGCCGCGGCCGGTATCGAGGGCGGTCAGAGCGGTCTGCAGGTCAACAGCCCCGATGCTCTGGCCTTCGCTCCACAGCGGCCGCAGCAATTCGAGCACTGCAGCCGTGCGCTCGAGCTGGGAAGGCGTGCCGCGCAACTCCAGGTCGAGCCCTCGCAGCACCAACGAGGTGCCCGTGAGGGCTTCGAGGCGGCGCAGGGTCGACTCGGCTTCGCCGGCCAGGGCCAGGGCCGAGTCCGGATCGTCCAGCTTCAGGGTGAAGTCGGCCCCAGCCATGGGGGGCGAAATCAGGCTTCGGCTGCAGCCTCTTCGGCAGGTTCGGCCGCCGCAGCGGCAGCGGCTTCGGCAGCTTCCTTGGCTGCAGCGGCTTCAGCAGCCTTGGCTTCGGCAGCTTCCTTGGCCGCCTGCTTGGCAGCAGCCTCGCGAGCTTCGGCCTGCTTCTGCTTGCCAACCGTCTCGCCGGGGCGAACGGTCTTCTCGAGCAATCCGCCCTTCTCGAGCAGCGAACGCACGCTGTCGGTGGGCTGAGCACCCTGGCCCAGGCGATGGCGAATGGCCTCGGCGTCGAGGCGGGTCTCCTTGGTGCGGGGGTTGTAGAAGCCCAGCTCCTGGAGGGGGCGGCCATCGCGGCGCGATGTGCTGTTGGTGGCCACGAGGCGGAAGCTCGCTTCCCGCTTCTTACCGAACCGCTTCAGGCGGAGCTTGATCATTGTGGCCGTGCCGGTGGATGTCCGAAGGAAAAGTGTACCTTCCGGGGTCAGAGCTCCCCAAACCCCTTTTTCTTCTTGGCCGGTTTCGGGGCCTTGCGGGGGGCGCCATTGCCGCGGGGAGCCGGCCCCCCCATACCCGGCATTCCCGGAAAACCGCCGCCCATACCTGGCATTCCCGGCATCCCGGGCATGCCAGGCATCCCTCCGCCGCGGGTCATCTGCTGCATGAAGCCGCGCATCTTCTGAAAGTCGGCCAGCACCTTGTCAACGTCGGCGGCGTTGTGGCCGCTGCCGCTGGCGATGCGCCGGCGGCGCGAGGGGCTGGCGGCCAGAAGATCCGGATCCTGGCGCTCGGCCTCGGTCATCGAGCCGATCATCGCTTCGATCTTCTTGAGCTGCTGCTCGCCCTGCTTGAGCATGCCGTCATCGATCTTGTTCATGCCCGGGATCATTTTCATGAGCCCGCCCAGCGAGCCCATGCGCTTGATCAGGCGCATCTGCTGCACAAAGTCTGAAAAGTCGAACGAGGCTTCCTGCAGCTTGCGCTGC
>Ga0169931_10004376_pt1 | contig 21987 bp, 21 predicted proteins | sample Kivu_15m_20L_FD_129675 | JGI IMG/M metagenome (GOLD analysis project Ga0169931, IMG submission 129675) | Freshwater microbial communities from Lake Kivu, Western Province, Rwanda to study Microbial Dark Matter (Phase II) - Kivu_15m_20L... | ecosystem: Environmental > Aquatic > Freshwater > Lake...
AGCTTGCTGTAATTTTATCCTATATTTTCGTGACCTTCTTGCCTTTCGTGGCAGCTTGCTGTAATTTTATCCTATATTTTCATGGTCTTGGTGCCTTTCGTGGTAGCTTGCTGTAATTTTCTGAATCACAACCAATAAAGAACATGTTTTTTCTTTATGCAAATCTAAAGGCCGCCGCGGCGACATTTTATATCATCGTCGGTATAAAAGCACAAAAAAGGGCAACTTTCGTCACCCTTCTGAAAATATAATATTGAAATACGCTTAGTTTTTCGCTTGCGCTAAAGCCACCATTTCTTCATAAGACATACTCTTTTCAACTAGTGTAAAAGCAGTTTTAAAGTACTCTGTCAATTTTACTTCGGCTAATCTATCGTAAATATTGTTTAATTGTTCTCTTTTCTTCAAAAGGTCTGCCGCTGACTTTGTTAATTCTTCATCGTCTGGAGCAGGAATTCCATATTGCGCATAGTTGCTAGCAAGTAATTCTTTTGTGAACTCCAAAACTTCGCTGAATTCAACTTGGATATTGTTGTCACGGAAAATTTTAGTTTGAATCAATTGCCATTTTAAAGCCTTCAAATATCCTTCAAAATCTTTTTCAATTTCCTCAATGGTCACAGGCTTTTCCGATGACGCAACTATCCATTTCTTCAAAAATTCTTCCGGAAACGACATCTGCGTATTTTCTACTAAATGTTCATAACCTGCGCGAGTAAGTAAAGCATCACTATCTTTCGCAAACATGTTTGACAAATCTTCCTTGATTTTTGCTCTCATTTCCTCTTCGGAAGCAATCATTCCAGGGAAGTAAAGTTTATCAAATAATTCTTCGTTCAATTCAGCTAATTCCATTCTTTTTATGTCTGTAATTGTGAATTGGAAATTATCGTTGATAGATTCAAGTTCTTCTTCTTTCACGCCTAACAAACTCGCCATATCTTTTTGATCTTTTGCAACAGCGGTTGGGTCAAGTGGGAAAGTCTCGCCATTTTTCTTGCCAGCGAAAATAGTAACAGCTTCTGGTTTAGCTAGGAATTCAAGGGAAATAGTAGTTGCGTGACTGATTCCACCTTCTTTAACCGTACCGTCTTCATTGATAGCTTCAAATTTTCCAAGAACCATATCTTTTTCTCCAACTTCATCAGCAGAAATTAATTTCCCGTAACGACGACGTAAATCTTCAACTTGTTTGTTGATTAATTCATCATCAACATTTACCATCGGGTAATCTAAAGCAGTGTTGGCAATTGGAAGTTCAAATGAAGGTGCAAAACCAATTTCAAAAGAGAAAGAAAAATCTTCAGGATTATTAAAGTCTCCTGTACTGCCATTCTCCTCCTTAGCGATAGGTTGACCAAGTAAGTCTAGTTTATTTTCTTGAATGAAATTATTCAATGCATCATTCGTGATTTTGTTTAATTCTTCAGCAAGAACAGATTTTCCAACTTGTTTTTGGATTACTCCTAAAGGAACGTGACCTGGACGGAAACCAGGGATTTTAGCTGTTTTGCGGTATTTTTCAATGGAATTTTTAACTTTCGAAGCGTAATCTTCTTTTGTGATTTGTACTGTTAGTACGGCATTGAGGGCATCAATATCCTCGCGAAAAACATTCATTTTTTACGTATTTATAATTTTAAAATCTCGGTCTTAATCAAAACAAAAAAGGTCTCAATTCTTACGAACGAGACCTCTCAGTGCGGATGGAGGGACTCGAACCCGCACACCTCTCGGCACCAGATCCTAAGTCTGGCGTGTCTACCAATTTCACCACATCCGCTTTTATTTCAATTAATTCAACAAACACTTTAGTTTATTGATGAATTCGTTTGTTCCGAATTCGGGGTGCAAATATAGATAAGATTTTTAAAAGATAATGAAAATTGAAAAAATTTACTTTCGCTTTTCCTGCATACTCGAACGTATTTCCTTCATGAATTCTGAGGCATATACAAAACTTCCAATTTCAGGATTGTCGGTTGTAATAATTGTTTCACTATTTCCTTGCCACCATTTCTTTCCTTGGTGTATAAAAATGATGTTGTCACCAATTTCGATAACACTATTCATGTCGTGAGTGATGACAACAGTGGTAATGTTGTATTCAATCGTGATGTCTTTGATTAAGTTGTCAATGAGGATGGAAGTTTTCGGATCCAATCCTGAATTGGGTTCATCACAAAACAAGTATTTCGGATTCATGGAAATTGCGCGGGCAATACCAATTCTTTTTTGCATTCCACCACTACATTCGGAAGGGAAAAGTTTATTTCTACCTGTAAGATTTACACGTTCCAAACAAAAATCAACTCGTTTCTGACGTTCTGCTTTGGTCATTTTACTGAACATTTTCAATGGAAAACCTACATTTTCCTCAACCGTCATTGAATCGAAAAGTGCCGCTCCTTGAAAAAGCATTCCAATTTCTTGTCGGATTAAACTCCGTTCGTGTCGGTTCATTACGGTGAAATCCCGACCGTCGTAAAGTATTTGTCCGCTGTCTGCTTCATGTAAACCAACCATACACTTAGCTAAAACAGATTTTCCTTGTCCCGATTGACCTATAATTAAATTGACTTTTCCTTTATCGAATTGTGCATTGATATCAAATAGAACTTGATGATCTCCAAAGGTTTTATTTATGTCAACTACTTGAATCACAATAAAATCATTTGGGTTAAAAGGAAATTAGCGATAAGAATGGTAACGCTACTGCTCACTACTGCTTGCGTCGAAGCTTTTCCAACATCTAAGGAACCTCCTTTAACATAATAACCATAAAACGCAGAAACAGAAACAATTAAAAATCCGAAAACCACTGTTTTTGTCAATGCATAAGTAATATTGAATGGATCAAAGAACGCACGGATTCCAAGAACGTAAGTTTCGGTAGTGGAAAGATTAGAAACAACTAAAGCTAGCCAACCACCTGTCATACTTAAGGCCATGGAGAAAATTACGAGTATTGGAAAGAAAAAAACAGCGGCTAAAATTTTAGGAAGAACAAGGAAGTTCAAGGAATTCACACCCATAATTTCCAAAGCGTCGATTTGTTCCGTTACGCGCATCGTTCCAATTTCTGAGGCAATATTGGAACCCACTTTACCAGCTAAAATTAACGAAATGATGGTTGGTGAAAACTCAAGGATAGTACTTGACTGCGTTATATAACCAACGGTATAATCTGGAAGTAAAGGACTTGACATATTGGAAGCTGTTTGAAGGGAGATTACACCACCAATGAATCCAGACATCAGGGCAACAATCGGAAGAGAATTCATTCCTATACTTTGAAGCTCGTCCATGAATCTATCAAAAGACACACTCCACTTGTTTGGTTTCGTGAAAACCACTTTCAACATCAAGAAATACTTTCCGATTTTAGCTAACATGCGAGGGCTAAATTACACATTTTTGTTTCGAAACGATTGTGCATTAATTCATCAACCCTAAAGCCAATTTCATTCTAATCACTCTTTTGATGGATTCGTCGGCTTGTTGCTTGTATTTTTTGTCGCTTCTGTAAGCCGCTAAAATATCAGCATGTGCCTTTTGTGCATCAACGGGCATTAAAACGATATCGCAACCTGCACCAACTGCTTTTGCCGCAGATTGGGGAACACTTACAACTCCACCCATGTTCATTGCGTCAGTAACGATTAAGCCTTTAAAGCCCATTTTTTCACGTAGTAAATTGCGCACGATTTTTTCGGAACAAGTTGCGGGAAGTCCTTGTGTGTCAAACGTTTTATTGTTTTGAACAGCAATGTGTGCAACCATCACCGACAAAACACCATTGGAAATGAGTGGGGGATAGGTTTCAAGTTCTTTCAGGTCGCCGTCAATAACTTGTAGTGCTTTGTGTGTATCTCCTGAAACCAATCCATGACCAGGAAAATGTTTGGCAGTTGCGATAATATTATTGGATTGGGATACTTGGATAAATTTATCCGACCAAGGAATTAAGTTTTCAGGATTGGAACCAAAACCTCTATATCCAACTGTTTTATTGGGTGCAAAATCCACGACTGGTGCAAAATTGTAATTGATTCCAATGGCTTTAAGTTCGTCGGAAATGGTCTGTGCAACTTGTTCAACTTCCTCAATATTCGATATTTCACCCGCTTTTTTTACTGGAGTTGAACCTGTTATTTTCCGATTGACTAAACTAGGTTCGGCATCAGCACTGTATAGAAAAGGTAAATTCCCTTTTTTCTTATTCATTGCTTCGAACTGTTTAATCCATTCTGTGAATTCTTCTTTTGTTCCATTCAACATCAGTACTCCACCAATGATGCGGCTATTGATATGTTTTTCAATGGTTTGTTTGGTTTGCCCAAGACGCCCTACAGCTGGCATAACAAGTTGTGCTACTCGCGCCGTGTCATCCATTGAATTAAAAATGCGGTTTACTTCCTCATCAAGCGATTTATTTTCCCCAAGAAAATCGTTCAATGTAAATTTCACTTTCACAACCTCATTCCTAGCTGGATTTTTCATGGGTTTTTCAATGTTTTCCTTTTGAGGAGCTTGTGCACACGCAAAAAATGTAAGTGCCAATTGACAAATTAAGATTTGGGTTAGTTTCATTTTGTTCATTTCTGGTTCGAATTTAAGCAGCACAAGTCTTTACAATTTCAATGCCGAAAGAACTTTCCATAATTGATTTGTGGAAAACGGATGATTTCATTGTACAGTTTGGAAGCTTATTAAAAAATAAAGCTATATTTGCCCCATGATTTGCAACACTCACCATCATCATTTTAACTGGTCTCTAAACCGGGGGATGTGATGTTGGTGTAAACAATATTTCAACCCGTCTGGTTTTAGTACTAGACGGGTTTTTTGTTTTTAAACCAAATTGAATTTAAACTATGATTAGAATTGCTTTACAAAAATCTGGACGACTACTCGAAGACTCCTTGCGAATCCTAAAAGAAGCAGGGTTCAAAGTGGAATACAGCGGTGGACAACTCATTTCTCCGGTTGTCAATTTTCCAATGGAGGTGCTTTTTCTTCGCAATGCCGATATTCCGCGCTATATCGTTGATGGAGTGGTAGATGCGGGAATTATTGGTCAAAACCTGATTATCGAAGAACAAGCTGAATTGGAAACAATGTTACCGCTTAATTTTTCCAAATGCCGTGTTTCTTTAGCTGTTAAAAAGGACTCGACAATATCGAGCATAAAAGATTTTGACGGTAAACGAATTGCGACCTCTTATCCGAATACTGTAAAGTCTTATCTCGAAAAAAATGGTGTGTCCGCCGAAATTCACGAAATTTCTGGTTCGGTGGAAATTGCGCCTAATATCGGACTAGCTGATGGTATTTGTGATATAGTTTCTTCTGGTACAACTCTGTTTATGAATGGATTGAAGGAAATTGAAGTTCTGCATTATTCAGAAGCGATGCTCGTGAAATCTCCTAATTTGAGCAGTGAAAAACAAGCTATTCTCGATAAGGTGAAATTTAGGATGGAAACGGTTTTAAAAGGACGAAATTCTAAATATATTTTAATGAACGTTCCAAACGACTCCATCGAAAAAGTGAAATCGTTAATCCCTGGTATGAAAAGTCCAACAATTCTTCCTCTTGCCCAAGCGGGGTGGAGTTCGTTGCATTCTGTTATTTCAGATGAACAATTTTGGGATAAAATTGACGCGTTGAAATCCGCAGGTGCAGAAGGAATTTTGGTAGTTCCGATTGAAAAAATGGTTTTATAAGTTGAAAATGAAAACATACAAATTTCCCCCACAAGGTGATTGGATTAAAATTTTGCAACGTCCACAAGTTCCTCAAGCTGACTTGGACGGTTTGGTAAAATCATTTTTTGATGATATCCAAAATCAAGGTCAACAAGCTTTGAGTACTTATATTAATCGTTTCCAAGGTTTTAAGGGTACACAGTTTTTAGTAACTGAGGATGAATTAAAATCCGCCGAAACGGAAATATCAGACGAACTGAAATCGGCGATCAATCAGGCCTACCAAAATATCCACTTGTTTCATGCCTCTCAATCCGAAAAGGTTCAAAAAATCGAAACAATGCCTGGTGTCATTTGCTGGCGTAAATCGGTTGGTATTGAGAAAGTTGGTTTGTATATTCCCGGTGGAACCGCCCCACTTTTTTCCACCGTTTTAATGTTAGGGATTCCTGCAAAATTGGCTGGATGTAAGGAAGTTGTGCTTTGTTCACCTTGTGATTCTTCTGGGAAAATTCATCCTGCGATTCTCTATGCTGCTCAGTTGGTTGGTGTAGAGAAAATTTACAAAGTTGGAGGAATCCAAGCGATTGCTGCATTAACTTTAGGTACAACTGAAATACCAGCAGTTTATAAGATTTTTGGCCCTGGAAATCAATACGTAACCGCGGCAAAACAATACGCACAAAAGTTTAAAGTAGCGATAGATATGCCCGCAGGACCTTCAGAAGTGATGGTTGTAGCAGATGAAAGTGCTGTTCCCGCCTTTGTTGCTGCTGATTTATTGTCGCAAGCAGAACACGGTGTTGATTCTCAAGTGGTATTGGTGACCAACAGTGAAGATTTCATACAAAAAGTTGAGTTGGAACTGAGCAAGCAACTCGCCGTTTTACCCCGACAGTCAATTGCGAGTGAGGCATTAGAAAATGCTTTGATTTTGTTAGTTGAAGCTGTTGACTTTGAGAAAGTGATTAATGTTTATGCACCCGAACATTTAATCATTGCAACAGAAAACGTGAGTGAATTAGCTGAGAAGGTTGTCAATGCAGGCTCGGTATTTATAGGGAACTATACACCAGAAAGTGCTGGCGACTATGCGAGTGGAACCAATCACACTCTGCCAACAGATGGTTATGCACGGCAATATTCCGGTGTTTCGTTGGATTCTTTTGTGCGAAAAATCACATTTCAACAAATTTCTGAAGAAGGCATACAAAATTTGGGATCGACAGTTGAATTAATGGCGGAAGCAGAACAACTTTTTGCACACAAAAATGCAGTTACTTTAAGATTAAAATCACTAGAAAAATGAATTTCGAAAAGTTAATTCGACCAGAATTATTGGACATCAAACCTTATTCTTCGGCACGTGATGAGTTTGAGGGTGCGGCTGAAGTTTTCCTTGACGCCAATGAAAATCCGTTTGAAAATGGAATCAATCGCTATCCCGACCCTTTGCAACGAAATTTAAAAAATCGAATTGCAGGAATCAAAGGAATCTCCGCCGACCATATTCTACTTGGAAACGGTTCTGATGAATGCATTGATTTGTTGATTCGTTTGTTTTGTGTTCCAGGAAAAGATAAAATGTTGAGTTTGAGTCCTTCTTACGGAATGTATGCAGTAAGTGCAAAAATCAATAATGTTGGTTTCAACACCTATTTATTGGATGAAAATTTTGATTTTCAATCGGAAGAGTTGTTGGAAGCGGCTAAAGACACTAAAATCATTTGGCTTTGTTCACCAAACAATCCCAACGGTGCACTTTTGAAGAAGGAGAAAATTCAAGAAGTACTCGAAAAATTTCAAGGAATCGTTGTTTTGGACGAAGCCTATATCGATTTTTCTGGGGAAGAAAGTTGGATTAAAAAATTGGATCAATTTCAAAATTTGGTGGTTTTACAAACCTTTTCAAAGGCTTACGGAATGGCAGGTTTGCGACTAGGAATGTTGTTTACACATCCAAAATTGGTTACTTGGCTCAATAAAATTAAACCGCCTTACAACATCAGTAGTTTAACACAAGAACACGCTTTAGTTCAGTTAGAAAATCTTTCCGTTTACCAACAACAATTATTAGAATTAAATGAACAAAAGTCGCAATTACAATCCCGTTTAGTTGAACTTCCTATGGTCGAAAAAGTATTTCCTAGTGATGCTAATTTCTTATTAATTCGAGTAAAAAACGCTGATGAAATGTACCACTATTTAATAGAAAATGGAGTAGTAGTCCGCAATCGATCGACACAACCGCGTTGCGAAAATTGCCTCAGAATTACAATTGGAACCCCGGAGGAAAATGAACGTGTGATTGAGTTGTTTAATTTGAAAATGTTTTAATGTGCTAATGTGTTAATTTCTCAATGTGCTAATGTTTTAATGTGCTAATATGCTAATGTTTCAATGTGCTAATGTTTTAATGTGCTTCCGCCGCGGTGAACCCTCATTCCTCATTCCCTCATTCCCTCGTTTCTCATTTCTCATTCTCTCATAAAGTCCTAAAACCCCAAAAATGAAAAAAATCCTATTTATCGACCGAGATGGAACCCTAATACTGGAACCACCTGTAGATTATCAAGTTGACCGATTTGAAAAGCTTGTTTTTTATCCCCGCGTGTTCGCGGCACTTTCACGAATTGTGGAGCATCTTGACTTTGAGCTCGTTATGGTTACCAACCAAGATGGGCTCGGAACCGATGCATTTCCTTACCAAGATTTTATTGGTCCTCATAATTTGATGTTGCAAGCCTTTGAAAACGAAGGGATTAAATTTAAAGAAGTACTTATTGATAAAACGTTCCCACACGAAAACGCACCCACACGAAAACCAAAAACCGGGTTGCTTCAACATTACTTGAACGGCGATTACGATTTACAAAATTCCTTTGTGATTGGCGACCGTTTTACAGATGTGGAATTGGCGAAAAATTTGGGTGCAAAAGCCATTTTTATGGGTGACGATTCAACGCCTGGCAGCAGTGAGTCTTCTCTTTCTTATGAAGAAAAGAAAGAACTTATCGCCTTGCAAACCAAAGATTGGATGGAAATTTTTACTTTTTTACGGCTAGGACAAAGACGCGTAAAGCATCGCAGGAAAACAAGTGAAACAGATATTTCTTTGCTCTTAGATTTGGACGGTAGAGGAACATCCACTATTCACACGGGAATTCCTTTTTTCGACCACATGTTGGATCAAATTGCGCGACACGGACAACTTCATTTAGAACTGACGGTTCTTGGTGATTTGGAGGTGGATGAACACCACACAATTGAGGATACTGCACTTGCTTTGGGGGAGGCGTTTTCAACAGCTTTAGGGAATAAAGCTGGTTTACAACGCTATGGATTCTGTTTGCCAATGGATGATTGTTTAGCGCAAGTAGCAATTGATTTTAGTGGTCGTCCTTGGTTGGTTTGGGAGGCAGAATTTAAGCGTGAAATGATTGGAAAAATGCCAACTGAAATGTTTTTTCATTTTTTCAAATCGTTTGCAGACGCGGCTAAATGCAACTTGAATATTAAGGCGGAAGGACAAAACGAGCATCATAAAATTGAAAGCATATTCAAGGCCTTTGCGAAAGCAATTCAGCAGGCAAAACAACGAAACGGCGATAACAATATGTTACCATCAACTAAAGGAACTTTGTAAATGGAAATTGCAATAATTGATTACGGCGCGGGAAATGTTTTTTCTGTTCAGTCGGCTTTTGAAAGACTTGGCGTTCGAACCACGCTCACAGCTGATGCAGATAAATTGTTGTCGGCTGACGGAGTGATTTTCCCTGGTGTTGGACACGCAGCAGCTGCCATGCAACAACTTAAAGCGCAAAACCTGCATTTACTTATTCCTGAACTGAAAAAACCAGTTTTTGGTATCTGTTTAGGAATGCAGTTGTTGTGTGAAAAAACCGAGGAAGGAATGGTTGAAGGTTTAGGGGTTTTTGATAATGTTGTCGTTGAACGGTTTGTACACGCGCCTAAAATCCCACATATAGGTTGGAACAATCTAATGGAAAGTAGTGGGAGTTTGACTGAAATAAGTGGCGATGTGTATTTTGTTCATTCCTATTTTGCGCCTGTGAATTCGTACACCGTTGCCAAATGCACTTACGGCGAAACATTCAGCGCAGCACTTGAAAAGGACAATTTTCTCGCTTGTCAGTTTCATCCTGAAAAAAGTGGAGTTTTGGGAGAAGAAATTATTAAACGATTTTTAGCCAAATTATGAAAGTAATACCAGCAATTGATTTGATTAATGGTGAGTGTGTTCGGTTAACAAAAGGTGATTACGACACCAAAAAAGTCTATGATAAAAACCCTGTGGAAATGGTAAAACGTTTTCTTGATAAGGGTTTTGATCGCGTTCATGTGGTCGATTTGGACGGTGCAAAAGCTGGATTTCCCGTAAATGCGCCTACTATTGAACGTATGACAAAGGTAGATGGAGTGAGGTTGGATGTTGGAGGAGGTATCAAAACGGAAGAAGCGTTGAAAAACCTTTTTTCGATAGGGGTGGATTTGGTTACAATCGGAAGTTTGGCGGTGCAAAAACCAGAAATATTGAAAAATTGGTTGACTACCTATGGCGCCTCACATTTTATTTTGGGTGCTGATGTGAAAGGTGAACATATTGCGACTAACGGCTGGTTGACCACGAGCGAAATGACACTAAACTCCTTTATTGACCATTATTTTTCACTTGGAGTTCGACAATTTTTGTGCACTGATATTTCACGTGACGGAATGCTTCAAGGTCCGGCTATTGATTTGTATGTCAATATACTCAATCGATTTCCTGACCTATATCTTATTGCGAGTGGAGGAGTTTCCAACTTCGATGACCTAATGGAACTAAAGAATAAAAACATTCCCGCGGTTGTTGTCGGAAAAGCCTATTACGAGGGTAGAATTACCTTGGAGGAAATGGGTAATAATTTGATTTGATATTCCAATAATCGTTAACTTAGATATGATTTGAATATTAATGTGTAATGATTATCTAAGGAGTATGAAGGAGAATCAAACTTTGGAGTTTAAGCAATCTTGGCATGATGACCACCTTAAATGGATTTGCGGCTTTGCAAATGCAAACGGCGGAAAAATGATTATTGGAAGACAAGATAATGGGAAAATTATTGGTTTGGATAATGGTAAAAAATTACTCGAAGTTATTCCAAATAAGATTCGTGACTTAATGGGAATTATTTGTGAAGTACTATTAATTGAAAATGAATCACAGCATTTTATTGAGATTAGTGTTCCAGCATATTCAGTACCTGTTTCTTTAAGAGGTAGATATTACATGCGTTCTGGCTCCAATAACTATGAACTTACCGGAGTTGAATTGAATGAGTTTTTATTGAAACAACAAGGAAAATCTTGGGACGATATTGTTGAGGAGGGCGCAACTGTTGACGATATTGACAAGGCAAGTATAAAGAGATTTATTCAAGATAGTAAAGCAGTTGGGAGGCTACCTGATACTAATGGATTGAGCACCTTGCAGATGTTAGAGAAACTGAATTTGTCTGTCGGAACAAAGCTAAAAAGAGCAGCTATCATTTTATTTGGAAAGAAACCTTCAAGATTTTACCCGAATATGTATGTTAAAATTGGACGATTTGGCACGGACGGTTCTGATTTACTTTTTCATGAAATAGTTGAAGGCAATCTCATCCATTTGTTGCACGAAATCATAGGTCTTTTAGAATACAAATTTTTAACCAAGAGAATTTTATTTGAAGGAATACAAAGAATTGAATTGGAGATATACCCAAACCAAGCAATTCGTGAGATGTTATTAAATGCTTTGGTTCATCGTATTCAAATCGGCTCGCCAATACAAATCCGAATTTTTGACGAACAAATATCTATTTGGAATGAAGGAGGTTTGCCTAATGGATTGTCTATCGAGGATTTAAGCATAAACCATAATTCAAGACCAAGAAATCCAATTATTGCTAATGCTTGTTTTTTGGCTGGTTACATTGATACTTGGGGTAGAGGTACTCTGAAAATTATCAACTCATGCTTTGAAAATGGTTTGTCTGTTCCAACAATAATTGAAAAAAACGGAGGTGTCGAAGTAACTTTATTCTCAACAACACAATTACAAAAAGGTGGTCAAACTACCTCAGATTTAGGTGGTCAAACTCAAGCCAAAAAAGGTGGTCAAACTACTTCGCATTTAGGTGGTCAAACTCAAGCTGAAAAAGGTGGTCAAACTACTTCAGAATTAGGTGGTCAAACTCAAGTCAAAAAAGGTGGTCAAACTGCCTCAGATTTAGGTGGTCAAACTCAAGTCAAAAAAGGTGGTCAAACTGCCTCAGATTTAGGTGGTCAAACTAAAGCCAAAAAAGGTGGTCAAACTACCTCAGATTTAGGTGGTCAAACTAAAGTCAAAAAAGGTGGTCAAACTAATTCAGATTTAGGTGGTCAAACTCAAGTCAAAAAAGGTGGTCAAACTGCCTCAGATTTAGGTGGTCAAACTCAAGTCAAAAAAGGTGGTCAAACTGCCTCAGATTTAGGTGGTCAAACTCAAGCCAAAAAAGGTGGTCAAACTACCTCAGATTTAGGTGGTCAAACTAAAGCCAAAAAAGGTGGTCAAACTACCTCAGATTTAGGTGGTCAAACTCAAGTCAAAAAAGGTGGTCATACTATTACGGAATTAAGCTTGCAAACGAACTTGTCCCCGAGACAAATGACCATCCTAAATACTATTCACAGCAATCCAAGAATAACACGAAAAAAGCTAGCAGAGATTTTGGCAGTAAATGAATCTGCTATTCAGAAACATTTGAAAGCACTTGTAGATGCTGGTCGATTAAAGCGAATTGGCACCTTCAAAGGGAAATGGGTTATTGTGAAAAGGAAAAAATTCAAACTTAAAAAAAACAATGCTAAAAAAAAGAATCATACCCTGTCTCGATATTAAAAACGGCAGAACAGTGAAAGGAACAAATTTTGTCGGATTGCGTGATGCTGGAGACCCGATTGAATTGGCTCAAAAATATGCTTTACAAAACGCAGACGAACTTGTTTTTTTGGACATTTCTGCTACGGAAGAACGTAGGAAAACGCTGGTGGATTTGGTGAAACGTGTAGCGCAAGAGGTGAATATTCCGTTTACTGTTGGTGGTGGTATTCAGTCGGTTGAGGATGCCTACCAGTTACTCGTGAACGGCGCAGATAAAGTAAGTGTCAATTCTGCGGCAGTAAAAAATCCCAATCTATTGAATGAATTATCACAGCAATTTGGAAGCCAATGTGTTGTTTTGGCGGTTGATGCGAAATATGTGGACGGAGATTGGAAAGTATTTGTAGCTGGGGGAAAAATCCCAACTGAATTGAATTTATTTGATTGGGTGGAAGAAGCCGTTCAACGAGGAGCAGGGGAAATTTTGTTTACCTCCATGGATCATGATGGAACAAAAAATGGTTTTGCCATTCAACCTTTACAACAAGTTTGCGAAAGGGTAAATGTTCCGGTTATCGCATCGGGTGGCTGTGGCAAGATGGAGCATTTTGCGGAGGTTTTCCAAAATACAAATGTAGATGCTGCTCTTGCTGCAAGTATTTTTCATTACAACGAAGTAGCTATCCCCACTTTAAAAAATTACCTTCACCAACAAAATATCCCTGTAAGATGAAACAACCTGATTTTGATAAAGGAAATGGATTAATCGTTGCGATTGTTCAACACGCTGAAACATTACAAGTTTTAATGCAAGGTTTTATGGATAAAGCCGCCTTTGAAAAAACTTTAAAGGAGGAAAAAGTAACGTTTTTCTCACGTACCAAAAATCGTTTGTGGACCAAAGGAGAGGAAAGTGGTCATTTTTTGAATGTACAATCATTGGAATTGGATTGTGATTGCGATAGTTTGCTTATCAAAGCTTTGCCCGTTGGACCGACTTGTCACGAAGGAACTTCAACGTGTTGGGGAGAAGAAACTTCTACTTCTTTTGAGGTCATTGCGCGTTTAGAAAGAACCATTGCAGAACGATGGAAAAATGGCGATAAAGCAGATTCTTATGTTGCCCATCTCAGGGATAAAGGAACATCAAAAATTGCTCAGAAAGTAGGGGAGGAGGCAGTTGAATTGGTAATTGAAGCAATGAAAAACGATGAAGATTTATTTTTAAACGAAAGCGCCGATTTGCTTTTCCATTACCTTATTTTGCTTCATGCTCGTGGCTACAAATTAGACGCTGTGTTGCAAGTCTTAGCTAAAAGGGAGCGGTAAGGGATTTAAAATGTAAAAAAAAGCGACCCGAAGATCGCTTTCAAAAATAGATTCTTAAGTTTCTACTCAATTTTTTGGGCTTCAACACTTCCTCGTATCGTCAAAACAACTGGATCTCCTTGATCATTTGTGATTGTGATTGTTTTTGTAAAAGGACCTACTCGTTTGGTGTCGTAAGAAACACTGATTTTCCCTTTTTTTCCTGGTTCAACTGGTGCTTCCGGCTTTTCTGCTGCAGTGCAGCCACACGAGGTTTGAACATTAGTTACGGTAACGGGGCTTTTTGAGACATTTTTAAATTCAAAAATGAATAAATCTTTTGAATCATAAGGAATATTTTCACGAACGATTTCAGTTGTTTCGAATTTGATTGCTTCTTTTTTTTCTTCGGTTTGAGCTTGGACATAAGTTCCAGCAACGAGTGTCATTAGTAAAAATAATTTTCGCATAATTTTAAGTTTTAGGTTACAATGTTAATGCAATTCAAACACCTTTAAATTGCATTAACAAGAATTTCACAAAAAAGATGCCGTGTTTTGTTTATTTTCTACTAGGTCAGTATTTCGGGACTGTCATGAAAACACATTCATTTCTTTATTTTTGCCTCAAATAAACCATTTGCAACTCAATCTTCCTTTTCCTGATTTCTTGCATGCTGTTGGTGGCAAACTAATCGGCGATTTCGATAATTGTGTAATTCAAAGTGTTCACTATGATTCACGTAAAATTATTGACGGACAGCATGTTGCTTTTTTCGCGTTGAAAGGAGATTTTAGAGATGGTCATCATTTTATTGAAAACGCTTTTGATAAAGGGGTTCGGGTTTTTGTGGTAGAACATTTTGACAATAACTTCCCGAAAGATGCAAATTACATTGTTGTAGAAGATGTGTTGATTGCGCTTCAAAAATTAGCTTCCTTCCACCGAAATAAATTTTCATTTCCTGTATTAGCAATAACGGGCACAGCTGGTAAGACGAGTGTCAAAGAATGGATAAGTCATTTATTACCTTCGGATGTTCGTGTTATTCGAAGCCCGAAGAGTTTTAATTCTCAGCTCGGTGTTGCACTTTCTCTGTTAGAACTTCACCAACATTGTGATTTAGCCATTATTGAAGCAGCTATAACTGAGCCTGGTGAAATGGAACGTTTGGTGGAAATGATTCAACCTACTTATGGCGTTTTAACCAATGTATTAAGTGCTTCGAGGTCGAGATTTGAAACCATTGAAGCAAAAAACGAAGCCTATTGGGTACTTTTTAAAGAGGCTAAGTTGGTTTTTAAAGGAGAGAATTGTCCTACTACGCCCAGTCAATACGCAGCCATTCCGCAAAGAAATTGGACTCCAAATGATGAATGGGAAAGTTTGATTCCGTTTCCCGACCGAGTGAGTAGTGAAAATGCAAGAACGGCTATTTTGGCAGTTTCCAATTTGTTTACTTTGGACGAACAAAAAATCAGCTCTCTACCGCGTTTGGCGCTACGTTTGGAAACTTTTGACGGTATCCAAAATTCAATAATCATTAATGACACCTATTCCTTGGATTTAGAGGCTTTGCGTTCTTCGTTGGAGTACCATAAAATTATTGCTGGAGAACGAAAACGGGTGGTGATTGTTGGGTTGAGCGAAAATGCCTCGGCGTTAAAAAGTGACGTTGAGAATTTGGTAAAGACTTTTAAGCCTTCGGAAATGTTGGTTGAAGTTGATCCAGACTGGACGAAATTGAATATTCAGGATGCCGTTGTTTTGGTAAAAGGTTCACGTCTTTCTCACATGGAGCGTGTGGCTCACCAACTGCGTTTGAAGAAACATACCACAGAATTACATTTTGATTGGAGTGCTTTGAGAAATAACATTGGTTTTTTCAAATCCCAAATTCCAGCTACGACAAAAATGTTAGCCATGGTCAAAGCTCAGGCCTATGGTACAGGTTTGGAAAATATGGCAAAGCAGTTGGAAAGGTTTGGAGTTGATTATCTCGGGGTTGCTTATCCCGATGAAGGTGCAGAATTGCGACAAGCAGGAATTCAGTTGCCTATTTTAGTGATGAATGCAGCGCCGTCAGGATTTGATGTTTGTATGAAATACCATTTAATTCCCGCGGTTTATTCTTTTGGTCAATTAGACGAATTGCTCCGATTTTTAATTGGTGAGCAAGTCGAAAATTTCCCAATTCACATAAAAGTGGATACTGGAATGAAGCGTCTTGGCTTCGAAGAAAAAGAAATTCCAGCTTTAATAGCTCAAATCCAAGCACAACCCGAAATTTCCGTCCAAGGCTTGTATTCACATTTGGCAACTTCCGATTTAAAAGAAAATCCTTTTGCGAAAGAACAGATTGAACGTTTTCAGCACATAAAATCTGTTATGGAAACAAGTTTATCAAAGAAATTGGTTTGTCATCTTGCCAATTCTGAAGCAATAGTAAACTATCCTGAAGCTGCTTTTGATATGGTGAGATTAGGAATCGGAATGTACGGTGTTTCCAATCTTTTTGAGTCGCAATTATTGCCGGTTTTACGTTGGACAAGTCGTGTTTCCCAAGTTCGAACATTAGAAAAAGGAGAAAGTGTGGGTTACGGACAGCATTTTGTTGCGGATAAACCAACCCGAATCGCAACTATACCAGTGGGTTATGCGGATGGGTTTCGTAGGTCTTTGAGTAGGGGAGAAGGTGGAGTTTTTATCCAAGGAGTTTTTTGTCCGACAGTTGGAAATGTTTGTATGGACATGTCGATGGTTGAAATTGGAGAGTTAAAAGTTCAAGAAGGTGATGAGGTGGAAATTATAGGAGAACATCAAACTTTGGTGTCTTTAGCTCAAGCAATGGAAACGATTCCTTATGAGGTTCTTACGGGAATTTCAAAACGTGTACACAGAAGTTATACGGAGGAGGCTTAAATTCCATTATTGAATTAATTCTCGAAATATTTATTCAAATTAATGTCCGCCACCAGTACCGAAAAATAATTGATTTACAATAATATAAATCCCCATAACTAACACAAACCAACCAAAACCTTTCTTCAATTTGTTTCCATCCACTTTTTTGGATAAGGCACTGCCAACAAAAATCCCTACTACAGCCAATACGGTTACACTTCCAAGAAGCATCCAATCCATATTTCCGCCATTTGTGGAAACGTCTCCCGTAAAACCAATTAATGATTTTGCTGCAATAATTAATAAGGAAGTTCCTACCGCTTTTTTCATGGGCAATTTACTGAGCATAACGAGGGCTGGAATAATTAAAAATCCTCCACCAGCACCTACAAGTCCAGTCAAAACCCCGACAATCGAACCTTCCAAAAGAATCATTGGATAATTAAACTTTAACTGCTCTGGTTCATCGGGACAATCAACACATTTTTTTTCTCTAATCATTGAAACAGATGCAGCCACCATCAATATGGCAAACAACATCATCATTCCAATTGCTTTAGTGAAAACAAAACCACTAATTGTAAATAATTCATCTGGAATCGCAGGTACAAGAAGTTTCCTTGTTAAAAATACTGCCGCTATGGATGGAGCGCCAAAAACTAATGCCGTCTTTAAATCGACTAAACCTTCCTTATACTTTGGATAAACGCCAATCAAACTACTGAGACCTACAATGAAAAGCGAATAGGCCGTCGCCAAAATCGGATCAACATGAAATAAGTAAACCAAAACGGGTACAGTTAAAATAGAACCTCCTCCACCGATTAATCCAAGCGAAATTCCAATAAAAACAGCAGCGATGTAACCAAATATTTCCATGTTGTTAATTTAGGCTGCAAAGTTCAACATTGCTTTTCCAGTGAATTGTAATGAAAGTAACACAACCTGTGAACCGTCGAAGTTATACCTTTACCGTAAATACATCATGAAAAAGATTTGCTGCTTAAATGGTTCTGGATCAACTGACGGTTCAAACTTTAAGTTTTTGAAAGCCCTTACAAGCACTTTTAATCACAAATTTGACTTTCATATTTTTAATGACTTAAGCAAATTTCCATTATTTACTCCGACTCAATTACCCAATAATTACGTTGAAGAATTTCGTGCAAAGTTAACTGAATGTGAAGCGGTAATTATTTGTACGCCAGAATATTCCCACAATATCCCCGCTGTTCTAAAAAATGCTTTAGAATGGATTACAGCGTCGGGAGAATTAAATGAAAAACCGATTTTACCTATCACTTTTACTCCCCATTCTCCAAGAGGTGAACATGCTATGAAATCTTTGCTTCCCACACTTCAAGCATTAAATTCTCGAGTAGTATTGGAATTGCAACTATATCAAAATGAACAATCTTTCAAAGCCGGAAAACTTATTTTGAGCGAAGTTTCATTTGGAGTAATAAGTCAAGCTCTTGATTGGTTGTAGGTGTACTGATAAGTCAATTCTATGCACTGAATCTTGCTTTGAAAACTGAAAAGGGTTTTAATCAAGGTAACTAGTATCTGTCAAACTTTTTAAGAAGGAAAGTAGTTGTTTTTCCTCCGTTACACTCAAATTGAACGGTTTGATAATAGATGACTTTAAAGGATGAGCTTCACCACCTTTTTGGTAATGTGCCAGAACTTCTTTCAATGTTTTAAAACTTCCATCGTGCATATAAGGAAAAGTCAATTCGATGTTTCGCAAGGTTGGAATTTTAAAAAAACCGATTTCCGAAGAATCATTGTTGATACGAAAACGACCTTTATCCGCTCCAAAATCTAAGTATAAACCATTGTTTGCTGCAACATGAGAGGTGAAATGTGGAGCAGGATGACAGCTTGTGCAATACAATTTCTTTGAAAAGATTTCCCAACCTTTTTTGGCATCTGCTGAAATAGCTTTTTTGTTCCCCCGTTGATATTGGTCAAATGGACTATTCATCGAAACAAGTGAACGTTCAAAAGCAGCTATACTTCTTGTCAAAACATAAGCATCAAAGTCGCGACCATAAATTTTTTGTGCTGCATTTTGGTATTCGGGAATTTTTCGCAATTCTGGAATCAAAACTTTCATATTGTGTCCCATTTCCACTTTTTCTTGAATAGGAACAATGACTTGTAGTTCTAAGGTTTTGAGGTGTGCATCAAACATCGCTGTTTTAAGGAAACCACTGTTCAATAGGGTTGGAGCATTTCGTTCGGAAAGTTGACCGTTTATTCCAACGCTTTTTGGCAATTGATCTGTAAATGCTTTACTTGGATTGTGGCAAGTTGCACACGAAATTGTACCATCCTTGGATAATCGTTTATCAAAAAACAACGCTTTTCCAAGTGCAATTTTCTCGGCTGTTGTTGGATTTTCTTCTGGAAAAGGAACTTGTACAGTAGCATTAAAATCAACTTCTTGCCATTGCTTACACCGAAACGAAAGTGGTAAGATGGCAACACAAATTAACCCTATTGTTGCCCATTGATTCATTACGGAATGAAAATTTTGGAGGTTTGAACGAGATTCCCTTCCGACCATTTAATCACATAAACACCACTCGGAAATTTTTGAGTCGAAAGCTGGAAATTTTTCTCAGAAATTTTTTCAGAAACAAGCACTCTGCCCTGTAAATCAAGTAATTCGATTTTACTTGGGATCTTAGAAACTTGAACGTTTAAAATGTTTTTAGTCAACCAAAATTTAAACTTTTCATCCGTTAATTTGCTTGTTGTAGCCAAAGCGTCTGCAGTAAATACTTGTTCGTTTACAGCATTTTGTAAAATGGTACGATTAACCCCCATTTCTCCGTGAGCAACTCCAATGGTTTGAAAATCAATGTTTTTTACCCATCTATCCACATTACAATCAAGGAATAAATCCAATTGATTTTCACCAAAAGCAGTTGAAGGTACCACCATACTTACAAACTGTTGATTGGAATTTCCAAGGTTGTGAAGCTCGAAATAACTATCTGCTATTCCTGAATTCTCATTTTCACCCCAACCACCAATAATCATGTGCATGTAACCAAATTGCCAACCCCAATACATCGTTGGTGATTGGAAACTTAAGGGATGAGAATCGGGATACAAGGAAATGTCTTGTGCTTTTGAACCGCTTTGAATGTTGTAAGGTTTTGGTACCCCAACCGTAAAACGAATTGAATCAATTTGTTGTACATTCAAATTGCCAATGTAAAAAGTGAAATTTTCAGGTTCAGCAAGAAAAATGTGATCGGGAAATTCAACAACTTCTCCATTATGGAAAATGGAAATATCACTCACGTAATAATCGAAATGGTCAAGCTTGATTTTTTTTCCGTTCCAAGCTGTGTAATCCGTTTGAAGTTGTAGGTTTTGTCCGTTAAATTTTGGCTGAATGTGCAAGTAAACTTGTTTTTGAGCCACAGAAACAAGAGCGAAACAAATAAGAATCCAACTTATAGTCAATTTCATTTTCTTGCGATATATAGAATTTCAGTTTTTTGTAAACGATACCTTTCGATGTCTTCTGCGCTTAATTTGTCGTGCATGTTGAATGTTTCCACCGTAAATCCTGCTTTTTCCAACCACTGTGGGTAGTCAGCTCCAAAAAGGCGAACATGGTCTTTTTGCCAAAAGTGTTTCTCGCGGTCTTCAGGCGTAACAATACTTGGGTCTTCGTAAGTTGTTGAGCGACTAAAATCTTGCGGTACTTGCATAATTGCCCAGCCTCCTTTTTTCATAACACGACATAATTCTTGCATACAACGTATAGGGTCGTCAACATGTTCCATCACGTGATTACAAAAAACCACATCAAAACGATTGTCTTCCAACGGAATGTCATGAAGGTCGAAATGTAAATCAGCAATAGGGGAAACCAAATCACCAGTGAGGTATTTCAGGTTTTTTTGTGCTTTAAATTGATCGATAAAGCATTGTTCAGGCGCAATATGTAGTACCTCCAAATTTGATGCGGTGAAAAATGAACTGTGATTTTTCAAATATAGCCACATTAAACGATGGCGTTCGAGTGTTAAATCGTAGGGACAAAGCACATTTTCGCGATGGGCAATGTCTGAACCGTAAGACAAGAATTTAGAAAATGACTTTTCACAAACCGGGCATTCAACCTTGTTTCCACGGTATAGCATAGGTGCGAAAATGCGGAAAACGTAACTCAAACGAATTAAAAGTGGTCGCGGTAAGCGATTCAAAAGGAATTTGTACAATTTTTTCACGCGTCGAAGATAGTCTTTCTGTGAAGTTTTAATAAAATCTACAATTGTTTTAATGCACTGATAGTTGCACTTGGATTTTCTGAATTGAATACAAAACTTCCAGCAACAAGCGCGTCAACCCCAGCATCAGTAAGCAATTTTCCCGTTTCAAGGTTTACACCACCGTCCACTTCAATCAATGTATTGGCTTGTTTTTCGGTGATTAAGTTTTTCAATTTCGCTACTTTTTCTACCGCAGAGGGTATGAATTTTTGTCCTCCAAAACCCGGGTTCACCGACATAATCAAGACCAAATCCAAGTCTGAAATTACTTCCTCTAAAACAGAAACAGGTGTGTGTGGATTTAAAGCAACTCCAGCCTTCATCCCAGCTTCTTTGATTGCGTGAATTGTTCGGTGAAGGTGGGTACAAGCCTCGTAGTGAACTGTCAATATATCTGCACCAGATTTTTTAAACGCTGTTATGTATTGGTCAGGATTGGCAATCATTAAATGCACATCAAGTACCTTGTTCGTGTGTTTTTTTATGGCTTCTAAAACTGGAAAACCAAACGAAATATTCGGCACAAAAACACCGTCCATCACATCAATATGAATCCATTGTGCTTCGGAGGAATCTAGCATTTTTACATCTCTTTCAATATTTCCGAAATCACAAGAAAGAACGGAGGGAGAAACTATCATATTATTTTTTTGAGGACAAAGGTAGTTATTGAGGGTGGGACTTTGGGACTCCGCCGCGGAAAGACGTTAGGATGTTTAGATTTTAAGACTCCGCAGCGGCGGAAGGATTTTAGGACGTTAAGATTTTAAGACTTTAGGACCTCGCCGAGGCAGAGAGAAATGGGAGAATGAGAGAATTTGAAAATGAGGGAATGAGAGAATTTGAAAATGAG
>Ga0169931_10004377_pt1 | contig 21982 bp, 20 predicted proteins | sample Kivu_15m_20L_FD_129675 | JGI IMG/M metagenome (GOLD analysis project Ga0169931, IMG submission 129675) | Freshwater microbial communities from Lake Kivu, Western Province, Rwanda to study Microbial Dark Matter (Phase II) - Kivu_15m_20L... | ecosystem: Environmental > Aquatic > Freshwater > Lake...
ATAATAAAAGCTTAAATGGTGATGAATCGATCATGATTAAAATAATATATTGTTATCACCACAAATGGACACCGATCTGCTATACCCTGCCTACCAAGACCAGAAGGATTCACACAAACTCAAAAGACTTGTGCCCACTCCCAACTCCTACTTCATGGACGTACGATGTGGAGGATGCGACGAAATTGCCACTGTCTTCAGCCACGCCCAGGTTGTTGTCGCCTGCAACAACTGCAAGAACATTCTGAGCAAGCCCACCGGAGGAAAGTGCAAACTCACTGAAGGCAGCGCCTTTAAAGTTAAAGCTTGACTGATGTTATCAATGAAATTCAATCACTTAAAAGCATCACAAAAGGTTAGCTCTTAATAAGAATTTCTAGAATTATCAGATATTTTTTGCTATTCAGATTTGACTTTGAATGTAAATTTTATCAATTTTAGTACAAGATGACAAAAATATCAGCATGAACTTATATGAATAATAATTGAGGCCTTATCATTGAGCTTCACTACCGACCTGCATTTCTAATTAAGCTATGCGTCTCTGTAATCCAAGTAGCTGCTGTTGAAGTGCCGTTTTTTATCCTTTAAGAGAAGTTATCTGCTGCTGTATGCGGCTATTTTCTGCCTTTTGGAAATTGAAGTGTCTTTTCCTGAATCATAAAAAAATTACATTTACTCTTCAATACGAACTAGCTAGTTAGACAAACTTTTTTTGACATCAGCAGTTTTCATAGTTAAAACTGATTCCAAAGTATCTTTTTAGCTTCTAAGAATCTGCACTTCCTTTTTGTGATTGTTAAGCTCATTTGAAATGTTCTTGATTTGTTGCTACCTAAACGAAAAATTACCTACAAAGTTTGCAGCTTTCCCTTGAGCGAAGCAGGATTAGAGCCGAAGCTATTGCCTGTGTCGTTCATCAATAAAACTAATTATTTATTTATCACTAAAATCACATAAATATCTTTTTAACAATCAGGTAGAAAAAGCAAAATTTTTCATATTTTAGTAAAAACGCAAGAATAGTAGTAAAAACAATCACTGATACTTGCTACGAAGATAATTCGCTAGAATTCCCTATCGACTTTTTGACTACTAGTATTTTTTTGTTTATCCCTTGAGCTTATTCCAAAATTGTTAGTTTTTGCGGTCATCCTAAACACCATAGTGATCTCGATATACATTTTATCGAGGAATTTCCTGCATTGGTCTTCTTCTTTCACTAAATGTGTTCTAAGCTTATTTTTCTTAGTAAATTTTATTGTTAAAAATTGAGTTTTTTTGCAGCCCTTCATAATATTTTTGCTACTATCGATACAAGTAATCCTCATCTTTTGTTAGCTATCTTACAGGAGTTGAAAAATTGTTTGATTATGGACTTTTTTAAGCAATATTTCTAAGAGAAGGATGAATGTTGCGTGTTACTTTATTTTAAGCAACTATAACCGGGCGTCGATCCTGAATGTTTAAATGTCTTCTTGAAGGACTGTCATATATATGAGGTTTTTCTGATTATTTGTCTACTCTTGTAGGGTCATGCACATAATTTCTCCTAGCAGGATTTCTGAAATCATTTTCTGTTATAGAATTTGTAGCATTTTCCTCTCTTATCATATAGTGAGTGTCTTATCTTTCAGGATTTCGATTTATTTTCTAAACTTTTTAGTTAGGTTATGTTTGATTAGTATTTATCTATCGGTATTTTTACTATTTTTAGAAAGATAAAGGTTTGCATAGCATTTGCAGCCAAAATAGTATCGAAAATAAAAATTATGCAATAGAAAGAGCTAGAAGTATTATCAAAGCTGTAGTGTTAAAAGTTGCTGTGCAGTTTGGCAAATCTAAAATCCATGAGATAAAATAAGATACTGGTGGTACATTTGACCAGATTAGAACGCTAGAAAGGATTAGCATAGGTATTTTTACTGATAATGAGACATCTTCAGGGGTTGAACATCTTTTGCAAATCCATCTAATTGTGAAAAAAAGCAGCAAAATTGATACAGTAAGGCTAACTAAATTAGAGATGAAGATGGCCTTGTGCATAAGCAATAGCTTTTATGGAGTATACTTCTAGTTCAAGTAAATATTATTGCACGTTGTTACAGACAGAGGTAAGTTATTGTCTATTCCGCTAAATCCTTAGAATAAAAGTATGACCAAAAAGGCAGTAGAAACACCTGTGATGATTAAGTTATTTGCTAGCAATAAGAAAAGTCCACATTTGCTTGTGCTCGCATTCGTTAGCTCTGGCATTTAAGTTTATAAACTAATCATTTGACGGCTTATAAAAAGCTTTGATCATTATAGACGACAATCATATTGATTTATATTTAAAATGCTTGAGCTCGAATTCAGCTCAAAAGAAATAAAATTTTAATACGAATCCAAAAAGCATCTGAATAGTACTATAACTGTCACTAACACTACCAACATAGTCGCCTACTTTAAAGTCAGTTTTACTTTATTAAGTTTAAGCTCACACGTCCTAAATACTATTTGCTAAAACCTGACAAAGGCTTCCTATAGCCAAAACAGACGATCTCAATCGACATTACATTGCATAGTGACGTAGTTATGAAGAAAAGAAGGGAGTAAACGATGCTGAGCAAGATAAGGTTAAGTGCTTTTACAAATTCGTCGGAAAAACTCACAACGAACCCAGTTCTGGGTGGGAAAAAGATGAGCTCGAAACCTACAATGTCCGCATGCTGATTGAAATCAAAGGTCTTCCTGAAGAGTTAAGAAAAGAGGGAGATTAAATGAAATACTCTTAAGTCAAAAGTTTAGCAAGATCTAAATTTGACAGCAACAATGGACCATCGAACATTCTTCAGAGCAGTATAAAAGAAAAGGAAAACAAAGTGGTACTTTCATAAGTATTTAGAGCAATCTATATAATCAAATCGATTCGTTAAGAAGCGGCCAAAGATCACGAATCGAATCATTTTCTTGGGAATACATAGCTGCAGCAGTTGGAGGACTTGTAATCGGTCTAATATCTTCAGTATGGATTTGAAAATGATTTGTTTCTATTTATTTAATCTATCTTTTTTTAATTATTTAAATGTAAGTTTTCAAGTTTAATTTTCTCAATTACTATTGAGTGTTTGAGCCTCGATTGAATGTATAATGGTTAAATGGGTTGTGCACCCTTACCCAAGAAAAACTAGGACATCGCTCGAGTAAACGCTGAACCTACTCGGAAATAAATACCAACAGCTACAGTCTTACAAACTGTTTAAAATTTTAATATGACGAAAAGCAAGTTTTAGGAGATAAGCAGTCTTGATGTCCATATAAAATAGTAACGGCAGGAGAAAATTTACATAGAAAAAATGGACTTTCACAATAAAGTGCATGCCGAATGATCATATGTTTAGTATTTTGAATCTTGATTAGATAATCATTAAAATTCTTTACTATTTTTTATACTATGGACAATCAATCGATTATTGTTTAAACATTTCAAGGAAATTTCAGATAGCTCTATTTGAATGTATTGCACTTATATAATATGAATAACTCAAATCAAGACATAAAAGCAAAGGCATTCAAAGTCATTATAGTAGGTCCACAAGCTGTAGGCAAGAGCTCGATCTTATTTCGCCTTAGCTAAAGCAAATTCAATAGTGCCTATCTATCAACTATTGGAATTGACTTCAAAACATACAACATATAGATAGAGATGAATGTGTACTCGCTTCAAATTTGGGATACGGCTGGACAGTAAAAGTTCAGGGCGCTCACAGGAACATACTACAAAGGTTCACAAGGCTGTGTTTGCGTATTTGATTTGTCAGACCCTTCCTCTCTCTAAAAATGCGAGTACTACATCAACAAAGCCTTGGACTAAAACATCCCTAAAAGCTGCATTTACCTTGTAGGAAACAAAAAAGATTTAACTAAAGATGCACAAATTTAATAGGGAAGAGATTTTGCAACAAAGTACTAAATAAATTATGAATAATGTTCTGCATATGATGGCTCTAATGTTACTGATATCTTTGAAGCGCTAGGCAGAAAATTAGTAGCTTTTTATGGATCTTAAATCGTAGAAGAAGGTGAAGAACTTAAGCCTAAAGTTAATATCAAGTAAGGCAAAAGAAACTGTTGCGGAGGCTGAAAGATAACTGATTGTTTGTTCTTACTAATTTATTTCATAAATCTTAATAGCTAATATGTTTGGTCATTAAAGCTAGACTATTTTACTAAATTAAAGCAACTAGTAACTTTAAATAAGTCTAAGACTCACAAATCATTTGTCTGCAAAGGGTTCTATTTTTGCTTGATTAAGGTCCTAAATCACTCTATCTTTACCTTTTGGAAAATATTTAATCTTCGCAAAACTCGTGAATGAAGATAGCATTTCCAAGCCTGAATGTGATAATAGGCGTAATTTCTGAAATTCGCTAACTGCCAGGCCATCGTACGATGATTTTTTACTAGAGTTCCGAAAACGGCTAAATATCTCATAACTTACTCAGCGAAACTATTCCGTTCGTGAAGTTGTATTTTGCCATCTTTTACGCAGGAAAAGATTCAATTAGGGCTTTGGGAAGTTAGGATTCAGCGACCATGACTGAAGGAGAGTTGTGGACATGCTTCTTAGAATCAATCAGTTCCTAAATAACAAAAAAGATACAGAGAAAAATATTTTTCCGAGCTGCTGTTAAAAACGGTCCTCGAAAGAAAGTCCAAAGTAAATAGTGAACTGGTTATCTTTATTGTTATTTTTGTACTTTCAAAAGCGAGCCATACTTTTTATTTTTTGTCGGCTTTGAAGAAGAAGCTAAAATTAGGGACTTGTTGATTGCCCTTTTGCTGAGCGTTGATCTTGACAGCTTCAAGCATTATCTCAAAGGAGGACGCTAGGAAATGTCTTTTGATGGAAGCTAGACGTTTGCTGAGCATTTCGATGAGTGGATCCAACTTCTTTTTACCAGTCAGCACTCCTACTTCCTAAGGCACCACGAAGGTCTGATTGATTTTTTAGAAACCCGCTGCGTTAATAACTATTTCCAAAGCATTTTCATTATCATGCTGTGTAATTTTAATGCCAAAATCTGCATTTATCATGACGTACTGTGGTAGTAAGTTTTAGCAAAATACTGCGAGATGAAGCTCCAAACATTGTTGAGGTCCACAAAGTAAAAATAGAGCACTACTTTGTCTTTAGAAGCTATTATTTTGTACCGAACTGTATCGGTATCCTGGCAGAAAAATAGTTAGGAATCGTCAGGATCAGTGTTTAGAATAAAAGAGAAGTTGAAAGCCTTTTTGCATTGTTAGTATAGGGCTTTATTGAAGGTGCCGATGTTCATCAAGTTACGCCCAAAGATACAAATCTAAATTATAAACCAACTTATTAAAAATTCAGAAGATCATCAAAAATTTGATAAAAAGGAACTTTTCTCTTAAATGAGTGTTTGATCAAAATATTTTTATTTTTATGGCTATACTTGGAATCGTGTTTGCCTCAGACACGTTTGAAAATAGCAATTATTATACAAACAACATTGAATGGGATTCCGACTCTTGCACTTCCTTGAGCCAGCCATCAGAATCTTCCCGACAATCGACAGGCCTATCCGCTTCGTAAGCAACAAAGAAAAACTTTTGTACACGGCAATAACACTCTTTATCTATTTGGTCTGTTGTCAAATACCTATATACGGGGTTCTGCGTTCTGAAGGTAGCGATCCCTTTTATTGGATGCGAGTCATCCTGGCTTCTAACAAAGGAACTTTGATGGAGCTTGGACTCTCTCCGGTCATATCTGCAGGATGGATTCTTCAATTACTTATCGGCACACATATCATCAGTCTTGACATGCACGATCCCTAAGATGTAAAGCTCTACGAAGGTGGCCAAAAACTACTAGGCATGATAATAGCTTTTGGTGAAGCCTTCGCTTATACATACTCTGGCGCCTATGGATACGTGTCTGATATTGGAGCAGGAAATGCTATGCTGATCATTTTGCAGCTCACAGCATCAGGTTTCATCGTTATCTTGCTAGACGACATGCTCCAGAAAGGATATGGAATGGGATCAGGTATATCTTTATTTATTGCTGTAAATATCTCAGAAAATATCATTTGGAGGTCACTCAGTCCTATCACTATCAAGTCATAGTACGGTACAGAGTTCGAAGGATCATTAATTGCTCTTATTCATCTTTTGCTTACCAAACCCAACAAAGGGTCAGCAATCTACCAGGCATTCTATCGAGCCTCGAGTCCCAACATATCTAACTTGCTAGCTACAATATTCATTTTCTTTTTAGTCATATACTTGCAAGGCTTTAGAGTGGAAGTGAAGTTAGTTCATAAAAAGGTAGGAGGCGTGAAATCAAGTTTTCCAGTGAAACTTTTCTACACATCGAACATAAGTGTTATTTTTCAGTCAGCTCTCGTCTCCAACATGTACTATCTTTCACAAATACTCTTCCGTCGATTCAAGGGTTCTTGGTGGATCGGTTTTGTGGGCAGTTGGCAGGAAGTAGAGGGTGGCAGCATACCTATAGGTGGCCTAGCTTATTGGATATCACCGCCTAGGGATTTCTATGGTTTTATAACTGAGCCGGCCCATAGTTTGATATACATTACATTCATGATGGTTAGCTGTGCTTTCTTCTCCAGGTAATCTTCAGTTTATCTAGATTTTGGCTTTAAATTTCTAAATAGTCGGCTTATGATGTGGCGAAAAAGCTAAAAAAAGAAGGAATGATCGTCGCAGGGTATCAGGAGTCCTCAACTATTCAAGTTCTTAATAAATACATTCCGACTGCAGCCTACCTTGGTGGCATGCTGATCGGTCTCATCTCTATTTTTTCAGACCTAATGGGGGCTATCGGCTCTGGTACTGGAATTCTGCTAGCCGTATCAATTATTTACGGCTACTATTAAAAGTTAGTAAAGGAAAAAAAGAGAAATCAAAAGTAAGAAGTTTTGTGATCTCAACATACAATTCTTTCAATTTTAATTCTATTTTATAAAAAAGCATAAATATTTTTAGATTTCATTAAATTTTAACAATTTTTCGCAAAAAATTAATCCGACTAAAAAATGATAAAAAATTATAATTACATCAAAAAATCATTTAATTTTTGCGAATGTGAGTGAGCTGTCTTTCCTTTTCTATTTACTTTCGAATGTTGTCTTTTTCCATTTTGTTACTTTACATGGCTATTTGCCCGTAAAAAGCTTCTCCCCAAGGATGCTTAATAAACACGTTGTCTAGATTGATTGAGGTTTTCTACTATTTTGGCCTGTGCTTGAGCGTATTGGCATTAAAAGTCCCTAAATAAAAGGACAAATACCAAGTATGATGCAGTTAAGACTCTTCTCGCACTATTAAATGGTCAGAAAGGTTTGTTATTCAACAGAATCGTCATCTCCATTCTCTATTTTTACTTCGCTTTTAATGTTAGGCAAGTAAGACAAAATTTATTCTTCCTTTTTGACTTAAACTTAACTCTTTATTTTTTATATTGAACGTTTAGGCTATTCCCAATCCTATAAGTCAGCCAGATCATCTTCATACTCAGGTGGATTCTATTATTTTTTTTCAATTTTTTCAGAGCTACGATGCTTTGGCAAAATCGATATGTACTCATCATTTTTATCTTCGTGCTCTATTTTAAGTTGCGCCTTCGGATGTATGTTATCTTCAGGGATTTAGTCAAGTCTACTAGAGCCTTCTTTCATGCGTACGCAACTTTCTAAAAGAAGTTCGTTATTTTGTAGATTCTGGTGAACTCTCTGACTGTAAATATGCTTACCCCCTGGAATTCAAATATCTTTTATTCGTCGATGTTGCTTTTTTTGTGCTTATACTCACGGAACAGCTTGTCGAAGAAGTCGTCCATAACTGACTGATAAAAGTCCTTGAGTTGCTCAGAGCGTTGGGTGCACTCATGGCGCAAAAACCAATTATTACTCATGCCTCTCCAAATTGACTTAACTATTATAAAGGGATGATCCACTGCATTTATAGCACAGCTTTTTCTATATATTGACTTTAATTTGTTGCTAACAATCTTCATGCCTGACTTCTTTTTGCATCTTAACTCTTATTAGTAAACAGGGTGTCTATATAGAGTCTCGGCTGATAGTTTGCGAACGCGACGTTCAAATTATGAAAGTTGTTAAATATAATAGCTTTAAAAGCCTTCGATAAGATTCAAAAATGTAGGATTTAGACCAGCGTGACTGTAGGACCAACGGACGATGGACCAAAGAAGAGCATCTGAAGTTCCTAGAAGGTAACACCCATTCTTAACCTAGGAATTCGAATCCATGGAAAAAATTGGAAGAAGATCGAACAGCTCATCGGCACACGAACTGGCTCTCAGATTCGTTCTCACGCCCAGAAATTTTTCCTCAAAACCAAACAAACACCATAGAGCGAAGGTGACCATCCCGAGGCAGCTAGCCTGGATATGGAGCAAGATGGCATGACGACGGTTCCAAAAATCAAATGGGATATGCCAGGCGTACCAGGAGACTTCTCTTTCTTTTTAGGAAAAATGTAAACATATAAAAACTCAGACTAGAGTACTCTCGAGTGGGTCGCGGAGGAGATTTTTGGAAGGCTTTTGTGGACGTCAAGTGTGCAACGGACAATCTGAGCAAGCCCAAGAGAAATGGATCGTTCATTTCTTACGAAGATGAACTCAACTCTAACGAGACCCCAAGTAGCACAGTAGTCAATGTGCCGGGACTCAGCAAAACCGAAAACTGATTTTATTTTTTCTCACAATAATTTTATTTTTTATTTTTATTAAGATACTATACTATATCGGCCTCTCCGTACTTTGATCTATAATTTTATCTAAAAAAATAACATATAGAGTGTAAATTTTTTTAGATAAAAGATAAAAATACTCAAAAGTGTAAGATAAAAACAATTTCGTTCAATATTTTAGCTTAGATTCTGTTAATAATTTATTGTTCGCATTATTTTTTGAATAAAAAGCGAGCACACAGGGAATCGAACCCTGGTCTTAGGACCCGAAATCCCATGCACTACCACTATGCTATGCGCCCAAGTAAACTCAATCTTTCCCAGAAAATTTATACCATCACTCTTCAAAAATCATTCAGTTTTGTCCAGGATTAACCCTGCTATCCCTTTCTGAAACCTCGATTGAAATTTTTCTTGGATTTAACTATATACTATTTAATAATGTCTGAAACATCCTGACCTCGATCTCTAGAACCGCTTTATACAAACTGAGTATTTCTTTTGACTCCAGATTTTATTCTACGTTTTCGAGTAGCGTTAGATGACACATCACCGTAATTGAACTTGTTATGATTTGAGGCTCTAGACTGACCGTTTTCAGGTTGCTGGTAAAGATAGTTACTCATGACTCGTTATCTGCGTTTGGGAGCCGAAGGTGGTAAAGCATCTTGGCGTTGAGATTGATAAGGATGAGGGGAAGTTTGTTTATGCTTGACACCTCTGATAGCTGATGACATGTAGCTCGTCTTTCTGTACTCCCCCATAATAGCCTTTTTACTGTTATGATTAGACTAATCCATTTGTCCTTTTAAAGTTTGCACCTATTCTTCACTGTATTTTTTGTCATTTTCACCCGCTGACTGCTTTTCGACCCAATAAATATTTTTCTTTTTTTCGAGTTAATGCTATAATGTTTTTGAAGATATGTTCGGCAATTATTAACGAACATCTTGACCCTGAGGATTATTTATATTTTGCTGAAAAACTTGCATGTAGTGTACAAGTTAGTTAATAGCTTGTGAACTTTTCGGCTCAAGGTATTTACTTTTTTACATGTTTTTCATCTGACCACACAGTTTGAGCACTAGTGTGATGAACTTCTACTAGTCTGCTTGTTCGTTTTGATAAAATTTTATTATTCGTTTCTGAAGAATGTACAATAAAGAGTCTATGCAGTGGTCATAAGATTCTTATTGAAAACGGGTTGCGAATCCAGAGTATATAGACATATAAATATTATATGAAACCACTCAGAAAGGGAAAAATCAATCAAACAAATATAAAAGTTACATATTTTTTTGAAAAATTAGTAAATTAAAGCATAAAGTAGCAGTATCATAGGTATCTCAAATGTTAATAGTTGTGTTATTAGCTTGAATTCTCAGATTAGAACAGATTTTCTTAAGTTTCTATGTAATCCTCGTAATCCATAAAATCCTCATCATCCATACTTGCTATGTCATGTATGATGCAATCACTTTAATCTTAAAAGAAGTCTTATGTCCAAATCAAGCTGTCTAATTTTATAATTTCTTAGTCGTTCATGTTGATTGACATTTGAGCTCGAGTTGGTTCTTATTCTTCTTTTTTCAAGTCAAAAAGGTCTTTTTTTTAAGTATCTGAAAGCAAAAATTTGATTATTCTGCTTATGCTACGATGCTAATTTAGCATCTTTAAATGAAAAAGATAGACTTATTTTGGTCTTTTTTTAATGGAGCGACTAGTTGTAGTAAAAAACTCTTACTTAAGAGGCAAATCTTTAGAAACAAAGCTCAGTAGAATCTGTGCATATTTGATTTTTTAGATGACTGAAAAAACAGACATTTTCATTTAAGCTTGCCTCAATTCTGTTTTTTCTTTTCCGATTTTCTTATTTTTTCTAATATTGACAGAAAATCGACTAAAAGCTGTATTTTTATACCGTTTTTATTCAAAATTTTCTTTTTTTCGATTAAAAAGCATGGAATATCGTCGAAATATTCTTAATTAACTTTATAGATAAAGCATCTTTATAATTTGATTTATAGCTTACATTGTTGCTATTTTTAAAATTTAAAGTCTATAGATATCATTAAAATCTAGACTTTTTAATATCGAATTCTTAGTTATTATAGTAAAACTGAAGGTTTGGCATGTGATTATTATAATATTTTCAAATCATCTTCATGAAATAAGTTTTCGTAATGATTCCCTTACTCCGCGCTCCTTCTTAATATCTTGTACGTGTGTTATTAATAAGTCATCGTAGATTTAAAAGCTGTTGAAAATCGATTCTTCAGAGTACTAGCTTCATCATCTTAGCTAATAAAGATATGTAGTATAGCTATGCAATTTGTGTACTCTGACATTTATCAAGAGTTGGGTTATGTATAGCTATAGTAGATCATACAACAGCATTAGCTATACTCGAAAAGATTGTAGATTTTATAGCTGAATCTACGAAATTATGATTTAGCTAGTCGATAGACGTCTCTGCACTCTGCAAACATCGACTCCTTGATGAAAAAAGCAATGAAATACAAATAGGTGAAGTAATAAAACAGAAAGTTAAAAAAAATCGTACAAAGTCAGTTATAGAATACTTAAAAAGTGAGGGAGTAAACGCAAAAAACTATGAAAGTTCTTAGATAGTAGTTTGATACACTTGTAAAATAAATGAATAGGCAAAATGATGATAAGCGGACTCCTGAGCGTTAGTACTTGAAAAAGATGCATTGATATTGTTTTGTACTTAGTTATCAAAAGTTAATATGTTTGATTTCAATAATAATAGGATGCTTAGGAATGATGTTAAGCGTGATCAGAACATGCAGCTCTCGTAAGTTGGAATCATGTATTTGATGTTGATGTAAGCATCCTCTCCACCATGCTTTTCAAGGATCTCTAAGGTTTATTGAATGAGATCAGACATGTTTTCATTCTTGCGTTGTCCGTAATCGATCTTGTCGCCGATATTCACTTTCTTAAAAATTGCATACATCTCTTGTTTTTGAACATGTTGAACACTGGTAGAATCTGCCTGTAGTAGGGCACCAAGGCCTCACCAATCATCTCACCCGCCAAGACTAGCTTCTGGACTTTCTTCAAAGTTGCGCAAATTATATCATGACTTTTTGTCGACAAAGCCTCTGCGTAAAAAAATCATTACTTTTAATAGGGATGATGAGCTGAGGTAAAACTGGCAACAGTTTGTTGGGTGCTTTTTCTATCAATTCGTCGATACCCTGGTTGGCTAGGAATTTGAAGGGCTACTCGACTTCCCGAAGACCTTCGAAGAAAATGGGTAAATGAAGATGGTAATCGAGATGCTAGGGTTCCATCTTCCAAGTGAGCTGAATATGAATCGTCTTACTTTTCTGAGGGCACCTTGGAAATTCACTGCCACTGGCAGATCTCCTCTTTCGTAATATTTTTTAAAGAGCGTGGCTTCTCCGAGGTGCCTGCATGGCAAAAAAAATACTTATCAGTCTGAAAGATGCCTGAGGCTGATGGCTTGGGAACCGACTGATGTTTTTTAGGCGCGAGTGACGATGAATCTAAATTATTGATAAGACTACTTCCTCCACTGCCGGTGAACTTAGGGTTGATGTTCATAAGATTAGAGAGCTCTTTAGTTTTTTTCTGCTCGGGCGAGTATCCACGTTTTTTAGGAGGGTATAGCATAAGTTGCAAATATTATTAATAATTTTATTACCCAAATATCTACCTTCATTTCATATCTTATCTTTTTTTGACACGATTAAAATATTAGCCATTGATTTTTTACTCAAGACTATTAAAACATGCATTTTTAAAGAAAAATCTGATTAAGTAAATATGTAGGCATTTAATCATTATTCATACACAAGATTAAGTTTGGTTAAATTTGTACGCTTTAAGCCACTAACCCTCTATTTAAATAGCATTCTTATGTTGTGAGAGGTCATCGGTTCTAATCATGGATCCGCAGCCCAAAATAAAGCCAAAAGAGCAACCACTTACTAAAGTAGATATGGGAATAGCAAGCAATCTTCGAGTCTGGAAGGCAGAATAGCAACCCACTGCGAATCCAAAAAGACCGCCCACCATGAATCCCATCATGGCCCCCTGCATCATGTTGCCTCGAGCCTCGTATAATTTTTGTTTGATTTTATTGAGTTTCTTGGCAGATTTTGAAGAATTGTCGAAAGGCACCAGGTTACGCTGGTATTTTTCTTGCCGAAGAAAGGCTTCGTAAGGATCGTGGTAGAGACTAACGTCTGAAGACAGTTCGTTTTGGGTTTGCGACATAATTATATATTATAAATAAAGGTAAATAAAGGTCAAGGCTTCATCATTCTTAAGCAGGTGCAGGCTCTCCTTATTCAGGAGCCCCTTATATCGCCTCAACATGCTATCCTCCCTATATGGCAGGTTTTTGTTATAAAATGGCTTTGATGGCTCCAGAACCAGTCTTGATCTATCCTGAGTTTTTATCAAGCATTTTGTTGACCTATTCACTGACTTTACCCATCTTTTCCTTTAGTGCGACCATTAACTATTCGATTTAGCCGCTTTCTTACTTGGGTCCATTATCAGGGAACCACTACACTTTTTCTTCTGAAAGTTGCGTCGATATATCATATTCCAGTCCAGTATAATCTGAAGAGTCCTTCATGCTGACTACGTATTTGTAGAACATATAGTTCCACAAGAAATGCTTGTCAGTGTGTTTTTTGAAAGTTGTACCTCTCTTTTCCATCTATGATAAATAAATAATATACTTAAGCTTTCTACATGGCGCAGATGAAACATTTGCTCTTCTTGTCAGCGTATCTTTCGGCATCTTCTTCTTTTAGCGCTCCGAAACCGTCGATCATGATACCTGAAATCAAGTTGGAGAACAAAATGTCCATGAATATGAAGTATACTGTGTCGAAAATGAACCTATCTGCGTAGATTTGATCCATGTCTCCGTTGATTGCCCCGCTAGTGTAAACCTGGATCACACAGTCCAAGAGAGACTCACAGGCTTCTTCAGGAATGTCGTCTTCGAAGATGACAGGCGTGTAAATGTTAAGTGAAACTATATTGAACACCATGATGAAACATCCAGCGAAGCAAGATAGCAACAAGAGTTCACTGATGTTGTCGATAACTGCCTTGAAAACATTAGTCAACAGGGAAATTCCGACGAAATAGTCGAAAAGATGCATGACGTACCACTCGATTCCATAGAAATTACCCAAAAGAGAAGCTATCACAAAGACTAATATTGCCAGGAAACCGCCCTCATAAGTCACAAGCGCGTAAAGCCCGATCAGAATATCCTTTATGTAGTTATATATGGGTGTCAGCAGCCATGTGAGGAACCTATGTAAGTGACTGAATCCAGGTTTTTCTATTAGAAAATCGTAACAATAGTACTTAATTTTTCCAATTATGGTTTGACTTTGATTCATAGTTTTGAAGAAATATTTAGATATTTTGACTGCATAGGCAACTGAGTAAAAAACTACTTTTTCAACCTTGCCTTCAGGTGGTTTCAGCTCAATCTATCCGTCTTCTTCCTCGACCTACTACTCAGCTGACTCACCTCCACCTTCTTATCCCTCTAGATTTTTGTAGTACTTAGACACACTCAGCGACCATCTCATTTTGAGCCATAGCGAGAAGAACAATAGAGTAAGTATCAGCTGCACAGTAGTCAGCACCCGCATAACTATTTTTTACTGATAATAAAAGAAGTTAAAGTATGATTCCTGAGATGTGGTGTCATGTTCGACAACGATGATCAACAACATCAGCAGACATATTATGTATGAGACGTATCTAGCAGCTCTTCTGAGATTGTTGATGATTTCCGAAGTGATCGAGAAGGGGAACGTGAATTTCCAAAAAGATACTGTGTAATACTTGAGATCATAGTTAAAATCGATTTATTACTTGAGCTATTAGTAAAAAGCAAACAGACTGGTGAGTTTGTCACGACGGGTTTAACGAACTACCTGGAACATAATACTGTCCTTTGTGTCTGGAGCCAAATATGAGAAAACTGGATGATTGGGGAAATAGAGATTGCTGAATGCAACTTTTTCACCGTTGTTAGAAGAAATTTCAATCGAAAGAATCTGTTCTTCAAGGATGGCCAAAAATTAAGCAATGTGAGGATAAGGATACTTGTCTTCTTGGTCCTTCTTTCCCTCTTACTCTTCAGTTGTGGCCTAAATCATCAGCTGCTTTCTGAAGTCTCTGGCCTTCTTGGCCTTTTAGTTCTCTTCGAGGTTGATCTGCTCAGGGTTGGCAGTTGCCGCTCTGGTCCTGTCCTCAGCATAGTCTTAGATTTTCTTTAAGATAGAAATGACACTGAGAATGTTGCAAATTTAACCACAGAAGACTTTGTCTTTAGCCTTTTGTTAGTTGATGAATCTTGTGATTTCTTTGCGATTGAAAGCAGCGAATATTCTCTTGATGAACTCTTTTTCGACCAAAAAGTCTCTGAACTGAGCAAAAATCATTCTTTTTGAATCGTTTTTAGCATAGTATTCTTCAAGTTAGGTTTCAACTTTGTCTCGAGCCACTCCAAACCTGGAAGCAAGTGGACGAAGCATCCTAATCATATTTTGTCTAATGACTATCCACAAGTATTTAGCCTGGGCTTTGTTTAAAAACTCAAGGTAGATTTCATTATCGTTGCCTTCAAAGTTGCTTAAAGCGAGTCCAACTCCCTTCTCGTAAAGTTATTGCAAGGTCTGAAGAGAAGAATCATCTCTTTATCCTTTTCCATCATCTTCTTGTCTGGGTTCAGTTTCAACGTAGAATGGGAATTTCCTTTGATAAATATTTTATTTAGACTCAAAGAAGCCAGCCATGTATGACATGTCTTCGAAGAAAGTTGATGACATCAGTGATTTTTGACATTCCAGGCAAGGTATTTGAGTGATTTCGTTGATAAAATCAAGAAGGTTGGGAGGAATATTTACCACATTTGCACTCATTATCTTGAAGAACTGACGTAGAAGCATACAGGCCTCAACGATAAAGTTGATAGAATTGAGCTTCTCATTTCCGTCTAGGTTAGTCTGCCTCATCACAAACTTTTTCATCTCAATATTGTTGTTTTCGCAGAATAACTGCAGGAATCTAAAGGTGCGTCGCAAAGCCATTTCATAGCTCAACTAGGTCTGAATCTAGTATTTGTTGGTCTTGTGTCCGAACAGCTTGACAAGGATATTCTACTTGCTATCGAAATGATCGTAGGAATCTACTATTTTATATGCAAAAGCCCTTTTTTTCTCGTTTTATTTGAACTTTCTTACGACTATCAAAAATTTGCCGATGCTTCTTATGAGATTTCTAAGACTGAAAAGCGCCTAATTTTTATCGTCGGCAGTCAGTTCAGCCAAGATAGAGTTTTGACAATGCGTGTTTCCATTGTATAGATAGGCTATACCTAAAAGTAAGGCTTCATTAAGCAGCTAGGGCTTATCATATAGATTATCCTTGAAGATAGACAGAAGCAGGCGTGATCCTCCACACTGTTCGATCTAGTGCTGTCTCTTGACCAGCTCTGATTTTTCTTAAGCGTCGATCCTGGCTCTAGCGGTTTCATCAGTGTAGTAGTCAGCACTCCATTCGTCAGGTGAGAGTTTGTGATTCTGCTTGCCCTCAACTGTTTCTGTAATGTAACAACGCACCAATTTGATAATAAATATTTTTCCAGGGTCGGATATCTTGTCTGGCTCGTTGATCATGAGCTCGAAGCAGCTAGTTATGATTTCTTTCCTGGGGAAGACAGGGTACATATCCTAACCTAGACTTTTCCAGTTTTATTAGTACATTTCTGAAGCCCTCTCATCCATATTTATGAATATTTTGACCAGCTTGTAGAACTCATCCTGTTTGACTTTCTTAAAGGCAGGAGAGTCAGTGAGCATTTCCTTTACGTTGTTAAGACGAGTATTTAGCTGAAGATTGAGCTCATTCTACTCATATTCAGGCTTAGCCAGCACTTTCAGCACATCAGAATGAGCAGTTTGCAAGTGAGGTTTGTAATGCATCTCCTCTTCTTGCTTGATCTTAATAGGATTAATTGGTCTCAGAGATGTTCCTAGAACTGCAAAAATAGCATCGATATATCTTTTCTTAATGTCAGTTTCTGAAGCTTCGAGTGTATCGTTCTTTTACTTCAAAAACTTCTCCCTCTATTTCTCAAGTTTTTCATATTTTTTCAAAAACTTGATCATTTCGACCAAATTTCTGAAGAAAGGTCTGCCGCTATCATACTTGTAGGTGTTTTTTTTGGCGCTACTTTAGGCAACCTCAGCCTATTCATCCTTAGGTTATTGTGAAGTCTCAGGTTCTGATTTTTTCTAAAGATAACGCACATGGAAGGTCAGAAGCACAGGTTCCATCAACTTTTTAATTTCTTTGGCAAAAGAAACTATGGTCTTTGTGTTGATATACAATTTTTCAATAGATCCGAGGTTTCTGAGTAGATTAATAAGAGATTGATGAAGTTTCTTGAGGTGATCTTCCACCTTGATTTCTTTTTAAAGTTCTTTCTTGAGCAACTTGATAAACTAAGGCTTAAGGAAGATCTAATGAAGAGTAATCAAGATTTAGATGATTAGCAGGATGATCTAAGACTGCGCATAGACGAATCTTATGCCGTTCTTGACCTTGAGATCTTCAGTTAACATCTTTATCACATGGAGACCAATTAGATCTTCGAATTATTTGTTGATTATGTTGAATTATTTTCTGATAAACTCCTCGAACAAGAAAATGTCTTTGTCCTTGGGAACGTAGTAGAGACGGTTGACATATGAACGCAAAGCTCTTCTGATCTGCCAGCGATTTGTCTCGCTAAGCTTTTACAGGCAGAAAGTATAGGGATGAAGATTCTAGAGTTTACCAATATTAATTGCATTTTAGGATTCGACCAAAGTGCTGAAAAGTTCAAAGTGAGCTGTCGCATAAGTTTCTGCGGGGGATAAATTGAATTCCTCTCTTTTGGCAGTATACTTGAGACTGCCCTTGAAGACGAGTCTTCGATACTTGTTGTCCTGGAGCTTGTTCATAAGCATCTGTTGATTCATTTTGTTGCCCTCATCATTGAAGATAAGAATGCCTCGCAGACTGTATAGAATTCTGCTTTTTTAGAAATTGGTGTTTGACTAAAGGTTCTGATGGATGCTATTAGACACAAAATGATGAAGAACTTCTTCAGATTAGAGAGCAATACAAGCATTAAGGGCTCCATCGATAATCATCTTGACTCTTTCTTCGCTGTTTACCAGCAATTTGTTGTTAATACAAACCTCGTATAGGAAAGAAGCAGCTCCAACTCTTTTGTTGAGATGGGGTAAGATGTAAGGAATGTAGTTCATGAAAAGATGTTTAGCTTTCATGTTGTTGAAACAAAGCAAAGTCAAGTACTGGTAGATAGAGAAGAGTAACCATCTGTGTTTCTCAGGGATATTTTCTTGGTTTCCAATAATGATGATGTAGTCCAACAAGGGTTGATAGATTTCTTAGGCCATGTTCAACTGCTGGAACAAACTGTTATTTTTCTCTTTCTCGTTGTAAAAATGATACACAATATCCTTATTGAACACCTAACGATCTACGTACATAAGTGACTCGATGTTCTTGAGACTTACGTTGTCTTTCAGAGTTCTTGCCAAGAAGAACAAATCCTGGATAATACCTGAACGTTTGTCCTCTTATCTACCCAAATGGTCATAGGGCTTGAAGATGTCATAAGCAAAGGATTTGTTGGCATCTCCGTCGTACTTTATGATAGTGTCGTTTTTGAGCATAGCAAACTTGTTTCGCATGAACTTGAGGTTCGAGTAGACTTCGTTGAGGTTTCCTCGTCCGCAATAAAGCAGATTTTTGTAGCTCTAAATGAGGTCATGACGTTGCTCGAACATGGCTCTGAGCATATTGAGTGTGCTGTTTAGCAAATTCTTGTTGTGATATCCAGTCAGCTCGAACAGAGACAGCACGATCGGATCTAGACTTTCCTCCTCAGATTTTCTGAACAAATCACGGTCTTTGTCGGGCTATCCAGTCTTTTAGATAGTGTTAAGAGGAATCATGGTTGAGATTTTATTGTACCACAGAGTGTCTTTGAGCATTACATCAAGCTGTTAGCTGATTACAACAGTGCCACCTAGCAAACCAGTGCCAATAACCTTGTAGAACTGCTCCTTCGCCTGACTATTTCTTCCCTAAACTGCATCTTTCTCTTCATCGTTCTCAAACTCAGTAACCTCCACTTCATCCTGAATAGGCTGACTGTAGTTTTCAAAGTTTTAAGTTGCCTCATAGATGCCCTGGAAGTAGTTCATCAGGTATCTGAGCCTTATATCGATTTCCATCTCGTTAATGTATTTGAAAATTTATGCTGCTTTACGCTTGCATTCTATAATAAGATTGATCTATGGCCTATTCATTTTGAGTGCTCCCTTGTTGTTATTGACCCATTCCTTGGGATTGTATCGATTTTTCGCCTTTTCGTCGTATCCTTCAAAAAATACAAAAGACTCTATCTTGATGATGTTTTTGATCAACTGAGGAATAATGTCTCTAAATTCATCGATGCTGTCCCAGAGGCCCAGAATAATAGTTTCCTGGAGGAAATTAAGCACAGTATAAAGCAGCTATAGATTATTAATATCCTTGTTGCAAGTCTACAGGAACTTTTTAATGTAAAGTAGAAGATAGTTCAGATAAGTTTTCTCCTACTCTTACTTCTCTCCCTCATAGACTCTCTTGGTACGAGTAATATCCTCGACTTCAGTGACTTCAGCCCCTTAGTCGTATTTGTACCACTTGACAATCTTTCGGATTCTGTTAATGGGCGAGAACTTAAAGTTGTTGACGTAAGCATGGTGGCCGATTCGAATGAAAGGCTAGTGAATGTTTGTATTAGGGAATCGCTTGATCTCGCTTGTGTTGGCTTCTTTGAGTCTTTAGTTGAGTGCTTCGATCTTATTATCGAACAAAATGGTGGTCACAACTGAAAGAGGCAGGTTAGTCTACACGTACTCAATTGCTTCATTATTGCGGTCCATGCAAACATCAGCCAATAAGTTCACATAGCTAAGCAAATAGTTGAACTTTTAAGGGCTTCTTTCGAAAAACTCTTGGATCGTGCATGGATCGTCTTTAGCAAAGGCTAATTTGACAAGTTTGTTCTTAGCTCTACCTCTGATATCATCTTCTTCGTTATCTTCAGTTATAGTTCTGTACTCCACTTTAAACTTAAAAGTATAATTATTGTTCTCATTATTGAAGAAGGCATCTAGGATGATCTTTTGATTATCCTTGAAGATAACGTTGTCACCCTTGATGAAAGTTGAGAAAAGTCTCAGATGTTTGGTAGTCAGATCACCAGTGCCCTATGCAGCTTCTTGGAAGAAATAGTTTATAAGTTGATTGATGATAGTTTCGTTTATCATGGCCTTGATTGAGTTGGGATTGTTCTGCAAGATGTTGACCAGACACTACTGAATGAAGGCTCGGTTGATGTTATTGGTATGCTACAAGAAAAGGTCTACCCATCTTGAAAAATAAATTTTGTTCTCGATAAAGTCCTTGACAATCTTTTCCACCAGTATGTATGATAGCTCGAAAATCTATGAAATCTTAATTCTGATGGCTTTGTCCTCAGTAATGCCGTTATAGCTGATGATTTATCTGAAGGGATCATAGAGAGTAAAGATGATCTAGATAAGCAGCTGAGCTATACCAGTCTACACCAAAATCTTTTGGATTTGCAAGATAGGACTCTTACCTGATGCTTAGATATTATCGTAATCAGTAGCATATATCTTTCCCGCCAACATCTTGAGAACATTGATGAAGGAGTCGAGCAAATCACCGTTGAGACTCATGAACATCTCAACCCAGTTGTTATGGATTCCAGTGGTCTTCTTTTTTAGCTCAGTCGAGGTTATTTCCACAATCTTCACAAAAGCCTATTGAGATGATAGCACATAAGATACGTCAAGAATAGTTTATTCGGGCACTCTAAAGATAACAAAACTGTCCTAGGTGAGCTATACAACAGCCTTAAAATCGATTTTTCTTTTCTTTTCTTCAAAATACTTAACCACATCGTTGACATTTTAGTCGTTAGGAATCTAAATGTGCCTCTAGAGCAACTTTTTGGATTAGCCTTACTCGGTGGTTTCAATCTCACAAATCAGATTGACCAAACCTCCACTGTTAAAACCTCCTCCTTCAACTTCGAATTTGGACTCGATTTAGACTTTAAATCCGTTGTATACCAAAATTTGTCCAGTGACGATGTTTCTAGCCCAGAACGTGTTGCACTTTTAAGGTCCAAACTAGTTCCCTTCTTTAGGGATGAGTTCCCAAAAGCATTCATAAGATATTCCAGTGTCATTATCTTCCTTTAGTTCCTTTAGATAATATTTTTGTTGGGCCAAGGTGGAAGCAATCAGACCTTTGTTTTTGGTATGCTGGAAATATACAATATCGTGTGATTTTATTTTCTATTTCTTCATAGAATCTTCATAGCGGCAATGCTGGATGAACTTCCAAAGGCACTTAGGCTTGTTTTAGTTGATAACGTTAATTCTTATTCTGACTGGTTTTTTTATATTAGGACGACTCTAAGCATACTTATAGCCAGGGTCTTCCTCATTGAACTTAGTGACTTCGTAAGGTTAGTCAAGAATAATGGGTTTGTCTGCATCTGGGAAATTCATATAGCAGTCAGTTTTCACATGATGGATCCTTAAGCAGTCATCATAGTAAATTTTGTTGCCCTAATTTTCGTAAGAACGATGAGAAACAATCTTGAATATGACATGACTTGAAGGTTATTTAGACAGCTCTAGCTTAAAGGCACCTTCCCTGATGTCTGCCGCCTTAAACACTCCGCACAAATATTATCCAGACTAGATGTGTTTGAACACGACTTCAGCCCCATAAGTTACGTATACTTCATCAGGATGCTACACGTCTTAGTGCTTAGTACTCAAAGTTTTTTGCAAATTGCCAAGTTACTCCAAGGCTCGCTACTTGAGATCATCGCGCTGCTGGGGTCTGCGTTTTAAAACAATTACGTAAGAGATTAATCATTTTGCAAAGAGTCGTGAAGATCGAAATTGACCTTAGGATAGATTTGAAATAGCGATTCGCGATAGAAGTTGACCTAGTCGTAGTTGGTATAGGTCTGATAATAGACATTGGGATCAGTGAATCTATATGAAGATGGGTGTACCCTTTGGAT
>Ga0169931_10004378_pt1 | contig 21981 bp, 19 predicted proteins | sample Kivu_15m_20L_FD_129675 | JGI IMG/M metagenome (GOLD analysis project Ga0169931, IMG submission 129675) | Freshwater microbial communities from Lake Kivu, Western Province, Rwanda to study Microbial Dark Matter (Phase II) - Kivu_15m_20L... | ecosystem: Environmental > Aquatic > Freshwater > Lake...
ACACTGGCTGGTGTACTGCTGCTGAATCTGTTGTTTGTGGTGTTGTTTTTCAAGGAGCTGCTGATCAGTTCGTTTGATCCGGGTCTGGCGACGACGGGTGGTTACAGTGCGCGGCTGGTGCATTATCTGCTGATGATTGTGGTAGCGATTACGGCAGTGGCCAGTTTTGAGGCGGCGGGCAATATTCTGGTGGTGGCGATGTTTATTGTGCCTCCTTCGGCCGCCCTGCTGCTGACGACTCGACTTAGTCGCATGATCTGGCTGAGTGCCGGCATTGCGGCGTTTTCGGCAGCAGCGGGGAATTTTGGTGCGACTGTGCTGCCTCGCTGGCTGGGCTATCGCAGCATATCGACGGCCGGAATGATGACACTTTGTGTTGGTCTGTGTTTTCTTGCGGCTGCTTTGTTTTCGCCGTCTGCGGGAGTGGTGACGGGCTGGGCGCGGCGGCTGGGATTATCTCTGCGAATTTTGTGTGAGGATCTGCTGGCGCTGTTGTATCGTCTTGAGGAGCGTGCTGGTGCTGGTGCTGGTGGTGCGAGTGCTGACTGGCTGTCGAAAAAGCTGTTATGCAGTCAGCGACTGTTGCTGGTGGCTGGCTGGATTCAGCAGCAGCGCGGCAATCTTGTGCATGAGGGTCAGATCTGGCGACTGACGGAATCCGGTCGTCGTGCGGCTGCGCTGCTGGTTCGGTCGCATCGTTTATGGGAGTCGTATCTGGCGACGGAGGGTGTGGGGCCGGAGCGGATTCATCGTCAGGCGGAGACATTGGAGCACTACACCAGTGAGGGTTTGCGTAACCGGCTGGATGCGGGCACGGCAGACGGTGGGGTGGATCCGCATGGCAGTCCGATACCGCGGGAGGATGAGTTCAGAATCCCGCCCGTTTGATGACATCGGCCGGCGTCAGCCCCTGTTCTCGCAGGGACTGGATGGTTTCAGCTTTGTCGCGTTTTGCCAGTCTGCGGCCAGTGGCATCCAGCAGGAGTGGGTGGTGTCGATAGAGGGGGACTGGCAGTTGCAGCAGTTCCTGGAGCAATCGGTGCAGGTGAGTGGCTTCGAACAGATCATGTCCTCGAGAAATGTGTGTGACGCCCTGGATGGCATCGTCATGGACGACGCACAGGTGATAACTGCAGCCGATGTCGCGGCGTACGAGAACGACATCACCGAGGAGTTCGGGAGTGGCCAGTTGCGGTCCGCGGACGAGGTCGATCCATTCGAGTGGCTGGCTGACAGTGTTGAGCGCCGCATTGAGGTTCAGTCGCAGGGCAAACTGATCGCCTCGCTGGATTCTGAACTGTCTTTCGTCTGCGGACAGGCGGCGGCATGTACCGGGGTAGAGCGGGCCTTCGGAACCGTGCGGGGCTCCACCGGCCGCCGCGATTTCCCGCTGAATTTCCTGTCGTGTGCAGAAGCAGGGGTAAAGGAGTCCGCGTTGCAGCAGATTGCTGGCGGTCAGTTGATAGTCCTGCAGGTGTTGTGACTGGCAGTGCACGGGCGTTGGCCAGTGGAATCCCAGCCATGCGAGATCTTCGAAGATTGCGTTTGTGAATTCTTCGCGACAGCGGGTGAAATCGATGTCTTCGATTCGGAGGATGAGTTGTCCGCCGGTTTCGGCCGCCAGTTTTTGGGCGTGCAGTGCTGAGCAGGCGTGTCCGCAGTGCAGACGACCTGTGGGGCTGGGTGCGAATCGGCTGAGCGGGGGACTGGTCATGACGGTGAGGTTCGGGTGAATCCGAGTCAGATTCCGAGTGTCAGTATGGCAAAGTCTCAGTTGATTTGCGAGATTTAGGGGCTGAGTGTTTTTTTGATGCTGTTGATTGCCGGGAAAGGGGTCGCGTGGCGTTAAAGATTGCGTGTCCTGCCTGCGGGGCAGGGCTGAATTTGAAGGAAGAGCTGGCGGGGCGGAAAGTTCGCTGTCCGCGCTGTCAGCAGCCATTTGTTGTTCCGCAGCAGTCTGCAGTGGTGTCGGATTTGGCTGAACTGCCAGCTGAGCCGGCAGTTCCTGTGTCGGCCGTGCGTGCGGCTGCAGAATCGGTGTCCCGGCAGAAGTCTCCGGGCAGTTTGTTGCCAGGGCCGCCGCCTGAGGACGTGGAGGGTTTGCGAAGCAGGATTCAGAAGTCGTTTCTGGCGACATCGATCCAGTCTGTGCGAGTTCCTGGGCTGTACCGTCTGGGGATTTTGCTTGTGGCTGTACTGATGGTTTTGCTGCCGTTGGTGTACATACTGATCATTGCTCTGACTGGTGTGCTGGTTTACCGGCACGCGGTGGAGAATGTTTCGGTGATTACTGCGCTCAGCAGTGAAACGACCGGCCGTAATTCTGTCAGGGCTGCAGCGTTTGGATTCATGTTGTATGCGGCGCCACTGATTTCGGGTGGAATGCTGCTGTTGTTTATGCTCAAGCCTTTTTTTTCCCGGCAGCCTGAGCATACGGGCAGAAGGACATTGAAGCGGTCAGATGAACCGATTCTGTTTGATTTTGTGGGTCGTATTTGTCGCGCGGTGAACTCGCCAGTTCCTTCGCGAATAGATATTGACTGTCAGATTAACGCCAGTGCGGGATTCAGCCGTGGACTGCTCAGTTTTTTCGGCAATGACCTTGTGCTGACGATTGGCATGCCGCTGGTTGCAGGTCTGACGATGCGACAGTTTGGCGGAGTATTGGCGCACGAGTTTGGGCATTTCTCGCAGGGTGCCGGGATGCGATTTTCGTGGCTGATTCGCACGATGAATTACTGGTTCGCGCGGCTGGTCTATGAACGTGATTCGTGGGATGAGTGGCTGGAGGACTGGTCCAGGCGACTGGATATTCGAATTGGCTGGGTACTGCTGGTCGCGCGTTTTACAGTCTGGCTGGTGCGGCGTCTGTTGTGGGTGTTCATGGTTGTGGGGAATATGATCAGTGGATTTTTGATGCGGCAGATGGAGTTTGATGCTGATCGTTATGAGGCTCGTTTTGCGGGGTCGCGCACTTTTGCTCGTACAGCGCGGCAGCTGCATGTACTGGGAATTTCGTGGAATGGTGCCATGTCGGATCTCAGCCTGCTGTATCAGGAGGAGCGTCTGGTCGACAACTTTCCGGCATTAATTCTGCTGAATTCGGAGCAGATGGTTGAGCGTGGTCAGCGAGCGATTGATGAGGAGATTATTGAGTCGAGGACATCGGTGTTTGACACGCACCCTTGTGACCGAGAGCGGATCGCCAGTGCTGCTGCTGAGAAAACCGAGGGAATTTTTCAGCTTGAACTGCCGGCGGCTCATTTGTTTCGCAGGTTTGACGAGCAGTCGAAGGCTGTGACGTGGGACTTTTATCGGGAGATGCTGGGGACTGAGCTGAAAAAATCGCAGATTCACCCTGTGGAGAAAATGGCTCGACATCTGCAGGAAAAGCAGGACACCTGGAAATCACTGCATCGATTTTTCCAGGGACAGCTGGCCTTGTATCGACCATTTCGGGGCCCGGAGGAGGCTCAGAAACCGATCACCAACGCTGCTGTGGTGGTGGATCGGCTGCGAAAATCGCGTGAAGCCATGCTGGCGCAGGTGGAGTCTTTTCGAGAGGCGTGGAAGCAGTTTGATGAATGTGATACGCGGATGATCGAAGTCCGGATGGCTGAGTTGCTGCTGCGGACCGAGATTCGGATTCCGAAGGATGAGTTTTCCGTCCCGATGACAACGGCGGACGAGGTATCCGGGGTGAAGGTGGCGGCTGAGGACGAGCAGGCAAAGCTGCTGGCGAGGTTACTGCCGTTTGAGCAGGCTGCCGCGGCTCGATTGTATTCTGCGCTGAGGCTGGCGCAGTCAGCAGAACTGTCAGGTGTCCTGACGGAGGCTCGCTTTTCAGCCGGAGAAATCGTGAACCTGCTGACCCTGTTTCGTCAGATTAATGACTGGATCGAGCAGTTACTGATTTTGAGGGATACGAGGCTGGCGCTGGGGCGAATGATTCATGAACTGGAGTCATCCGAGAAGAACGAAAAGCTGGTTGAGCAGATCAAGCGATTCATTGGCAGCATGTTTCGGCAGCTGCAGGGAATTCAGGAAGCTTTTGCAGACATCCCATATCCATTCGACCATGCTCGCAAGCAGGTTTCCGTGGCTGATTTTCTGGTTGAGTCGCAGCCGGATGAGGATGATCCAGGTGAGATGTATGAAGCTTCAGACAGACTGGCTGATCGATTCATGCAATTGCATACTTTGGTATTTGGCCGGTTGTGTCAGGCGGCAGAGACGGTTGAGGGTTTCTTTGGTATGCCGTTGTTGCCAGAGCCGCCTGAAAGTGAAGAGGACGACGATGATGATGAATAAGTTGCAGCCGCTGTCATGTTTTTGAGATCTGTTCGATATGTTGTGCTGTTGTTTGTACTGGCTGTGTTGTCAGTACTGCCGCTGCTGGCCGTTGTGTCTGCTCCACTGGATCAGATCCCGGTCACCGGAAGCGGCTCAGCCACCGTTCCGCTGTTCAATGCGTGGACGATCCTGTGGAACACGATCGGTGTTGAGCGAGGATTTCAGGGCTGGTGGGATGCGCCCATTTTTTTTCCGGAAAAGCAGTGTTTCGCATTTAGTGAGCCCATGCTGCTGACGGCGGTGTTGCAGCCACTGGTAAGACTTTCCAATTCCCTGGCGCTGCCATACAACTGCTGGCTGGCTGGAAATCTGTTTCTGAATGGCGTGACTGCTTCGCTGTTGCTGAATCGGTGTGGCTGTCGATTTTTGTCTTCTGCAGCGGCCGGCTGTGCCATGACTCTGCATCCTCTGCTGCAGACTCAACTGGAAGTGCTGCAACTGGCCTGCCTGTGGCCTTCATTGTGGCTGCTGGCGGCGTTGCTAAGGCTGGCAGCAGTGGCTGAGGGCAACAAGAGCGGCGGCAAACACCGTCAGGTGGCGATTCTGGAAGTGGCAGCAGCCGGTGTCTGTCTGTCTTTAACCTGTATACATCACACGCTGTTCATGGGATTGTTATTGCTGGCGGCGGGCTGGACACTGATTCCGTGGCTCGTATTTCGCCGCTGGATGTGGTTGATGTGCGGCGTTGCTGTGGCTGTATTGCCGGTTGCTGTGATGGTACTTTGGCCGGTGCAGCGTGTGTTGCGGGAAAACGGGTTTGAGCGACGAGCGGAGACGGTGGCTGTGCTTTCCGCGATTCCTGCAGACTATCTGCGGGGGCCGGAGCAATCAATTTTTTCGGCCATTGTGGAGAAAGGTGACAGGCCGTGGAATCTGGGACCTGGCTGGATCCGAGTTCTGCTGGCTGCCATGGGTGTGATGGAGGTGTTTCGTCGCCGCGGGACAGTTCACATTCCTGTGCGGCCGGTGTTATTGCTGAGTGTGCTGGCGGCAGCAGCCTGGCTGCTTTCGCTGGGGGTGCATTTGCAGCTGGGTGGCTGGAATATCTGGGGCTTTTTGTGTGACTGGCTGCCGGGGGTTGCCCAGGTCAGAAGTGCGTTTCGGTTCGCGCTGTTCTTTCAGGCAGCCGTAATACTGCTGTCCGGTGTGGGACTGGATTGTCTGCCGGGTATTTGGCAGCAGTGCCTGCCTGGTTTACGGCGTTGGCACCGTCCAGTCGCCAGTCTGTCGGGCATTCTGCTGGCATTTGAAATGTGGCCGGCCATGCTGCAGACGGTAGAAGTGCCGCGGCCTGATGCGGTGCCAGGCTGGGCAAGTTTTCTGAAGAGCAGTGCTGCTGCGGATGAGGGGGTACTGATTTTGCCATATGTTCAGGGGCATGCACCTGACGACTTTAGGCAGACCGTTCGCTGGATGATTCAATCCACTGGTGCCGGGCTGAAAATCGTCAACGGATACTCAGGCTTTTTCCCGGCCTCACATTTTGAATTGCAGCGACTGCTGGGGCAGGAAGTTCTGGCAGCGTCAGACATGGTCAAGCTGCGAAGTCGGGGGATCCACTGGATTGTGGTGACCGACGCGGAGTCGGTGGCGATGGCTGCCGGCCAGGAAGAGTTGCTGCAGAAATGGAGCAGTTCGGATGGGATGGAAGCCGTGTTCAGGGTGGGCAAGTCGGTTGAAGCTGATGTTCCGTCTACCAGGCCCTGAGCAGTACAGTCCAGGCTGCGATTTGTTGTTCCAGGGGGCGGGTGTTGTCGTGTTTGGGGACCCAGAAACCAGCGTTCCGGAGTGCTGAGCGACTGCGGTCCAGCAGCAGTCGACTTTCAGTTTTTTCTGTGGGATCGCAGAGCAGTACAGAGCGTCTCGATCCGCTGACATCCTGCAGCAGGAAGTCTGAGATCCAGCCTGACTGCAGTACCAGATCAGCAGTGACTGGTAAGTTCCCGGATGTGAACTGCCAGGCGAGTTCGAGTTGAGGTTTTGCTGTCAGTATGATGCGGGTACCAGTATCTGCGGAGTACTTTGAAGCGGCCAGTTGCAGGCAGGAGAGCACGAGGGGGGCATCATCAGCCGTCAGGGGGGTGCGACCGGCTGTTCGTGGAATGAGCAGCATCAGGTGATAGTCAGCCAGCAGCGGGTTCCAGCGTTCAATGATGGCGGCTTCTGATTCGGAGTCCGCTGACAGCAGAATGACTGGTGTCAGGCGGCGTCCGGTTCCCTGTGGCGGCATTATTACGACACAGTTGCCGAGGCCTTCGACGGGGAGTTCTTCGCGAGACGGCGTGTTTGCTGCCGTCGGGGCATCCTTTTTACTGTTGGGCTGCAGTGAGTTCGGATCCAGTGCTGGCAGAGTATCTGGCAGCGGACTGGCTGTGATCTGCAGTGATTTTTCTTCATTGCTGCCGGGGGTTCGAAATTTCAGAGCGATTTCGCTGCCGGCTTGCAGTTGCAGTGCGGGGTCGAGAAAGGACCGCAGGCCTTTCAGTGTTTTTTCGTTGATGGCTGTGAGTTCAACTGTCGGGGGCAGTCCGGCGAGGGCTGCGGGTGTCCCGGGCAGTGTCTGGACAAGTACTGGCGTATCGGGTGCTGGTTTTGGCTGCAGCGCAGCGGGCAGGTCAGGCTGCTGGGCGGCCGCGGGCTTTGGGGCTGCGTCAGGGGCAGGCAGAATGAAACCGGCGTACCCGGGAAGGGTGGCGGGAATCCGCTCAACAAGCTCGAGTGAAACTTTCAGTTGTTCAGCATTTCGCTGCAGTGTGAGTTCGACGGTTTCACCGGCATACTTCGCTGCCAGCACTTCTTCAAGGATGCTGACCCTTGTGATCGGTCGATCTGCAGCCTGCAGCAATTTGTCACCGGGTCGGATTCCGGCTTTTTGTGCCGGCGACTGTGGCTGGACACGACGAATGGAGACCTGATCTGAGAATGGGCCGGGGGCTGTGAGCTGCAGGCCAGCAACGCCTGGCAGCAGATCCTGACCCGTCTGCAGGCGAGCGGCGACTGACAGTGCATCACTCATGGGAATGGCAAAGCCGATCCCTGAATCATACCACTCAATCCCGGCCGCGGGGTTGCCGCGTCCGCGTGGAGACAGTGGTACCAGAATCCCCATCACTGCACCGGACAGGTTGATGAGAGCGCCGCCGTAATTGACGGGCGAGACCTTGGCGTCGGTTTGCAGTGCACGTCCGTGAATGCGATTCAGAGCACTCACGATTCCGGAGGAGACGGCAGGCTGTCGGGAGTCATAGAAGCGACCGAGAGCGATGGCCTGCTGTCCGACCTGCAGCTGGTCTCGAGCGACCGGAGTGGCGGGCTGCCAGTCGGTGCCGTCTGCCTGGAGCAGTACGAGCCGACGAACGTGATCAGTGGCGATCAGCTTTGCGCTGCGACGTTCGCCACTGGTAGTTTCAACGCTGACAGCGGTTGGTCGACCCTGAAACGCAAAGCTGCTGGAGAGGATTTTGCCATCCTGCGAGATAACAACGCCGGTGGAGGCCAGCGAGCTGACCGTGTCTCCATCGACTGTCTGCTCGCCGCCGATGACGCGGATGCGTACAACTGAAGAGGCCACCTGCTGGATGGCTGCTCGAATCTGGGCGCCCGCATCCTGTGCCAGAGACCGATCCGGCAATCCTGGGATGAGGAGCAGGAAAGCAGCCATTAGTTTCAGCAGGTCGATGCGTTTCATGACAGCCTGGTCCTGTTCAGAATGATGCCCGATTGAGGTGGCAGCATACAGCAAGACGCAGGGCTGGGAAAGTTGCAGGGAGCGTGACCCCTCGGGAGCGGCTTTTGCTGAAATCCCGAGGGGGCACAAGCTGCGAAACTGGCAAGATGACTGAGGTCTCAGATGGCGTCCGTACCGGTCTCACCGGTTCGGATACGCACAACTCCCTCAAGACTTGAGATGAAAATTTTTCCGTCGCCGATTTGTCCGGTGCGGGCTGCTTCACAGATGGCTTCGATGGCGGCATCTACTTCGTTGTCGTTAACGACAACCTCCATTTTTACCTTCGGCATGAAATCGACGGTGTATTCTGCGCCGCGGTAGGTTTCCTTGTGTCCGCGCTGGCGACCGAATCCTCGCACTTCGGAAACAGTCATGCCCTGGACGCCGATGCTGGTCAGTTTGGTTTTGACGTCTTCCAGCTTGTAGTGACGGATGACAGCCTCAAGTTTCTTCATGTCTCTGCCCTAACCCCTGTCGATTGGTTACAGTTCAGCAGCGATTTTTGTTGCTGCTAGAACCCCCGAAATAATTCAGCTGACCTTTCGGAAGAAGGCCAGCAAACGTGTCAGTCCCGGCACCATGGTCGTCGTGTGTTTGTGTGTCCTGCTGGTCATTGTAGTACAGAGTTGCCTTGATTTTCGGATCGAGGCATGCTGTGGGGACAGTTTCAGCGAGGAATCCACCTACAACCTGCGTAATCAGTGCAGCAAAACTCATGCCGACACGAGCGTGTGAAGTTGTTGTTGCTGAATTTGTAAGCGAATTGTCTGGTTTCTTGTGTCAGAAATATTGTGTTTCGCTGGTGAATGCGACGAGAAAGAGCAGTTTTGGGGGTTTTGTGCCTAAAAAAAAGGCGTTTTTTGCCGGCTGGGGGATTGAGATTTCATGTGGTTGACAGCAATTTTACTGGCTGGGCTGCTGGCTGGCGGTATTGCCGTATTTTGGGCAGCCTGCCTTGCTGAGGATGCTCGTCCGGCAGGCATTCGTCGATGTCGGGCCTGTGGTGCTGGTTTGCCGGTGGCGGTTTTGCTGCAGCCGTGGCGGGGCCGGTGCCGGCAGTGTGCAGTGCGGGCAGCGCCGGGGCTATGGCTCGGGGCTGTGTGTACGGGTGTCCTGTTTGCTGGTCTGGCATGGGGTTTGGAACAGGGCTGTCAGTCGGTGACCGAAGTGCGCCCGGCAGCTCCGTTCTGGCAGGGAAGGCTGCCATTTCAGTTGCTGCTCTTGTTTCTGCTGGTGGCTGCCGTGGTTTCGGATCTGATTGACTACGTGATTCCCGACCAGATAGTGCTTCCGGGTGCGTGTGCTGCGGTACTGCTGGCGTTTGTCAGTGGTGACCTGCAGATGATTCACATCTGGGTTGACTGGAGTGACGAGCTGGTTCAGGTTTATGGCCCCTATTTGCCGCAGTGGATGAAGGATCATCAGCATCTGCATGGACTGGCCTGGAGTCTGGCTGGTTGTGTGGTGGGTGCTGGCCTGGTTTGGCTGGGGCGAATTGCGGCGAATCGAATACTCGGTTTTCCAGCGATTGGATTTGGCGATGTCACGCTGATGGCGATGATTGGAGCGTTTATGGGCTGGCAGCCTGTTTTGTGTGTGTTGGCTGTCTCGCCAATAGTGGGGATTGTGCTGGGGTTTTCAGTCTACGTGGTGACAGGTCGGGGCTTTATGGCTTTTGGCCCGTATCTGGCAGCGGGAGCAGTAGTGATTTTGTTTGGGTGGCGAGCAATTTGGGAGCAGCAGGGTCTGCGGATTATTTTTGGCCACTGGCCTACGATGGCGGGTTTGATCGTGGGTGCATTTAGTTTGTACTGTGTTTTGCTGCTGGGGGTAAGAATCTTCAGGTCAACTCCGGCCAGTCGTTTGCGCTGAGTCAAGTCGGTGTTGCTGCGGGCTATTGAGTCAGTCGTGCGAAGACTTCGTTTGCATCGGATGCTGTGCAGAATGTCAGTGTCAGATACAGGTATTCGGGAGTGATATCGGTATGGGCAGCGATACCGACAACTTTCTGATTGACCAGCACTGCCAGCTGCAGTTCGGGATGTGCGTTAAGGATTGACTGCATTTTTGTGCGGGCGTGTTGCTGGAGATTGATTCTGAGTCGACTGTGGTAGTCTGTTTCCTGCCAGCCTCGAAATGTGCTGAAATCGGCGGCATTGAGGATCGGAGCGACTGCGATTCGCACTTTTCCACCGTTTGGTATCTGGGGATTTACGCCGTCCTCTGTTTCCGCAACGACTTTACAGATCTGCAGGGGAGCCTGTGGAGATATTTGTTCTCCGGAGAGTCGATTCAGGATGTAGGTGCTGATGGTAATCAGTATCCAGAGGAAGACTGCGACAGCGGCGATGAGTGTCCAGAGTCTGCCTTTGGCCGGGCTGTTATCGTTCATTGCGGCACCGGTCCGTTCGTCAGCGTTCGCACCAGCGTTTTTGCAGGTCGGCGAATGCATCGACTCGACGATCGCGGAAGAATGGCCAGTGCGTACGAGCGGTGTTGATGAGGCTGAGATCACATTCGACGTGCAGGGTCGCTTCAGCTTCGTGGTCGGCCTGTGCGAGAACATTTCCGTAGGGGTCAGCCATAAAGCTGCCTCCCCAGAACTGAATTTGGCCTTCGGGACCGACACGATTGGGAGCTCCCACAAACAGTCCATTGGCGATGGCGTGACTGCGCATCATGGTCTGCCATGCGGAGTACTGGCTGGCGCCGTAGATGTCTCGTTCGCCCGGGATCCAGCCGATGGCTGTGGGGTAGAAGAGCATTTCGGCACCCTGCATTGCGGTCAGTCGTGCGGCTTCGGGGTACCATTGATCCCAGCAGATGCAGACGCCGATTCGAGCGTAGCGAGTTGGGAAGGCGAGAAACCCGAGATCGCCTGGTGTGAAGTAGAATTTTTCGAGATACAGGGGGTCATCGGGGATATGCATTTTTCGGTACAGTCCTGCGATGCTGCCGTCGGCATCCAGGACCACGGCAGAGTTGTGGTACAGGCCGTGTGTGCGTCGTTCGAAGAGTGGCACGATGATGACGACCTGAAGTTCTTTGGCGATTTTCTGCAGGGCTGTGGTTGTGGGGCCTGGAATTGGTTCAGCGAGAGCGAACCGATCGTGTTCTTCGGCCTGGCAGGGGTACTGAGTGTTGAAGACTTCCTGCAGGCAGATGACCTGTGCACCGGCTGCTGCGGCATCGCGAATTCTGTCGATGGATCGCTGCAGATTGATGTCCGGTTCGGGCACGCAGGTCATCTGGCAGAGAGCAGTACGGATCTTTGGTTGGGCAGCCATGGCAGTGTTTCGGGCGATTTGCGGTCGGAAGCCGGGTTAAGTGATATTTTGCAGAGCAAATAATACTCAATCCGCGGGATCAGGCGAAGTTTGGCGGTGGAATTTTGAATTTCGCGACCGCAATTCCATCCGCCTGCTTCAATGGCGACGGGGAATTGTCTGTAATGACTGCATGAATTATCTGGCACATGGGTATCGATTTCTGGATTCCCCGCTGAAGGCGGCTGGTACGGCTGTACCGGACTGGCTGAGCGTGGCGGATCGCAGCGTGCGCATGCGAAGTCGTCGCATTCGACCTCAACTGGAGCAGCTGGAGGGGGCGGTGCGGGGAATCGCCGAGGGGGCATTGCAGCATCTTGCAGACGACGACCTGTTTCACAACAGTGCAGTTTTTCGGATGCTGGAATCTGACCTGGCGGCCGGATTTCGCCGGCTGATGCCTGATCGTTTTGATCATCGTCCTGGATTTTTGGGACATATTGTCGTGGAGCTGCTGCTGGACTGGTACATCGCAGAGCGGCAGCCCGGCATTCTTGATCGATGGTATGCGGTTTTGGGCAGCGTGTGTCCGCTGCAGATTCAGATGGCGGTCAATTGTCTGGCACCTCGACAGACAGAAATGCTGGCGCCGTTTATCGGCCGATTCCTGGAAGCTCGGGTGATGTACGACTACGCCGATGACGGGCGACTGCTGGTTCGCTTGAATCAGATTCTGCGGCGAGTCACACTGGAGCCACTGGACGATCGTTTTTTGGCGATCCTGACCGAGGGACGTCAGTTAGTGTACCGACATGGAGCTGAGCTGCTGCTGGCTGTTGAAGGTGAGTGAGCCAGTCTGCCGGCCAGGTCTGAGATTATTTCAAAGGAAACCGATGCGATGAGAAGAATGGTTCTGGCGGGAGCACTGTTGTTTTGCGGAGTGTCTGCGGTGTCTGTGGCTGCTGATGAAAAGGCGGCTGGGTTTACGGCACTGCAGGCTGACAAGGCCGGTGCTGACTATGGGTTTCAGGGTGAGTATTCCGGAAAGATTCGTTCGAATGACGCAGAAGTGCAGCTGGGACTGCAGGTGATTGCAGAAGGGCAGGGGAAGTTTGCATGGGTTGCCTGGGTGGGTGGTCTGCCAGGGGCGGGCTGGAACGGAGAATCGCCGCTGCGTGGTGCGGGTGAGCGCGAAGGTGATGCGGTAGTGCTGAAGGCTGATACGGGCCGAGGTGAAGTTCGCGGTGGCAGCGTGACAGTCTACAACAACGAGAACGTGCGTGTTGCCGAGCTGACTCGAGTTGAGCGGTTGTCACCGACGCTGGGTCGAAAGCCACCCGAGGGAGCGATAGTGCTGTTCGACGGCACCTCGGCAGATGAGTTCGACGGCGGAAAAATGTCCGATGACAAATTGCTGATGCAGGGCTGTACCAGCCGCAAAAAGCTGGGTTCGGGCGAATTGCATGTTGAGTTCATGTTGCCGTGGATGCCGAATGCTCGCGGACAAGGGCGAGGGAACAGCGGGGTCTATCTGCAGGGACGCTACGAGGTGCAGGTGCTGGATTCGTTTGGATTGACGGGCGAGCAGAACGAATGTGGCGGGATTTACTCGATCAGCAAGCCCCTGCTGAACATGTGCCTGCCACCGCTGACATGGCAGACCTACGACGTGCAGTTCAAGGCAGCGGAATTTGGAGCTGACGGCAAGAAGAAAGCGGACGGTCTGATCACTGTTCGCCACAACGGTGTGGTGATTCACGAGCAGGTCCGGCTGACGCATGCCACGACTGCGGCACCAGTCCCGGAAGGCCCGGACTCAGGGCCACTGTACCTGCAGGATCATGGCAATCAGGTGCGATATCGCAACATTTGGTTCAGCCCGGCGAAACCCTGAAGAATTGCTGCGTTGCTGACGGAGCGGAACAGCGGGACGCGTGTCGACGATGTCGACACGCGTCCTTTTTTTGATTTGCGGCGGAGCCTGTTTTTCAGCCGAGATCGGCCTGAATATCGACCCAGCGACGTTCATCGAAGGAAACCAGCACAGAATCTGCGACAGCCTGTGCCAGGGCTCCGTCATGAAATCCTGGAATGGCATCTCGACCTTCGATAATGGCGGATGTCAATTCATAGACGAGGTCGTAGCGGAACACCGTACTGGGCTTGCCCTGTGACGGGTCGCGGGGGCTGCCAGGAGCCTTGAGAAACTCTTCGGGCACGGGCAGTTTTTCCAGATCACGTCCGTTGCGAGCGAGGATGATGTTATTGGGGTCAGTCAGCTGATAGGCAGCCGAGCCTTCGCTGCAGTTGACTTCTGCCCATTCGTAGCCCACACCGCCATTGTTGTGGCCTTTCATGAGCGTGCTGCCTTCCCACACACCCACAGCGCCGCTTTCGAAGAAGCCGATCAGGCTGGACCAGTCATCCACTTCAGATGGAGGGCAGGGGCGTCCATCTGCAGTGCGGTCACGCGGCGCGTACTGAGCAACAGCACCGCAGATTGTGCGGATGGGGCCCAGCAGATCCTGGGCAAAGTCAATCCGGTGGATGGTCATATCGAACAGGTCACCGGCTCCGGCCAGTTTCTTAATCTGTCGCCAGCCCCAGCTGGTTTCCGGCAGGTCAAGGAATCGCTGACTGCGGAAGTGTCGCGGAGTTCCCAGCAGACCGCTGGTGACGAGATGTCTTACATACCGCATGGAGGGAGCAAAGCGGTAGGTGAAGGCCGTCATGTGGCGAACGCCGGCGTCGCGAGCTGCCCGATACATCTCGGCAGACTCCTGAAAATTCAGTCCCAGCGGTTTTTCACACATGATGTGTTTGCCGTTTCGGGCACACTCAATCGCCTGTTCACGGTGCACGAAATTAGGCGTTGCGATGATCACGGCATCAACATCCGGATCGGCAGCAAGCTGGCGATAGTCGGTGTAGGCTTTTACCGGGCCCCATTCTGACTGACGCTGAGCCAGCAGAGCTTCGTTGGGATCACAGATGGCGGTCAGGCTGGAACGCTTATCCAGTCGGATGCCAGGCACGTGGTGAAAGTCGGAAACCGCTCCGACACCGATGATTCCGTAGCGAACATGCGAAGTCATACTGAAGGATCTCTTTGTGTGCTGAAGGTCTGTCAATGAAAAGGCCAGCACCCTGCGGGTGCTGGCCGGTAAAGCGGACGATGCCCTGGAAAATTACTTCCCGGCCTTCTCTTTCTTCAGTTCATCAAGGAACTGTCGGATCTGCTCAGCATTTTGTGGTGGCACATCGTCACCAAGGCTGGCAACGGCCTGAGTCTGCAGTTCGATGGCCCGATCAAGGTCGCCGTTCAGGTGCACGAGGTGTGACAGGGTGTCAATGATCATGCCGTTTTTGGGTTCGAGTGAGACAGCTTTTTCGGCGGCTGCAATGGCTGCAACAGTGACAGATTTTGGCACTTTTGCCTGCGGATTGCTGGCCATCTGGAAGACGGTCCAGGCCAGTTCATTCAGGTCGCCGGCAGCGGCTTTTTTGTCGTCAGCAACGGCACCAATCATGGCAGCAGCCTGTTGTTCACGACCCTTTGCGATCATGAGCTGCAACTGGAGTCCCTTGAGTCGTCCCTTCAGTTCAGGAGGGCAGGTTTCCGTGAGTTTAGCCAGTTCAGCAAAACCTTCGTCGGTCTTGTCGCCCTGCACCTTCTGAATGGCGCCGTTGACCTGAATGCTGAAGCTCATTTGTTCCAGCATGGCGACATATTCTTTGTCTTCAGCATTGGACTTTTTGGCTTCATCCACCAGAGCCAGGGCTTCGGCAATCTTGCCACGCTGCATCAGCGGGCCCAGCTTTGCCTGCAGCAGTCCACGCTCTTGCTGTTTGCGGAATGTTTCCAGGAAGGCAGCGCGGTCCCATTTGTCAGTGACCACCTGTTCCAGTGTGTCATCCATCTGCATCGGATGACCGATCCACTCCACCAGCCCGGATTTGCCGACGATGAAGCAGGTTGGAATTCCGTTTTGCCCGGCAGCTTCCATATAGGAAGTGTAGACAGAGCGGTCAGGGTCTGTCGTCAGGCAGTAGGCGCTGGTCAGCTGGGCGTAGGTTGGTGGCTGGTTGGTGCCTTCTGCGGGCAGGGCACCGCGGACAGGCCGTTTCAGAAATCCCTGTACAGTTTCCAGGTCTTCGTCGCTGATGCTGACAATCTGCACGCCCTGTTTGGCGTACTTTTTCTGGACTTCGACGAGGTGCGGCATGCTGGCGATGCAGGGGCCACACCAGGTTGCCCAGAATTCGACGATGTAAACCTTACCTGCTTCGAACTTTGTGACGGGCTTAAAAGCACCGTTGCCGTCGCTGACCCAGTGCTCGACGCTGATTTCCGGAGCTTTCGAGCCAATGGTCAGGGTCTGATCTGCTTCGTCGGCGTATGAAGGTGCAGCGAGGCTGGCTGCAGCGGCGAGAGCCAGTGCGGCTTTACCCGCGAATCGAGTCCACATGTTGTTGAGTTCCTTGAAAGACGGAATTCAGAGAATCGCACCCGTGGCCACGCACAGACCCTCGACTCTGCTGGTGTCAGAGTACCAGAAATTCGGGAATTCTGGAAAACTGAGTTCCTCAGAATTTGAAAAAACGGGGAAGCAGCGGGGCCTGAAGCCTGTCAGTAGCCATCCCCGGCGACGGTTCCCAAAACGTTCAGAGCCGGCAGGTTTAAACGTCGCCGACACTCGTCCAGAATCACCTGAGTGGCACTGGCCCCGACTCGGCTGATACCCAGTTCCCGGCATTTCAGAACTCCGTCCAGGTCGCGGACTCCGCCAGCCGCCTTCACCTGCACGCGAGGTCCGGCATGTTTCCGCATCAGCTGCAGATCGGCGAATGTGGAGCCGCTGGTACCGTAGCCTGTGGATGTTTTGACCCAGTCGGCCTGTAGTTCTGTGCAGATTTCGCACAGCCGAATTTTTTGGGCTTCGGACAGAAAGCAGTTTTCGAAAATCACTTTGACTTTTTGGCCGGCTGCGTGAGCCAGTTCGATGACTGCTCGCAGGTCAGCCGTGACGTAATCCCAGTCTCCGCTGACGACGCGACTGATGTTGCAGACAAGGTCCAGTTCCTGTCCGCCGTCGTGCAGAGCCTGGCGGGCTTCTGCGACTTTAACAGTTGTTGTGTGGCCTCCGTGCGGAAAGCCGATGACGGTACTGGCGTGGACTCCGGAGCCCTGCAGGAGCGTGGCGCAACGGGCGAGGTAATGGGGCTGGATACAGACACTGCCAGCCTGATATGCGATTGCCAGACGGCAGCCCTGCTCGAACTCGTCGATCGTCGAAGCTGGTTTGAGCAGCGAGTGGTCGATCATGCGGGCGATTTGGAGGTAATCGTATTCTGCCATGCGGGTGCCTTTCCGTCAGGGTGTTGTGTGCAGTGCCTGATTCACCATTCGCCATCTCGCCGGAATTTTTCGCGGGCGCTGGCGGCGAACTGTCTGGAGGCGTCACCCAGCTGCTGCAGCAGCTGTTCCATGTTGAGTCCTGCGGAATTGCGAGCGGCCTGGATAACAGTCTGGCACTCATTTGAATCCATGAAGCGGGCGGCTTCGAGAATGCGCGGCTGAGCGTCCGGTTCGATGACAATAAATCCATGTTTGTCGGCATGGATCAGATCACCGGGGCGAACAGTGCGGCCGAAGACTTCGACATCGCAGCCGAATTCCACGGGCTGGACGGCCGCATGACCAACGCACAGTCTGCGGGCAATCGCCTTAAATCCGGCGTTGGTCATTTCGTCGAGGTCACGGATGGCACCATCTGTAATGGTACCGACGCAGCCCAGTGCGCGGTGAATGTTGGCGTTGACTTCACCCCAGAAAGATCCGATCAGGCGAGGCTTATCGAGGTCCTGAACGACGACAATTTTGGGTCCGGGGATACTTGCCAGATAGCGTCGGTATTCGCTGGTGGCGGTGGGTTTCTCGGTGCGATGGCGGGGGTTGGAGGGTTCGACCCGCAGCGTGACTGCGTAGCCCACCATCGGGCCCATTTGTGGCATGAAGTCGCGAGTCTCTTCGAGATTCACGGCATCGGCACAATGATCCAGTCTGGTGATCTGTTCCCAGCCGTTGTAGATGGTGGGAGTATTCCAGCGTTTCAGTTCGAGCAAATCGGAGTGACTGAGCTGACGATTTTGAGACATGATCAGCCCTTCAGTCGAGAGAGGATTTCGTCGACAATTCGTGTGACGGGAATGCGTTCCTGCTGCAGTGTATCGCGGTCGCGAATGGTAACGCAGCCGTCTTTCGCGGTATCACCGTCGATGGTCAGGCAGTAAGGAGTGCCGATTTCATCCTGGCGACGATAGCGGCGTCCGATGGCAGCCTGCTGGTCGTACTGAACACTAAGGCCTGCGGCTTTGAGTTCGCCGTAGATTTCGATGGCCTTCTCTGGCATGCCATCCTTCTTGATCAGCGGGAAAACAGCGACTTTTACGGGGGCCAGACGCGGATGGAACCGCATTACGACGCGTTCCTGCATGGCGCCATTTTCATCGGGCTGCTGATCTTCGTGGTAAGCTTCACAGATGAAAGCGAGCGTACCGCGATCGGCACCGGCCGAGGGTTCAATAACGTGCGGCGTGAACCGTTCGCGAGTCTGATCATCGAAGTAGGTCAGGTCTTTCCCGCTGCCCCGGTGTTTCGGCTGTCCGTCGGCAGTGCGTTCCAGTTCGAGCTGTCCGTCAGCGTTTTTCGCCAGCTTGCCTTCCATGTGTGAACGCAGGTCAAAGTCACCGCGGTGAGCGATGCCTTCGAGTTCACCATATTCGCCGGCATTGAGGAACGGGAAGGCGTACTCAATGTCAGCGGTACCCACGGAGTAGTGGGCAAGTTCATCCTGGTGATGGTCTCGCAGGATCAGTCGTTCTTTGGTTATGCCGAGGTTGAGGTACCAGTTGTAGCGACGGTCGCGCCAGTACGTGTACCACTCGCGTGACTGTGCCGGGTGGCAGAAAAACTCAATCTCCATCTGCTCGAATTCGCGTGAGCGGAAGGTGAAGTTGCGCGGTGTGATTTCGTTGCGGAAGCTTTTGCCAACCTGACAGATGCCGAACGGCAGCTTAACGCGACTGCTGTCCACGACATTTTTGAAGTTGACGAAGATCCCCTGAGCAGTTTCGGGACGCAGAAAGGCGGCATCGTCATCAGTGCCCAGAGCCCCGATGATGGTTTTCATCATCAAATTGAACTCGCGCGGCTCCGTGAGTCGGCAGCCGGTGTGTTCGCCGACAGATTTGCTGGGTTTCTGCGGGCAGGGAGTATTAGGGATGTGGTCCTGGCGGAACCGCCCTTTGCAGGCGTGGCAGTCGACCATCATATCGTGAAACAGGTCATAGTGTCCGCTGCACTTCCAGACCTGCGGGTGCATGATGATTGAGGATTCGAGGCCAACCATCTGGAAGGTGGAGGGCGCACCGGCGGGCTGCAGCAGTTCGTTGTGGGCGGACACCATGTCGCGATACCAGACGTCCCGGACATTTCGCTTCAGTTCGGTACCGAGCGGACCGTAGTCCCAGAATCCATTTTGTCCGCCGTAGATTTCGGAGTTCTGGAAGATGAATCCGCGTCGCTTGCACAGTGCGACGATCTTGTCCATCGAACGGCTCATAGGAGGTGATTTCCGGTGTATGACTGAGGTTGTTTGGGAGGTGCAGTGCGCACAGCTGTTGCCGTGTTCACCGGGCTGTGTTTGTTAGTCTAGAGCTTTGCGGAGTTTCGGAAAAGTCGCAGTGCTGCAATCGTGGCGGAACCGGGATTCCGAGAACGGCGGGCTGGAGAGGTTGTGTTCAGGCTGATCACAACATTTTGGGCAGAGTTCTTTCATGCTCTGAACGGGGCTGCGCGAGGCAGCGGATTTGCTGTGCCGTGGTTGAGACTTGAGGAGTTTTTTTTGGGGGGGAAAACCCGTCAATTGAGCTGTGTTGCGGTGGCTTTTGGTCAGGTTCGCGGTGCATCTGCCAAAAAAAGACATATTTGCTGGTCCGGCAGTTCGGACTGGCACGCAACTTGATACCCATAGGGACAGGTTTGTCCGGGCATGCAGCGTTCGGGCACCTTTTGTTGGCAATTGGCGATGCGGGGTGTGATTGTTCGAGACTAATCGGCAAAAGAGTGTCTCTGGTGCTTAACACTTCGTTTTGTTGAATGCTAATCAGATTGTGCGCAGCGTGACTGGCAGCAAGGTGCAGTTGAAGGATTTCGATGACTGTCGCGAACTGGATGCAGCATCCGGTCGTGGCGTTCTGTTTTGACTGTCAGGACGAACCTCAGATCATACTCATCCACAAATGTCAACAAACGAAACTCCGGCAATAAGTCCTCCATCGTGGCTGCGATGGTTTGTGAATGATGCCGTTCGCGGCATCATGCACCAGACCGATTCTGCGCCTGTGGGCTGTCATTTTTATTATGATGGTGAGAACGATTTGTGGGAGGTGACTCTGTTTGTTGGGCGTTCTGAGGTTTTGGGTGGTGCGCACGACGGGAAGACGGTTCCTGCCGGGCTGGAAGTGGATGTAACTCGAGTGGTGGCTGCCTTTGATACGGCACCTGGGGTGTTGTGGCAGGCTGAGCGAGTGACCCCGCACGACGAATTAGGACCGCACCTGTCATTTGAGGGTGAGACTCGCGGGCACGACGTCTGGCTGCGGATTTTGCAGACGCCGCCGGACTGGGCGGGTGTTGGTCGGCTGTTGCATGCTTCGACCGGAGAATTCGAGGATCTTTGGTAGTTCTGCCAGCCCTGTGAAAGGGTGCAAGAAAAAAGAGGCTGCGGTAAACCGCAGCCTCTTGTGTTTTGTCTGCACTTGCGTTCAGTGTTGCCAGATTATTCTTCTGCGACGAACGGCAGCAGACCAATGAAGCGGGCTCGCAGGACAGCTTCGCGGACGGCGCGCTGGAACAGGGCCGAGGTGCCGGTGCGGCGACGGGGCAGAATTCTGCCTTCGCGGTCGATGAGCGTCCGAAGTGTTTTGAGGTCTTTGTAGTCCACATAGACCGGGCGCGGCACGGAACCACCAGCGGTAAACTGGCAGCTCATTTTCTTCTTTTTCAGTCGAGCACGGCGTTTGCGAAGCTTTTTCAGATCAGCGCGGGAGATTGTTGCCATTGATGAACATGAAACCTTTTGAGAGACGCACCTGCGGGCAAATGACCCCGTGAAGCCTGATCACAGCGGAAAGCTGGGTTTTGGGAAAAACCGAGACCAGTGCCTGCCCGACGGACCGGCGCGAGCCGGCGGGGTGAACGAACCGGGAGTTTATCCCGGAGTGTGGGTATCGGCAACAGAAACCGGGTTTTTCCGAGATTTTTTGGGGTGGGTACCGGAAATTGGACAAGAATGCGGGCGAGGTGAATTTGATTTGCGTCGGTGGGTTCTGGTTAGCCGGTGCATATTGCCTGTTTTTCCTGCTTTTCCTGGTGTGTCACTGGTGCGTTTTGGATGGATTATGCGGGCGGAGAATCTTGAGTTGATCGGGTACTCGGAGTAGAATTCGGCTGCGGACGGCAATGACGCCGTCTGTGAAGGCTCGGGCTGAAATGCAGTTCGAGCGAAGTTCAGGGAGGAACCGCCATGAATCGTTTGTCTTCGCCAAAGCTGCGTTTGTTCAATCCGGATTTTGATTCGGATTCACTGGTTGACGTGGTGGAGGGTGGTCAGCGTCCGCAGTTGCGGGTGGTTCCGCAGGTGTCTGAGGTGGATTCAGCCGGGCGGGATTCAGCCGGGCGGGATTCAGCCGGGCGGGATTCATTGGGTTCTGAAGACGACGCCGATGTGATTTCGTTCGCGACGGCTCGTCGAGCCCTGGTGCTCAGTGGCCGCTTTACTCCGACGCTCCAGCGAGCACGTCTGATCCACGCCAACAGCGAGTGCTCCGGTTGTGGCGGGCATGATGTTGAGCCTGTGGAGCTGGATGACGCGACTGTGAGCTGGCGTAACGGTGATGTTGTTCCGGGGACAGCGACAATTATTGGATTTCACTGCAACGACTGTGGCAGTGAGTGGCCGGTGTACGAGATCAGCCGTCGCGTTCAGAAGTGAGCAGTGCAGAGTGTGGCACGTGAAGCTTCTCTGGGAAGTCAGGATTTACCAATGTGCTGGCGGTTGCTGATTCCGGCCCTGTTTTTGCTGCTTTTGCCGGGCTGCATGCATCGGCGAGTGACGATTCACTCGGTGCCGGAAGGTGCATTGCTGAAGGTTGACGGCAAGGACATTGGCTATACGCCAGCGCATTTTGACTTCACCTGGTATGGGACTCGAGAAGTCCAGCTGCTGCTGGATGGTTACGAAACGCGGACAGAGATGATCGAGGTGAACAGTCCGTGGTACCAGAAGTTTCCGCTGGACTTTATCAGCGATAATTTTGCGGGTCGGCATATTCTGGACCACCGCCAGTTTACGTTTCAGATGAGGCCTCGTCAGGCAGACGTCTCGGGTGACGTGATCAAGCGTGGGAGTGCGTTGCGGAACGAGGCTTTGCACGGTCAGTAGTCCCCCTGGATTCTCGAAGAATCGTCGGTTTTCCCGGGATTTCAGCAGATTCTCGAATTATAATCGGGTGATCGCTGTCATTTTCCCCAACGGCTGCTGGCTGTTTTGCGTATCAGCCGGCGGA
>Ga0169931_10004379_pt1 | contig 21981 bp, 16 predicted proteins | sample Kivu_15m_20L_FD_129675 | JGI IMG/M metagenome (GOLD analysis project Ga0169931, IMG submission 129675) | Freshwater microbial communities from Lake Kivu, Western Province, Rwanda to study Microbial Dark Matter (Phase II) - Kivu_15m_20L... | ecosystem: Environmental > Aquatic > Freshwater > Lake...
CCTATCTTTTTTGCATTTCTGAATGTTATGTGAGCTATTCAACGCTCAGCAAAAAAATAGGGCAGAACACGGGACTAGAATAAGCCAGGAGCAACAGACCCTGCTTTCCAAAAGCTGAGCAAAATAATCAGGCTGCGGTAAGATGATATATCGATCTCAGGTTGATTTATTTTCTGAAGTGACTGTATCAACATATAATTATCTATGATGGCAAAGTTTCTTTTTCAATCCCTCCATATGAAAAAATTAAGATTAATTCTGGCATTTGAAGCAAGTTTACTGCTGGTTTTCATTACTACTAATGGATTCAGAATCATCGAAAATGCCGAAAACTCGCATTTTCCAGTTGAGCATTTTGTAAAGGATAGCATCCCCGGAGTTAAAAAGATTAAGAATGTCATGATCTATGAAGACTCTCAGTTCTATTCCTCATTTCCATCCATTATAAAACGCCCGAACGGAGAATTGCTTCTGGCATTCAGACGCGCACCAGAACGCAAAGTTTTTGGAGAAGGACATACGGATCATGTAGATCCTAACAGTTATCTTGTTTCATTGAGGTCAAAGGATGGAGAAAAATGGTCAAGAAATCCTGATCTGATCTATGCACACCCTTTTGGTGGTTCTCAGGATCCTTGTTTACTTCAACTACAAGATGGAACCTTATTGTGTACCAGTTATGGCTGGGCATTTGTCAGGCCCGAAGGTATGCCAAATCTTAAAAAGCCTTATTTTCTGGCCGGAGGTGCAGTGTTTTTAGGTGGATATCTTGTCAGATCAAAAGATGGAGGGAAGAGCTGGGGCCAGCCAATCTATCCGCCACATATTGAGCCTGAAATAAATATTACTCCAATGGGTAATCGTGTACCAGCCTACAACCGCGGTGCCTTGCATGAAAGTAAAAGCGGCAGAATTTTCTGGGCAGTTGCTGCAAGTCATGCACCAGGTAAAACATCTGTACATCTAATCCATTCAGACGATAAGGGCCAGACCTGGAACTATTCAGCCCCGGTGGCTCTTGATGATAAAATTTCATTCAATGAGACTTCTGTTTATGAAACACCCAAAGGGGATATTCTTGCCTTTCTCAGGACTGCAGGCTACGAAGATCAGGCTTGTATTGCCCGTTCAACTGATGGAGGCAAAACTTTTGGCAAATGGGAGGGAATGGGATTTAAAGGCCATCCTTTAAATGCACTTCGGCTTCCGGACAAGCGGGTTTTGATCACTTATGGGTATCGTCATAAGCCCTATGGCATCCGTGCCCGGATTCTGAATGAAGAGTGCACTGACTTTAAAACTGCTCCAGAGATTATTCTGCGAGAGGATGGCGGAAGTGGCGATCTAGGCTATACCTGGCCAGTTCAATTAGATAAGAAGCGGGTTTTGGTTGTTTATTATTTCAATAAGGATAATGGGACCAGATCGATTCAGGGAACGATCTTAAAAGTGGATTGATTTTAAGCTTTGTTCTTTAAATAAATGAACCTGTCACGCTTTGAGTGACAGGTTCATCAGAATTTTCAGCTTTATAAGTCCATTTTTAATTGGTACTGATTAGGTTTTTAAATACTGCCTTTGGTTCTTAAACCCGATTGGAACGGATACCGGCCTGTGCTTAAGGCCTGTGCAGTATGAGCGCAAAGCGGGGCTACCATTAAAGATTGCAGAACAGCAAATTTCCAATAAATAAAAACTTAGCAGCATAAAGGAAAAGCATCTCTATATCTTTCCCTTAAAGATTTAAAATTCAAACAGATTATTTAAATTTATCAGCCTCCCTGTAAGCTTTAATTAACGCCAGTTCTCCTTCTTTACCCGGTATGGCATTTCCGTGCTCCATACCTAAGATACCCTTAAAACCTTTGCTATCGATGTATTTAAAGACATTCCGATAATTGATTTCACCAGTTCCGGGTTCTTTCCTTCCCGGATTATCCCCGATCTGGATATAGGCGATTTCATCCCAGCATCTCTCCATGTTGGTAATCAGATTTCCTTCATTTTTCTGCATATGGTAAATATCATAAAGAATTTTACAGGAAGGGCTACGGACACCTTTGCAGATCAGATGGGTTTGGTCGGAATGGCGCAAGAATAGGTTAGGGGTATCGCTGAGTGGTTCAAGCACCATGATTAATCCATGGGGCTCCAGAATTTCAGCTCCCCGCCTGAGGGCTTCAATCACATTTCCGGTTTGTATTCCTATGGGAAGGGAACGTTCAAAATCACCGGGTACTACGGTTGCCCATTTAGCATTAACCCGCTTGGCGACCTCAACAGCCTGACGGCAAGCATTTAAAAAGATGTCGATGTGTTCTTTTTTGCCTGCAGCTAATGTATTGGCACCATTTCCACCTTTATCGACCACAAATACACCCATGGTCATATTCAACTTGGCCAGGGTATTACCGATTTCTTCTTGGAGCGCTACAGGGCGCTTCATCAACCCATTGTCTTCAATGCTTCTAAAACCTTGGTCATGCATGAATTTTATTTGGTCTATAAAACTGTCTCCTGCATGAGCGGCAAACATTCCGGCATGTGGTGCATAATCCAAATTGAATGGTTTCTCGGCTATTTGCTTCGTCGAAAGGCCTTCAGCAAATGCTGTGCTACCAATACCCGTACCTAAACCTAACAAGACACTACTCTTAATGAATTGACTTCGTTTCATAATTTCTATGTTTTTTAATTTACTTAGACCACTTTAGTTACCCCCGGAATAGCGTATGGATAGGTGCCATCGAAGTTTGGTAAAACTTTTGGCAATGCATCCCAAGCCAGCCGATCAGGCATCAAATTGATATCTGAATTGAGTGCTTCATCCCACTTAACAAGATTACCGGAGTAGGAAGCGTAACGACCCAGTATGGCAGTCATTGTGCTTTTCGCAGCATTTTCTGCATCCGAAAACTTGAACTGACCGGCATTAATGGCTGCGAATAATTCATCGTGTTCAGTCTGATATGGATTGGCATCGCCTTTCCCTTCGTAATTTACTAGAATCTTACCTTTATGATCCCAAATTTTACCAATATTACTTGAATCCAGGAACACCTTCCCCTTAGTTCCCTGGAAGGATTCATCCACCCTGTTTGCTCCACCGGTATAGTGACGGCATTGACTTGAAATCACGCTGCCATCGTCGTAAACAAATTCAACTGAGTGGCTATCGAATATTTCTCCATAATCTTTACCGGTTCTCAGGAAGCGCCCTCCAGCACCGTAAGCTGAAACAGGGTACTTATTTTTTACCCAATTGGCTACATCAATGTTGTGGACATGCTGTTCAACAATATGATCCCCACATAGCCAGTTGAAATAATACCAATTTCGCATCTGATATTCCATTTCAGTTTGGTTAGGCTGGCGCGGATTTACCCAAACTCCACCGCTGTTCCAGTAAACTTGTCCGGCTATAACCTCTCCTATACCTCCCTGATGTACCCTGTCTATAATTTCACGGTAGTTCTTTTGGTAATGTCGTTGAAGTCCAACTACCACATTCAATTTTTTTCGCTTTGCTTCCTCGGCAGTTGCCAATACACTACGAATTCCGGGTGAATCCGTGGCAACCGGTTTCTCCATAAATATTTGCTTATTTTGCTTTACGGCTTCGGCGAAATGGGCGGGTCTGAATCCCGGAGGAGAACAAAGTAATACGACATCAGCATCTTGCATGGCTTGAATATATGCATCAAAGCCGACAAACTTTTTATCATTTGGAACACTGATTTTTTCAGCACCAAATTTAGCCAGCAAAGTTTGGTGACTTTTATCAAGTTTATCCGGAAAAGCATCAGCCATAGCTACCAGCTTTAGGTTAAACTTTGTACTTAGCGCTTGAAATGCTGCCCCTGTTCCTCTACTGCCACAGCCGATTAGAGCGATTTTAATGATGTCAGAGCCACTGGCATAAGCTCCCGCCAATGGAAGTCCACTTAATAATGCACCACCGGTTAGGATGGCAGAGGTTTTTATAAAATCCCTCCGATGTTCAGTTTTTGAAATTTCCTTTTTCATGTTATGAATGATTTGAATTAAAAATCAGCTATAGGTTCTCGATTATAGTAAGCTTCAATTTCCTCCCTGGATGGGGGCACAAGTGGCCTAACTACCCGTATTCCAACAAAAGTACCGCCGGTCAACCACCAGTTACTCTTTGGAATTTGGGGATCGATTTGTTTCCATTCAGCTTGTGAGCCTCGTCGACTTGCAGAACGTAAATCGGTAGCAGGATCTTCATAGGATCCACCTCGTACAGAATTTGGGTATAAAGTTTCAAAAGGAATGACCGGATCCTGGGTAATTGTGCCTACAAATTTTGAATACGTGTCAGCTTTATATTGATCATAGGTCCATTCGGTGACATTTCCATGCATATCATACAGACCCCATGGGTTCGGTTTCTTTTCCCCAACCGGATGAGTTTTGTTCCCACTGTTTTCCTTATACCAAGCGAATTCCTCCAGTTTTGATCCCGCAGGGAAAGAATAGGCACCAGTTGTTTGGGCACGACAGGCATATTCCCATTCCGCTTCGGTAGGCAGACGGTAAAATTTGCCTGTTCGTACATACAGCCATTTGCAGAATTGAATGGCGGCGTATTGAGTCATACCCATTGCAGGGAAACCTTCTTTACCCATGCCCCAGGTCATGTCAACATAAGGTTTGGTTGGACGTGTCAAGGCATCTACCTGCTGTTTTAGAGGTGTTTTGCTGCGACTAACCTCCTGATTCTTATAGACAAAAGGTTCAAAAAAATCCCAGGTTACTTCATGTTTGCCCATCCAAAAGGGACTGATTTTTACCTGGTGTTGCGGACCTTCATCGGGACGCCGGTCTGCTTCATTTACCGGACTACCCATGGTAAAATTTCCACCCGGAATAGCAATCATGTCAAATTTAAGTTCAGTTCCTTCTAAATTTTGGGTATAACTTTTAAAATCAGGCTCCTGAGCTAATGGGAGAAAAGGGAATAGAATTAAGCCAAGGAATGCGGATCTGAAATGAAGGATAAATAATCTCATGAATGTTGTATGCGATTGAAAAATAAATATGCTCAATTTTATTTAAAAAATTATGATTTAGAGTATTATGAATTAAAAGTAGCAAGGTTTAAAGGTAAAAATCTGAAATGCTTTGAACAAGCATTCATTTTTAGATACAATGTTTTAGGGAATATGAGCGTCATATGGCCAAAGTAGTATCTCTCCGTTAACTTTTTTCCGCCTTGGCTGGTGCGGTAGCGGTAAGCCAAGCCTTAATACTGACTTTCGAAGCAGCAGACGCAGCGGCGGGGTTTTGGTCCTTTTTTCCTGAAGAAAAAGGACTAGGCCTCCGCGGCTATGAGCGGACAAAATTCAGTTTAATTTATTGTAGTTGATGCGTTACGGTAATCTTACAGGTGCGATGAAATTATTTGTTGTTATGCGGTGGATAAAGAGGGTTGATAGGTTGATCAGGGCTCTTATGAGAAATATGTACATCTCTATAGATTCACAAGATATATCGAATTAAAGCAAATATCAATAAATGAAAAACGGCAATTTCCGATTAGAAAATTGCCGTTTAGTACTGATTATTTCTGAGCCGCTAATCTTTTTACTTTTTAGCTATTCTGTAAAGCCTTCCTTCATCAGTAATCGCATAAAGCGCACCGTCTTTGCCTTGCATGGTGGATCTGAAACGCTGGTTTTGATCTGCTAGCAATCGTTCCTCTGCAACAACTTTATTGTCTTTGATGACTAATCGCAGAATGTGTTTACCACTAAGTGCACCGATGAACAGATTGTTTTTCCATTCTGGGATCATGTTACCCGAATAAAAAGACATTCCGCTTGGCGAGATGGATGGGTTCCAGTAGTAAACCGGTTGCTCCATTCCTTCTTTTTGCGTTATTCCTTCACCAACTTTGGCTCCACTGTACTCCAGACCATAAGTAATGGTTGGCCATCCATAGTTTTTACCCGGTTTAACCAAATTGAGTTCATCTCCACCCATTGGTCCAAATTCTGCTGTCCATATATCACCAGTTACCGGGTGAAATGCTAAATTTTGAACATTTCTGTGACCGTATGAATAAATTTCAGGTTTCGCACCCGGGGCGGTCCATACCGGGTTGCCCGGTGCAGCTTGGCCATCTTTTGTTATTCTAAGTACTTTACCGTTCGCTGAGGTCAAAAACTGTGCTTGGGGTCTGGTTTCTAAAGAAGAACGTTCTCCTGTAGTAACCAATAGATTCCCTGTTTTGTCTACCAAAATCCTTCCTCCATAATGACCCATACTCGGATGTGCAGGGTCGGCCCTGTAGATAACACTAACATTTTCTATCATTCTCTCGTCAGCAGAAAGTGTTCCCTTAGCAACAGCAGTCAGATTTCCTGTGCTGGTTTTTTCTGAATAAACCCAGTACACTATTCTGTTTTTTGAAAAGGAAGGGTCGATGGTCAGGCCTAATAATCCACCTTGGCCTCCTGAATTCACTTCCGGCAGACCCTTGATTGGCTCACTTACATTTCCACTTGTAGTGACAATTCTCATAGTACCTATTTTTTCTGTGATCAACAAACGGCCGTCAGGTAGAATGGTGATGCCCCAGGGCCTTTTCAACCCTTCGGCAAGTACTTTGATATCCAATGCGGTTTTAGTTTTGGTTCCTGCGATTCTGGTTTGACCGATAAATGCAGGAGAATAACTATTGTTTGGAGCTAGTTTCTCAACGGGTGCTTTGGTAGTATCCTGAATCTTTTCACGATCGGAAAAAGCATGAGCACCTTGGCTGTAAACGGTATAAATCAATGCCGCACATACAGTGAAAACTTGAATTTTTTTTGTCATTTTGATGGTTTTTAGTTAGTGATACAAAATAATAAATAGCTGTCTTATAAATTTAATTTAGCGATTTCATGTCGATTACAAAGCGATAATGAACATCACCTTTTAGTGTACGTTCATAAGCTTCATTTATCTGATCCATATGGATCAGCTCGATGTCTGAGGTAATGTTATTTTCAGCGCAATAATCCAGCATTTCCTGGGTTTCCCTGGTGCCTCCAACCAGAGAACCAACAAGACTACGGCGACCACCAATCAGTTGAAAGGCAGATACATCTGCCGGATTTGGTGGAGCACCCAGTAAAATCATAACGCCATTTGAACGTAATAGTGCCAGATATTCATTATAGTCATGATCTGCGGAGACCGTGTCAATAATAAAATTAAAGCTTGAAGCAAGTGATTTCATCACTTCAGGGTCTGAGGTAAGTTTAAAATGTAATGCCCCCAAACGTTTGGCATCTTTTTCCTTACTTTTTGAACGACTTAAGACTGTAACTTCTGCACCCATGGATGAGGCAATTTTAACAGCCATATGACCCAGACCTCCAAGTCCTACAACAGCAAGTTTATCACCCTTTTTTACATTCCAATGTTTGATCGGAGAGTAGGTTGTAATTCCTGCACAAAGTAGGGGAGCGACATTTGCTAAAGGTAGTTTATCAGAGACCTTGAGCACAAATCTCTCTTTTACCACGATATGAGAGGAATATCCGCCATAGGTTATGGATTTTTTATCCTGACTTAAGGAATTATAAGTTTGGGTATGTCCGTTTTCACAATACTGCTCCAGATACTCATGACAATTGCTGCAATGCCCGCAGGAATCGACAAAACACCCCACACCAACAGTATCCCCAGCTTTGAAGCGGATAACCGAACCACCCACCCGAGTGACTTTTCCTACTATTTCATGCCCCGGAACTGCCGGATAAACTGTCCCCCTCCACTCATTTCTAGCGGTATGAATATCGGAATGACAGACCCCACAATAGAGTATTTCGATTTCAACATCCTCTGCTCCGGGTTCACGGCGATCCAGATGCCAGGGAGCTAATGGACTTTCCGCACTTTGGGCGGCATATGCTTTTACTGATTTCATAGTTATGTATATGGAGATAAAGTTAAGTAAGATTTGATTAAGGTTTATGAGGTAACAAATTTATCGCATGGGACCTGAGGGAGGATATCAGGGTATTCCCTGATTAACAGAACGCTTCAGATATCTCCATTTTTTTTTTCATATTTATAAAATTTATATAAATAATGATAATTATGAAGCGTTTAAAAGTCGCATTTCTTTTTACATTTTTGATTTTAGCCAGCATACTTAAAGCTCAAAGCCCTAAATACCATTTGCTGATTGGAACCTACACTTCCCCCGGAAAAAGTGAAGGAATTTATGTTTACGAATTTGACAGTGGAACTGGAGCAATGACTTATAAATCAAAAGCCATGATTGAAAGTCCTTCCTATTTCGCGCTGACAAGCAATCGGAAATTCGTTTATGCCGTAACGGAAGGAAAGGGGAATAAGATCAGCGCATTTGCTTTTGATGTTAAAACGGGAAATTTAAATTTTCTGAACAGTCAGCCCACAGGAAGTAATGGGCCAACCTATATTTCAGTTGATGCCAAAGGAGAATATGTATTTGCAGCCAATTATGGGGGAGGATCCATCACCGCTTTACCTCTTGAGCCAGACGGCACCTTGGGTGCAGATATTCAGGATATTAAGCATGAAGGAAGCAGCATCGCAAGAAAGAAGCCTTTTGTTCATTCAGCAATCTTATCTCCGGACAATAAGTATGTTTTAACTGCAGATTTGGGGACGGATAAGATTAATATTTATAGGTTCAATGCCAAGAAAAGGCCTCGGGCACTATCCCCAGCTGTACAACCGTTTATTTTGCTGGATCCGGGATCTGGTCCGCGCCATCTGACCTTTCATCCCAATAAAAAATTTCTCTATTCTGTTACCGAAATTAATTCTAAAGTCTATGCCTTTAAATATACCGGTGGATCTCTCAGTCACATTCAGTCGGTATCCATGTTAACCGAAGGATTCACCGGTCCGGGTCATGGAGCTGACATTCATGTTTCCCCGGATGGGAAATTTCTTTACGCCAATACCAGAAGTACGGTTAATGAAATTGCTATTTATTCGATAGATCAGAAAACAGGAATGCTTAGTCTGATTGATAAACAGCCTTCATTAGGCAAAAGCTCACGTACGTTTGAGATTGATCCAAGCGGTCATTGGCTTCTGAGTACAAGCCAGGCAAGTAATGAGATTATTGCCTTCAGGCGGGATATAGAAACAGGTAAACTAAGTCCCAGCAGTCAAAAAATACAAATTGATAAACCATCTTTAGTGAAATTTGTACCGATTGATTGAGCAGCATGCTGGGTTAATCTGACGCTTTAAACCAACTGAATTGTTTATTGTCTAACATCAAAATCAAAAGTTTACGTAATTTTAATTAAAATTTTTTCTGATTGACAAATTCTTAAGGATTTTAAAAAGTTTTGGAAAGTATTTCAAGGTCTCTGTTAATTGTTTTTCTTCTGCTTGTTTTTTCAAGCTCAACTGGGAATGCTCAAGGTACTTCGAACAAGGGGACTGATTTTTGGGTGGCATATTCAGGACATATTGATGCAAAAGTATCAAGGATGACCTTGTTTCTCTCCTCTGATGTGAATACAACTTATAAAGTAGAAGCCGGCAATCAGGTTGTTTCTTCAGGTAATATCGTTGCAAATATTGTTACTCCGGTATTCATTGATCCCAACGTATTTGATGTACACATTGGAAGTTCAGATGTGGTTGAGTCGAATAAAGGTATTCACATCACCTCCGGAAGTCCGATTTCAGTTTATTCTATCATTTCTAACAATGCAAGAACCGGGGGTAGTTTAATACTTCCTACGAAGTCTTTAGGTAGGGAATATTATGCATTTTCCTATCCGAATTCGGGTGGCTCACAGAATAACAATGCTAAATCTGAATTCACAATTGTCGCCGTTGAGGATAATACTGAGATTGAGATTACCCCTGCTACCGATAGTTTCAATGGTGTTCGAAAAGCCAATACCACGTTTAAAATAACTCAGAAATTAAACAAGGGCGATATTTACCAGTATCAATCGGTGAATGATGTTTCAGGATCCTTGATAAGGACTCTAGGAAACTGTAAACCAATAGCGGTTTTTTCCGGCAGTACATGGACAGCCTTTTGCGAAGCAGGTAATCCAAGGACTAATCCAAGCGGTGGGGATAACCTGTACCAACAGCTATTTCCAATTTCATCATGGGGGAAAAATTTTGTTACCGCACCATTTTTTAATACTGAAAATGGCAATATGGATGTGGTCCGCATCATTGTTTCTGAAGACAATACCAATATTTCAGTTAATGGAAGTAATACACTTGCTATCAGCACACCCTTAAGCAACCCCAACAAAAAAGGCAGTATAATCACCTATTTTACTAATGTACCCAGTATCATCAAGGCGGATAAAGCAATTGGTGTTGCGCTCTATCAGACTTCACAAAATTGTAATACCGCCAACACCAATAATCAAAATCCTCAATTTCCCGGAGACCCCGAGATGACCATACTAAATCCGATTGAGCAAACTTTAAACGATATTACTGTATTTTCGAGGTTGGGTAGTATCTCAGGTGTAAGAACCCAAATTACCAAATATTACCTGAATGTGATCATTAAGACTGTTGACGCGCCGGGCTTAACTGTGAATAATGCCAAAGTCACTAACTTTAAAACAGTTGACAGCGAGTATTCCTATGCGATCATTGATGTCACCGGCACCCAAGATCAGCATCGCATTAAAGCAAACGGTGGTTTTGTTGCTATTGCCTATGGTTATGGTCCGGTTGAGTCTTATGCTTATTTAGCCGGCGCTGATGTTCGTAATCTTTTTCAAAATATCACAGCGAGTACCCAATCCGGCAAGTCAATTACCAGTGCTTGCTCCAACTCAGCGCCCAAATTTCTTTTAACCTTACCTTATCAATCATCAAGCATTGTATGGAATCTGGATGATGGTAAGGGTTCATTTACAGATTTAAATCCCGTGTCCACGCCTGCGCTGGTTGCGGGCAGAACAGTGTATAACTACTCATACCCCCAGGCAGATCCGGTTTATAAAACCACTGGTAAATATAAAATTACTGCAATTGCTCAAAATCCTGTTCCTTCAGGTTGTGATGCCAGCGAATTAGTTAGTTTGGATTTTGAGATATTTGATCCTCCGGCAGCAAATTTCACGGCTATTAGTCAAAGCTGCGTCAATCAAGCAATTACGTTCAGAGATACCAGTAATACAAACGACCAAAAAATTGTCAATTGGATTTGGGATTTCGGAGATAATGAATTTTCTGATAAACAGCACCCAACTCATACCTATAAAAAGAGCGGTACCTATAAGGTTAAACTGATCGTTGAAGTAGAAAATGGTTGTATTTCCGAGGTTTTTTCTAAAGATATCATCATTTATGCTCTGCCCGTGGCAGATTTCATCAGTGCTTCCCCGGCCTGTGAAGCCAAGGCTATCACTTTCAGTGATCGCTCGGTTTCCTCGGAGGGCAAAATTGTGAAATGGTATTGGGATTTTGGTGATCTGAGTCCGGTAGAAGAAAAGGTTACTCCTGATCCTTTCAGTCATACCTTTAAAACCAGTGGAACCTATACCGTCAAGTTAAGGGTATTGACTGAAAATGGGTGTGAAAGTCTGGCTTTTGAAAAGTCAATCGTAATAAATCCATTGCCTCTTGTCAATTTCGGAGTTCCGGAAGTTTGTATCAGAGACTCTTTTGCCCAGTTTACCGACTCCACCAGTATTTCTGATGGTACCGAACTGACCTATCTCTGGAATTTCGGAAACCCATCTGCAAGTCCGGGCACCAATACATCCACCCTCAAAAATCCAACGCATCGATATACAGTTGCCGGTACTTATCAGGTGACTCTCACCGTGACTTCTAAAGCCGGTTGTGTGAATACATTGGTTAAAACTTTTGTTGTTAATGGTGCAACCCCCATAGCAGGTTTTGAAATTTTAAATTCTTCAAACTTATGCAGTAACAAGGAAGTAGTATTTCGTAATACTTCGACTGTTGATTTTGGCGAAATAGGAAAAATAGAGTGGTTTTTTGATTATGCTAATGCCCCCACCAATAAAATTGTGGATGAGAATCCATTACCAAATAAAGAATATCGCTTTTCTTATCCGGTGTTTAGCGCACCGTCTGCCAGACAAATCAGGGTAAGAATGGTCGCTTATTCGGGGGAAAGTTGTGCGGATGAAGAAATTCAAACCATGATGTTGTTGCCTGCTCCTTCTGTAAGTTTTACTTCCTTATCTAATGTATGTCAGGAAATTGCACCTTTCCGTATTACTCAGGCAACTGAACTATCAGGACAAGCCGGGAGTGCTACTTTTTCAGGTCCGGGATTATCGCCAACAGGGATTTTTAATCCGGCACAAGCAGGAGTTGGTACCCATACCCTTCAATTTGTTTTTACCGCCAATAATGGATGTTCTGAATCAATTTCTCAAACCATAACGGTTATGCCAACTCCTTTGGTTAATGCAGGCAGAGATACCATAATCCTGGAAGGAGGTGAAACCAAATTAAATGCAATTGGAAGCGGTAATAACGTAACTTACAAGTGGTTTCCTGCCACAGGATTAAGTCGGGATGATATCCCTGATCCGATAGCAAGTCCGGTAGATGATATTATTTATACGCTAACCGTTACCTCCGATCAGGCTTGTGTTGCTACTGATAACATTCGTATTAAAGTCCTGAAGCAGCCCGAAGTGCCGAATGCTTTCAGTCCAAATAATGATGGTTTGAACGACATTTGGAATGTTAAATATTTGGAGAGCTATGTCAATGCCACCGTAAGAGTATTTAGCAGGTATGGGAGTATTGTTTATCAAAGTAATAAAGGTTATGCAATTCCATGGAATGGTCAATTTAATGGAGTTGATTTACCGATGGGAACTTATTATTACATAATTGATCCTAAAACTAAAGGTCGTAGGGTAATTACGGGCGCAGTCACAATTCTCAGATAGGGTTGATTAAAATTATTAAATCGAGCCTTGCCTATTTTGCATTTTAAATTGGTATTCAATCCATATCATACTGTGAATAAAATCCGCTTTGGGTGGATTTTTTTTGAACAAAAACTCGGCACTGAATTAAAGCTTCGGTGGGTTGTAATTGGATATCAACGGCAATTTCAAGCCTGATCTAGTCTGAATGAAAAGACTGAATCAGCCGATTAATTGCAGGTATTAATTTCAGAATAACTACCAGAAACTTTGAGTGCTTACTGACCAAGTATACCTTTATTCATCAGGCATAATTGAGACGAACTCAGGTTAAATGTAGTCCTTTCTTTCATCCTTCCATTAATCAAGATCAGGTCAATCCGATAATTCGATAGATCTTTGCTATTCCATTTCAAGTTTTCTGATCAGTTCAGCACTTTGTGCTCTTCCCTGGTCCAATCTTCCGGCAAAGAATGTTTTAACCTGATCGAAATGTTGTTTATAACCTTCCATATCGCCATAAACAATAAGTGATGACCATTCTCTTACAGCAGAATGGAATTCTAAATCATCCCCCCGTATGGTTTTATCAAATAATGCCGTTTGGATGGATTCTTCAAGTAATTCTTCGTTTTTGAAAAGGTATTCAGCGATCCCTAATCTTAATCTAAATGGGGGTGTTTGACAAATCAGATTATCATAAGGGTTGATACGAAGGTGGTGCCAGGCATCAACCATGCTGAGTAAACTAAGGTGAGAATTTGGCTTCCTGCTTTCCGATCCGGCAGACAAGGAGAACTCCTGCATCACTTTTTCATTAAGCATCAGGGGCTTATGTTCCTGACCAAAAATAAAGTCCCTTGCTTGATATAGCCTCTTCCGGAAAGTTGCTTCATCTTCCTTGATCATTAGTTTAAACAATTCTGATTCGGAGATGGCATACCGTTTGATCTGATGTTTTGCATAGGGGTTCAAAATTGCCAGTCCGCCATAAATATGTGCCTTATAACTAAATATTCGAAGTGTAATTAAGATTTTAACATTATCAATACCTCCCAGATAGGAGGCATTTTCCCAGGGGAAGAAACCTGCTTCTTTCCAGGCAGTTCCCATACTTTCGAAACCCATGTGAGTTACTGCCTGGGTGTCCGCTACAATTTTATCATGCTCATGGAAGTCGGCTATTTCAACGAGAGTTGAGCCCAGTGTGGCAAGAATATCGGTCATACGTTGATAGGCTTCTTTGGTAGTTCTATGCGGTATAACAATCATTTTCTGACCTTTTGGATCAAATCCAGGACCATGTAGTGAGTGGCAGGTTATGATATGCGAATCTTTCGGGAGATACTTTTCAAAAGCTGCAATTTCCGGATGCTTCACTGAGGTTTGCCCGGCAACTATGGCTCCATATTTGGTGTAAGATCCATACAAGCTCAATACTTCTTCGATTCGCTCGGCCTCTACTGAATAAATGATGACATCTGAAATTCTGGAAACTGCTTTCCCATCATCCATGATCTCAATTCCATATGTTCCAAGCTCAGTTTCAAGCAGGACTCTTCGATGTGGCAAATCGCACCCGTAAACTCGGTATCCTGCTTTGGCAAAAGACTTAGCGTATATACAGCCCATGTCTCCAAGGCCAATTATTCCTATATTCATGTCTGTGGGCTGCAGTATTAAGTGATTAATAAGGCTTTGGTTATTAATCCAATTTTAACAAATGATTATAATTAACAAAATTGAAAAATCTGAATATCTTCAGTGGTAAAAATACCTTATCCGGATAAAAATTATCTTCAATATTACATATTTTTCTCATATTTAATGGGGTCGTATCCATCCGACTGAATAAATTAAAATCAATATGCCAGATTATATTTTATCACTTGATCAGGGGACAACAAGTTCCAGAGCGATAGTTTTTGACCGTCAAGGGAGTATCATTGCAATTTCTCAAAAGGAATTTGAGCAAATTTATCCCAAGCCCGGTTGGGTAGAACATAATCCTATTGAGATCTGGTCAACGCAGGTTTCAGTGGCGACTGAGGCCATCGTAAAAGCAGGACTCAAGCCAAATGATATCCACGCCATTGGCATTACCAATCAAAGGGAAACAACCCTGGTATGGGATAAAGAAACAGGGCTTCCGCTTTATCATGCAATTGTTTGGCAGGATCGAAGAACTTCGGATTATTGTGATTCCATCCGCAAGGAATATGGAGAATTAATACAAAAAAAGACGGGTTTAATTATTGATTCTTATTTTTCTGCAAGTAAAGTAAGGTGGATTCTTGAGCATGTTCATGGGGCAAGGGAGAGAGCATTGCGAGGAGAACTCTTGTTTGGAACGGTAGATAGCTGGTTGATTTGGAAATTGTCAGGTGGAAAATGTCATGTCACAGATGTGAGTAATGCCTCTCGAACGATGCTTTTTGATATTAATACACTTCAATGGGATAAAGAATTATTAACATTATTCGGTATTCCTGAGGCTATGTTACCCGAGGTTAGGTCGTCAAGTGAGGTTTATTGCGAAACTGCCGGAGATTTTCTTTTTTCAAAGATACCCATTGCCGGTATTGCGGGGGATCAACAGGCTGCGCTTTTTGGTCAAATGTGCACAAAAGTTGGGATGGTCAAAAATACCTATGGAACCGGTTGTTTCATGCTCATGAACATAGGTAAAAGTCCAAAAATATCTTCAAATAATTTATTGACTACCATTGCCTGGAAGATTAACGGCGAGGTAACTTACGCACTGGAAGGGGGCATTTTTATCGGTGGAGCGGTTGTTCAATGGCTCAGAGATGAATTGGGTTTAATTAAAAACTCAGCCGAAGTGGAGGAACTTGCAGCGAAGGTAGCAAATACCGAAGGGGTTTATATGGTGCCGGCTTTTGCCGGATTAGGAGCGCCGCATTGGGATCAACATGCGAGAGGGACAATTACCGGAATTACACGAGGTACAAATTCAGGCCATTTTGCCCGAGCAGCACTTGAGAGCATTGCTTTTCAAACCATGGATGTGTTGAAGGCCATGGAAGCTGATGCAGCTGCTTCAATTAGTGAATTGCGGGTTGATGGAGGCGCAACTGCTAATAATTTATTAATGCAATTTCAGGCAGATATCATGAAATGTAGGGTGATTAGACCCAGAGTGACGGAAGTAACTGCCCTAGGGGCTGCATATCTTGCCGGGCTGGCAACAGGTTTTTGGGCTAGCGTTGAAGAGATTGCTAAACAATGGCAGATTGATCATATTTTTGAACCGAAGGATCTGGATGATTATGACAGTCTTGTTGATGGATGGTGCCGGGCTGTAAAGGCCGCTAAAGCGAATGTTAATCTATAAAATTAATTATAAGTTATGACCCCTTTTACAGCTGAGTTCTTAGGAACGGCAATATTGATCTTGTTGGGTAATGGAGTTGTTGCCAACGTAGTTTTAACCGGAACCAAAGGAAACGGTAGTGGTTGGATCGTGATTACCACGGCCTGGGCACTGGCAGTTTTTGCCGGAGTAGTAGTTTCAGCCCCTTACAGCGGTGCACATCTAAATCCCGCAGTTACCTTCGCACTTGCAATTAGTGGAAAATTTCAATGGATTCAGGTTCCAACCTATATTCTTGCTCAGATGCTCGGTGCAATGCTTGGTTCTTCAATAGTTTGGCTGAAATATAAGGATCACTTCGCTATAACTGAGGACAAAGGATTGAAGCTGGCAGCTTTTTGTACCGGGCCGGCCATCCGAAATAAGCTTTCTAATCTAATCAGTGAAATTATTGGATCATTTGTGCTATTGTTTGTCATGTTCTATTTTACAAATGCCGAAATAGTCAATACCAAGACACCGGTAGGATTGGGATCTTTGGGCGCTATCCCGGTTATGTTTCTTATTTGGGCTATTGGACTTTCTCTTGGAGGCACCACGGGATATGCGATTAACCCGGTTCGTGACCTAGGACCAAGAATTATGTACGCTATTCTTCCGGTGGCCGGTAAAGGTAACGGCGACTGGTCCTATGCATGGATACCGGTTTTAGGTCCCATGATAGGTGCCGCATTTGCAGCATTGTTCTATCTTGCCTTAAATTAATTCGTCAAAAAAGGATTAGAATCAGGTTTGGGCTAACATTATCAATTTTAACAGCCTGCTTTTTGCCTGGAATTTAAAATCTTTAAGGGCTGTAATTCTAGAATTTGGGAAAGGCACTAATGCATTTTACATCAGCGGAAGTTCATTTTTTTATTCAAAAGACTATTTTTGTATCATGACTGAAAAGGCCGCCTTGTTATCTGCCATTATTGATAATGCAATTGATGGAATCATCACCATTGATGAACACGGACATATTGAGTCAATTAATCCCTCTGCTTGCGCTTTGTTTGGTTATTCAGTTGAAGATGTGATAGGAAGGAATGTTTCCATGTTAATGCCGCAGCCTGATCGGAGTCAGCATAATGAATACATCGGGCGTTACCAACGTACCGGCAGTCCTCACATCATAGGAAAGGGTCGCGACGTCCAGGGAATGAAAAAGGATGGGACTTTATTTCCTTTTCGTTTGGCAGTCAGTGAGGTTAAGGATTCGGGAAGAACGATTTATACCGGTTTTATTCACGATCAGACCAGGGAAAAAGAAGCCGAAGTTCAGATTTTACATTATGCATCTCAACTCGAAAAATTGGTTGAAGAACGTACAAATTCACTTCAAAAATCAGTGAATGAACTTCAACTGGCAAAAGAAACGGTCAGTAAATCACTTGAAAAAGAGAAAGAACTCAATCAGTTAAAAAGCCGATTTGTTTCGATGGCTTCTCATGAGTTCAGAACACCACTCAGTTCCATTCAATTGTCGGCATCCTTAATTGACAAATATAAACTTCAGAACGATGCCAGTAATATTTCTAAACATGTCAGTAAGATAAAAAATACGGTTGCTAATTTAACAACCATTCTGGATGACTTTCTTTCCCTCGAGCGTCTGGAGGCAGGTAAAATTGAAATTAGCCTAAGTAAATTTGACCTGGTAAAACTATCTGAAGAAATTACTGAGGAGATGCAAATGATGGCAAAAAAAGATCAAAATATAATTTATCAGCATACCGGTTTGCAGAGTATGGTTTTACTCGATCAAAATTTACTACGGAATTGTATTATTAATTTAATTTCGAATGCAATCAAATATTCAGGAGAGAATACCTTCATAGAATTTAATACCGAATTATCTGAAAATAATTGTACAGTAACGGTGAAAGATAATGGGATTGGGATTCCTGAAGCTGATCATAAGCATTTGTTTGAGCCATTTTTCAGGGCGAATAATACCGGAAATATCCCCGGCACAGGTTTAGGTCTTAATATCATAACCCGTTATGCGGGTTTAATGGGTGGTGAAGTTAATTTTAGCAGCCAGCCTAATCAAAAAACAATTTTTTCTCTCATTTTCCCTCAATAAAAATCTATGAAGAAGAGAATTCTAATCATCGAAGATAACGAGGACATCAGGGGAAGTTCAGTTGAGATATTGGAACTTGCCGGTTATGATGTATTTGAGGCCCATAATGGTAAGATTGGTGTGGAACTCGCGCAGCAGCACTTGCCGGATATGATTCTTTGTGATATCATGATGCCGGAGTTAGATGGTTATGGAGTGCTGTATCTCTTATCAAAGAATAAGGAAACCTCCAATATTCCATTTATTTTCCTGACTGCAAAAGCTGAACGAGCTGATATGCGCAAGGGAATGGATATGGGTGCTGATGATTATTTGACCAAGCCTTTTGATGATATGGAATTGTTAAATGCCATAGAGTCCCGTTTTCAGAAAAAAGAAAAAATTGAAACTTTTTATAGTAAATCCTTTGAAAATTTAAAACAACTGACCAAACAGAACCAGGGTTTGGAAGAATTAAAGAATATAATTGCCGATCGGAAGGTCAAACAAGTCAGAAAAAAGCAAATTATTTATTATGAAAATGACACGATTCCAGGGATATATTTAATACTCAGCGGGAGAGTAAAAGCTATAAAATTAAGTGAAGACGGCAGAGAATTGGTAACAGGAATGTATGGCCCTGACGAGTATTTGGGTATACAGGCATTACTTTCTGGAGATTATTATAATGAAACTACAGAGGCCGTTGATGATACCACCATTTGTCTTTTACCCAAGGATATCGTAAAACAATTGCTGGATACCTATACAGATATAGGTCAGAAATTTATTAAACTGCTTTCCAGCAATTTGATTGAAAAGGAAGAACAGTTACTGCAACTGGCTTATCATTCGGTGCGGAAACGAATGGCTGAGATTTTAATCCGATTGTCGAAACAGCAAAATACGTCCCAAGGTAGCGTATTTCAAATTCGGATTTCGAGAGAGGATTTGGCCTCAATGGCCGGAATGGCTACAGAAACAGTTAGCCGAACCCTTAGTGATTTCAAAGATGAAGGCATTATTGAAAAAAAGGGAAGTGTCATTGACATCATCGATTTTGTTAAGCTCCAAAAAATGAAAAACTGATTTAAATCATTTTTCTTCATGACTTCACTCATTAGGAAGCATTTATCTGAAAAGTACTTTTGGAACAAATGTTTCATTAATGAAGGTTGTTGCTTATAGTATCAGAGAGTTTGAAAAGGAATTTGTAGCTCGTGCAAATCAAAAACAGCACGACATTACCTTAATTTCAAATTCATTAAGCTTAGAAACTGCATTTTATGCCCAAGGAAAGGAAGCTGCAATTGTTTCCGCTCAGGATGATCTTTCTCATGAGGTAATTGAGAGGTTGGCAGATTTGGGAATTAAGTATATTACAACCAGATCTGTAACAACTGATCATATTGACCGTGAGACTGCCGGAAAAAGAAATATCAAGCTTGCAAATGTACCCTTTTATTCACCGGCAGCAGTTTCTGAATACACGCTGATGCTTGCCCTTTCCTTGAGCAGGAAAATTATCAGTACCGCAAACAGCATTAAAGAGTTTCATTCCAGAATTGATCAGCACATCGGCTTTAATTTCAAAGGAAAAACGGTGGGAATTGTTGGTCTTGGAACAATTGGGTTAGCAACTGCTTCGGCCTTCCATAGTTTGGGCTGTAAAATTTTGGGTTATGATATTAAACCTATTCCTGATTCAGAAGGAATTGAAGTACTCAGTTTTCAGGAACTTTTATCAAGTTCAGATATAATTTCACTTCATATTCCTTTAAATAATGATACAAAGCATATGATCAATATGCAAAGTCTCTCCAAAATGAAGGACGGCGTAATGTTAATCAATACCAGTAGTGCTGAATTGATTAAGACAGAGGATTTGATTAGGGGATTAAAAAGTGGTAAAATCGGATGGCTTGGTTTGGATGGATATGAATTTGAAAAATATATGTTTTATACCGACCCTCGGAATGATCTTGTTAAGGATCCACTCATGGAGGAGCTAGTATCCTTTTCAAATGTCATTATTTCACCTCATCAGGCATCTTTGACGAAGGAGGCTGTTCAGGAATTTGCAGATCAAACCATCAAAAATCTGGATAACTGGCAGGCTGGAAAGTGTTCCGGTAAAGCATGTGTCTGTTTTGATGGATGTTCCAAACGTCGAAATAAATGAATTAATCGACCTCCAATGAGCTCTAAATATCTAATTGATAAATACTATGTACCAGCTCCTCGTTATACCAGCTATCCGACAGTTCCCTATTGGAATACAGAAGTTCCGGATACCAGGGAATGGAAAGAATCAGTTAAATTTTCCTTTGACTTGAGCAATTCGAGTAATGGAATTAGTTTGTATGTTCATTTACCTTTCTGTGAAAGTCTTTGTACTTATTGCGGCTGTAATACCCGAATCACGCGTAATCATCAGGTAGAGGATCCTTACATTCAAGCTCTTTTGAAAGAATGGAGATTGTATCGAGCAGTTTTTGTCGATAAACCTGTAATTCGGGAAATTCATTTAGGTGGTGGTACACCTACTTTTTTTGCAGCGGAAAATCTGAAATTACTAATCAATGGCCTGATTGAGGATGCTGATTTGCATCCTGAGGCCGAATTCAGTTTTGAAGCACATCCTAATAATACTAAAGAAGATCATTTAAGAACGCTCTATAACTTAGGTTTTCGACGTCTAAGCCTGGGTATTCAGGACTTTGACCCTGAAGTTCAACGAATCATTAATCGCATACAAAGTTTTGAGCAGGTTAAATATGTTACCGAACTCGCAAGAAAAATTGGTTATCATTCCATTAATTACGATCTGATTTATGGATTACCTCTTCAAACCTATGGAGGATTGCGGGACACACTCGTGCAGGTTGGGAAGTTGATGCCCGACCGGATCGCATTTTACAGCTATGCCCATGTGCCATGGATTAAGCCGGGGCAAAGGAGCTTCACAGAAGCTGATCTTCCTTCAGTAGATGAGAAGCAACAATTATATGAATTGGGGCGCCAAATGTTTACTTCAATGGGCTATGAAGAAATCGGGATGGATCATTTTGCGCTGCCAACCGATAGTCTTTATAAAGCTGAGTTTTCAGGAAAACTACATAGAAATTTTATGGGCTATACCCATCAATACACCCAATTGATGGTAGGTCTTGGAGTTTCTTCAATCAGCGATAGCTGGTTTGCATTTGTACAAAATGTCAAGAAAGTTGAAGATTATCTTGATATGGTCAATACCGGAAAATTACCGATTTTTAAAGGACATCACCTAACAGAGGAGGATTTGATTCTCCGAAAGCATATTCTGAATTTAATGTGTAAAGGTAGAACAGATTGGAAGGAAAATGAGCCATTGATTGATGCCATGATATCAGGATTGGAACGTGCTAAAACCCTTCAGGAAGATGGTCTTCTAATTATAAAAAATCATAGTTTAATTGTAACTCCACTAGGGAAAAGATTCCTTAGGAATATCTGCATGGCTTTTGATGCTCATCTTTGGGAGAGCAAGCCCGAAACGCAGTTATTTAGTATGGCAGGTTGATTTCTGATCGAGTTTGAAATGGCAGGTCAAGCGCCCTGAATGTGGGCTTGCA
>Ga0169931_10004380_pt1 | contig 21976 bp, 24 predicted proteins | sample Kivu_15m_20L_FD_129675 | JGI IMG/M metagenome (GOLD analysis project Ga0169931, IMG submission 129675) | Freshwater microbial communities from Lake Kivu, Western Province, Rwanda to study Microbial Dark Matter (Phase II) - Kivu_15m_20L... | ecosystem: Environmental > Aquatic > Freshwater > Lake...
TATCAACAAGCTCTGCTAAAAGCTCCCGCAAATGCTGTTGACTGACAGGAATGCGTTTTCTGATGTCCTCTAAAGATAAAAAGGTGTTCTGTCCCTCAAGGAATTGTAAAATCTCCTTTTGTCCAGCCACTGTTCTGTGAGGCGTTCCATGTGCCTTTATCTTGCTCGAAGAGAGGGAAGTTACCTCTTCTTGCTGTTCTTGGCAGTTATAATCCCCTGCATTCAATTGCTCGATAATCTTTCGTGGCACAACACCACTGTCAATCAATCGGCAATATTCCCTGAAATCCTGTTGAAACAGGGAATAATGACGAACGCTGTGGGTCAGCTTGTATTGGTTTTGCCAAAATTCATAGCTGGTACGCAAACGTTTGATTTCTTCTATGACGTTCTTTTCTCTGATGTCCATTTCCTCTCCTAAAATCCTTATCATCCTTTCCAATCTCTCTCAAAGAGTCAAGAAATACCTGGTTTTTTGAAATAATGTGTTGATTTGTGATTGAAAGAGGCGTATTGGGTTGGGCGTGAATCAAACTGCAAGGATGTTTATCATGAACAACAATTCCAATCCTTTTTTCACAACCCCTGAGTTGATGACCCTGCTCTGCTCAAGTTCCCTGCTTTATGTTTTATTTTCCCATTAAAAAGGCATTTAGATCCTCCTCTGCCAGAAAAGAATCTCCCTGACAATCGACTACACCCTATTCGCTTGGCAGATGACCTTCTTCTTTGAAGAATGGTGAAAGTCATCTGTTTTTGAGGAATATAGATAGGTTTTTGTGGTACCTTTAGCTGGATCACCCAATCTCCAAACAAATCCTGTCCTATCACGCCTTAAAGATGTTTTGTTTAGGAAATCAAGCTTGAAGATAAAGAGAGAGAAGGTTCATAAATAAAGTAAATGTTTGAGGACTTAAAAATGGTTCTGGATGCAAATATTCTGGCCATGAGGCAATCTCTCAAAACTCATCCATAGAAAATCCGGATATGTTTTGGGATAAGTCGAAAATGCCAAATCAGAGGAACACGTTAGAGAGATACCTAAAAAATAGGCAATGAGGAGGAACCATGAAAAACGAGGATCCGATCTTTTTGAAGATCGAATTTACAACCACAGGCGGAAAGCTGGAAGTCAATAAAGAGGCCATAAGTGATGCCCTCAATAATCCAGAAACCCATATGACGGGCATTGCGTTATTGACGCTTCTTAACTATTTTGTCGACAAGGAGACATTTCTTAAGGAGATGAAGAAAACCTCAAAAGATATCAACAAGACTCTGGAAAAGCTTGAGCATCATTTAGCCATAATCAAGAACATTGGACAAATTATCCATTAGTTTTTTTATTTACAAATGACACAAAGATCAACGAAAGAAAACTTTATGAAAGCTCAGGAAGGCTGGGACAAGGCAACCCATGCCTATAGTCGTTATCCCAGCACTGAGAATTGGCAGACGTTTCTTGAGTGTAAAGAGAAGGTTTTACGCCTGCAGGAACTCCTTGAACAACCTTCTCCTGCTTCTGTTAAATATTTAGGTATTAATATTATTTCTATTTAGATATTCCTTAATAGAGATTTCGACAATCTCAGTCATTTTTCTCCTATTATGTATACAAAATAAATGAAGATTTTTTTTTAGATCTGGATCTATATTGAGAGATATCCGTTCTTTCCTATCTATATCATATTCTTTTAATTCGATTTTATATGGTGGAACTGGATTATATATTACAGGCTCAGGTTCAACTTTAATTAAGTCTTCAGTTAACACAAATTTAGGTTTAGCCATAATTAGTCCTCATGCCACCAGTTTAGCTTTTTTTGTCTGTTTTTCCTCAAAAAGTCTCTCTTTCAAGAAACTCCAAACTTGTTTTATTTCTTCCTCTGCTAACCTGTCTATTGAAGACGCAGAAATTCCTGATCCCATAGCAGTTGCATATGAAGTACGATTGGAAATGACTGCTGGTGCCACGGGACCAAAGTTAGAAAGAACAGAAGAAGCTTGAAAGATAGCTTTTGACCTAACAATTCCTTGTGTAAGAACAAAGATAAATTTTTTGTTATGCTCTTCAACCATGCTAATAGTCCGTCCTATAGCACTTAAATCTGGAGCGGTCGGTTTTGAAGGTATTAAAACTAAATCAGCTACCATAATACCTAGAAGGGCATTTTTACTAGCATCTCCAGGAGTATCTATTATACAAAGATCAAACCCTTTTTCTTCTATTTTTTTAAGCGTACCTTGAAGATCATGAACATCAGGATCTATGAGGGGTAGGTCTTCCTCTTGTCTTCTTGTCCACCATCCTTCAAGCGTTTTTTGAGAATCCATGTCTATAATAATTGTTTTTATGCCACCACTTATAGCTTCTGTTGCGAAATGAGCGGCGCAAGTAGACTTCCCAGCCCCACCCTTTCTATTCGCAATTGTTAGTACCTTCATGCTTATTTCCTCATTATTTTTAATTTTATTCAACATATATAAAATATCAATTAACACAATTTGTGTCTAGTAGTGATATTATGTGTTAATAAAGGATGATATGTTGATTTCAACATATCAATAAAAGTATATTTCAGCAAATGATGATTTTACTATGTTTTCTTTCATTCATACCCCTTTCTTTTCATTTTTTAATTATTGGAATTGAAGAAATTATAGCGATCTACACATTTCAACATATGCGTATATGTTGAAATACACACATACGTTTATACATTTATATTGATAAACACTTTTCAGTATATCATTATATAATGAAAACATTGTAAGCGTTTTTGCTGAAATCAATATATCAGAATATAATGGTATGTTGATATCAATTAATCAACATATACACATATCAACACTAAAGGACACAAATAAAAACACATCTTGACGTATATAAGAATTGTGTTTAAGATTTTAATATATTCTTAATAGAATGGATTTTTATTGTATGGAAGAAGAAACACAACTTAGGTCACGAGTTAATCTCTTGTTGCCTTTAGATATTTCTATTCAGATTGAAAAAGAGTCAGAGAAGCGCGGTATACATCGCGCCCAGTTTATTAAAGAAGCTATTCACGAGAAGCTAAAAAAATCGGAGAGTAAAGATGTCATAGTTGAATTTCAAGCCTTAAAAGAAGAATTACGTGAAATTAAACAGCTTACTATTGCTACACTAGAAAAGATTCAGCGAGATAATTTATATGGAGAAAATAAATTGAGATAAAAATGCAAAAACCCGGCGCCAACCGGGTCCATACATATGTGCTACAACAGGCACAAGACATACTTACACAATAGCACGGCAGTGGTTATTGTCAAGAGAAATGCTTGTTTGAAGCACCTGATTTAACGAAAAGGAGCAACAAATGAGCAATCTTATAGATGTTCATCAACAGGTCAATTGCGTCTACTACATAAAATATTACCCTGAATTTAAAAGGGAATTCAGATCTGAAAAAGCCGCCCTCATCTTTGAAAGGCTTGAATATTGGTCTCAACGATATTCTTCAGGTTTCTGGAAATTCTTTGAACCCTGTCAGCACCCTCTCTATCGAAAGGGAGATAGCTGGCAAGAAGAAATCGGCATCTCTCGTAAAGTCTGGACTAAAGCCTTTGCCATCCTGGGAACACATTACAAAAGCAAATCGACCTTTCTCAAACAAAGCGATCCTTTTCAGGGTAAACTCTATGCCAGTTATTATGACAGAAAAACTAACAGAACGTATTTCTTCAGAAACCATGACTTTGTCAGGAAATTCCTGGAAAAGACTTGGAACAAGGTTAAAAACATTGGACAGAAAATAATCCAAAAAAAGGGCCGTTACAGGAACAGCCCATATGGATGTTCCTTCACACGCGCGTATAAAGATATATTTTCTAACAAAGAAATACTTTCATCTCCCCCAACCCCCTCAAAACCTTTAGCAATACCTCAAGCCTCAACACAGGAAAAAGAGAGGGATATTTTAAAAAAAGGAATTGAACATATCACTCCTGAACCTTGCAAGACTGAATCCATCCTAACAGAGCCAAAGAAAGGTAAAGAAAGCAAAGAATCTGTGGCTTCCAAACATCAAAAAGAAACTTCCAAGAAGGAACAGACCCTCAAAAAAACATCTCCTGTTTCTTCTTCGCCTTCTCCTGTTGTCTGCCTTTCCGGAGACACTTCCTCTGCCTTAAAGCAGTCAATCCCTGATTCCTCACCCTATCCCTTACCCTCTCCTGAGACTTCTCAAGAGATGGTCAATCTCTGGAATCAGGCTGTAGAGGGTGAACCAGGCAAGGCCATCCTCACCTGGTGGAGAGAAAGAAAGCTCAGAAAAGCTTTAAAAGATTCTTTCAACAACGATCTGCATCAGTGGACAGCGTATTGTGAAAGAATTGCCGCTAATACCTTCCTTATGGGTGGGGGCACCAGAGGCTGGAAAGCCTCTCTGGATTGGGCCATTCATCCGGAAAACATCCAGAAAGTGAGAGAAGAAAGCTATTTTACCGGACACGGACAGAAAAAGGTTACTTCCAATAATCCAGAACGAGAAAAACCCTTATCTATGGATGAACTCGAAGGAACTGAACAATGGAAGAACTTTTGTTTGTCTCTTTCTTCAAATCTAGGGGTCTCCACCTTTCGTTCCTGGTTCATGGACGTTGTTCCTCTCGATCTGGAAGGATTTTTCCCTCAATTGCGCTGTGGATCGGCTTTCAAGGCTCAATGGATCAAGTCTCGTTTTGGACAAAGGGTGGAAAGTGTATTGAGAAAAACCTTTCCCGAGGTGAGAGAGGTGGAATTTGTTTATGAGACCCTCCATCAGAATCTTATAAACAATTCTTATCCATAGTTGGCGTTATAAAGAATCAAACCACAGAGAAAAACATGTCTATCTTGTGAGATTTATAGTAGAGCTGTTGCGGGATAGTGAGTTCAAACAGAATGTAAAATAGCTTCTTCAGGGCGTCTTTCAAAACACCTTTGTAACCAGCACCAACTGCACGTTGTCGTTCCCTTTGTTTTAAATCTGCATACACTATCTTCTCAAAAGAAGACGCCAACGTTCTAAATTCTGAAATCTTCATCCCTGTCAACGCTAAGAGTAAGCGTTCACGCTCTATTCCTTGAAAAGAAAGAGGGAGAGATGAACACAATACAAAGAATCAACGACAGAATTATTAAACTTAAACAGCTTAAACTTGAGACAGAAACAAGATGTGCGCGCGAGCTTTATAAGAAAATAGAACACTTGCTAGGAGAAGACTTCAGCTTTCAACTGACGGCCATCCTCATTGAGGAAACATGGAACAATGCCTCACCGGAACAAAAGGAGACATGGCGATCAAAAGCCCGTACCTTTCCCAGTACCAAAACATCAAGAACATCTCCGAAGAATTAAAAGAAAATTGACTCAACTCATCAACAGAAAACACGAAGACGATTACCGAAAGGGGAACAATTCCAGAGCACAAAGAAAAGCCAGAACTCGCACCCTCATACAACTGGGAGGGTTGATAGAAAAAGCAGGGCTTCTTGATTTTGTTGAACTGGAAACAGGACAAGATCTCCAAAAAGACCCCGCCACTTTTGAAGATGCAGCAACTCTTATGGGAGCACTCCTCTCTCTCAAAGAATCCTTTCAGGACGAAGAGGCCGATGCTCAAAAAATACTCTGGGAGGCACGGGGAAAACAAGAACTCGCAAAAGGTAAACAAACATGACTCCATCATTAAGTGATTATATTCCCCCCCAAAAAGTTGCTAACAATGCACAAAAGGGTCTTACATTAAGAGAGAAATTCAAAAGAGGCGGAACCCATATCGGCGTTGCGCGTGCCCAGGAGCTTATGGCAAGAAATCATGTTGATCCTGATACTATCAAAAGAATAGTCAGTTACTTCGCAAGGCATGAGGTCGATAAGAAAGCCAAAAACTTTGGCAATGAAGACAATCCTTCCGCAGGCTATATTGCCTGGCTCCTTTGGGGCGGCAATGAAGGAAAGGAATGGGCGGGAAACCTTAAAAAGAACTTCCCTACAAGAGGCAAGAAAAAAAGCATATGACCTCTTTTCAAGAACACAAGAAAATTAAAGAGATGAATCGTTCACTTGAACAGGAAATTTCCACTGAAGCAGCATTGAAGAAAGCGCGTACTTTAGGGGCTTTTCATATGAAGAACATCGTCTTCTATCACAACAAAATCTGGCTTCTCGCACAGATCAAAACAATTAAAAAAGAGCAACAGGAGTCCCAAACGCATGACCTTGACTGATCTACTGGGACTCCTGGCAGGATTCGTTTCAACAATAGCGTTTCTCCCCCAAGTCATCAAAGTCTATCGCACCCAATCAACAAAGGGAATTTCTACCGGAATGTATGTTCTCTATTCTTTCGGACTCTTCTTATGGGCCATCTATGCCTGGATCCTTGATGCCTACCCCCTAATGATCGCAGAAATCATTAAAGGGATCATGACCGGATATATCCTGGTTATGAAAATTAAAGGTTTTGAAGAATGAGACAAGACAAAAGAAAAAGCCTAAAACCTTTTTCGTTGAAAAAGATCAACGCAAAATCTCTCAGTCTGATCCTTGTGGGGATCGGAATGGGAACCCGATTTCCCTTACAGACGCCTTACGCGCACCCATCCAGACCTGCTTTACCCCCCAGCAGCAATGTCTTCCCTTGATCCTCTCTGAAATCCGAAGAGCACGAAAAGAAATCCTCGTACAAGCGTATTCCTTCACTTCTTCGCCTATGGCTCAAGCCTTGATGACTGCCAAGCAACGAGGCGTTAACGTTCGAGTTATTGCTGATAAATCTCAGGAAACTGCTAAAACCTTCTCTGATCGCTGCGGGCATTGAGGTGAGAATAGATAATAAGGTTGCCATCGCTCACAATAAGGTCTTAATCCTGGACAGGGTAACCGGTGGTTGCAGGCTCCTATAACTGGACAGCCAGTGCCGAGAAGAGAAATGCTGAGAACCTTTTTGTTATGAGAGATGAAAAAATCGCTGCAGCTTACAGGGAAAACTGGAGGGGCCGCTATCGTCTCTCCCGAGAACCTCGTCTCTTTTTACAAATCTTCCCTTTGACACCCTCTTTCAAAAGAGTCGCTTTTTCTGCCCTGTTTTGATACACTATCACCAGAGTAAACTCGATGTGTTTCCAATCTGAACCCATCACCCCCAACTTAAGAGAAACAAGAAAAACCATGGCGCTCCATAAATTCCTCAACCCTAAGAATGATGTCGCGTTTCGCAAAATCTTTGGCACAGAAAAGAACAAGGACATCCTCCTTCATTTCCTCAATGATATGTTGGTGTTTCGAGAAAAGAAGCCCATTACCGAGGTCACCTTTCTCAAAACCATTCAAGACCCAGAGATTGCTGCTAAAAAGACCAGCATTGTCGACATCCTCTGTCAGGATGAGGCGGGGAATGCGTATGTGGTAGAGATGCAAGTGGCCAAATCCAAAGGATTTGAGAAAAGAGCCCAATACTACGCTGCAAAAGCCTACATTGCCCAGATGGATAAAGGGGATCAACGATACTACAATCTGAAGGAAGTGATCTTTCTGGCTATTGCGGATTTTATCATGTTTCCAGACAAGGAAAACTACAAGTCAGATCATGTGATTCTGGACAAGGACACCTACCAGAATGATCTCAAGGATTTCTCTTTCACGTTTCTGGAGTTAGAGAAATTCACCCACGACAAGGATCATCTGTCTTCCATGATTGAGAAGTGGGCGTATTACTTCAAACATGCAGAAGAGACGTCTGAAGAGGATCTTCAACAGATCTTTGAGAAAGACCTCATCATTCGAAAAGCCTATGAGGAGCTGGACAGGTTTCATTGGAATGAGGATGAGCTCAGAGACTATGAGAGTGTTGTGAAACGGGACAGAGACAATCAGGCCGTCCTCGAAGAACACATCGATCAGGCGATAAAAAAGGGAATCGAGCAAGGAATGGAAATAGGAGAAGAAAGAGGAATCGAAAAAGGCCATCGAGAAGCTCTAGTTAAAGTTGCCAGAAACATGCTTCAGCAAGGCTTGAGTATTCAAAACATTGTGTCTGCCACAAGTCTGACGACTTCTGAGATTCAAAAGATCCAGTTGGAAGACAAATCTTAAAGTCCCATCCAGAGTCTTTGGTTTTCCTCAATACCCCCAAGTTTTAGATGGTCTCCCACCTTCCTCTCAATGCTGCGTGACCGGTGCCTCCGCATTTTTCTTGAGAGCGGTCAGACACTGATTCCAAAAGCGCTGCTGGATTTGTTGTTTATAGAAAACTCCCTTGGCATCAAAGAAGGGATTTCCTCCATTGGGATAGAAGACAAATCCAGTTCTGTGAAACCATAAAGGCACAAAGATGCTTTCCCTTATCGCTGCGGGCATGGACGTGAGAATTGATGGCGAGGTTGCCATTGCCCATAACAAAGTCTTAATCGTTGATGGAGTTACAGTCGTTTCAGGCTCGTATAACTGGACTGCATGCGCAGAAAAAAGAAATGCCGAGAATCTCTTTGTCCTCAGAGATAAAAAAATTGCAGCAATCTATCGGGCAAACTGGATAAACCGCTATAACCTTTCTCGGTTGCCTAAATCCTATTTCAAATCTCGATAGAAATTCTCATGGCTGCCGATTTTCAACAAAATTAACTCTTTTGTTTGTGCGTCATACTGATAAGCCAATAACGTCAATAAAGAAACCATTTGAAATTTGTAAACTCGAACTCCCGACAAATTTCCCTTTTTTAATTCTCCGCACAACGGATTTTTACATAAAGCTCTTACCGCTTCATCCAAACACTTTTTTTGGTTATCATGAAGCTTCTTTAATGCTTTGATAAAACTGCGCGTCTGAAAAATCTTCATGACCCGAATACATATTCTTCAATCTCTCCCCGCTTGACCTCTTCCAATGCCATCAATGTTCCCTTGATGAAATTATAAGGCAAATCAGGATTCTCTTCTGCTGCTTTCCCAATCGCAATCCAATATTCAATCTGTTTGGGAACTGATCGATGAAACATCATCGCATAGGCTTTAACGTCTCTCACAATCTCATCCGATAATTTTATCGCTATACTCATTGAAAAACTCCTTTATAAGTTATATTATGACCCTATAAGTTTCTTTTTGCAACTTTTATATCTTTAAGCATTGAATGAAATAGAGATAGGCGGGGGAACCCCCGCCTTCATGATCAATTTAAACCCCTTGTTTAGCCTCGTACAGAAGAATTTAACACGAGGCAATAAACAAGATTTTTCTCTCAATAATCATTGTGTTGTCTTTCTAATTGTTTTCATTTTGTTCTTTCCACTTCAGTCCAATAGGCTTTATTGGGGATTTGATGGGCTTCCTTTGCTTCTCCATGTAATAATCAGGACAAATTCTTATCGAGTTTTCTGTTACCTCTTTTGCAGCAGAATAGCTTTCTTCCCAATAGGTCATCGCACACGGGCGTAGCCTCTTTGAGTTTCCGTATTTTTCCATCCAAAGAATAAGATACATGGTATTATTCATTGTGTTGTCCTCCATTAGTTTAACGGCATGCTTTACAGTACGCCTAAGACGTCTTTTAACTCTCTGATGTCGTAATGTATTCGTAATGTATGCCTAGTTCAGCTTCACGCTTGCAAAGAAATTCTCGGAATTTCTTTGCTTCAGCGTAGGTCTTAAAAGCGTAGTCTTCCGTACGTTCAAAGTTGCTGTCTACAAACCAGTTAAGGAACGAACGGACGATCTTTCCTACATTGCTGAACTCTTGCACCCGTGTTGCCAGTTTTGAATCTCGGACATGAAGGCATTCGGTATTTCGCCAACTCTGTCATTAAGGCTGACATTTTCCAGCTCAATCAGCGGGGTGATGAAGGCCTCTATGTCCATGTCACTGTTTTTATTACCCACCAATATTACAGGTTGCAGGATAATCTGGTCGATACGTTGTTGATGTACGGTGAACAGCTTTCAGAACGGAGTGAAGCGCGATCATAAAGACTGGTGTTACGAACAGCGCAAGAACCAGTTTAGCGCGCTCATGGCACTCACCCCCAGCCTTGACGCGAACGTTTTCGGCGTATTGTGAAAAATCCGCGAAATCACACAAGACGATAAAGGTGATGCCGTCAGCAAGCTGGAGCGCATTTGCAACCTGTTGGAGACGCATAACGATAATATCCCGGCCACAGAACGGCTTTGGCAGGCGCTGACACAGAATTTGAAGAATGAGACTGGTGACGGCCGATATTACGATATTCTTGAAGAGCGTTCGGTTCGCCTGCAAAATCGTGTCAGTCCGATCCTCAAAGCGCTCGACTTTGGCGAGGAGTCTGGGGCAGTATCTATTATTGAAGCGATATCGTATTTTAAAGATAAAAGCGGCGTTATCAGCAAGGATGCGCCCCTTGTTTTTTTGGAGCCCGCCGAACAGGTTGCCGTGAACCGCGATAGGGGTTTCCGTCCTTCATTATATAAAGCGTTTTTCTTTATCCATATTGCCGACGCAATCAAGTCCGGACAGCTTAATCTGCAGCAAGTACCGACCCCTGGATGACTATCTGATAGAAAAACAAAGGTGGAAAGATGAAAAAGAAATCTTGCTGATCTGGGCTGGCCTGAGTGAATATGCCGATCCAAAACCTGTTCTGGATAAGCTCGATAAAGCACTGTACCAGCAGTACGAGCAAACGAACCGGCATATTGATGATGGGAAAACCCTTACCTGAAAATAGGGTCAGGCGGCGATTTTACCCTAGCAACACCTAAGCAGGAAGACCGAGCTGCTGAGATTCTCAGGCCGTATTTCCTCGAGCGGCATTTCGTGCCGCTGCCGGAAATCTTGGCAACCATCAATACTCATATCAGTTTTTTAGAAGAGTTTCAACACTGGCAACAACGCTACGCCAAAAGCCGCCCTGCCGATAAAATTTTTTATGCTGGGATTGTCGGGCTAGGCTGTGCTATCGGAATCCCGAAAATGGGGAGAATATCACCACAGATCAACGAAACTTCCCTGCAGCATGCAATCAACTGGTATTTTTCCCTCGATAATATAAGGGGTGCCAATGACCGAATGGTCACCTTCATGGACCACATGGAATTACCCAATATCTACCGTCGGCAGCAGGACAGGTTGCATACAGCCAGTGACGGCCAGAAATTTGAGGTCAGGACGGATTCTCTGAATGCCAACTATTCCTTCAAATATTTTGGTAAAGGGCAAGGAATCAGCACCAACACTTTCATCGATGAGCGCAATCTGCTCTAGCATTCAAGGGAAGGGGAAGATTTTTTAACTTGAAGGATGCCATGAAAAATGTTTAATTAGATCCTGATAAAATGACAAAGTTTTTGCATTTGACACTCTACCTCTTCTGAGTATTTCATTTCAAATGAAAAACTTTTATTCACAGTTTTCGAATATTGTTAAAAATGAAAGACCATAAAATATATGAATATTTCTTGCCTCAAAAGTACAGAAAATTTTAGGAACACAACTCATAAAGATGTTAAATTATTTGGAAAAAATATTGATGTGTTGCTTAATCATCAGTATGACATTCATATGAAGATCGAGCCTCAAGAAAACCTTATCGCTGTTGTTGCCATTGATACAAGGTCCCCTCATCCAACATCTTTTGGAGGAACACGGTTTTCACACTATTTTTCTCTTTCTGATGGGATAAAAGATGCTCAGAAGCTTGCTCACGCTATGACATACAAAGCCCTTTTCGCAAATTTACCCTTTGCAGGAGGAAAAGCTGTTCTCTTTAAACCTTATCATCCGATTGACAGAAAAAATTATTTTTCTATTTTTGGAAGGTATATCGAAAGTCTAAATGGAAAGATAATTACAGGCTGCGATAGCGGCGTTACTCAATGTGACATGAGAATCGCCTCCATGCATACAAAATTCATTTCTCCAGTCGTTAAAGAAGGAGACTTTGATGGCTTGTCATGGATAACAGCTTTGGGAGTACAACACTCCATGATTGCTGGAATAAAGTTTAAATTCAATAAAAGTGAGTTAACTGGCTTGCGTATCCTTGTGCAGGGAATAGGTAAGGTTGGAAAATTTCTTGCAAAACTTTTAAAAGATCAGGAGGCTCAAGTCACTATAACAGATATCAATATGAAAGATGCTATACAATTTGCTGAAGAACATAACCTTGAAGTTATAGATCCTAATCATGTATTGCATAGGAAATATGACATATTTGCACCCTGTGCGATTGGAGGAATTGTTAATAACAAGACTTTTTCAAAACTTAAATGTAGCATCATATGTGGTGCTGCAAACAATGTTTTAGCTTCCCCCGATATGGATGAAAAGTTATATGAAAATGGTATCTTATATGTACCTGATTTTGCTGCGAACGTTGGAGGAGCTGTATTCGCCGGTATGAGCTATTTGGGAAAAACTCTTCAATGTGCTGAAAATTGGATTAAGGATAATTTAGAAAACAAAATCACTGAAATTCTTCAGTACTCTGAAAAAAATAATCTTCCTACAGAACAGTCTGTAAAATATTTACTCGAAAAGCAAATTTAGAGAACTATTTTATGACCAAAAAAGAATACCTAGACCTATTAACCTTAATGATTCAATGTCGAGAAATCGATGATAGATCTGCAGTTTTAGTGCGCCAAGGTAAAGGCTATGGCCACGTCCCTAGTAAAGGACATGAAGCCCTAATGACCGTTTCATACTTATTAAAAGAAGATGATTACCTTTATCCTTATTACAGAGGATATCACCATATGATAGGTAAAGGCATATCACCTGAACAAATTGCTAAAGATTTTTTTGCAAAGTCAAGCTCAAGTTCTCAAGGATTTAGTGCGTCTACCCACTGCAGCTCAGTTAAATATAAAGTTTTTCCAAGTGCGGCGCCTACTGCTTCTCAGTGCTTGCCAGCAACTGGATCCGCTTGGGGACAAAAGTTGGAGGGACATAACAATATCACCTTATGTAGTATCGGGGATGCAGCAACCCGAGAAGGGGAATTTTATGAGGCCGTTTGTCAAGCCGTTCAAAAATCACTTCCTATCGTATTTCTTGTTGAGGATAATCACTATGGGATTAGCACTCCAACAAAAGAGATTTCACCTTTTCGCCTCAATATTTTTCATACTGACCTTTTCAAAAATTTTAATGGCAGAGATGTCAATGAGGTTTTTCGCTATGCAAGCGAGGCCATAGAAAAGGCGAGAAATGGTTTTGGACCAACAATGCTTTGGGGAGAGGTTGACAGATTAGGATCACATACTGTTGGAGAAGATCACAGACTTTATAGAGCAGAACAGGAATTAAATTCTCTTTCTGATCCTATAAAAATGTTTTCAGATTTTCTTATAGAAAAAGGATTTATAACAAAGGATGAACTCGTTAACTTAAGGGCTCGCATAAAAGATCAAGTCAATGAAACTTTTGAAATGGTCTGGACAAATGACAGAGACCCAGAGCCTCAGTCTATTAATCTTCATAAACACCTTTATGGAGAAACTGTTCAGCAAGAAAATCTCTCTTCCCTATTATTAAAAACAACTGAAACGACAATGGTGGAGAGCATAAATTCTGTTCTCAATCTCGCCCTTCGAAAAAACGAAAAAATTATAATGTTTGGACAGGATATAGAGGATCCAAAGGGTGGCGTTTTTGGTTTTACAAAAGGGCTAAGTACCGCATTCCCAGATCGGGTTCTTAATGCCCCCATCTCAGAAGCAACAATTATTGGCTCAGCTGTAGGACTTGCAATTCATGGTTATAAACCTGTGTTTGAAATTCAGTTTATTGATTTTATTACTCCTGGGTTTGATCAGCTTGTTTCTCACGTATCTAGCCTGCGTTGGCGCAGTTGTAGCCAGTGGACCTGTCCTATGGTGCTTTATGCTCCCTATGGAGCTTACATACCAGGTGCAGGTTTATGGCATAGTCAGAGCAATGATGGATGGTGGACACATATTCCAGGGATAAGAGTGGCGATTCCAAGTAGTCCAGAAGATGCCGCGGGATTATTTTGGAGCGCCATCCAAGATAATGATCCTTCTTTGATCCTTATTCCAAAGAATATATTTAGAAAAAGAAAGATCGTTACCCAATTTGATAATGTTCCCTTTGGAAAAGGGAAGATAATTAAAGAAGGAAAGGATGTAATAGTAGTGAGTTGGGGTAATACTGTTCATCTTGCGGAAGAAGCAGCAGATGACTTGTCACAGAGTGGTGTTTCAATTGAAGTGATAGATCTACGCACCTTAGTTCCTTGTGATTGGGATATTATTGCGAAGTCTCTAGAGAAGACCGGACGACTTGTTGTTGTCCATGAAGACAATAAAACGGGCGGATTTGGGGAAAGTATTCTCGCTCGTATCACCTCTGATCCAGAGTACTTTAGTTATTTGTATGCTCCCCCTCAATTAGTGGCTAGAAATGATATTCATATTCCCTATCACCCTCATCTACTTTCTGAAGTTCTTCCTTCAACTAAAAACATTATAGACGCAATAAAACTCACTTTGCAGTAACAGGAGATTACTTAGCTAGGTGTCATAATTAATGACTTTTATAGGTTGATAAAATTGAGAAACAATATGGGGAAAAAACTAAAAACTATCACACTTGATGTAATTATTCCACTAATGGGGGAAGGTATACAAGAGGTAAAAATAATTAAATTTTTTAAAAATACCGGAGATACAGTTAATAAAGATGAACTTTTATATGAGATGGAAACAGATAAATCCATCGTAGAAATAGAATCTCCCCATTCTGGAGAATTTTTAAAATGGGATGCAAAAGAAGGCGATATTGTCCCTGTTGGAACGATCATTGGCAAAATTAAAGGACAAACCTCAAAACATGCAGGTAATATCCAAAATAAAGATATTTTATCTAAAGAATCTTCAAACGATGTTTCTTTAATAAATATAGAAAAATCGGCAAATATCATGAGATATCTCCCTCCAAGAACAAGGAGATATTGTCAAGAAAGAGGAATCAACATGGATTTAATTCCAATCCCAGATAAGCGCTTAATGCCGGAAGATATTGATAACTATATAAAAGAAGGGAAAATACAAGTCACAAAAAAAGTGTCGCAGCAGAGTACTCATGGTTACAAAGAAATAAAGTTATCTGACCAGCAAAAAATTTTAAATCGACGCTTTAAGTATAGTCAAAATAATATTGTCCCAATCTCAATGGTCGCGCGGATACAATCAAAAAAGCTATATAAAGCAAAAGAAGTTCTAATAGGGGATTGCAAAGAAAATAATGCGTCTCTTTTTCAAGCTTTTGCCTACTGTGTTGCTCAAACATGTTGTGCTTTCCCAAAGTTTCGATCCCTTCTCATTGACTCTGAAACATTGTACGAATGCAAATATTTAAATCTGGGCATTGCTGTTGAAAATAAAGAGGGAGATTTGATGACAGCAGTAATCCCAAAGTCAGAAAGCTACAATTTCAAAGATTTTATTGAGAAAATACACCTCCACATAGCAACTGTCCAACAAGGTAATGACCAAGGAGCGGAAAAACCTCATATCATGTTAACTTACATGGGAGAATGTGATGTATTATGGGGTTCTCCCTTACTCGTTGAACCTGCAGTTGCTATATTATTTTTAAGCCTTGATAAAGAAAAAAAAGACTATGCCTATCTCTCAATAACAGTAGATCATCGAGTGATTAATGGGATGGAAGTGGTAAGATTTTTACAACGTTTAACAACAATGATTGATGATTTGGGGTCCTTGTGACCCCTACACTTAAATAGAAAAGTTTGAAGCATAAGAATAAATGTCATTTTCTTCTCTATGTTAGAGAGAGTCCTTTAAGGAAGAATAAAAGTATGAATCAGTCAGAAAACATCAAACTCATGTTACAAGCTGCCTATGAAGCCGCTGCATTTATAAAAAAAGACTATTATGCAATTTCTGAACTTCAAATTCAGAAAAAAGGATTAAAAGATTTTGTTACAAAAACAGACCTTAAAGCTGAGGAAATCCTTGTATCATATCTAAAAAAAGCAAGGCCAAGTTACGCCTTTTTGTCGGAAGAAAGTGGTGAAATTAAAAACAATAAATTAGAAGAATGCGAGTTTCGTTGGATTATAGATCCCATTGATGGGACATTTAATTTTATTCACAATAATCCTAACTTTGCGATTTCTATAGCTCTGGAACACAACAGCCCACACAAAAATGAAATTGTATGTAGCCTTATTTACCTCCCCATTACTCAAGAAATTTTTTGGGCAGAAAAGAATAAAGGAGCCTACTATATCGATAGTAGAGGCGTACAATCAAAAATAAATGTTTCTAATCGAGTTGAATTTGAAGAACTCTCAGTTATTATTAATTTTCTAGAAAAAGTAGATACGAAACAAAAAGAACAATTTTTAAGTCACCTTATCAAGAACCATTGTCAAGTAAGAATTTCTGGATCCGCCGTTATTGATTTAGCCTATCTTGCAAGCGGAAAACATGACCTTTTAATTCAAGCTAATTTACACCCCTGGGATATTGCAGCTGGACTTTTACTCATTCAAGAAGCTGGCGTACAAGCAACAAACTTTGAAGGATCTGTATTAAAACTATCTGATAAAAACATTATCGCTGCAAACAAAGAGTTAATTGATCAATTAAGAAACTTAGAGACTCATCCCTAATACTACATTATACTGCACTGATAATATCAAAAGGTCATAAATCTCCTGATGAGTTAAAAGGACTGTTTAGCTTGAGAGAAATATGTCCTATCTAACTCTCAGTTAACTTCTTATACCAAACAGATTAAATAAGTTTCATAATTTAGCCCATTTTCTGGAGCAAAGAGATTTAATCAGTCCATGAGTTTTGATAAAATCATTCCAGGCATGACAGGCAGCTTTCGTAATATCATCCATTGAATTGAAGACCCGATTGTGTAAATGTCGATCTTTCAAAACCTGCCAGACACTTTCTTGTGGATTGAGTTCAGGGGCGTAAGGTGGAAGCCATAACAAAGTGATGTTGGAAGGTGGAGTTTACCAGTCATGTGCCATGGCGCGCGATCCATAATCACCAAAGCATGATTATCTTGATGAACATTTCTGGAAATTTCTTCCAGGAATTCTTGCATGGCCTGGGTATTGGCATAAGGCAAGACAAGTGCTGCGGCTTTATTATGGTCAGGGCAACATGCGCCATAAATGTATTGATACATAAATTGTTGCTGTTGAACCACACGAGGTCGTGTTCCTCTTTTCATCCATAGGCGCGTTAAAGACCCTTGTTGGCCAATACGTGTTTCATCCTCAAACCAAATTTCGATAGTGTCCATGTCAATAGTTGAAGGTAAGGCTTCTTTTGCTCTTTGGGAAAATTCATTTTTTAAAAGATTCTTGAGCCACAAGATCTACCTTGGGATGAACAGAACGACTGGTAATCCAGGAAAGTCCAATCCGATGAGCAAGGTTATAAATGCCGGACAAGGTATAATCAACCCCATACATTTCTTTAATCAAAGCCTGAATATCAGCACCCCGTAATCGTCCTCCCTGCCGATTATGCTGACGCTCGTCAATCAAGGTCAAAAGCTCTTCTTGAGCTTTCTTGGAAAGGCGATCCTTTCTTCCTCGACCAGACGAAAGACATAAAAGAGCTTCAATACCCCCTAAACTGTAACGGCCAAACCATAAGCGCAGCGTCTTAACTGTTTTGCGGACTAAGCGGGAGGTTTCCTCAAATGTTTTCCCTTCTTGAAGAAAGATCATGGAGAGTAAACGTACGCCAAACTTTTATTGTCCTTTTTGACGGTAATGCTTCTTAAAATCTTCCTCGAAAAATCCATTCGGGTATTTGATAGGACGTGCCATTTTCTCTAAAATCTCCAATCACGACTTCTAGAGAGAATAGAAAAATTACATCTTCATTTCAATTACTTATTTAATAAGTTTGGTATTACCAATGGTTTCCATGCAAGACCCTCCGATAAAACATTGTCTCATAGGGACTTTTCAAAGCTTGATTCTGTCGCTGAGCTTCTTGTTTAAGTCTCTGCTGTTCTTTAAGAAGTTTGCAGGCTCTCGGAAAACCCATTAAAGCCGCTCGACGTACCTGGTTATTTTTAAACCAGTAATAAGAAAAACTAATTTGCTTTGGCAGGATTTCCCTATTCCATGATTCATAATGATAGGCCTTATTATAAGATATCCAAAAGTCATCACTCTCTAAAAATTTAAAGTGAGAGTTACTTTTAATCAAATTAATTATGTCCAGCGGACGTAAAAAAGCAGCTAAATAAAAAACAATTTCTGTGGGAAGGGTTTGAATGGGCTTGATATCTTGGCCCAAAAGCCTTTCAGACTCTTGGTCTTCTCCAAAATGCAGTACTGAACCCCTTAAACACCCCCCAGAAATGTAACTGCATACGTTTGAAAGGTGTTTCAAAGCTTTGTCATAATAACTTTCAGAACGTTCGTCATCGTTAAAAAATGCTCTGCAATTTAAATTAAAACAAAGGGAAACTAAAATGAAAAACAGAAATGAATTAATGAAATAACGTCTCATATATTCTCCTAGAACTCTTTACCCTCTATTTTATACGATAAGTTAATCTTTCTCAAAATTTTTTGGAGAGAACTTTTTAAGGAACCTTTTTTACAACCTCGCCCTTAGATGAGTAGGGCACTTAACTTTATCTTGAACATATCTATAAAAATCTTTAGCATAAACCGATCAAAATACTCTTTAAAAGTTTTCTATTGAGAACTCTAATTTACTAGGCTTAAGCACTACACAATTATTAACATATTGGTTTGAAATTCTGAAATGGAAAAAAACATTTACCTCTCAACTTTTATTTCGGGATTTTCACCTGTTGTTGAAGAAATCATAAAAAAACAAATCAGAGACGCTGACGTTGTAAAATTATCCGATGGAGCTATATTATATAAAACGAAGAGGCCTATTGCCGATTTAAAAAATATAGCTATTTTCAACAATACGTTTCTTGTTTTGCAATATTTTGAATTTTCTAAAGTGACTTCTTTTCACCATGTTATAGATCATATTCTTAAATTTCCTAAAAAAATAAAAAGAAACCTAAAGTTTTCCCAAAGAGAATTCAAAGTCTTTTTCTCAAATGAAAACAGTTTCGTCAAAGTTGATCCTATTAAGCGAAACCTTCTAACGAGTTTTTTATCGAAACATTTTAAATTAACGAATAAAAAATCGTCTCAACAATTTAATGAATTTTGGCTTGCCAAAAGAACAAGGAATTTTTTCACTTTAATGCTTAGGATAACAGATAATAAAGCTAATCCTGAAAAAGGAGAACTTAGGCCAGAGCTTACGTCTTTCCTTATTTACATGTCTGAGCCTACACAACAGGATGTAATATGGGATCCATTTGCAGGGTCTGGGGCAATTCCTCTCAAAAGAATGAATCTTCCTTTCAAAGAGCTTTGCATCTCTGATAATAATCAAAAAAACGTAGACTTAATAAAAGAAAAGCTCAGGCGTAAGAAGCATAAATATAAACAACACTTTGCAACACTAAAACATGATTTTATAAAGGAGAAAATTTTAAACGAAAATTGTAATAAAATTATTACCGATCCTCCTTGGGGATTGCATCAATCCATTGAAAATGTTCAAGATTTTTATTGTCAAATGTTTAAAAAATTCAGTGAAAGCCTTGTTACAGGAGGCCTTCTCGTTATGCTTGTTTCAAGAGAAGTCAACTTGCAAAATATTTTTAAAAAGTTTTATGATAAGTTTAAATTAATTACGACTTTAGAAATTCTTGTCTCGGGTAAAAAAGCTACCGTTTATAAGCTTTGTAGACTCTAGAAGATTTAAAACTGATCTTGCAACCATTTAATGAACACTGAGAAGAGATACATTTTTGCTGAGGCAAAAATGATTTTCAAACTAGGGTATCGTGGAGATTCTCCCGTAAATATACGCTAAGGATTAAGGATTAAGGATTTAGTTCCAGTAACTTTGTCCCTGCTTCTTTAGGCGATCCATCTCCATTCACGTACATGTAAAGTGTGGTAGTCGTTATACCCAAACGTTTAGAAACCTCGGCAGCAACCGATTTTGGATCAGCCATCGCTGCCATCGCCATAGTAAGGGTAGATTTATTCATTTTTCTGGGTCTTCCCCCTTTTCTCCCTCTCGCTCGTGCAGCAGCAAGTCCAGCTCTTGTTCTTTCAATAATTAATTCATGCTCGAACTCAGATAATACAGCAAATAAACCAAAAACCATTCTTCCATTGGGTGTCGTCGTATCAATCTGAGTGCCAGATCCAGCTAACACTTTTAATCCGATATCTTTTTTTCTCAAATCTTCAACTAGAAGAATGAGGTGTTTTAAGTCTCTTCCTAAACGATCTAATTTCCAAACAAGTAAGGTATTTCCTGGTTGAAGGGCTTTTAAACACATTGTAAGTCCAGGACGATCATCTTTTCTACCGGAAGCAAGATCTTCATAAATCCGTTCTTCTGCCACACCTGCTTCTCTTAAAGCATCTTTTTGCAAATCCAGAACTTGGGATCCATCTGACTTCGATACTCTCACATAGCCAATCAGCATAAAAGCTTCTCCTAACAAGAAAACACCCTGCTTACCATAAAATATGGTGTTGTTTTTTTCAATGAGTTTTCTTGCGATTTATAGTAGGGTTTTTTCTAAATTTTTGGATGACCAGAAAAACGTCCGTTTTTTTGGTGGATCCTTGGGTTAAATCCCATAAAGATACCGTCTTTAGAGTCAAGTAGAAAAAGCCATTTTTTGGTCAAAAGATTGATTATTTTTTAGCACTCCAAAGAAGATATGTAGAAGCTTTCTCATAATAGCAACGATAATAACTTTTGGTCTTTTCCCTTTACTTACCAGTCGGTTAACAAAGGGTTGAAAACCATTATTATGGTTTTTTACAACAATCGCAGCCATATAGAGTGCTTTTCTAACCTTTTTAGACCCTAGCTTTGAGATATGTGATTTACCTTTAACAGACGTTCCAGATTGGAAATGTGAGGGAGTAACTCCTGCAAAAGCGGCATATTGTTTGGCATTTTTAAAAAGACTCACATCAGGCATATCCGCTAAAACGGTCATTGCTGTTTTAGTCCCAACCCCTTTGATTCCTGTAAGAATAGAAAATTGCCTTGTCAGCTTTGTTGAGTGATGAATAATATTCAATGCCTCTTGTTCCAATTTTTCTATCATCTTATGGAGAAAATGCATTTCTTCATTTATGGAGTTTGCGACGATTTTATTGAGAATTTCTTTCTCGAGGTAATTTCTCAATCTGTTTAGCTCTCTTTTCAGCGCATCAATTCGAGCATTAACTTCATGCAATTCTCTATTCTCCCGAGACTTGGGAGTCCATAAATCAGGGCAATTTTGTAAGCAAAACCGCGCAATGACTTCACAGTCAGATTTATCTGTCTTCTGACGTATCATCCGACTGAGTCTGAAAGACTTGATTTGTAAGGGGTTAATGATGCTGACCCTATAACCACAGTTATGTAAAAACACGGCCACAGACTCCGAATAAGAACCCGTAGATTCCATACAAATATGAGGGTTAACCAGACCAACGTCTTTGATCCAGGAAATCAACTTCTCAAACCCCTTGTCATTATTATCAAATGAATTGCTCTTGATTTTTCCATCAAAAATAGCGCACATATCAAAAGTTTTTTTACAGACATCAATCCCAATAACATGAACGTTTTGCATAATCTTCCTCACACAGTATAATAAGTATGGTTTTTAACCAACCTTGTGAAATACATGATCACTCAATTTTGAGGTCATAAGATACCGTTCGGTTTTAAAACCAGACAGGGGCAGAGAGAGTTAAATCTTTATGACATGCTCGAAATAGGGCATAGGTACGTAAAACGACTTCTCTCTGCCTGTTATACCAGTATATTAGCCTCATATACTGGATACTTAAAAAATACAAGGTAGTTATCTACCAATA
>Ga0169931_10004381_pt1 | contig 21973 bp, 16 predicted proteins | sample Kivu_15m_20L_FD_129675 | JGI IMG/M metagenome (GOLD analysis project Ga0169931, IMG submission 129675) | Freshwater microbial communities from Lake Kivu, Western Province, Rwanda to study Microbial Dark Matter (Phase II) - Kivu_15m_20L... | ecosystem: Environmental > Aquatic > Freshwater > Lake...
CTCATCGTAGCCAGAAGCTGCATTTTCTGGCACATCAGCTTCAGCAGTGTTTTGGCTGGGATTGCGCGCGAAAATCGGCTCCGCCTTGTTTCCAAGTTCGGTTTAGACAGTATACCTCTTGCTGGAAATCCTGCTGCGATTCTCACACATTCATCGCAGAATGTCCAGAGTCTTCCGGACTTCCTCCCCGCTTCCCCCCACTCGCTGAACCACCGGGCGGCAGCCCAATCGCCTTGACTTTCTGGCAAGAGTGGGTGCCGGGAGGGCGAAGCTCCTGCTGAGCCGCATCCCTGCTGCGCGCGCTGGCAGGGGCGTTTTGCCCGCAGGCTGCCGCCATGCGGCTGACAAGCGCCTGAGCGGTTGGGCGGCAGCCCCCGGCTGTTTTTCGCACCGAAGGTGCGCGCGCTGGCGGGGACGTTGGTGCGACGTTGGCAGGTGCCTTCGCCCGCAGGCTGCCGCCATGCGGCTGGTATCGCTGGCAATCGCTTACGGCGCGGACCAGCGTGCGGTGGCTCGGCAGGAGCCTCGCCCTGGGATGGTGAAACGGTGGTAAGTACACCTGATTTCGTTCTTTGGATCCGCGCCATCGTGAAAAGGCGTGCGGGGGATGCCAATCCCCCGGTAACTGTACGCACGACCTCAAAGTGCACACGATCTTAAAGTGCGTGGCACCTGCAGCGGCACCTGCAGCGAAAATCCCAGAGATTTTATTGGTATCCGCATCATTTGGTGCGGCACCGGGGACAGTCCCCGCGGGCACAGCAGCGGGCGTGCAACAGCGCCGACTGGTCGGACGGTAGAATCGTCATAAACCGCAGAGTCGCCAGAAACCGCAACCGGTAGGCGGCTGCCGGGGACAGTCCCCGCAGTCGCAGACGCCGGGGGGGAAATGAGGTGGGGCGGTGGCCGGCAACAAGGGCTCGTTACGGCCCTGAGGTGCATGGCACCTGTGAAGAAAAATCCCAGAGAATTTATTGGCGTCCGCATCATTTGGTGTGGCACCGGGGACAGTCCCCGCGTGCACAGCAGCGGGCGTGCAACAGCGCCGACTGGTCGGACGGTAGAATCGTCACAAACCGCAGAGTCGCCAGAAACCGCAACCGGTAGGCGGCTGCCGGGGACAGTCCCCGCAGTCGCAGACGCCGGGGGAAATGAGGTGGGGCGGTGGCCGGCAAGAGGGGCTGGTTATGACCCTGAGGTGCATTTGGCCCTGAGGTGCATGGCACCTGTAACAAAACTGCGACGGTGCTTTGGATCCGCTGCACCGTGACAAGGCGTGCGGGGTGGGTGCAATTACCCGGTGGCGGTGCGTGTCAGGGCGGCCAGAACCGCATCTGGAACGGACCAAAGCCTGACCGGCCGATTGACATCGACCGCGCGCCACACTGCGTTTTGTGACATCATCCAGCCGCGGTATGTCAACTGGCAGATGGACCTGAAATCTCCCAAATTGCCCGTGTTCGCGCCGTTTCACCATCCCAGCCTCGCCCTCCCGGGTCTTCACCCGTCTGTTCACAGGATTCCAGAGAACTGCAACGCCGTTGGGCGGCCGCCCATCCGCCTGGCCGCCGGTCCGTTGTTGCGTGCTGTGGCACATCGATTACTCGCAGCCAAGTCTCTCCAGCCCCTGAACTGTGATCCTTTCATCCAGTTCCGCCTGCACACTGCCTGGGCAGATAATCGTCAGCTGATCCAGCTTCAGGTCGGCCATCGCAATTCGCATCGAGCGAGTGGTCGCGGGGCGTTCGCTGTACTTGAATTCAAAACCCAGCCTTCGACCTGATTCAAGAATCAGCAGATCCAGCTCGGCACCCGCCTGAGTTGCCCAGAAAAAGGCCTGCTGCGGACGCCGAGATCGCAATACCTGCTCCAGCGCAAACCCCTCCCATGATGCCCCAACTTTCGGATGCCCCTGCAACTGATCAAATGTCTGCAGCCCCAGCAGATGATGCAGCAGCCCGGAATCCCGCAGATAGACCTTCGGAGACTTCACCTGACGCTTCCCGACATTCTCGTGCCACGGCTGCAGCTGTCGCACCATAAAGGTCTGACTCAAATCGTCCAGATAACCGCGGACCGTCTTGTCCGACAAACTCATCGATCGACCCAGCTCGGATGCACTCCATAACTGGCCGTGCAGATGCGCCAGCATCGTCCAGAATCTTCGCATCACCGCGGCATTGACACGCACCCCAAACTGCGGCAGATCCCGTTCCAGAAACGTTCGCACAAAACCTTCCCGCCACGCCGAGCTGTCCGCATCGTCAGACGCCAGATACGATCGCGGAAAGCCCCCCCGCAGCCAAAGACACTCAAGTGTCCCAGCACCCGTCTCCCCAAGATCAAATCCATGCAGATCCACGAACTCGATGCGACCAGAAAGCGACTCGGAAGCATGGCGAATGAGCTCCGGTGAGGCACTGCCCAGAATTAGAAAACGAACGTCCGACTGACCGCGGTCCGCCAGCACCCGCAGGACAGGGAACAGATCCGGTCGATTCTGAATCTCGTCCAGAACCACCAGTCCCCTGCAGCGGCCAAGCGCCAGCTCGGGATTGGAGAGTCGGAGCTGATCCGTGGGCGACTCCAAATCGAAAAAATGACTCTCCGACAAACCGCCTGCCACTGTCCGTGCCAGCGTCGATTTCCCCACTTGGCGCGGCCCGAGCAGACCGCAGATCGGGGATCTGCGAAGAGCTGTCTGGACCTGTTCAATGGCATACTTGCGGTGAATCATTCTTGCATTTTCGGACCGAAAATCCGAAAATGCAAGCTTAACTTCGGAAGTCCTACGGAATTGCGGCAGTAAGCTCACATTCCAACACTGAAATGGTCCGTATTCACTGTGGCGATTACTGTTGTGGCGAGTTTGCGGTTTGCCGAGCAATCAGCTCGTCCAGCTCCTGTTTGAGCTTTCCGAGTATTTCAGTGTAGGTGAACGCGCCCAGCGATTCTCTGCCGCGCTTGAGATTCACATGGGTGGGGCCGCACCAGAGCCCCAGATCCGCGTCGTCGGTTTCTCCGGGACCGTTGACTCGACAACCCATCACGGCAATTGTGACCCGATGAGCCTCTGCGTATCGAGTCATCGCGCGTACCTGTTCGGCCAGTTCCACGAAGGCTTCATTTTCCACTCGCGAACAGCTGGGACAGCTGATGATGTTCAGCGTTTTCAGTCCGTAATCCACCACACTTCGAACTCTGCCTGCCGCAATGTCATCCAGTATCCGGCGGCCGGCGTCGATCTCTTCCGCTTTGCGGTTGTTCGGCACAGTCAGAGAGACTCGAATCGTGTCCCCGATTCCCCGGCTGATGAGCTGCTCGAAGGCAATTCGCGTTTTGATGATGCCATCAGGAGGCATTCCAGCTTCTGTCACGCCAAGATGCAGCGGCACATCCGGTCGTCGCTCCGAAAACCGCCGATTGACTTCGATGACCTTGAGCGGATCGGAATCCTTGAGTGAGACACAGTAACGGTCATAACCCAGGTCGTCGAGGACCGCACAGTGCTCCCAGGCACTTTCGAGCATTGGCGAGATTGAATCGTCCTCCGGGTATCGCTCTTTCACGGCAGGGTCCACCGATCCACAGTTGACACCCACCCGCATCGCACAGTCGTTGTCGCGGGCAACCTGTACGAGGTATTTCACTTTTTCCTGCCACGGCCGAGTTGTTTCGTGGTGGTACAGGTGTCCCGGGTTATAGCGAATCTTGTTGACGTACGGAGCGATGACTTCCGCCAGACGGTAGTTCTCCTGCAGATCCACAGACAGATTTCCTGTGACCTGACGACGAATTTCCATCAGTGCCTCAGCATCCTTGCGGCTGTCGATCGCAACCCGAACCACGTCTGCCCCGGCGTCCACAAGATCCCGAATCTGCCGGACCGTGGCGTCGATATCCTGAGTCCTTGTGGCGGTCATGCTCTGCACGGCGATGGGGTGCCGGCTGCCGATGGAGATGCTTCCAATCGCCACACTTCGAGTCGGGTTGCGGATGATTTCCGGACGCACTGCTGTGCTCATGGATCGGACATTCACATGGAAGGAGGAGAAATCGCATTCACACCACCCGAATGGTAGTCACGAAAGCTGAATTCGCCAACCGGCCCCCCGGTTCTCTCCCACAGATACCCTTCTGACAAACAACGGGTTTTGTTTTTCAGCTGCCGCTCTGAGTGATTCAGTGTCCGCTGTACTGGCCACGTTCGCCCCACGCAAGCTCGATGTCTTCTCAGAAAAGAGGATCATTTTTTCGATGGCATTGAGTGAAAATGCGTATTTTGCGCGAAGTTATCGGAATTTACTTGACTTTGCCCTGCGAAGTTGGCCCCAAAGCCCCGCATTTACTCTTTGCCGAAAACCAAAAACTGTTTAGATTTTCCCGACCGCGTCCGCTCCGCTGTCAGACACCCCAACGTTCCCGTTCCCGGCAACACCCTATGACGGATATTCATACTCTGCACGGAGCTCCCAGCACTTCTGCGATCCGCGTTCGGCGGCCACTCCTGCGCCCGGTGCAACCTGTACCAGGCAGCCCGCTGCCGGGTGTGCCGGAATTCGTTCCAGCCCGTGGACTTGGCAGTGCCAACCTGCAGACCGTGTGTGCGTCATTCTTTCCCGGAAACACTCAGATCGAGGGAACCCTTCAACGACATCTGCGGCTGGACGACGGCGATCTGCTGGTGCTGCACGACGATACGCCTCGAGGCTGGGAGCGTGGAGACCATGTCGTGCTGCTGCTGCACGGACTCGGTGGATCACATCGCAGCGGCTACATGGTTCGAATTGCCCGAAAGCTTTCCCAACTGGGGATCCGTACCTTCCGACTGGACCACCGGGGCTGCGGGGCTGGCGCCAGCCTTGCCCGTCGTCCTTATCACGCCGGTCGCATTGACGATATTGCCGCTGCGGTCTCGATGCTTGAACGTCTCTGTCCTGGTTCACCAATCTCAATCGCCGGTTTCTCCATCAGTGGCAACATGCTGCTGAGATACCTTGGCGAATACTCTGAGTCGCTGCCTTTCAGCCTGTTCCGTGCGGTTGCTGTCTGCCCGCCGGTGGACCTGCATCACTGCGCGTCCCGACTTGCTCAGTCCATTTCAGGGCAGCGGTACGACTGGTATTTCACTCGCAAGCTCATCAGTCAGATTGCGTCATCGCCACAGTGGGATGACAGCCTGCCGATCGCCCACACTCGCCGCGCCCCCGGCAGGCTCTACGACTTTGATGAACTCTACACGGCTCCCGCCTCCGGGTTTGTATCAGCAGACGACTACTACGCCGCTGCCTCTGCTGCACCAGTCGCTTCGCGAATTCGCGTCCACACCACAATTCTCGCCTCCCAGGACGATCCGGTTGTTTGCTCTGAACCGCTCACCCAACTTTCACTTCCGGCCAACGTTCGGCTTTGTCTGACCCGCCACGGCGGACATCTTGGGTTTATCAGCCGCCCTGGAATTGATCCGGATCGTCGCTGGATGGATTGGCGCGTCATCGAATGGCTGCTTGAATAACGCACCCCCGGCTCCCAGCGCGGACCGGACGCATCCCCGGCCTCACTCTGGAGCAGACTGTCGTGCTGAATTCCGTGAACGTGCTCCGTCGCCTGCTGGCGCTCATTGCCGCAGCCGTGCTTCTTGCCGGCACAGACACTTCAACTTCAACGGCCCTTGCACAGTCCGCCAGGCTGGAACTCGGACGCAGACTGCAGCGTTTCGAAAATGCCTGGGAATCAGCATCTGAAGAGCGTCGGACGGCCGCCGTGAATCCGCTCAAAACCGCGGTCAGCAGTTTTTTCAGTCTGCGGCTGGCTGAAGCCGGACGACAACTGGATCAGGCGTGGGTCGCCGTCCGCGGGCCCGCAGATCCTCCGTCCACGCTTGAACAGTCCGTGATCGGCCTGCAGTTGCTTCCAGAACCCATCTGTGCTGACGTCAGTCACGCCGGGCTGAAGATTCAGCTGAAGCCATTCTACGAAACAGAGTCCCCGCAACCACTCACCGCTGCACTGCTGCTCGCCATCCACGATTCCGCCGGCAAAGTACTCGCCGATACCTCCATCCCCCTCAATCTGGCACTTGAAGGTACGACCTGGGATTTGCCACCGCTGCCGCCCGGTGACCACTCGCTCAGGGCCGGGCTTCACGATGGTTCGGTCAGCTTCACCATGCCGAGCAGCACGATCAGCCGCATCCCGGATCTGACAGCTCGAATCGATCATCTTCAACGTCTCACGAAGTCAACCGCCTCAGACACTGATGACTTGCGCCAGTCCGTGCTTCAGGCAACGCTGAAATCAACAGCGGCAACCGCAGTCGCACTTCAGCAGGGCAGGCTGCAGGAAACAGATTACCCAATCTTCGACCGGCTCAGTTTGTGTGAGCAACTGACTGCCACATCCGCCGCGCCCGATCTGCTGCTCCAGCACTCACGGTCCCGGGACCTCTGGCTGACACTCGCTCGTGGAAACAAGGCTGTCCCCACTCGCATCCGTGCGCCCCGCGAATCATCCGGACCGCTCCCTGTCCTGTTCGTCTTTCACGGGGCAGGTGGGAGCGAAAACATGTTTTTCGAAACCTACGGCGCCGGACGCACAATTCGCGAAGCCGTGAACCGCGGCTGGCTCGTCGTCTCGCCCGGACAGGGACTTCTCGGACTTGCCCTCGATGTCCCGGACCTGCTCAATGCTCTGGAACCCTGGTTTCCCATCGATCGCAGCCGCGTCATGCTGCTGGGGCACTCCATGGGGGCCGCTCAGGTGATCCGCCAGATGCAGCGGCATCCCGAAACAGCAATTGCTGCGGTAGCCCTCGGTGGCGGTGGGCGTTTTTCAACTCGACAGCCACCGTCCGCCGCATGGTTCGTTGCGGCCGGGGAAGAGGACTTCGGAAGATCCGGCGCACGCCAGCTCCACCAGAGCCTGCTCGGTGCCGGATTGTCCAGTACCTGGCGCGAATACCCCGACGTGGAACACCTCGCAATTGTTCAGGCCGCCATCCCTGCCGTATTTCAGTTTCTCGATGACACCCTTGCCAAACGCTGACGCGACAATCGCCTCTTCAGCCAGAGCGAGTTCCCCACGACGGTCAGGTCACTGAAGCCCATCGCAAGTGCCGCCCACAAGGGTCCTGTTTCCCCCAGCATCCCTGTGGCTGCAGCGGGAATCGCCATGACGTTATAAAGAAATGCAAACACAAGGTTCTGCCGAATTGCGGCCAGTGTCTGCCGTGACAGTTCCACAAGCTCAGCGAGCGCCTCGATCCGCTCACCGGGAATCACCACGGCTGCTGCTTCCACCGCGGCCGCCGTTCCGGATCCCATCGCTACGCCTGCACCACATTCCGCAAGCGCCGCAGCATCGTTCAAGCCATCGCCCACCATCACCACGCCAGCCCCCAATCCCCGAATCCTCGCCAGCTTTTCTTCAGGAGTGGCGTGCGCCATCACCTGAGCTTCCGCCATACCCAGACGGGCCGCTACCGTAAGCGCCGTCTCGGCTCGGTCGCCCGTCAGCATCGCCGATTCCACCCCCAGCACCCGCAGGCGGGAAATCACGGCCCCCGCGTCGGCACGCAATACATCCGCGACCTCAAACCGCGCCGCCAGCACATCATCAATCATCACTCGCGCTGTTGCATGTTCGTCCCGGCGAATCGCAATCCGTCTCCCGCCCACGCTCGCGTCCACTCCCAACCCCGGCAATGCCCTGAAATCCTCTGCCCCTCCCGTTTCCAATCCCCGCTCCCGTGCCGCACGGACCACCGCAGCACCAATCGGATGCTCACTCGAAGCCTCTGCTGCAGCCGCCAAACTGAGCACCTGCTGTGCGTCGAAACCAGGTTCCACCTCCAGCCGTACCAGTTCCGGGCGACCAACCGTCAACGTTCCCGTCTTGTCGAACACCACCAGCCGCGCACGGCCAATTTGCTCAAGCGCCGCGGCGTTGCGAATCAGTATTCCCCGCCGACTCGCCGCACCTGCGCCCACCATCACGGCCATCGGAGTTGCCAGCCCCAGCGCACAGGGACATGAGATAATCAGGACCGTTACTGCCGAGATCACACCAAACTCCAGCCTCCCTTCATGCCATCGCAACAGCACCGTCAGTACTGCAATTCCAAGTACCATCGGCACAAACACCGCCGATACGCGGTCTGCCAGCTTCTGAATGGGAGCACGACTGGCCTGCGCTTCCTGAACCAGCGCCGCAATCTTCGCTACCGTCGTCTCCGCACCACTTGTCGTTGTGCAAATCACCAGCCTTCCTGTCGTGTTCAGGCCGCCTGCCGGTACCGCTTCACCCACCCGACGAAGCACCGGCAGCGACTCGCCCGTTACAATCGACTCGTCCACATCCGACTGTCCCTCCACAACCACACCGTCAACCGGAATTCTGGAGCCAGGTCTGATCAACAGCCGCTGTCCCGCCCGGACTTCACGAGTGCGTACTGTGAGCACCTCACCGTCCAGACGCAGCAGCTCACATAACTCGGGCTGCAGCTGCAGCAGTTCACGCACTGCAGAACCTGCGCTGGCGGAAGCCCGCGCTTCCAGCCAGTGCCCGACACTCACAATCGCCAGCAATCCTGCCGCCTCAGAAAAATACTGCGGCAATTCCGGTTGAAACAGGAGCGTTCCAAGGGACCAGAAAAACGCCGTCCCTGCGCCCATCGCAATCAGCGTGTCCATGTTCGTGCCACCACGTCGCACTGCTTCCAGCGCCGATCGCAGAAACTCCGAACCCACCCCAAATACCACTGCAGCTGAACCGGCCGCCATCAACCATGGCAGCCATGCAGGATGCACATGTGCCAGCGACAGGCCCCAGTGACAAAGTTCCAGCGGCAGCCAGAGAATCAGTCCGCGGATCGCACGGCGACGCCACAACAGTTCCGCAGCCGCCTGACGCTGCTCCACCTCCGAATACAACACCCCTCCACTCGCCAGCTCAGCGCCAAATCCCTGCCTGCGAATCACTTCCAGCACCCGCGGCAGAACGTCTTCAGCGCACCTCACCGACGCCATTCCCGTCGTAATGCTCACCGTGGCAGACGCCGTCAGCCCCGACTGTTCCAGTGCCCGCTGCAGTCCCGCCGCACAGCCCGCACACGTCATTCCGGACACCCGCAAGGCAAAACCTCTTGTGGCCGCTTCAGCATTCAGCATGCTCTCACCTCATCGCCTTATTCCACCCGGCAGACTCCCATGCTCCGCAAGACGACGCCGGAAAAATTCAGCCCGGTCTGTCAGTTCCCGCAGTGCCAGATCCTCGCGTTCTATCCGCCGACATTCCTCTTCAATTCCAGGAAATAAGCCCTCGGAAAATCGCTGCACTGCCAGCTGCTCCGCCAGTTTCCGAACGCGAACACCCAAACCACTCTGCAGACGCCGGACAAACAACAGCAGCAACACTCCTGACCAGAACAAAAAGAAAAACACAGCCGGGATGTAAAAGTCAATCGTGAACAACGGCTCGGCAGCTCTCGTCGTGCCAACAATCGGCGCAAGGAACGAACTCCAGAAGAAATTATGCCCCATTCGCAGGATCACAAACAGCGGATAAGTCAGAAACGCAACCTCGGCAATCACCCGCACTCCACGACCTGAATGCTGAGTTGCCAGGTCTGCGATGACAACGTCCACCGCGCGTCGCGCATCGCTGAGAAATCGCCACTCAACCAGCCGTGCCTGCTTACGAAGCTCCTGCAAATCCCGCCCCTGCAGTGACTCACCGGCATCTACCTGAGCACTGCGCACGAAACCCGCCAGCTTCAGTCGCGATTCCTGCAGCTGACTGTCGTCCGGACCCAGCTCCGCTGCCCGCTCCAAACCCGACTCCGCTGTTTGCTCCTCCGCACGCGCACGTAACCAGCGGGCTCCCTGAGTGGCTCCGATCAGAGCCGCCTGAGCCGATGTGCGGGCACGGAAAAAACTCAGCGATGCCGCCAAACTTCCAAATCCTGTGTACAGCCTGAGTACTCCCGAGAATGGACTGAAACCCCAGCGGTCCGTAACCGCCTCCAGCAGCCTCCGCTCCCACAGACTGCGACTCTGCAGCAGCTCGCCAGCCAGAAGGCCACTCATCCGCTGCAACTGCTCCCGCCGCAAGTCCTGCAGTACTCCCCGTAATCGCTCCACCTCCGGAAGCACACGGTCATACTCCTGCCGACTCAAACGCAGCGTTTCCTCCAGCAGATCCAGCAGATTTGCCCGGCGTACGGAAACCCGCCGCGCTGCACCCAGCTGACTGCTCAGTAACTGCTGCAAACGACCGAACTCGCCACCGCAAACAAGCCCCCGCTGCTGCTCCTGAAATGCCTGTCGCGAGTCCACGAAAAACATGTCCGCGACCTCGTAACGCTCCAGCAAAACACGCCTCCAGTCCTCCCGAATGTCCACATCATGGTCCGCATGTGTCTGCACAAACACAATCCGACACCCTGCAGCCGCCTCCAGCAGCTCCTCGGAAATCCGCGCACTGCGATATTTCTGCTGCGTCGATACATACAGCAGCACATCACAGTGCGGCAGAATCGCTCGCAGCCGCGACAGATTGCTGCCGGGCTCGGAGCCCTCACTCGTGTCCGGGTCCGGACAGTCAATGAGAATCAGCTCCCGCAGCACAGGCGCGTCCACTCGCTTCACCAGAAAGTCACCGCCCTCGAAACCCGTCCCCCGCAGCTCGAAGCCCGGATGCACCAGCAACACCGGTGTCACCGTCGTCGGCCGCTGACGACCACTCGGTGTCGCCTCCTGGCCAACAAGAGCGTTTACCAAAGTGCTCTTGCCAGTTCCCGTTCCCCCAAATGTTGCCACAACAAGCGGAGTCTCCAGACGCACTCGCAGCGTCTGCACACGCTCAAGAATCTGCTGAGCAAGTCCGCGGGCACGCACAGCCGGCTCCCAGCCGACCCGATCATCCACCCAGCGACGCACCCGCGCTGTCAAATCGTCAACGTCATGCAGCAGCGACAGATGCTGCAGCTCACCGGAACACGCCGCCCACTCGTTGCCTGCACTCATCACTGCTCCCCCGTCTCCCTGTCCACCGAAACCTCGCGTAACGCTCCCTCCAGCCCCGCCACATGCGCCTGCGTCTCGCGCCACTCAGCACTCTCCCGCAGTCCGGCAGCTTCCCGCAATTCTTCCGGCAAACTTCCCAGCAATTCCCGCTGCAGCCGCTCCATCAGCCACCCACCCCGCCGCGCAAGATACTCATGCTGCAGCCGCTGAAACCACACCTGCAGAATGCTGGCACCGGAACCCGCCGCCGTCGAAACCGCCGCCTCACCCGCAAACGCCGCCGCCGCTCCTCCTGCAACGTCCGCCGCCACATGCACCAGCGCCGATGCTGCCACATTCCCGATCGCCTGCGCTGCCAGTTCTCCGGCAGGACCAAACCCCAGCGAAAACATCACCACACTCGTCACCGGCCGCAATGCCGCCGATACGTTTCCTGCGTGACGACACAACGCAAAGATATCCGGTCGCTCCCGCTGCATTCGCAGCATCTGATCGTCAATCACGCCCCGCAACTCGCCATCAAAATCCACCTCCTCGTGCTCACGACGCAGCAATTCCAGAAGTCCGCTTCGCACCTCACCCCTAAGCAGCCGGCCGGCACGCTCACGAATCACCGGATGCCCGGACTCCGCCAGCCACGACAGCCGCTCGAAGACGTTCTCCAGCACCCGCAGAATCGCTGACCATTCCCGCTGGCGATAAACGTCCACCTGCTCCGCCTGCGGCCCCTGAACCACTCCCCGCAATGCCGTAATCGGCCGCAGGACCAATCGCCCCGCAGCACTGTAGGCACTGTTGATCGCTCGCGCCCAACCCGTCTGATGCTCACGCCACCAGTCTCTGATCCCCGCACTCAGAACCCCCGTTCCCGGCGATGGCCAGTCCCGCACTGAAATTAAGCCGTCCGCCGTCAGACGCTGTGATGCCCGTCGCAAGTCTTCACTCGCCGAACTCAGCTCCTGCAGCCAGCCTCGAACCCCCCGAACCTCATGAAGTAACTCTTCAAGCGATCCCCGCAGCGATCGAATTCGCAGTTCACCAAAACGCAGCCGCGATAACTCGTCTCCAGGACGCACGACTCGCTCCGGATCATACGGACGGTCAGACTCGCCACCAACTCCCGCTGATAACGGCTGACGCTCATAAAATGGCAGCCGCAAAGCCTCCGCCGCACGACGGTCCGACGGCGCCACATAAACCGCCTCCGGACGAAGACCCGTCTCCCGCGAAAACGTCTCCAGCCAGACAGGCCAGTATGGCTCGTCCTCCGGCAAATGCACCTGATTGAAAATCACAAACGCCGTGCGACCCTCCCGCGCTCCCCGCCGAAAAAATTCCTTCACTGCCGCGTCGTTGTACTTCTGCTGAGTCAGCACCGCGATCAGAACGTCCGCACTCCGCCGCACCGCGTCCGCTCGCTGCCAGTTCACTCGAGCGTCGCTGTCGATGTCAGGAGTGTCCAGCACCAGCAGCCAGTCCGGTAACTCCGCCGCTGTCCGCCAAAACAACAAATCACGGTCCGTGTTCTCCAAAGCCCCCTCCGCAGCCTCCCAACGCCGCAGTTCAAAGTCCGGAAAGATCTGCTGCAGCTGCTCCGCGTCCCCAAATCGCTCCGGAACAAGAACCGTCGGATGCCGCGTCCCCGAAGCCAGTGGACTCACCGCACTCGCGCGGCTTCCCACTATGTGATTGAACACCACGCTCTTGCCAATGTTCGTGCCACCCACCACCGCCGCCACCAGCCAGCCCGATGTCCCCAGCTGAGGCACCAGCTTCTGCCGCAGCAGCTCGTACCACTCCCGACCAGACAGCCCCGACAGTTCCAGCAAACCACTCCGACGCTCCAGTGACTGCACGCCCGATAACAGTCCTCGCACGTGCAACGAACATTCCTGCATCCGCTGCGATTGCTCCGCCTGCTCTGACATCAGACACCCAATTTCATTCAGCCTGTGCTGGTGCAGAGATCACAATCCTCCGCAGAACGGCGTAATATTACTGACCGTGAGGCTCACCACCCACTGCGAATTGTAAAAAATTGCGAAGATTCGAAGCCGCACGCTCCATGACCGCCAATCCAGAGCAGGCCTGTCACGTCAGCCCCAGCCACACTCGCGCCCGGGGAAGTCGTCGCAGCACCGCCCATTCAAGTATCAGCACTGCCGCCAGCGAGGCTGCGAAGAGCGGAAAACATAAGCCCAGCACGACAATTGACAGCACCAGCCCCCCACCCGCACGATCAGCGCTCGCTGCAGGGGCTCCAAGGACTCCTGGCTCACGACGACGCCACCACATGATCACACCGCTGGCTGACAACAACACCAGACCAGCCGCTGTCAACAGCCCCAGCAGCACATTCGGCCACCCAAACAGCTGACCCTCGTGCGCTGCAATCCCGTAACCCACCATGCGGTCAATCCAGTGACGGTCGGCGAAGTTCTCCCGCCTGACGATTGCTCCTGTCTTCGCATCCAGCTCAACCGTCACCCGCCGCGGACGGTTCTGAGTCTCCGATTTGCCCGACCACGTTCGTGATCGACCGCCAGGTGCTGCCAGCAGCACCGGAGGTTCCAGCTGCAACCGCCCCAACGTCGCCACCATCGCATCAAGCACCTGCGGCGCAGGCAACATCGACGACGTCACTCCAGCTGCCCCACCGCCACCATGCCCCGCATGACCGCCAACTGCTGACGGACCTCCTCCTGCCTTCGCACCGCTGCTGTTCGCCCAGTCCTGACGCGCTGCCGACAGTCCGGTTAACTGCCGCACCTGTTTAAAGTAATCTCCCCAGAACTTCGCCCACGGCAGACCAGTCAACAGCAGAAACAACGCCAGACCCGTGATCCACATTCCCGTCACGGCGTGAAGGTCCCGCCAGAATACCCGCTGGCCCGATCGCAGCCGAGGATACAGTACCCCCGCCAGACCCCGCCGATTCCGCGGCCACCACAGAAACAAACCCGTCACCAGCAGCACGATCGTCCAGCACGCTGCCGTCTCCACGAGATTCGATCCCCGGTCGCCCATCAGCAACTCACCGTGCAGGCGAAAAAAGATTCGCATCACACGCTCGTCCTCAGGCACCCATCCCAGTACCCGCAGTGTTTCCGGATGCACAAATGCTCGCAGTGATCGGTCACCGTGCCGCACTGTCACACGAACCGCACTGTCCGGTGCCTGAGGGAGCTCGTAATTGACGAACGAAGACCCCGGAAAAGCCGATAATGCAGCCGCAATCTGTCGCGAGGCAGGTTCCGGCTTTCCCTGCACATCGAGTCTGTCATAATTCCGCTCCGTCCACGATTCAATCTGTGGCTTGAAAAGGTAGACGCTGCCCGTCAGCGAAAGAACAACGACAAACGGCAGACAGACGAGGCCTGCGTAGAAGTGCCATCGCCAGACTGCTCGATAATGTGGCCAGAAATTGCGAAACACGCTGGAATGTCCTTGACAAGTCATCACACGAACCGCTGCCGGCGAATCCACGGAGAACGCCCGGACAGACATGAGCGAGCCCCGCAATCCGCTCGGCAGCGGCCGTGTGTTTCACTTAGAAATCACCCACAACTTCACCGCCATTGCGGCTGTGAACGGCCCGGTGCACAAACGCATCCATGTTGTCACTCAACATCCTTACCGAGCCATCCGACAGCAGCACCTGTGCGGCCCCCGTGTGCCAGCTTCGCGGTCCAAAGAAGCCTGTAAAGTGCACTACCACATCCGGGATTTTGCTGTTCGGTGTTGTATAACCGTTCGTCAGCGTACTGACAGCTCCCGAATGTGCCCACGAAACACCACGTCCACGCAGCGCGGCACTGGAGGCGCCCCGCCAGGCGGTCTTCTGCGGCCAGATCAGCGACAAATCCGGATTCATGATCACGCCTCCAGGACCATTCACCCAGCCACCGCCAGAACCCGAAAGCCCCGGAATACTCAGCAAATTCGCGCTCACTCCGGAAGATCCGTTCAACGTCATCTGATAGTTGAATTTCGGCAGCACGCCACCAGGCAAAGTAATGTCCGGCCCCACGCTCCGAATGGACTCGCTCATGCACACCGTATTCGATGTCCCGTCCGTTACATCACGCAGTCGCACACTGGAGTTTTCGAAGACAAGCCCGTCCGTGGGCCAGCGCAGGTCGTAATTGGCGTCCTTGCCACTTCCGTAACTCAGCATGTAGTTCACACCTGCATATAACGCTCCGCCTGCTCCCTGATTCAGCGTTGGAGCAGGGTCGCTGGGGCACAGCATCACCTGCAGCGGCGTTGCAAATGCCGCCGCAAAACTCGGATTGGGAACCAGGTTATTAAATGGTCCGGTGAATGCCGGTTGAGTGAAATCAAGGAGATTCTGGAGATTCACCTGTTCCATATAGGGAAGTAATCGAGCCTGCGGTGAAAAACCCTGAACGTTCGGAAGATAGTTCTGAGCATTTGTCAGCGGAAACATCCCAAATGTTCCCTCATAATTATGCAGCGCCAGCCCGAACTGCTTTAAATTATTGCGGCAGGATGTTCGCCGCGCCGCTTCACGCGCCTGCTGGACTGCCGGTAACAACAACGCCACCAGAATTGCTATAATCGCGATCACCACCAATAACTCAATCAACGTAAATCCACGCGATCGACGCATCACAGACATCTTTATCTCTCCGAATAAACAGCGGTACGCTGATCCGTCCACGGCAGATGCCGCGCGGTTGCTCGTTCCCCGCCGAATGAACACGAATCGGAACGTCCCTGCAGCCGCAAAAATCAGGGACCCAAAGTGTTCAGTCGCAACCGTTGCCGGAAACCCCAGAAGCCGGGATTACAGTGAAGGCCCGCAACCTGATCTGCCGCCAAACTTGAAGGCAGGGCAGCGCAGGGCTGGGCAAATGTCGCAACGGATTGCTCTGAACAGTCAACAAGCCTTCAAACGCCGCAGAGTCGCGGCGGAGGCTCAGGCGGTCCCGGAGTGGTGTCCGGGAGCGATTCTGACGTGGGAGCGTGCAGGTAGTCCGGCGCCGCGAACTGTGATTCCAGTCGCGGACCTTCGGTAACCAGCATCGTGGACATCACCGCCAGGGTCATTGTGAGCCCGCGGCACTGCAGAGCACGAATCGTCGAGACCAGTCGCAAAGACAACTGTTTAGAGTCTGCGGGTGCCGCTGCTGATGGTTCATTGCAGCAGTCAGCGTCCGCGGTTGCGATTGCCGCGCATGAATCTGAGGATTTTGTGCAGCAGTCGCCAGCCTCACCGGAGACTGCAGGGTCAAGGAATGCAGCCAGCAGGGAAAGCACACTTTCGTTCTGAGCAGGCAGCGTGTCTGGCTGCTGTTCCTGTTTTGCAGCATCCACCACATAGTCCGGAACATCGACTGCGTTCTGGGTTGCCCATGCCAGCTTCTGGGTATTGGTAAAGCAGCAGCAGCCACGCCAGCAGTCTTCAGCGTTGCGGCATCCACAGGATTTGTGCATGCAGGGGAATGGTACAGAAGTGTCCTTCCCGACCGCACCCCTTTGACCGGATGACCCTGCAATATCGACCATCGGAATCGGAAACACAAAAATTCCACACAGCGTCATCAGCAGCAGGGCTGAGACGCAGCGGTGAAATCGTGTTTGCCTGACCAGCGTCCGATTCAAGGGGTTACTGTCTCCTGGTGCAAACTGAACTGCGGCCGTTTCAAAGGCCGCAAGCATCCACGGGAACCGCAGAGAGTGCAAATTCAGGGCCACTTTCGGGAACATACTGCCGCAGTTTGTGGACGGCTCTCTTCGCGACCAGTATAGCGAAGACCGTCATTTTCGCAACAGGACCGCCCTGAGTTCCTGCGGTGGCGCTTGCATCCTGTTCTCCAGCCTGCACAATAGCACCCGCTGACCACCTCACCAGATCGTTTCCTCCGCCCACCCATAAGGAACACCTCCATGACCGAGCCGAATCCATTTGCGACGACACCTGGCGCCGGTCAACCCCAGACCCCGAAGTCTGAAGTCCACAGGCGTTCTGATGAGCCCATTTTTTCTCCGCAGCCAGGCTCGCGACACATGCCGCCCTGGAATGTCGCCGAATTGCCGAAACCACCGATCTTTGCCTGGAACAAACTCCTGCTGATGGTCGGCCCCGGGCTGGTTATGGGCGGCGCCGCCATCGGCGGCGGAGAATGGCTTACAGGCCCCGCCGTCACCGCCCGCTACGGCGGAGCTCTGCTCTGGCTTGCCACCCTCAGCGTGGTGTTTCAGGTCATTTACAACGTGGAAATCAGTCGCTACACGCTTTACAGCGGCGAGCCGATCTTCACCGGGAAATTTCGTATCCTGCCACACCCGCTTTTCTGGGTCCTCATCTATCTCGTCCTCGACTTCGGCTCCATCCTGCCATATCTCGCATCCAACGCCGCCATCCCGCTGGGAGCACTCATTCGAGGAAAAATTCCCGATCCTGCCACCGATGGCGCACTCCTCAAAGGACTCGGCTGCCTCATCTTCGTCTCCGTCTTCATACCACTCTGCATCGGTGGAAAAGTCTACAATTCCATCCGCGCCATCATGTACTTCAAACTGGTCTTCGTGCTGACCTTCCTGATCTTTCTCGCCGTCATGTACTCCACCGCCGATACGTGGAAGGAAATCGGCACCGGTTTTCTGAAATTCGGCAACGTGCCCGTCATTGCTGCTGAGGACACCAACGCGAACGGCACTCGCGATGCCGATGAACAGCCCCATCAGAACATCGATAATGTGTTCTCAGCCTGGCTCAGTGGTCGCAGTCTCGCCTTCGATATGTCGCTCGTCGGATTTCTCGCCTCAATGGTCGCCATCTCCGGAAACGGCGGACTCACCAACACACCCATCAGCTCCTTCACCCGCGATCAGGGCTGGGGTATGGGACGCCATGTTGGCGCGATTCCCAGCATGGTGGGCGGTCACGCCATCGAACTCTCGCACTCCGGCAAAGTCTTTATCCCAACCCCCGAATCCCGCGTCAGCTGGCGCGGCTGGATGGCTCACGTCAGCCGCGAACAATACCTTGTATGGCTCCCCGCCTGCTTCATCGGACTCGCTCTGCCCAGTATGCTCTCTGTACAGTTTCTCCCCCGAGGTACCAATCTGAGCGACAAATGGCTCGTCGCCAGTATGACGGCCGGCAGCGTTCGCGACGTTGTCGGTCCCAGCTGGGGCCAGACATTCTGGTACCTCACTCTCTTCTGCGGTTTTCTGATTCTTGCCAGCAGCATGGTCACCACCGCGGATGGCGTCCTCCGCCGCTGGGTCGATGTCTTCTGGACTGCGATCCCCTTCATCCGCAAATGGGACCCCAGACACATCGGTAAACTCTACTTCGGCGTCCTCTGCGCATACATGGTCGTCGGACTCGCCATGCTCCTGCTCGTACGCGGCGATGTACTGCTCACCACCGCAACCGGCATGATGTATAACTATGCACTCGGATTCAGCTGCCTGCACACGCTCGTGATCAACACCACTCTGCTCCCCCGCGAACTTCGCCCCAGACTCTGGCAACGCATCGCACTTGTGCTTGGAGCCTGCTTCTTTCTCACCGTTGGAATCCTCGCAACCATCGCCGAAGCTCCGAAGCTGAAAAAGGAATATGACAAACTGTTTCCACCAGCGCCGATCCTCCCTGCAGCCACTGACACAGCCACTGAACCGGCCACGAAAGCAAAATAATCCGGCGATTTTCGTCAACACTTCTCCGTCTGCGGCGAATCACACCAATCCACTCAGATGCGGCATCAGCCAGCCACGCTGCTGATGCCGCCGTTGCTCCAGCCCAGGACCTTTTGCCGTGACCCCGCCTGCCGCCACGGATCAGTTTTCTCACAGCATCGAACTGCGACTCAGCTCCTTCAGCCTGGCAGTGGGCAGTCGCCCGCTTCTGCAGAATGCTTCCGCCAGTTTCCAGCCCGGCGAAATCACGCTGATCCTGGGTTGCAGCGGCATTGGCAAATCCCTGTTTCTCCGAGTACTCGCCGGGCTGATCCCTCCGGATCACAGCACCATCCACTGGTCCGGAAAACTCCAGTTCATCGACCAGACCGCACCCTCCGGAAATCCTCCGGCCGCTCCCCCAAACCCAGCTGTTGTCTTCCAGAACTTTGCTCTGCTTGACGAACTGACCCCCGCAGAGAACGTGCGGATCGCCATCGATCACAGCCCCCGCAGAAAGCTGGCGCCCACAGCGCGACACCAGGCCGCTGTCGCTCTGCTGGAAGAACTTCGAGTCCCCACCGATCGCCCTGTGACAGTGCTCAGCGGGGGACAGCAGCAGCGGCTCGCCATTGCCCGCGCCATCGCTCCCAACAGCCCCTTCATCTTCTACGACGAACCCACCTCAGGACTTGATGTCCACTCCGCTGCTCAGGTCGCAACTCTCATTCGACAGACCCACGATCGCTATCGACGCACATCCATCATCGTCACGCACGATTACCACACCCTCGCGGCTATCGCTGATCGAATTATTCTTTTTGATCATCAGTCCCTGCTGCTGCACGATCTGCCCCGCAACGAATGGCAGACTCTCAGCACCCGCATCGGTACTCCCCCGGAAGCCCGCACGCTGATGATGCCGCATCGGCCACTCTCGCCCTGGCAGCGAACCATGCGGCTGCTCTTTCATTCGCTTCGCAGCTCCGGGCAGTTTGCTGAAAACATCCTGTTCCTCCCGTGGCTCCTGCTGCCCCTCTGGAACAACCTCGCCTGGGGACTGCGATACGCGCGATTCTACCTGCTGCTTGTGGCTGGCCCATCCGCCTGCCTCTATGTCGCTACCGCCTGCTGCATCCTCGGCTATGTCGCTCAGGACTTCGTCTTCCGCTATCTGCCCTTCCGCCAGTTTTCAGAACCACTGATCACCGAAAATCTGCTCCACGCGACCGGATTTTCGCTGTTCCGGTTTCTCGTCCCCATTCTCTCCACTCTGCTCGTCGCCGCACGCTCCGGCGCCGCTGCCACAGCCGATATTGGCAGTCGCCTCTACACGTCCCAGCTGGATGCCCTGCAGACACTCAACGCCAACCCGCAACGACTGCTGCGCACTCCCCTGTTGTGGGCCTTTCTGATTGGTACTCCCGCTCTTTGCCTCCTCGGATATTTCGTGGCCGCTGTCAGTGCTGCCTTCGCTTTTTTGCTCACCCATCCGGATCTCGGACTCCCGTTCTGGGATGCCCACTTCCATCGGGAACTTCGCCCTCAGATCGGTTTCCTTTACAATGGCACCCCATGGCTCGCGGTGAAACTTCTGGCCTGTGGCGCGGCAATCGGCTCCATCTCCTGGCAACAGGCCGTCACCCCCAAACTGTCGTCGTCCGATATTTCCCGCTCTATCACGCGTTCCATCCTCTGGTCCACACTCGCCGTACTCCTGATCCACTTCGCCTTTTCTCTTTACGAGTTTCAGGCGAAACAGTAACCCAGTGCTCCGGAAATCAGATGCCATGCCGCTTCCCGGCCCCGGTGATGTCGAATTTGAATTCAATGTACCCATCCCCGGCATCATTCTGCCGCCGGAACAATGGGCCCGCACAGCACTCAAACGAGTTCCCGAAGGGCACCTTGACTGGAAGACACTCTTCGGTCGCGAAGCCCCTGTCGTTCTGGATATCGGTTGCGGCAACGGACGCTCACTCCTCAACCTCGCACTTGCCCACCCCGATTACAACGCACTCGGTGTGGACGTGCTTCCCGTCGTCATCCGCTACGCCACCCGCCGCGCTAATCAGCGCGGACTGCTCCACACCCGCTGGGCTGTCATCGGCGGACGCGAACTTCTCGCCCTCCATACCCCGCCAGGCTCCGTAACCGAAATTCACTGCTACCACCCCCAGCCGTGGTACCGTCGCGATCAAATCGGCCTGAGACTGATCACTCCCCAATTTCTGCTGCTCGCCCATCGCGCTCTCGCCCCCGGCGGAAAACTCGTCCTCCAAACCGATCACCCAGGCTACTGGAAATACATGCTCAGTATTCTGCCGATATTCTTCGACTGGACCGAAGTCCGCACTCCCTGGCCAAACGCCCCTAAAGGAATCACCCGCCGCGAAATCATCGCTCGTCAGCGAGGACTCCCGATCTTCCGTGGCCACGGCACCGCACGCCCGCTACTCGATCCCATCGAAGCCGAAAAACTCGCCGATGCACTCCCCCTCCCCGTGTTCAATGCCGACCGCAGACTCCTCGAACTCGATCGACTCGAATCCGAACAATCAAACCGGCCCAGCAATTCGGCAGCCAGGAAAAATCACCGCAGGTCCAGCCGAAATCGCCCTCGCAAATAGCAGCCGCACTTTGCGAATGGATGAGCCCAATCGCATTCATGTTCCCCCAATCACCGCAAAAACGGAAAAGGCATGCGGGGCTGTTAATCCTTGTGGCTCCCACCCAATGGCCTTGACTTTCTGGTGGAAACAGCATCCGGCCCCCCTCTCCCCGGACCGGGGAGAGGGGTCGGGGGTGAGGGGCGAAACTCGCCAGCCACACGCAGCACGGACAGCACAGAAGGATGCTGAATTCAAAGTGTCCAGGAAGTGTTGAGGAGGGGACTGGCAGTGTTCTTTGACCCCTCAATCCCCCCTCTCCCCGGACCGGGGAGAGGGGTCGGGGGTGAGGGGTGAAACGCGTCTGCCACACGCAGCACGGACAGGACATAAGGATGCTGTATTCACAGTGTCCTGTCAGCCGCATGGCGGCAGCCCAATGGCCTTGACTCTCTGGCGGAAACAGCATCTGACTCCCCTCTCCCCGGACCGGGGAGAGGGGTCGGGGGTGGCCTGATGAAACGGCGCGAATTTTGGGCATTTAATCTGGCGGAGAAATTCGAAATCTGTTGCGCTCCCCCGGGTTCAATCCTGAGTAACGCACTCAAAGCGAAGGAGCGCAACAGTGCCCGGATTATCGTTTGCTCGCATTCACGAATTCAAGTCCCCGCCCCGAGTTTTGGC